>Ga0209991_10001266_pt1 | contig 11407 bp, 5 predicted proteins | sample ChitaG_FD_183167 | JGI IMG/M metagenome (GOLD analysis project Ga0209991, IMG submission 183167) | Deep subsurface microbial communities from South Pacific Ocean to uncover new lineages of life (NeLLi) - Chile_00310 metaG (SPAdes)... | ecosystem: Environmental > Aquatic > Marine > Oceanic >...
GATTAATTGATATCCTCTTGCCGATGACGTAAAGGGGAGGATAGGCCATGAAATGTCCAAAGTGTCAGGCCGATATCTCGGGTGACTCCCGCTTCTGCAGCAAATGCGGGACACCCATTCATCCCTCTGAGGAAATCTTCATCTCACAAACCAGGACCATCCTGAGACCCATGGAGGAATTACCTCCTGGTATCACACTTGCCGGCAAGTATAAGACCATTGAAGTCTTAGGCAGAGGGGGAATGGGCATTGTCTACAAGGCCGAGGATACCAGACTTAAACGCAGCGTTGCCCTCAAGTTCCTGCCTCCAGAATTGATACAGGATGAAGAGGCCAAAGAACGGTTTGTACTTGAGGCTCGAGCGGCAGCTGCCCTGTCCCACCCCAATATCTGCACCATCCATGAAATCGATGAAGAGGAAGGAGAATCGTTCATCGCCATGGAATATGTTGAGGGACAGACATTAAGGGCGAAAATAGAGAAAGGCCAATTGGAAATCGATGAATCCTTGGATATTGCCATACAGGTGGCTGGGGGGCTTGAGGAAGCACATAAGAAAGGAATTATCCATAGGGACATCAAAAGCGCCAACATCATGGTCACTGAGAAAGGCCAGGCTAAGGTCATGGACTTTGGTTTGGCCAAGGTCAAGGGAGCAACTTTATTGACAAGAGAGGGGACGACTCTGGGAACCGTGGCTTACATGTCTCCCGAACAGGCCAAGGGCAAAGAAGTCGACAACCGGTCTGACATCTGGTCTTTGGGGGTGGTCATGTATGAAATGCTTTCCGGGCAGCTGCCGTTTAAAGGAGAGCGAGAGGCGTCGATTCTTTATTCTGTCGTGCACGAGGAACCAAAACAACTCAAAGAAATAAAGCGCGGTCTTCCCCTGGAACTGCAGCAGATTATAACTCGCGCCTTGAAGAAAAGACCGGAATCCCGTTACTCCTCTGCAGCAGAAATAATAAAAGACCTGAGGAAATATCAGGATGTTCTGCGAGCAGAGGAATTGGGAGCATTAAACCTGCGCACATTACTTCGCCGCATCCGCAAGCCACAGATCGCAATCCCAGCAGTAAGTTTGATCCTTGTCATCAGCCTTGTGGCTGTCTGGTTTTTCAACCGCCAGGCCAATATCCGCTGGGCCAGACAAGAAGCTCTCCCAGAGGTCGAGCGCCTTGTTGACGAAAATTGGCGGGATTTCACCGAACCTTACAAACTTGCAGAAAAGGCAGAGAAATTCATTGGGAATGATCCCAAGCTTTCTGAGCTCTTCTCAAAATGCTCCAAGCACATAAACATCAAAACAGAGCCTCCAGGTGCGAAAATCTACATGAAAGAATACAAGGCTCCAGACAGTGAATGGAACTATCTAGGTGTTTCACCTCTCGAAAACATCAGATTACCTTTTGGAATCTTAAGATGGAAAATAGAAAAGGAAGGCTATGAGACGGTCATGGCCGCTTCTTCCACTTGGGACGCTGGGGGGATTCCATATGATCTCGTGAGAGTGTTAGATGAAAAAGGAAGTATCCCAGAGGGGATGGTGCGGGTAAGAGGAGCAGAGACGAATGTAGGCAAATTGGATGATTTCTACATAGATAGGTATGAAGTCACGAATAAGCAATACAAGGAATTTATAGATAACGGCGGATACAGAAATAGGGAATACTGGAAACATGAATTTGTCAAGGATGGAAGGGTTCTTACATGGGAAGAAGCCATGGCCGAATTTGTGGATCAAACAGATAGACCTGGCCCTGCTACATGGCAGGCAGGAGATTATCTCAAAGGTCAGGGTGATTATCCAGTTTCAGGAGTCAGTTGGTACGAGGCAATAGCGTTTGCGGAGTTTTCGGGAAAAACTCTGCCCACAGCATATCATTGGAATATTGCCAGGGGTGAATATACTCCTATGATCCAATGGCCCCAACTTGGGGGGTACGCTATTTTTGCTCCCTTCAGTAATTTTCAGGGTAAAGGCCCTGTTCCGGTGGGGAGTCTTCCGGGCATAACGTCCTACGGAGCCTATGATATGGCGGGGAATGTGAGAGAATGGAACTGGAACGAAACCCAGAAAGGAAGATTAATCTCGGGCAGTGCCTGGAACGATCACCCCAAATTGTTTGGCAGATGGAGTCAAGCTCCTCCCTTTGATCGTTCTTCTAAAAATGGGTTCCGGTGTGCTCTCTATCCTGATCCTGAGAAAATCCCCAAATCTGCGTTTCAACTGGCAGAATTTGGTGAGGAGATTGATTTTAATGAAGAAAAGCCAGTCCCGGATTCGATTTTTCAGGTATACAAAGAGCAATTCTCTTACGACAAAACTGATCTGAATGCGCAGGTGGAATGGAAGGATGAGAGTCACGACGATTGGATTCAAGAGAAGATAACCTTAGATGCTGCCTATGGCCGAGAACGGATCATCGCTCATCTCATTCTGCCTAAAAATATATCGCCCCCCTATCAAACAGTTATTTATTTCCCCGGCTCTGAACCTTTAAATAAAGAATCGGGCGACGACATTGATAGCCTTTTTGAATTTGAGGTTTTCCTTTCTTTTATAGTGAAAACCGGCCGGGCCATCCTCTTCCCTGTCTATAAAGGGACATTCGAACGTAGAGATGATGTATTAACTCCAATCGTATTCGGAGACAATTCCCATCTGTTTACAGAATACCTGATTCAAGTGGTGAAAGATTTCAAAAGATGCGTCGACTATCTGCAAACCCGCCAGGATATTGACAGCAACAAGCTGGCCTTTTACGGGATGTGTTGGGGAGCACAGATGGGAACGATCATCTCAGCCGTGGAGGAACGTCTTGCAGCAAGTGTTTTTTTGTCAGGAGGCCTCAATGGTCTTGGACGTCCTGAAGCAGCTCAAATTAATTATGTTACCCGGGTGAAAATCCCAACCTTGATGTTAAACGGAGAATACGACACGATTTTCCCTTCTGATACATCCATAAAGCCCATGTTTGACCTTCTAGGAACTCCGGATGAACACAAGGAACTGAAGTTGTACAAAACTGACCATATCCCCCCCAGAAACGAATTCATCAAGGAAATCCTGATCTGGCTCGACCGCTATCTCGGCCCCGTTAAATAAATAGTGGGGTCAGGCTTGCATAACTTGCATAACTTTCATAATTGGCGGTAATTTCTTACAATCCTCTCTCTGTCTTCATTTTTTCTCTCTCCCTTGTAATAAATTTCCACCAATTCTATTATATCCTCTTGCTCAAAATACGCATATATAACCCTAATTCCACTAGCAACTCCCTTTCCTTTTAAAGACCTGCAAGTAAATTTTTTAGCTTTGAATATTTTCGGGTGCAAAATTCCCAAGTCAGAAATTGGAAAAATTCCTTTGTTATCTATCTGAAGTTTATGATAAAGATTTAGTTGTTTTTGAATGAATGTATCTAAATCTTGCTCCAGGGTTCGGAATTTTTTCGAAAGCCTTTTTAAATCTTTTTCAAACTCAGCTAGTCTTTTTACTTCATTGAAAATCTTCTTCACTATAAGACCTCATTGAATATGGTGAAGTACGATAAAAGACTGATTCATAATCAATCACATCGCCATCATCGGTCGTTAACCATGGAACATCGTTATGGGAGTATTCACTTATCTGGGAAGCATTCATATCTGAAAGCTTTTCCAAAACCTCGTCTATCATCTTTATCTCATTTGCTTTTAGCTTGGATAGATTGGGTTCTCTTAAGGGAAGATATTTTCGCTGTGGATACTGAAAATATTTATCTTCTATTTTTATCAGATCCTCTTCTCTTTCCATTACTTCCACTATTTTTAGAAACTCCTTTGGAGTAGGTCCATAATTATTTTTGATATATGTGGCACCTACAAGCTGTTCTTCATATTTCTCATAGAAATTAAAATCAATAAAATACAACAACTTATATAAAACTGATTCGCCAATATTTGGTTTTGATCCAACTTTTTTTAAAATATAAAGTAGCACCTCCTTAAATTTGTCTAAATTCTTTTGAGGGACACTTATTCTTATTTCCTGTTTTTCCTTCTGTTTTGTTTGTTTCTTTTTTTCCAGAACAACTTCTATATCCTTTTCCAAATCAAGAAGTATATCCGATGGTATATTAAAAATTCTGGAAATTTTTGCAATTTCTTCAGCACTAATTTTTCTATCACCAGTTTCTATTTGAGAAATTGCAACTCTACTTATCCCTAATAATTTTGCAATTCTCTCTTGAGATAAATCTAAACTTTCTCTAATTTTCTTAATTTTAGCTCCTAATTCATTATAGAAAATATCCATTTTCTACCTCCTTTTTTACTATTAAAACATAGCACATGTAAGATTATCTGTCAAGATAATGTTTGAAAACAATACATAATAAATAATACAAGGGCCAATGAAGATTCCCCGAACCTGTTTCATTCTGGCTTTTTTTTTAAAATTATATCGAAATAAAGTAAAATCGATTTACACAAATTAATAAGTGAATTTAATGCAATGGCTATGTTATTCCCTGTATTAAAGGACGCCTGTTTGAACTAAGGCAAAATCTGTAACTAGTTACATTATGCGATGTTTTGTAGGGATTGAATCATTAATGAGTTTGACAGCAAGTTTTTTGCTCTGGTATATATTAGGACGCAACAAATGGGGAAAATATGAAGCTCCCTAAATTGGCACAAGCGGGCTCGCTTTAGGAGCACGTTTGGAGATTGAATGCTGGGCTACAGTCAAGTACGAATGATACACGAACAAAGCATTTATTGACTATTTTTTGATTAATTGATATTCTCTTGCCGATGACGCAAAGGGGAAGATAGGCCATGAAATGTCCAAAGTGTCAGGCCGATATCTCGGATGACTCCATCTTCTGCAGTAAATGCGGGACACCCATTAAGCCTTCGGATGAAATCTTCATCTCACGTACTAGGACAATCCTGAGGCCAGCAGAGGAATTACGTCCTGGATCCACACTGGCCGGCAAGTATAAGATTATCGAGGTCTCAGGCAGAGGGGGAATGGGCATTGTCTACAAGGCCGAGGATGCCAAGCTTAAACGCAACGTTGCCCTCAAGTTTTTGCCTCCTGAATTGATCCTGGATGAAGAGGCAAAAGAACGGTTCGTTCTTGAGGCTCAAGCTGCAGCAGCCCTGTCCCATCCCAATATCTGCACAATCCATGAAATCGATGAAGAGGGAGGAAAATCGTTCATCGCTATGGAATATGTTGAGGGACAGACATTAAGAGCGAAAATAGAGAAAGGCCCCCTAGGACTTGACCGAGCCCTGGATATCGCCATTCAGGTGGCTGAGGGGCTTGAAGAAGCACATAAGAAAGGAATTATCCATAGAGACATCAAGAGCGCCAACATCATGGTCACAGAGAAAGACCAGGCTAAGGTCATGGACTTCGGTTTGGCCAAGGTCAAGGGAGGAACGCTGCTGACAAGAGAGGGGACAACTCTGGGAACCGTAGCTTATATGAGTCCAGAACAGGCGAGAGGCGAAAAGGTTGATCACCGGTCTGACATTTGGTCTCTGGGGATTGTTCTTTATGAGATGCTCTCCGGGCAGTTGCCGTTCAAAGGGGACAGAGAGGCATCGATTCTTTATTCTGTTGTGCATGAGGAACCAAGACCTCTCAAAGAAATAAAGCGAGATCTTCCCCCGGAAATGCAACAGATTATATATAACGCTTTAAAGAAGAAACGCGAATCCCGATATGCATCAGCATCAGAAATGTTAAAAGACCTGAGAAAATATCAGGATGTTCTGCGAGCAGAGGAATTGGGAGCATTTAACCTGCGCACATTCCTTCGCCGCATCCGCAAGCCACGGATCGCAGTCCCAGCCGTTTGTTTGATCCTTGCTATCAGCCTTGTTGCTGTCTGGTTCTTTAACCGCCAGGCTAAAATCCGCTGGGCCAGACAAGAAGCTCTCCCAGAGGTCAAGCGGCTTATTGAAGCAAGTTGGCGGGATTCCACCGATGCTTATAGACTTGCAGTAAAGGCAGAGAAATACATTCCGACTGATCCCAAACTTACCGAGCTCTTTTCAAAATGTTCTCGGAATAGAAACATCAAAACAGAGCCTCTGGGCGCAAAAATTTATATGAAAGAATACAAGGCTCCGGGCAGTGAATGGGAATATTTAGGTGTTTCTCCTATAGAAAATATCAGATTACCTCGGAATCTTCTCAGATGGAAAATGGAAAAGGAAGGCTATGAGACAGTCATGGCTGCATCTCTCATCCGTCCCGGAGGTAGACCAATTGACCTCGTGAGAGTGCTAGATGAGAAAGGAAGCATCCCAGAGGGGATGGTGCGAGTACCAGGAGCGAAAACGGATCTAGGGGAATTGGATGATTTCTTTATAGACAAGTATGAAGTCACGAATAAACAATACAAGGAATTCATAAACAACGGCGGATACAGAAACAGGGAATACTGGAAACATGAATTTATCAAGGATGGAAGGGTTTTGACATGGGAAGAAGCCATGGCCGAATTTGTGGATCAGACAGGCAGGCCCGGCCCTGCCGGATGGCAGGCAGGAGATTATCCTGAGGGACAGGAAAATTATCCGGTTTCAGGAATCAGTTGGTACGAAGCAGCAACCTATGCAGAATTTGTGGGGAAAAGTCTGCCCACAGCATATCATTGGGATATGGCAAGGGGTAAATATACTCCTTTAATCATATATCCCCAACTTGGAGGTTTCGCTGTTTTTGCTCCCTTCAGTAATTTTCAGGGTAAAGGCCCTGTTCCGGTGGGGAGTCTTCCGGGCATAACGTCCTACGGAGCCTATGATATGGCGGGGAATGTGAGAGAATGGTGCTGGAACGAATTCCAGAAAGGAAGATTAATCTCGGGCGGCGCCTGGAACGATAACACCTACATGTTTGGGAATTGGAGTCAAGCTTGTCCCTTTAATCGTTCTTCTAAAAACGGATTCCGATGTGCTCTCTATCCTGATCCTGAGAAAATCCCCGAATCAGCGTTTCAAATGGCAAAATCTGGTGAAACTAGAGATTTTTACAAAGAAAGGCCAGTCCCGGATTCCATTTTTCAAGTTTACAAAGAGCAGTACTCTTACGATAAAACAGATCTCGATGCACGCGTGGAATCGAGGGATGAAAGCTCTGAAGATTGGATTTATGAGCGGATTACCTTTGATGCCGCCTATGGCGGTGAGCGGATCATCGCCATCCTTTTTCTTCCTAAAAATACAGCGCCCCCCTATCAGACTGTCATTTATTTCCCTGGCACACAAGCAATTTCTCGAAATTCGAGCAAAGACCTTGATAGCGAAAGGGAATTTCAGGTTTTCCTTTCTTTTATAGTGAAAAACGGCCGGGCTGCTCTCTATCCTGTCTATAAAGGGACTATGGAACGAAGAGCTGATGCTTTAGCCTATTCCGAATTAAATTCCCATCTGAATACTGAACACACGATTCTACTGGTGAAGGATTTCAAAAGATGCATCGACTATCTGGAGACCCGTCAGGATATTGACAGCGACAAGCTTGCCTATTACGGAATGAGTTGGGGAGCATGGCTCGGAGCGATCATCCCTGCGGTGGAGGAACGTCTCAAAGCAAGTGTTTTATTGGGAGGGGCCCTTGAGGGACGTGCACGCCCTGAAGCAGATCAAATTAATTATGTTACCCGAGTAAAAACTCCAACCTTGATGATAAACGGCAAATACGACACGCTCAACCCTTATGAGACATCAATAAAGCCGATGTTTGATCTTTTAGGAACTCCGGATGAACACAAGGAACTGAAGCTGTACGAAACTGACCATATCCCCCCCAGAATCGAATTCATCAAAGAAGTCCTGGCCTGGCTCGACCGCTACCTCGGCCCCGTTAAATAATGAATAATAGGGTCAAATAATAGGGTCAGGCCTCCATAACTTCCATAATTTTCTTTTTTTCAGCCAAAACTGTAGAAAATGGGGACTGTCCCCATTTTCTTAACCATTTTCTTGATGGTATCAACCCAACTCTATGAATGCAAAAAAATCCTATCCCTATCTTTACCCTTGGTCAAGGGAAAGCATTTATTGACTATTTTCTGATTAATTGATATTCTCTTGCCGATGAAGTAAAGGGAGGATAGGCCATGAAATGTCCAAAGTGTCAGGCCGATATCTCGGATGACTCCCTCTTCTGCAGCAAATGCGGGACACCCATTAAGCCTCCGGATGAAATCTTCGTCTCACGTACCAGGACCATCCTGAGACCAATGGAGGAATTACTTCCCGGGACCACACTGGCCGGTAAGTATAAGACCATCGAGATCTTAGGCAGAGGGGGAATGGGCATTGTCTACAAAGCCGAGGATACCAAACTTAGACGCAACGTAGCCCTCAAGTTCCTGCCTCCTGAATTGATCCAGAATGAAGAGGTTAGAGAACGGTTTGTTCTCGAGGCTCAAACTGCAGCAGCCCTTTCTCATCCCAATATCTGTACGATTCATGAAATCGATGAAGAGGGAGGGAAATCCTTCATCGCTATGGAATATGTTGAGGGGCAGAGCTTAAAGGAGAAAATAGAAAAAGGCCCGTTGGAAATTGACGAAGCCCTGAATATTTCCATCCAGGTGGCAGAAGGACTTGAGGAAGCACATAAGAAAGGAATTATCCACAGAGACATCAAGAGCGCCAACATCATGGTCACAGATAAAGGCCAGGCTAAGGTCATGGACTTCGGATTGGCCAAGGTAAAGGGAGCAACTTTATTGACAAGAGAGGGGACAACTCTAGGAACCGTGGCCTATATGTCTCCAGAGCAAGCAAGGGGCAGAGAAGTAGATCACCGCTCGGACATCTGGTCTTTGGGGATTGTTCTATATGAAATGCTTTCCGGGCAGTTACCGTTCAAAGGGGATAGAGAAGCATCGATTCTTTACTCTGTTGTGCATGAGGAACCAAAACCACTCAAAGAAATAAAGCGCGGTCTTCCCCTAGAACTGCAGCAGATTGTAAATCGCGCCTTGAGGAAAAAGCCAGAATCCCGGTATTCATCAGCAGCAGAAATAATAAAAGACCTGAAGAAATATCAGGATGTTCTGCGAGCAGAGGAATTGGGAGCACTAAACCTGCGAACACTCCTTCGTCGCATCCGCAAGCCACGCATCGCAATCCCAGCAGTAAGTTTGACCCTTGTCATCAGCCTTGTGGCTGTCTGGTTCTTCAACCACCAGGCCAAAATCCGCTGGGCGAGGGAAGAAGTTCTTCCAGAGGTCGAGCGGCTTGTTGAAGCAAGTTGGCGGGATTTCACTGAGCCTTACAGACTTGCGGAAGAGGCAGAAAAATACATTCCAAGAGATCCCAAGCTTGCCGAACTCTTCTCAAAATGTTCCCTGAACATCAACATCAAAACAGAGCCTCAGGGTGCAGATATATATATGAAAGAATACAAGGCCCCAGACAGTGAATGGGAATATTTGGGTGTTTCGCCTATCGAAAACGTCAGATTACCTATTGGAATCTTAAGATTGAAGATGGAAAAGGAAGGCTATGAGACAGTCATGGCTGCATCTTCCACATGGGACATAGTTATGAAACCAAAAAATCGATTAATTCCTATTGACCTCGTGAGAGTGCTAGATGAGAAAGGAAGCATCCCAGAGGGGATGGTGCGAGTACCAGGAGCGAAAACGGATCTAGGGGAATTGGATGATTTCTTTATAGACAAGTATGAAGTCACGAATAGACAATACAAAGAATTCATAGATAGAGGCGGATATAGAAATAGGGAATACTGGAAACATAAGTTTATCAAGGATGGAAGGGTTCTGACCTGGGAAGAAGCTATGGCAGAATTTGTGGATCAAACAGATAGACCTGGCCCTGCCACGTGGCAGGCAGGAGATTATCCCGAGGGACAGGATGATTATCCGGTATCAGGCGTTAGCTGGTACGAGGCAGCAGCCTATGCAGAGTTTTCGGGGAAAACTCTGCCAACAGGACATCATTGGGGTATTGCCAGGGGTGAGTATACTCCTATGATCCAATGGTTCCAACTTGGGGGCTACGCTATTTTTGCTCCCTTTAGTAATTTTCAGGGCAAAGGCCCTGCTCCAGTGGGAAACAATCAAGGAATGACTTCCTACGGAGCCTATGATATGGCGGGGAACGTGAGAGAGTGGTGTTGGAACAAAATCCAGCAAGGAAGATTGATCAGGGGCGGCGCCTGGAACGATAACACCTACATGTTCCGCGAAATGAGTCAAGCTTCTCCCTTTGACCGTTCTTCTAGAAATGGATTCCGGTGTGCTCTCTATCCTGACCCAGAGAAAATCCCTGAATCAGTGCTTCAAATGGCAAAAGTTGGTGAAACGAGAGATTTTTATAAAGAAAAGCCGGTTCCGGATTCTATTTTTCAGTTTTACAAAGAGCAATTCTCTTACGATAAGACTGATCTGAATGCAAGCGTGGAATCAAGGGATGAAAGCTCTGAATATTGGATTCAAGAGAAGATAACCTTTGACGCTGCCTATGGTCGTGAGCGGGTCATAGCCATTCTTTTTCTTCCAAAAAATACGGCGCCCCCCTATCAGACAGTCATTTATTTCCCTGGCGAACAAGCGATATACCGGAATTCGAGCAAAGAGATTGAAAGCGATTTGGAATTTAAGGTTTTCCTTTCTTTTATAGTGAAAAACGGCCGGGCTGCCCTCTATCCTGTCTATAAAGGGACTATGGAACGCAGAGATGATACTTTAATCGATGGCAGAACGATTCAAATTCAAAGGGTGAAAGATTACAAAAGATGCATAGACTATCTGGAGACCCGTCAGGATATTGACTGCGACAAGCTTGCCTACTACGGAATAAGTTGGGGTGGCTGGCTCGGGCCAATCATCACCGCAGTAGAGGAACGTCTCAAAGCAAGCGTCTTATTAGCAGGAGGCCTTATATGGAAGAGACGTCCAGCAGCAAATCCATTTAATTATGTTACCCGCGTGAAAACTCCAACCTTGATGATAAACGGTAAATACGACACGTCCTTCCTTTATGACACATCAATAAAGCCTCTGTTTGACCTTTTAGGAACTCCGGATGAACACAAGGAACTGAAGTTGTACGAAACTGACCATATCCCCCCCAGAAACGAATTCATCAAGGAAACCCTGGCCTGGCTCGACCGCTACCTCGGCCCAGTTAAATAAGTAAAATAAGTAGTGGAAAATAGTATTAGATAAATCCTTAAGGAAAAGCCATAAAGCATAAGGAGGACATACCTATGATTATTAAAAGAAATTTGGCTACTTTTTTAAGAATTCTTCTGATATTATTCCTTTCTTCTCCATCTTTTGCACAAATTCAAGAGCTTCATGAATTCAAAGGTGTAAAAATCCCATGGACTCTGAAATATGAAGATGTTGTGATTGAGAA
>Ga0209991_10001267_pt1 | contig 11407 bp, 10 predicted proteins | sample ChitaG_FD_183167 | JGI IMG/M metagenome (GOLD analysis project Ga0209991, IMG submission 183167) | Deep subsurface microbial communities from South Pacific Ocean to uncover new lineages of life (NeLLi) - Chile_00310 metaG (SPAdes)... | ecosystem: Environmental > Aquatic > Marine > Oceanic >...
TATTGCCGTTGTGTGCCAGGGCGATGGTCAAGCCGCCTGATTTCGCGGTAACCGGTTGGGCGTTTACAGGTCTGCTTGAGCCTGTGGTGGAGTAACGGTTATGCCCGATGCCGATATGTCCTTTGAGCAAAGCAATGTCGTTTTCAGTGAATGCCTGCGAAACCAGCCCCATCTTGGTATGTAGCCTGATGCCATCGCCGTCAGTAACGGCAATGCCGGCGCTTTCTTGACCGCGATGTTGCAGAGCGAAGAGGGCAAAAAAGGTCGTCTGGGCTACATTTATGCCTGAGGCATAGACTCCGAAAACGCCACAACATTCATGCATGAAGGCTGTCTTTACAGGACAATTGTAGAGCATCTTGGGCTTCCGGTCAATTCCTATACAAGAGTCTTCCGTCGTGATATGATATACGACATTATTGCTGAAGTAAGTGAGGGAGTTAATAACAGTGGACAAGGAGAAGAAAGGCGAAATCATCACTCAATTCAGGCTTAAGGAAAACGATACAGGGTCTGTCGAGGTCCAGGTGGCACTGCTTACCGAGAGAATCAACCGGTTAACGGAGCATCTCAAGCTGTATCCCCAGGATCGACATACCCGGCATGCACTTCATGGAGTGATAGGAAAGCAAAGGCGCTTTCTGGCTTACCTGAGCAGGACGGATGCGAGGCGGCATTATTCTCTTGCTAACAGATTGGGATTGAGGAAGTAATATGTCCGATGTGCTTGAGCATTCATTGGCCGGCAGGGTGCTTAGCATCCAGGCCGGGAAATTCGCCCAGCAAGCCGGCGGTGCTGTTGCTGTTCGGTACGGTAACACGATTGTCTTGGTTACCGCCTGTTCGAGCTCTGAACCACGAGAGGGCATAGATTTCGTGCCTCTAACGGTGGATTATGAAGAAAGGCTGTATGCTGCGGGCAAAATACCGGGCAGCTTTATCAGAAGGGAAGGACGCCCTACTGAGGAAGCAACCATAACCTGTCGGCTCATCGATCGCTCCCTGCGCCCCCTTCTTTCCAAGGGATTCAACTATGATGTTCAGGTTGTGGCGACTGTACTATCCGTTGACCAGGAAAACGACCCCGATGTTTGTGCCCTTATTGGCGCTTCAGCAGCCTTGACATTATCGAACGTCCCGTTCTTTGGCCCCATATCGGCGGTGCACATTGGCTACATAGACGATGCTCTAGTGCTGAACCCCACTCTACCTCAAATGGAGAATAGCTTGCTCGACCTGATTGTTGCTAGTACCAAGAAAGATGTTGTGATGGTGGAGGCAAATGCTAGAGAGGTTTCCGAGGGAACACTGCTAGAGGCAATTAAGATGGGACACCAGGCGAACCAGGAGGTCATCGGGCTTCAGGAAGAGCTGCAGCGAATCTACGGCAAAGCCAAGGCAGAGCTCAAATCCAGGGAACTCCCTCCCGAGCTTTCGACTCAAGTTGCCTCCATACTTGGTGAGAGATTAGGCCAGGTTCTAGAGGAACCAGAGCAACTGCAACGAGAGAAGGCTCTGACCGCTCTCAAAGATGAAGCGAAGGAGAAACTGCTTGATTCGTTTTCTGAAGATGAGATCAAGTCTGCTTTTGGAACTCAGCTTAGAGCTACGGTGAGAGAGAGAATACTAAAGACAGGACGGCACCTGGATGGCCGCCAGGCCAACGAAATCCGTCCTATTAGCTGTGAAATCGGCATCCTGCCGCGCACCCATGGCTCAGGATTGTTTGCCCGTGGAGAGACTCAGGTGCTGACTATCACCACTCTGGGGTCGACAAATCGGGAGCAGTTGTTGGATGGCTTAGGTCTGGAGCAAACCAAACGCTTTATGCATCATTATAATTTTCCTCCCTTCTCTACTGGCGAAGTGAAGCGAATAGGAGCAACAGGGAGGCGAGAGATCGGGCACGGTGCTTTGGTGGAACGGGCTATTTCGCCGGTACTGCCATCAGAGGAGGATTTCCCTTACACGATACGTCTGGTTTCCGAAGTACTTAGTTCTCACGGAAGCACATCTATGGCTAGCGTGTGTGCAGCGACCCTCTCCTTGATGGACGCCGGTGTACCTATCAGGACACCTGTGGCCGGTATAGCTATGGGTTTTGTTTCGGGAGAGGATGGAGGCTCTGTTATCCTGACTGACATCGTGGGGATGGAAGATGCCTACGGCGACATGGATTTCAAGGTTGCCGGCACAGCTGGAGGACTGACAGCTTTGCAGCTTGATATCAAGCTGCGCGAGATAGATTATGCCATATTGGCTGAAGCCCTGAGTCAGGCTCGCGAAGCGAGGCTGGACATACTGGCGAAAATGGGTCTGGTCATTAGTGCCAGTCGGTCTGAACTCAGTCCCTATGCTCCCAGGATGTATGAAATCAAGATCGACCCGAGCAAGATAGGGAGCGTTATCGGTCCGGGAGGCAAGGTCATAAGGTCCATCATAGAGGAAACCAAAACGACGATAGACATAAAGAATGATGGTACAGTCATCGTTGGCTCTTCAAGCGCAGAAGCAGCGCAGAAAGCAATCAAAATAATAGAAGATCTAACGCGAGAAGTGGAGCAGGGGGAGGTTTACACTGGCAGAGTGACCAGGTTGTTCAATTTTGGTGCTATGGTAGAAATCTTGCCGGGAAAGGAAGGCCTGGTCCATATCAGCGAGTTGGCCAACTACCGTGTGCTCGAAGTTGAGGATGTGGTTAAGATAGGTGATGAAGTCAAGGTGAAGGTGATCGGGATTGACAACTCGGGGAGAATAAACCTATCACGCAAGGCCGTGTCTGATGAACTTTCCCGGCTTCCGGGTGCCAAGGTCAACGATTCCTCGGCTCCCAGACAACCTCAGAAGAAGTTCGCTCCTCCGTATGGTAAGGGCGAGCGGCGCGACAATTACGGCAAATAGGCTGCTTTGCGGCTGGAGGATGTCTCATGGAGTTCGTAAGAGTGGTCATTAATGGTGCTCTAGGGAGGATGGGACAGGAGGTAGCCAAGGCCGTGGTGCGCGAGCCCGGGTTAAAGGCAGTGGGGGCGGTGGGAAAGGAAGTGACTCAGCAGTATCTTCCTTTAGCTGAGACTCTAGAGCTGGTACCGTTCTCCTCGGACTTAGACTCGCTTTTGACGAGGTGCAACGCTGATGTGGTGGTGGATTTTACTAATGCCGAGGCTTCCATGACGGCCGCTCGTATCGCCATTAAGCAGAGGGTTAATATGGTCATAGGTACTACAGGCCTTTCCGATGAGAATTTGCGAGAAATCGAGCGATTGTGCCAGGCCAATGGGGTCGGGGCGGTAGTGGCGCCGAACTTTTCCATAGGTGCGGCACTCCTGATGTATTTGTCGAAATCCGCTGCTAGATTCTTCGACTACGCCGAAATCATCGACATGCAGCACGATAAGAAAGCTGATGCCCCGTCAGGGACTGCTATTGCCACAGCCAGAGTCATGTCGAAAATGCATGGCAGGACATTCCTTAGCCCTGAAGCTGAACAGGAAACATTGAGAAGTGCCAGAGGAGCACAGATAGATGGTATAGCTATTCATAGCCTGAGGTCGCCGGGATTCATGTCGGGGCAGGAAGTCATTTTTGGCAGCGCGGGTGAAACTCTGAGTCTGCGTCACAATGCGATAAATCGGGAGTGTTATTTACCGGGCGTTATTCTGGCAATCAAGGGAGTGGTAAAACGCAAGGGGCTGACTTTCGGATTGGATGCCTTGCTGGAACTGCGGGAAGGGTCATGGAAGGATTCAATGTAGCTGTTGTCGGTGTTACGGGGATTGTAGGGCAGGAATTCATCAAGGTACTTGAGCAGTGCAATCTGCCAGTAGCCTCCGTGCAATTACTGGCCCCTGAGCATTCTTCTGATGTGAAGCTCTTCTTCAATCATCGAAGAATTGAAGTTAGGGATGCGAAACCGGAGGCGTTTCGTGATGTTGACATTGCCTTCTTCTTTGCTGGTTCTGGCATTAGTCGCAGACTTTCGCCCTTGGCTGTCGAAGCCGGAGCAGTGGTCATCGATGATAGTCCTGCCTTCAGAATGGACCCGGCAGTGCCCTTAGTAGTTCCGGAGGTCAATCCTCAGGATATAGAATGGCATAAGGGGATAATCGCAAGTCCCAGTTGCTCCACAATCCAGACGATGGTGGCGCTCTATCCCTTGCACGAGGTCAATCACATAAAGCGAATCGTGGTGAGCACCTATCAGTCAGTATCAAGCAGCGGTGCTGCTGCGGTGCAAGAACTGACGAATCAATCGCGGTTGGTCTTGGAAGGGCGTCGGATTTGTCCTCACGTTTATTCTCATCAAATAGCCTTCAATGTACTGCCTGAAATCGATGTCTTTCTGGATAATGGTTACACTAGAGAGGAACAGAGAATAGTGGAAGAGACACGGAAGATACTGCATACCGAAGGCATAGCCATTTCTGCTACGTGCGTCCGGGTTCCTGTCTATTTTGGGCATAGTGAGGCAGTCAACGTTGAGTTCAGTTCGCCCATTACCTCTGAAGAGGCGCGCATGATTCTGGCTCAAGCCCCTGGGGTCAGCGTGCTTGATGACCCGAGCGTCAGTTTCTACCCTCAGCCCTGGGCCGCTAGCGGGTCGGAGCATGTATTCGTTGGTCGAATCAGAAAGGATATCTCTCATCCTAACGGACTCGTTATGTGGATAGTGGCTGATAATCTTCGCAAAGGGGCAGCGCTAAATGCGGTACAGATTGCTGAACAGGGGATTGAGAGGGGTTGGATAAGACTTGGGAATAGCGTGGCTAGCTTGAATGAGTAAGCCAACAACAAGCCCAAGATCTGCCTATTCCCAAGGGCTGATCCATTTGACCGGTATTATCTGCTTCCGATCCGGTCCCACGGAAACAAGACTGATGGGGCAAGAGAGGAGATCTTCAAGCCGGGACATATAATCACGGGCTTCTGTCGGCAGCCTCTCAAAATCCCGAGTCTCGCTTATTGATTGTTGCCAGCCGTCCAATTCCTCGTAGACAGGTTGGCACTGTTCTAGAACGGCGGCATCGCTGGGGAAAGAAGTTAGAACCTCGTCATTGAATCTATAGGCAGTGCATACTTTGATTGAAGGAAAACCGTCATAGATATCCAGGTGAGTCAGCGCTATATCGCTAAGGCCATTTATCTGAACGCTGAAGCGGCCTGCGACAGCATCGAACCAACCACATCTTCGCGGCCTTCCCGTGGTGGCACCGTACTCGCGGGCCTTTTCACGTATGAAGTTGCCAACTTCGTCTTTGAGTTCTGTGGGCATAGGTCCCGCCCCGACTCTCGTGTTGTATGCTTTAAACACCGCCATCACGCGATCGATTTCTCTCGGGCCCAGGCCTGCTCCAATACAGCCTGCCCCGGCTAATGGTGAAGAGGAGGTCACATAGGGGTAGGTGCCAAAGTCGGGGTCAAGCAAAGCCCCCTGGGCACCCTCTAACAAGACTGAGTGTCCTTTCGTCACCGCTTCGCGAACTGTGGAGGTGGTATCCCTGATGAGGGGGGCCAGTTGCTGCCCATAATGGCAGTATTGGTCATAGATCTCTTCCAGCGACAGCGGTGCAACTTCGTATGCTTTTGTCAGAACAGTATTCTTAAACTCAAGCGCTGCTCTCAAGCGGTTCCGAAACATTTCTTTGTCTAACAAATCTCCGGCGCGGATTCCCAGGCGAGCTACTTTATCGGCGAAGACAGGGCCGATTCCTTTGAGTGTAGTACCTATCGCTCCTTTGCTACGCCGTTCCTCTTCCAGTTCATCGAGAAGGGTGTGATAGGGCATGATGAGGTGAGCACGGTCACTGATGAACAGGCGACCTGTATCGATACCGTGCTTTTGCAGTTCCTGCATTTCTGTAAGAAGCACAGCCGGGTTGATAGCTACGCCATTGCCGATAATGCAAGTCACCCGCGGGTGGAAGATACCTGAAGGGATGAGATGCAGTCTGAACTCACCGTAAGGGTTGATAACAGTGTGGCCAGCGTTGTCTCCTCCGGAGAAGCGAACAACCATGTCCGCCTTTTCAGCTAAGAGATCAACTATCTTTCCTTTACCTTCGTCACCCCACTGACCTCCCACAACTGCTATGACAGCCACTTAATCACCTCCGGTTCTTGCCTGCTTCCACAGGTGAACCAACCTTTGCGCTACAGTGATGGAGACAAAGACCGCTAAGATACATAATGCAATGAAGATCTGGTTTATCAGCAAACCTATCACTAATACTATAACCCGTTCTGCTCTAGTAAACAAGCCAACCTGGCATTGCCAGCCGAGCCCTTCTGCCCTGGCCCTTATGTAACTGATCAGAAAGGAACCAACCAGAACGGCATAGACAAGCATGATCTCCAGGATGTTTCCCTGCGCTGTGTCCCGTATGTACCAGACTAAGAGACCGCATAGTATTGCTGCTTCAGCAATGCGGTCAACGGTTGAATCCAGGATGGCGCCCAACTTTGTGCTTTTCCTGGTGACGCGGGCTAATGCTCCGTCAAGAATGTCAAAGAGACCTGAAACTAGAACCAGAACCCCGCCCAGAAGGAAGTGACCCGTAGCGATAAAATAGGCAGCAACCATGCTTAGAGCCAGGTTGATGAGGGTAAGGGCATTGGGTGTTATTGCTCTCCTATTCAGAATCCCAACCAGAGGAGAGGTAATACGATCGGCTACACTCCGTCTGATATCTGCTAAACTCATCCTGCCTTTCCGGCTAGCCTATTATGCCTGCCCTCCGAAGAAAACTGACCACTCCCTCTAGTTGCCCTTCATCATTCCATTGGCCGATTTCGCAGACCTTCACTATTCCTGGAGTCAGGTTTGTGGCCACCATTTCCCAGTTCACATCTCCTTTTCCTGGGGCATAGTGATCGGAAACACCCAAAACATCGTGCAAATGGATACCGATCATTTTGTGGGCGAAACGTGAAAGCCACTCTTCATGTGAGCCAAACCCGAGGCGCTGCTGCACTTCGGCGTGTCCTATATCATGCCAATAGCCAACCGGAGCTAACGGCACTTCGCTGAGTAGCTCTGCCATCTCGTCCACATTCGGTATCTCGTGAAGATGAAATCTTGTCTCAAGCCCCAGCATTATACCCTTTTGTCGACCATATTCGCTAAGCTCGCGAAGGCTTTTCCTCGCTGCCTCGAGGTAAGGACGAACCCGCGAAGTGCGCTGGCGAACCAGTTCTTCCTTGGTCCTGCTGTATTCTTTGGTCTGAGCATGGCTCTCGGCGTAGAGCTTGTGCAGTCTGCCCTGCAGACACAGATCAATCGGCACTTCGCCCATATGGACGACAATAGCCCTGGCATTCACACTTGATCCAAGATCTATCGTTTGCTTGGTAAAGCTTACGGCCTCCATACGTTCGTTCTCATCTAAGGAACTTAAGGAAAGGTTAGCCACCGGGACGCCTCGGGACGACAAAACCGCCGGACACGGATCATGAATGCTTGAAATCGGAACCGCAGTCGCAAGGAGTTCACTGAGCATTTGCGGAGAAATCCAGTGATTTGCTTCTATGTGAGTGAATCCCAGCTCTTCAGCTCTGGAGGCAAATCCTGCCATGTGGGCAAACCTTCCTTTAGCCCACATAGTGGAGAGCGAGACCTCAGATCGCTTGTTACCTGTGACGTAGTGAGCCGCCCTGACTGAAGTCATGTAACAGGTTTACTTTCAGGCTGGATCATTTGAAGCTGGCACCTGCGGCGGAAAGGCTCCTATCTCTCAACCTCGACTGGCTCCGGTTCAGGCAGAGAGACAGGACATTCCTGCTCTTGTCCTGCGATGAATTCCTGGGTCCTTGTGCGAGCTTCCTCGTCAGAATACTGAATGGGCGGAGATTTCATAAAGTAGGCTGAAGGCCCCACAATGGTCCCGCTTAAGCCGCGGTCTCGGGCTAGTTTGCAGCATCTTATGGCATCGATAACTACCCCGGCTGAATTAGGGCTATCCCATACCTCCAGCTTCAGTTCCAGGCTCAAAGGGACATCGCCGAAGGTGCGCCCCTCCATTCTCAGGTGGCAGAACTTGCGGTCAGTCAGCCAGGGCACATAATCACTGGGACCGATATGGATGTTGTCAGGATCGAGAACATAGTCTAACTGTGAGGTCACAGCATCGGTCTTGGAAATCTTCTTGGATTCCAGACGCTGTCGTTCAAGCATATTGTAGAAGTCGGTATTGCCACCGAAGTTAAGCTGGTATGTCCGTTCTAGTTTGACTCCGCGGTCACGGAAGAGCCTGGTTAACACTCGATGAGTTATGGTGGCGCCGACCTGGGATTTGATATCATCGCCGATAACGGGCAGTCCGCGCTCTGCAAAGCGATTCTGCCAATAAGGTTCGCGTGCAATGAAAACAGGTATGCAGTTGACGAAGCCGCAACCGGCGGCCAGTATCTGCTCTACATACCATTTCGTGGCCTCCTCGCTCCCTACAGGCAGATAGCTAACCACCACGTCGGTTTTGGTCTTTCTGAGTATCTCTACAATGTTGGCAGTGGGACCAGGCGCCTTGGTGATGATCTTGGACAGATAGATGCCCAGTCCGTCATGAGTCATGCCGCGCTCAACTCGGACGCCTGTCTTAGGTACATCACAGAACCTGACAGTGTTATTTGGCTTGGTGAAAACGGCCTCAGCCAAATCCACAGTGTTATTTGGCTTGGTGAAAACGGCCTCAGCCAAATCCTTGCCCACTTTGCTCTTATCGATATCGAAGGCTGCCACAAAGTTTATGTCGGCTATATGATAGTCTCCCAGGTTGACATGCATCAGACCAGGAACAGGTTCGTTTTCCTTAGCGTTCTTATAGTAACGGACTCCCTGTACCAGAGAAGAGGCGCAGTTCCCGACACCTATGATAGCTACGTTTATCGCTCCCATTCTCACCTCCGTTTTATGTTTGAGGAGAACCTGCTATGTGAATCAAGCGCGAACCATCCCAGATACATCCGTTCCGCGCACAGAACAGACTCCCTGAATCGATCGTTTCGCGTCCTTAATGGTCTTGCTCTGGGCATCTATCATCTGTTTCTTTGCCCTGGATTTGGGGCCACATGCATCCGCTGATAACCACCGGAATCTCGGACCGGGACGCACTCAGGTTTCTCTTCATGTGCCGATTTATACATATTTGCATATCGCAATGTCAATACCTTCGAAGAAGTCCCGGTTGAACACGAATACAGCTATTCAGTGGTGGTTAGTTCCCCGATCAACTTGAGTAACCTCGCTCCCCGCTCAATGGAATCATCATAATGAAAGCTGAGTTGCGGCGTATATCTCAATTTCAGGTGCAATGCGAGTTCCGTGCGCAAGAATCCTGAAGCCTTGTTAAAGCCTGCCAGCATATCCTCCTTGTTTATCTCGCTACCCAGGGTGCTAACAAACACCTTAGCATGCCTGAGATCGGGTGACAGCCTCACTTCTGTTACTGAGATAAGCCTGCTAAGCCTGGGGTCACTAACCTCGCGCTCGAGCAGTCCGCTGATTTCCCGCTGGATGAGTTTGCTTGTTCGTTCACTTCGCCTGCTCATTCGGGTCTCCTATCCGGAAAGCATCGTTAGCCTACTCTTTCCTTTCGGTAAAATTCAGCGATATCACCAACCTGAAAATCGACACTTCCTTCTATCCCCAAGCCACATTCGATTCAGCGATATCACCAACCTGAAAATCGACACTTCCTTCTATCCCCAAGCCACATTCGAGGCCAGCGGAGACTTCAGCGACGTCCTCTGTGAAACGCTTCAGGCTGGAGACCCGAGATTCGCCAATACCCTTGTTTTGGCGCAGTATCCTGACCTGGGCATCCCTCCGTATCTTCCCTTCCATAACATATACTCCAGCTATCTTGCCTAGCTTGCTGCTGGCGAAGACAGCTCTCACCTCAGCCCGCCCACTAAGTACTTCAGCATAAGTTGGCTCAAGCATCCCCTTCAATGTCTTATCCATGTCTTCTGCTAGCCTGTAAATCACGTCATAGTGGTGGATGCCCACCGCTTCTGTATTGGCTAACTGTATTGCTCCCGGAGAGGCAGGAGTGTCAAAACCGATGACAATGCCTTTTGACGCTGAGGCCAGGAGTACATCACTCTCTGTAATACTCCCGCTGGCAGCATGGATAACCCTAGCTTTTGCCTTCTCTGTGCCCAACCTCTCCAGTGAAGTCTTTATGGGTTCAATGCTGCCCTCGACATCCGTCTTCAAAACTATGTTCAGTTCCCTTATTTGGCCATCACTTATTTGGCTCGAAAGTGCACTTAAACTTAGGATGGCGCGAGCCCTCGTACGTTTTTGCTTTTCTACGATGCTTCGCGCTTGGTGCTCATCGGGAAGTACAACAAAAGCATCTCCTGATTTCGCCACCTCATTCAAGCCGAGGATTTCTATGGGAGTTGAGGGTCCAGCTTTGTGAACTTGCTTTCCTTTATCATCAAACATGGCTTTCACTCTTCCCCAGGCATCGCCAGCTACCACAGTATTGCCTCGTCTAAGGGTTCCTTTCTGAACGAGAAAGGTAGCCAAAGGACCTTTAGTTTTGTCCAGCTTGGCCTCAATGATTACTCCTTCTGCGGGGCTATCAGGATCAGCTTTCAGTTCTAGTATGTCAGCAACTAAGAATAGGTTTTCCAACAAATCTGATATCCCTTGTCCTTGCTTGGCTGACACGGGTACACAGACGGTGTCGCCACCCCACTCCTCGATGACCAGGCCCAAATCGGCAAGCTGCTGCCTTAGATTCTCAGGATTAGCATCAGGTTTGTCAATCTTATTGATGGCAACGACTATAGGTACCTTGGCAGCTTTGGCGTGGTCTACAGCTTCCACGGTTTGGGGCATGACGCCATCATCGGCAGCAACTACCAGGATTACAATATCAGTTGCCTGTGCGCCACGGGCCCTCATCGCGGTGAACGCCTCATGTCCCGGCGTATCCAAAAAGGTGATTCTGCGTCCCTCCACCACTGTTTGGTAGGACCACCGTTTGGTAGGCACCTATATGTTGCGTAATGGCTCCTGCCTCCTGAGCAGTCACATTTGTCTTCCTGATGACGTCAAGGAGGGTGGTCTTGCCATGGTCAACATGTCCCATGACCGTAACCACTGGAGGGCGAGTTGACAGTTTCGCTTCTCCCTCTTCCTTTCGGGAAGGTAAAGCTCTATGCTCTATTGCTGCTTTAGCATGATAGCCAAATTCCGCAGCTATTATACTTGCTGTATCGAAGTCGATCGCCTGGTTAACATTGGCCATAACGCCTTTGCGCATGAGCTGTTTGATTATCTTCACAGGCTCTACTTTCAGTACTTCGGCCATTTGCCTCACAGTTATGGAAGGCGGAAGCTCAACTTGCGGCATGTCTTCCTTCAGTTCCGATCTATTATCGTTCAAATCTAGTTTTCCTC
>Ga0209991_10001268_pt1 | contig 11406 bp, 15 predicted proteins | sample ChitaG_FD_183167 | JGI IMG/M metagenome (GOLD analysis project Ga0209991, IMG submission 183167) | Deep subsurface microbial communities from South Pacific Ocean to uncover new lineages of life (NeLLi) - Chile_00310 metaG (SPAdes)... | ecosystem: Environmental > Aquatic > Marine > Oceanic >...
GCTAAATAAAAGATTTAACTACTAACTCCCCCAAAACACAGTGACCTAGAATGGCCCCGTGGTGTAGTGGACAAACATGCCACCCTGTCACGGTGGAGATCGGGGGTTCGAATCCCCCCGGGGTCGCATCTGCAACACATAGTGTGACAGTCCTTCATGCCGCAGGTCAAAGAAAGGCTTGAACTCAGGCCGCGGCGTAACCTCCATCACCTTCTTATCTTTAATCCAGACTACCTCAAACAGGCAACCAGCAAGCTTGTTCCTCTGCTCTTGGGTCGCCTGCTCCCAAGACGCCGCAATGTCCTTCAAAAAAGAGGCTAGCCTCTCCAATGCCTGCGGCCTGGCATCCGCCGGGGTGAGTTCTTGCAGTTTGCGATGTATTGCAGTATAGTCTGCCAGATATTCCTCCCGGTTCTTATGTCCCCATTCGTAAAGCTCTTTCACCCGGTTGAGCCGACCTTGGAGGGCCTTCCTCTCATTCTCTACGCTGTACGACGCCTCAAGCTTGCTTTGAGCTTCAAGAATTTTCTCCTGATAATCTTCCGGGATGCGGAAAGCCCTCAGATAGACCAGCAGTTGCTGCTCATACACATCAAGGAAAGTGGACGGCTGATTACAGTCTCCCGCCTTTATCCTGCCGTTACAGACTGTGCGAACCCGCCCCCTGCCTTTAAAGGTTCTCATTGTACTACCGCAGTCAGCGCATCTTGCTATTCCCGTGAGCGAGTAGATACTGGCGTCTGACCGCACTGTCCTGGGCTGATTAGCCCTTGATGCTCTCACTTTCTGCACCACCTCAAACAGGTCTTCAACTACAAATGGCCCATGCTTCGCCTTTATCCATCCGCCATTCCCATCCGGGATATAGCCGATATAGAATCTGTTCCTCAGCATGTCCTTGACGGTATCCTTAGAGAAGGGCCTCGGCCCGTGGGTACCCGTCGTCCGATACCCTACCGTATTCAGGATTATCGCTATCTCACGGTCAGATTTCCTCTGTGCTGACAACTCGAACGCCATCTTCAGGCCATCGTAGTTGCAGACAACAACCTCATACCCGTTGACGCCGGATTTTCTCTCAGTAATATCCGGTACCGGCACCCCATCCTCACCCTTCATAGCCCCGAAGGGTAGCGTACCACAATAGAGCCCCTGCTTCCTTCGCTCGTGCCAGCCCTTCTTGGTCTCCTCGCTCAGGTTATCAGAATAGAGCTCGGCAAGCCCACCCTGCATCACCAGCATAAACTTGCCGGTTGGTGTGGAGTAGTCGATGTCGTTTTGAATGGACACGAATCCGACGCCAGCCTTACCCAGTTTCTCGAAGTACTCAAGCGTTACTTTAAGCCTGCGGGAGAAGCGGTCTATCTTATGGACGACCAGCACGTCGTACTGACCAGCGATCGCATCATCTATGGCCTGCTTGAACACCGGTCGCTTCCTGAGGTCGTCAGTGTGCGCGGATTTTCCTTCTTCAACATACTCCCGGTTCGGCACCCATTGCCTGGCCTCGCAGAACTGCCGGAACGCCCGCCTCTGAGCATCGATACTATAGCCCTCCACCTGTTCCTCGCTACTGACTCTGGCATATAGTGCTGCCCTCATACTTTCCTCCACAAATTTTCTATTTGCTCTTTGGTATCGAGATACTTTAATCCTTTTGTGCCTAACTTTCTTGCCCTCTCACCTACTATTCATGACATATTATAGCACGACTTATATGAATTAGTATATCTCTTTCATATAATCTGTATTGACAATAATAATATTACAGGTTATTATTGAATAAATGCGGTTTTTACTCTACGGTGGAACAATGTAGCAGCGCGAATAGTGTGGCGAGAGGGAGATTCAAATGGAAATACCAAGGGAACAGGCAGAGAAACTCAAGAGGTATTTCATCAACGCAGACCCTTTTCTTTGGGGTGTTCTTGAGAATAAGAACAAGAAAGGGCGGCTTCAAGAACTTAAAGGGCTTGGTTTCCTCAAGGGTTATTCTGAAGGTAGCAACCCGACTTACAGCAAGGTCAACCAGGACTTACTAGTTGAAATCGGCATTGAGGGCATTCTGGAACGTATTGTTATACCGAGAGTTACCAGCGGTTTTGCTCTAGAGATCCTGCGCTATTTCCGGCGCTGCTGGGAGCAAGGGCAGACTCCAGACATGAAATATCTGAAAGAACGTAGGCTTTATCGAAGGCACATATTTGCAGAGGACAACGTGTATGACGGGAGAGAATCTCGTGTAGTAGGACACAAAGACCCGGCCCACCTCTTTGTCCAGATTGATACACAACATAACTTCGTGGAACGCTGGACTGTCTTTGCCGGGCTATGGTTTGAAGAAATTGAGCTGTTGTTTGGTTCAGCGCGAGAAGATATTGCCGAAGGTAGTAAATGATAGGTAATCCAGACAAGCAGTTCTTTAAGCGGGGCAAGAGAAACGATCTAGAGTTCTTATCTGACAGTGCGGAACAAATAGCTCGCAGCATAAACATGACCGGTGTACGAACCGAGATTGACCAAGCCTTCGCAGCGGCCATTGCCAGAGCTGGAGGGCAGCCACAAAGGTCGTTTGGGCAAGCTGTCAATGAAACTAGAGAAGTTGACGCTGGGGGTGATGCTTTCGTGAAACAGAACCAACATCGAAATTCGTAATCTCTCGGTCGGAGATGTCAGCGCAAGGTCAAGGAGGCATAGCGTGGGTATCGTAGAAATGACAATTGATTCCCTGAGACGCAACTCGCTGAGTAATGAGTGGGCCCTGATTTTGAAAGAGAAGGGGGCAGAACGCTATCTCCCCATCTATATAGGTTCGCGACAGGCCAATATTGTAGAAAAACTACTACTAGGCGTCGGACGCGTTGACCCTGCAGAGTTCGATCTCTCCTCTGCAGGCATCGACACAATATTCTGTAAGGTCGAAGCAGCCGTAATCAACCGGTTCGCGAATAATGTCTTTTACGCCAAATTGGTACTGACTCAGAATGATGGTAAAGCTGTAGAGGTTGACTGTGCCCCAGCCAAGGCTGTAGCTCATAGTATCAGGACCGAGGCACCTATTTTCGCGGATGAGGTGGTGTTAAGCAAAGCTGCTATCGCCGTTAGGGCGTAAGGTGGTATGAGAAGTGGCTTGTAATAAACAAACAGTACGATGACTGGGAGCGCTTAGAAGGGGTTAGCGTGGAGCTAGAGAAAGCCAGGGCAATAGCTGAGGAGCTGAAATGGCAGCTTGAGACGGGTTGTGATAGGGTTGAGATAGTTGGTGACATCCGTCGTCAAAAGCCGGAGGTTCGCGACATTAATCTGCTGTGCATCCCAACGGAGGGTAAGCCAATACCACTGGTGTATTGCGACCTGGTGGATCTGATCAGTGACCCACTTCCTGAGTTCGACGACGTTGATACGATCGGCCAAGAGGTTACGGAACTGATGCTGCAGGGAGTTCTGGGTTTCCGTCCTACGGGGAGACGGGCATACGGCCCCAAGAAAAAGTTCATGGTTCACGTCCCCAGTGGCATCGGCGTCGATATCTTCACCACTGACACTCAATGCTGGGCGGTCGCCCTGGTGATGAAGACCGGTGGAGATACGACTAACAAGCGCATCGTCTCCGCCGCCCGGAGAAAGGGCTGGCGCTTTCGGACTTCTGAGGACGGCTTTGACACGTCGGATAGTCATATTACCTGCAGCACCGAGATAGAGGTCTTTGAAGCAGTAGGCTTGCCTTACTTGCCGCCGGAGCAAAGGGAGTAAAACTTTGAAGAGCACTAAATGGCTTATTGTGATTTCTATTGGTCGTACAGAATTGATGTTAAGAGGACGAGAGGTAGGCTTTAGACATTAAGCTGAGAAATATTTCTCAGCTTCTCTCTTAATCCGGATAACTGCGTCCTTACTCAATTCAGTCCAGCTATTTGATACTTTGGCCACTTGGGTATAGCCCAGAATTGCTATGCTCTTTATCAAGTCTATATGGACATTAGCGTATTTGTACAAGCAGTATTTGTAGAAGCGAGCCCTATCAAATGGGTGCCAAACCCCGGTCCTATGAGCATAATTTCGTGGGGCTATGATTAAGCCAAATTGAACTATCCCTCCATTTATCAGCATCATTAACTTCATTAGGTCAAACCATATTGTCTTCTCGTTAGATTTTTCAATTTCGACACTCAAGACTACAGAGCCATTGGAAAGCAGGAAATCAGGCTTAATATCTGGAATCTCTTGTAGGGCCTTCGCGTCAAAGGGGATCTCGTTCCACATTCCGGTCGCCCCAACGGAAGCACGCCAGGCATTGTCAAAGTCAAGATCCATCTGATAGCTATTGCTTGGCGACTTTATCATAGAAATGAAGCCAAGCCCCTCTGTAGCTTTAACGATCTGATTGATACATTTCAAGAAGACATCGGGATGCGGAGGTTCACCCTGTTCCTTATAGCGGCAAGAATGCTCGAAGTCAATTGCTCGGCACTCTATCTGAAATGGCTTTTTGGATACCTTCAAGTATCTCTCGTCTCCTTTACTACTGAATGGCAATCAATTGACTGGTGCAACCGTGCTATTCTACCCAGATTGGTTCTGCTGAAAGTCTTTGCAGGAATAGGTCTGCCAATTTACCACCAACATACTCGAAATAGTTAGGCAGTCCTTTGGCTTCCTCGCCTACGAAGTATTTATGGCTCTCCAGAAACCTTCCCCTAGATATACTTACATGTAGCAGTGGCAAGACATTGGTGTTTGAAGCATTATAAGAAGCGATGCGTTTCTTAAACTCGCTTCCCAACTGTGCTGTTCCCCAGTAAGAATATGGATATACGGGTTCTTCGCTACCAGCCCTACGTACGAACTCAAAAGCAAATGCTCCAAATGTCAAAACAACCTTCGGATTTAGATGTAACAAACTGGTTCTCAATAGACCGATTTTCTCCTGAAGCTGCTGAGACCAATTGAGCCTTATCCCTTCCGGTTTTGCGTCTGGGTTGGTGACTGCGTTTGTAATGTAAAGCCTCTCCGTATCAAACCTGCGCCTCTCTTGCTTGTATAAAGCCTCTTGCAAGTATTCAAGCACGGATGTCCAGATGTTATGACGGGCAGGATGTCTTGGGTCCAGCGGTGTTAGGAGCATCTCATGCCATTTTTTAGGCTCTGAGTCCGCAACCAGCCAAACTGGAAATTTTGGGTTGCCGGTATAAGACTTCATGACCCCTGCATACACAACTGCAAATGCGCCATAACTAATTCAACCCAAGCTAATTTTAACATAGTTTAGGTCAGGCGGGAAGATTGGGGAACATTATAGCATAAATTAAGCAAAAACAGAGTTAGGTACACGAAACCTAAAATCGGCGATTTAGCTTTGCTAGCTCCAGCTATAGAGTGAATGATGATCGAAGCGAACACTAATCTGATAGGTACTCAATCGTTATTTTCGGGACAAAAGGCAGAATTTTAGCCCAGTCACTTAGTCGTGCTACTTTGACTCAGTCCCTGCCTTCGCAGCTTACAGAGGATGCTAAACTTGTCGATCGGGATAGATATGATAGGCCTATCACCTACCAGTTCCTCTGCTTTACCTACTGCATCGCGAGGAACTATTAAGAACCCTCCCCCGCATGCTGAAGATGAAAGCTTCTCAATAGCGTGCTCTAGCCTATCAGTCCGCCTTGAGATCTCAACCTCAACACAAAACGTCGGAGACTTAATATCTACCCTTCCATTGACTGTTTTCTCCGGTTGCCCACCGAATATATCACAAGCACATTTCTTGAGCTCTTTATGCTCTGCCTTCTCACCCATGCCTATAACCCTCTCAAATTCGTTGTGAACTTGAAGAACCGATCCCAATAACCGACTCGCTGTGGTTATTATATCAAATCTCAGCTAGGGGTGCAATGTCACAGCTTGGCTGAATGTTACGGGGTAACAATTAGATGAAATGTGCAGTGAATCACAAAATGGCTTTTTGTTGAGCTAGACGGTCGTCCTTCAAATGTATGACGTAATGTAAACCAGAACCGCAGGCCTTAGCTTTCCCAGAAACGGTAAGCTTAAGAGTGCCATGCACAGTTACGGCTTGCTTAGTGAGTGCCCCTTCATGGTGGTGTCAGCAAACATTGTAAGTATTTGAACCGAAGGGTAGGTTGAGAGAGAAGCAACATCATTCGCTAACTCAATTGGTAGTAGGCCGTCCTCGTAGCGGCTGCTCAACAACTTTGGCAGAGTAGCAAATATCTGTGATGCTCCGATAAGGTCCCCAACGGTTGGGTTTTGCACGAATTTGTCCGTCGGAATATTAAGAACCATTTTGTGGCGCTCAGTCAGCCTCACGAATACCTTGGCTCCATAATTGGTATCCTTGCCATATGGCGCTCCTGTGGCTGGGCGGTGCTGAATCTGTTCGCGGATATATTGATGGTCTGGGATGAAGAGGAACCCAACGGGTGCATGGTCGCCAATTAATTCCAGATGGTCTGCAAAGGCACCAGACTTCTCCTGCCCTACACTAGAGATGGAGGTCAATCAAATGAGCCTGGGGCAAAGAATCAGAACGAGAAGGCAAACCTTGGAACTTATGTAGCAGGAGCTAGCCGAAGCTCTTGGGCTGACACCGTAGCACATTTCAGCTATAGAGCAGGATAAACGAGCTCCTTCCTTGCCTTCTCTTGGTAAACTGGCTGAGGAGTTGGGGGTAACTGTTGACTACTTGGTGACAGGTAAAGAAGGGGTTATCACAGATAGCATACCGGCAATAAAGGCTGATAAAAGCCTGAAACTCGAGTTGAAGAGAGCACTGATAGCTTTGGTTCAGGCACTCCGCAATAGTGGCAGAATTGAAGAGTGAGGGTTCACTTGTCATTATGTGTCTTTTTCTCCCGGAGCCATTGCTTAATCGTATCCTCAAGAAGTGCTACCATACAGCAAACTGCCAAGACTAGAATAAGTCCTAACAGCCCGTAGATTACATAGTGCCACCACATTAGTAATACTTTGCCTTCGCCATCAGCCCCGAGATGCTAGGAGAGGCGGGACTGCCACTATTTTTACAACTATATAGAGCCGTCGAAATGGTAAGCATCGTTTTCGATTCCTCTATTCAACAAATGGTAAGTTCCAAAATATCCAAAAATTAAGACGGGCATTTCATCCATCAGGAAAAAGGCATTTAACAGCCTAAACAGTGAGGGGGCAGAGCCTGGGCCCTGCTCCCTCCTTTCATCGGCTCAGTAGTTGGAAATGACGTACCAGTTTTCGTCTTGCCTATTGCGCAGTAGCGCTCCGCTTTAGGGTGTCAGCTGCTGACCATGGACTGTGTAATACGTCTTCCCTACAAGCCAGACGTCCAAGTCGTCAGTTGCCACCGCATTTGGGTACCAAGACTTAACTGTCTGTTCGTCTGTGGTGTCCTCCACGTAGCTATACTGTACATAGGAACCGTATGCTGTTCCGCCGTCGTCGTCTATCGTCAACTTCCCTCTTATCTTGTCAAGGATAGGCAGCCCTGAACGCGGCGAGGTGTAACGTGCCCAAGCAGCAAATTTACCGTTGGAAATTACCAATGGACTAGACCTAAAGTCCTGAAGAGGATAATAGTTGTAGAACCACTCCATCCCTCCGTGATAGGCTTTCCCCGTCTTAGTAAACTCTATATACCCCAAGGGACTCGGTGGAGGTATACGGTCATTTGTCCAACTGTTCAACCATGTACCATCTCCCTCATATCGTTCGGCATCTTCGTACCACCAAACCTGAACGGTTGTCGACCTAGCTATCGCCGGTGTGGCTGTCAATACCAACAACAACGCTAGTCCTAATGTCAGAATTACAATTTTCTTCACTTTCCTTTACCCCCTTTCCTCCAAAGTTGCGCTATCGCCCCTAGACCTGGAGCATAGCATCTTGTCAATCTACAAACTTTCACTTTCAGAAAGCTACCACCCCCTTTTCCGCGAAATAGAGACTTGCCTGTCTTCGTTTCCTTGCCAAATTAGTAAGCTTCGCAGTTGATTTCTCGATGCTCATTTGCTTTATTCTTTTGATTATCAAGTCTATGTTTTACTTGCGGTATTGACAGTTTGGCTCCTGTATTCGATAATAAAATGCGGAAGGCAACGGAGGACTGGTCGCACAATTGTCAGTCTGCATTTCCTAGCCTTCCTCGGGGTGGCCTCTGCCAAGGCCGCCCCTTTTTCACTACATTTTAGGATACGTCATCACCATGGTCTTGGCAATACCCCATTGGTACAACTTTCGCTGGTACAATAGTCACAGGAGGGCGCCGCTACATTATTTTGCAGACAATAAACAAACTACGCTCTCGCTTAACGATCTGACAAAGTGTTCAGTTTGTAGGAGCTTGAGTGTTTATCTTTCTTGGAGGGTTCGAGTCCCCTTAGGCCCACTTAAGGGGACGAAACCTAGAACTCCCCGCTGGCATCTATTAAGCCCACTACGAGGCTACCCCCTACTAGCACAAAAAGCCCGAAAAACACTTTACAGGCTATCTCCATAGCTCATCCCCTTTAGGTAGTATCTCCACCCCACCATATCGAAAGCCATAAGTCTCGCCTTTATGTTCGCCAGAGGTCATCTTGGCCCATATGGGGTATTGACGATATTTTTCGTACTCTTGCATTTGCAGGTCTACTATCTCAGCATTTTCGCCCACTAACTCTGGCCTTAAATCGCATTCCTTAATCATGACCGTATCACCTACTTCCATTTTCCTTCGTCTCCTTTCTTATCCCATCTCCTGTTTCCGACCACTCCCTTGCCCACTTCTATTTAACAATATCGGGAATCTAACGCTATCACCCAACTGCCTCATCTGGTGCATAGTTTCTCTAATCTTGCTAAACACACGACTGTTCTGGAAATGCCAGCAATAGACTGGATTTTCCCGGTAACTAGGTCACCAATATCGTTCAGGCTTTCGGCGTCTATTATAGCGATAATATCATATGGTCCGGTCACCCCATCAACCGATTTCACCCCTTGTAGTTGCTTAAGAGCAGTAGTGACTTCCTTAGTTCTGCCCACCGCTGTTTCAATTAGAAGGAAAGCCTTTGCCAACATTCACCTCCCTTCTCCATCAGTCATCAGCGCCCTAACACCGACTTGTGTTCTTCGCTATATCTTTTGACGCTTCTTATGTGCCTCTGCTTAGCCTCAATACTCTTATATCTATACTTGTGACCTTCTTTGTAACATTGCTCGGAACAAAAGACCCACCTACCTTTGGGGATAGGGCAATGGCACATTCTGCATAGGCGGGGGGTCTTGTAGTAGATATTGACCTCTTCTGCGGTAGTGGGAGACCATAAAAGGTAACGGCCCGCACCTGTATCCCATTCCACTGCAGGGATGATAACACGACCTTGGTATAACTCTATGACCCGATTTCTAGGCAAACCTAATAGCTTACAAAGTTGCTCACTGGAGATCAGCTGGTGCTTTGTCGAGCCATAATTTTCAACCAGGATTTGCCTCACTCTTTCTTTAGTCTTGCCTATCTCATCGGCAATCTGCTGTAGTGTAGCTCCTGATTGGCGCATATTGCAGATAGTGCTATTATTAGCTCTTGAGCTGATGGCTAATCTCTGCATTTTTTAAGCCTAACGCAGCCAGTTTTTATTAGCTCTCTCTAGGTAATAACCCTATGGGGAACACCCAGCGTCCATACTTTGCATTCAAAACCACTGCTGCTGAGCCATAGGCTGCCGCAGCCCCACAGAAAAGCCCTTCTACTCCCGGGACAATGGCTGGTAGAGCACCATAAAAGTGTGCTGCCAGCAGGAAGAATAGTATAGTCAAACTGGCAAATATGAAAACATGGACATAGGATATTCTAAAGGTGCCAATAGTCATATAGCCAGTAAACAGACCCCAGCATATACATACCCAGGCTAGTCCAGGTCCATCCAGCTCAACAATGCTCATCCATTCTAGAAGGAAGGCAAAGCTAAGACCAATCCAGAACACTCCGTAAGAAGTGAAAGCAGTCAGACCGAAGGTATCTCCCCGGCGAGCATCAATTATCCCGGCAATAATCTGGGCTATTCCTCCCCAAAAGAATCCATATATTAAGGGTAGGGTGCCATCAATCAAACCGATATTATGTATCTGCAGCAAGATAGTATTGAAACCAAATCCAGCTAGTCCCAGGGCACCTGGATTAGCCCATTGAACATTATTCTTTGGCATCAGTAAAAGTCCTGAAATTCCATCGCTTTAGCCTGTTCCCTTGTAGCCAACCAATTTTTTAAGCTCCTCCACGCACTCTGGATTCTCAATAGTGGTAATGTCTCCTATTGGCTCGTTTTTGACCAAGCTCTTTAGCACCCGGCGCATAATCTTGCCACTCCTCGTCCTTGGGACTGCCTCGGCAAATATAATCCTATCCGGTCGGCAGGTGGGGCCAAGCACTTTAACCACCTGGTCCATAAGCTCCGAAACCAGCTTGTCTGATGGCTGTTCATTCTTAAGCCTGACAAAAGCCCACGGGGTCTCACCTTTAATCTCATGCGGAGCCGCCACCACCGCGCACTCAGCCACAGCCTCATGCCCACCTATTGCATTCTCCACCTCAGCAGTAGAAAGCCTGTGACCGGCGACCTTCATTACATCATCCACGCGGCCAGTGAGGCGGAAGTTATCTTTCCTAGCTAACCTCGCCCCGTCACTGGTAAAGTAAGCCTTGCTACCATATTGGCTCCAGTAGGTTTCCTGATATATATCGGGGTTCTTGTAAATACCTCTGAGCATGCCTGGGCCAAATGGACTCCTCTGAACCAAAAAGCCCCCCTCATCTATGCCTAGGGACTTACCTTCCTCATCAAGGACTTCATGTCGGGTTCCGGGAAAGCTCCTACCGGCGACGGTAGGGATAAAGGGGCCTATGCCAGGCAGGGCATTAATCAAAGTGCCTCCGGTTTCTGTCTGCCACCAGGTATCAATTATGGGGCATCGCCCGCCACCAACCTTCTCAAAATACCACATCCATGCATCCCGGTTAATCGGCTCACCTACAGTGGCTAACAGGCGGAGTCTGCTCAGGTCGTGCTTCTCTGGCCACTCTTCCCCCCAGCCCATAAACATCCTTATCAGTGTTGGTGCGGTATAAAACACGGTTACGCCGTGTTTCTCTATTATCTCCCACACTCTACCTCGGTCGGGGTAATCAGGAGCTCCTTCATAGAATATCTGAGTAGCCCCTACAGACAGCGGACCAAAACATTGTAGGGTGTGGCCTGTAACCCAACCAATGTCAGAGGTGCACCAAAATACATCATCATCATGGAGGTCAAAGTCCCACTTCGTAGTCCAATAAGCCTGCGTCAAATGGCCGCCTGTGGTGTGGATAACCCCCTTTGGCTTGCCTGTAGTGCCACTGGTATAAAGGATATATAA
>Ga0209991_10001269_pt1 | contig 11401 bp, 10 predicted proteins | sample ChitaG_FD_183167 | JGI IMG/M metagenome (GOLD analysis project Ga0209991, IMG submission 183167) | Deep subsurface microbial communities from South Pacific Ocean to uncover new lineages of life (NeLLi) - Chile_00310 metaG (SPAdes)... | ecosystem: Environmental > Aquatic > Marine > Oceanic >...
CATTAAGCTGAAGAGTGTTGTTGCATCAAAACGAACAAATCCCTCTAGAGCAACTCAATGAAGAGAAATACGCTCGAATCTTGTGTTATCCAAAATATGATTTGAAGGAATTAAGAAAGCGTCTTGAGGAGCTAAAGAGGCTCGGCATTGAGACATTAGAGTTCTCTGGAGGAAAAAAAGCTTTTAACGTGTCAGTTTTAGGTAAAGGCTGCGTAGGCATAGTAGTCATCGCTCACACGGACCGCGGAAAAGTTGCATTGAAAATTCGCAGGGTAGACGCAGATAGAGCTGGGATGCAACACGAAGCGGAAATGTTGAGAAAAGCAAACGCTATCGAGATTGGTCCAAATCTGTTCGATGTCACCGAGAACTTCCTTCTAATGGAGTTTATTGAAGGCCCCTTGCTTCCAAAATGGGTTGAAATGTCAAGTGGGAAGGGAACGACGGCTAGGGTTCGACAGGTCTTGCGAAACGTCTTGGAACAGTGCTGGAGACTGGACGAAGAAGGCTTAGACCATGGAGAATTGAGCACAGCCCCAAAACACATTCTAGTACGCATGAATGACGAACCTTGCATAGTAGATTTCGAAACCGCCAGCGTCAACCGAAGAGTTTCCAACGTAACCTCAATCTGTCAATATCTCTTCTTGGGAAGCCATGTCGCAAAGATGATAAAGAGGAAACTCGGTAAAATCGATAAAGCACAACTAATAGAGACCTTGAGAAACTATAAGCAAGAGCGCACACGAGAAAACTTCGAAAACATCTTGAACACATGCAAACTCCGTAAGGTTTAGAAAGGCAACTAACAAAAAGTTGATGTGCAGAATTTGGGGTCGTGGTCCAGTTTGGATGTACACCCCAGTGGTGATGTCCCCCGCAACTTCCTTTTTTTCTATTTGGAACTTATATTTGCGGAAAATCTTGTGTTTCCCTATGACAACTTTTTCAATTTCTTAACAACTAAGGGGGCGCGCGTCTATCTGTTCATCTGTTCAATAGATTATTAAATGAGTTTTAAACGATATCTACTGGTTTGCAAAATGAGCCAACATAAGGTTCGTGTTTCCATTGAAATTGGAAAGCTAAGAGGCAACATTAAGTATCTATGAAATTTGTCAAAAGAAACCACGTTGAACAGACATGATTGCAAAAACCACGTTCTAGAAATTAGAAAGTCCTTAAAAATCGTGTGGGAGCTTGCCCAAGATTTTCTTATTGACCGCATTAGAGGGTTAGACTCCGACAAACGCCTTCTGTTAACCATCATAGCTCGCAAAGCCCCCGAAGTGCTCATAAAAGAGGCCTTTAGATACCCAGCATATGAATCTGATGTCTCTGCCTTGTCGTCACGTTTGGACTCTCCTGAGTATTTCAAAGATAAAGAGGTTAAGGAAAGCATTAGTCGCTTAGTAGAGAACTTGGAGGCAGAGCTGAGTGAAGTTGAGACCACATTAGGGATACAATATGGACTGCCTAAAATCTCAGAGTTTATTACAACATTTCCTCTATTCACCAATAATTGGGCAGTTGCGGCTTGTTATCTGACTGCTATCGAAATAATGGTAAATCGGAAATTAGAAGAATTAGGGTTAGAACGAGGAACTAGTTTCAGAGATAACTACAATAAATTACTGAAGAAATTCAAAGAACAAAATGTAGAGATTTCAGAGTTGGAGAAACGCCTCCCAACTGTCTTTTGGGATGTTAGAAACAAAGTTATACATGGGGGATATAGCCCAGCCTATACCGAACTAGGAACAATTACTACATATGTTGAGAAGGTGTTAGGCACACTCACACGTTTAAAGTGATTTTAGCATTTGCATTCGAACAATCACGTGCATGCATGTTTTATTGTGTAGATTCCTTTTGCCTAGAATGTGGGCTCAAATAATTCAAAACTGATAAGGCGCTAATCACTGAAGCAAGTTAGATGCTTTGACCCTGCAATTTCCCTTTTTTGTGTTTAAGACCGGCTATTCATAAATAACTAAGAAAAAAACCGTGTTATCTAAACATGCATCCAAGGCAAAAAGCTTAAGCACGTAGCCCCAAATAGCTTCAAAAGGGAACATAGATGCGTTGGGAAAAGGTGTTTATAAGCTATTCTAGCATGCATGCATTCTTAGGGGTGAGGATTGATCGAAGAAAACAATAGAATCCAAATAAAAAACTCCCCATAAGAAGAGAAGTTAGAAAATAAAGAACGCAAGAGCCTCTATTAGATTGGTGCTACTTTTTTCTATATAATTTATTTGCTCGCCTTTTTAAAATATCTTCAATTAAGCGTAGAGATGCCCAAAGACCGATCATAATAGAAATTAACACTTTATTGAAATAGTAGATACGATAGTAGAATATTATCATAGAAAATGATAGATATATTGCAGTAAATGCAATAGCATATCCAAGTGAGATTTTCGCTAAATGATGTTTGAGACTTTCCCGCGGAGATTCGCGTAAAAAGAAGTAGTCAAGGATAATTCCTCGCATACCATTTAAAGCCATCGCTAATAATAAAAAAATAGAACACATTGCACTGAGATATTCATAAAAGAAAAAAATAAAAAATACTGCAACATCGCCAAAAAACCATAAATTTCCTGGTAAAGGCTCCATTCCATAAAAATGCTCTCCATACCAATCATCAAAAATAAGGAGAAAAACAAAACTTAATAAAATAATTGATAGGAGATTTTGAGTGTTTACTAGCGAGGGGATGAAAGATAGACCTATACCAATTACAACACTATATATAAGGTCAGTAAAAGTTAATAGAAAAGGTGTCTTAGCGGTTCTCAAGCTATTTTTGAGTTTAATTTTTTCCCTAAGCTTTTTCTCTTGGAGTAGTGTTTTAATTTCCTTTAACTCTTTTTTGATTTCTCTGATTTCATTTTCTTTATGCTTATTCCTTTCTTCTTTCCTCACTGTTTCTTACCTCTGTAGACATAGATTTCGCTAAGTCCTTCGAAATTATAAAAAGGCATAGGTTCACAAATAACTACATCCGCTCCATATAAGAGATACCAAGGTGCAAGATTGGCTCCTGTTTGAGCATAAACAACAACTTTAGTTCCATAATTTGAAGCGAAATTAAAAGTGTTTTCCATTGTCCCAGTTGCCAAAGCCATACCCGTCACAATAACTACCTCAGAATTCTGGATGCAATATTCCTGATATGCTCCATCAAGTACGCTAACATTACCACATACTTTAGCCCCTACAAGAGTCGGGTCAAGATCACAGGCTAATATTGAATACTTCAACTGCATAAGAAGATGTACAATAAGACCAGATACACCTAAAATAGAAATGCAAGACGGTTTTAAATGATTTTTAACTGGTGCTAAGAGCTGAACTTCCTCGCATACGATTTTTGCCCGAAAAAGAGCCTTCTCGGTTGGAGTACCTTCCTGTCTGAGTTTACGAGAAGGTTGTGTAGACTTCCTTCCAAACCTAAAAAGGGAGTCAAGCACAGCGATTTTTATTGGTAGACTAGCTTTTTTCGCTGCTTGGTAGCTTTGTCCAATGAGCGATGGAAGCTCCTTTTTCTGTAAGGAATGTTCTTGATAAAAAGAGCATCCTTGATGGTGTGTTTGCGCTATTAGACAATGACAAGTAAATAAGCGTTCTTGAGGGAGTGGTTGAAAGTGTATGTCCATATCCCAAAATCCTTTAATTGTTAATTGTGGCCGAATACTTGGTGGGACTAATGAACAGCCTATATCCAAGAGCTCATCAAGAAGTGTCATTCGTTAATCCCTTTTATTTTATTACTATTCTCGTCCTCGAAGAGTAGTTTTATACCATTCTAAAAGGATATCAACAAGTTTTTTCCGATTTTTAGGGCTGTGGCCTTCGTTAGGAAGCATCTTTAATGTAAATTTATTATTAGACATTTCTGCTATCTGCTGGGATTGGGATGGAGAAACCTCTTCATCATTTAAACCGTGTATGAGGAGAACCGGTTGCTTAATATGAGGAACAACATCTTTAAGGATATTTTGTGAAGCTATAATATCAAGGTCTGCTTCGAGTTTCTCTCGGTCAATTTCGATCCCAAGAGGAGCAACGTCATTAATAAACATTTGAGCAACACTTTCTCGTGTTCCCTTGGTGATAGATAAAAGATCGTTAACTACAGCCAAAACAGCAATGCTATTACATGATTGGTCTTGTGCCCCGTATAAAAGTGCAAGAGTTGCTCCCCAGCTATGGCCAAAAATACCCCAACTAGTACGAGTTGGCAATAAATTTAGAAAGAATTGCTTAATTTCGTTTGCGACTTTAAGGCCAACTAGAGGGTGAAATTTCCCTTCACTGTTCCATGTACCGGGATAATCAAATGTACATATAGCGAAGCCTGATAGAGCTAATTCGAGGGCTAGGTCAAAATTTCGTTGGTACCCTGGAAATCCAGAGAAAAATAAAATTGCAGGGAACTTCTCAATAAGCTCTGGAATATAAACACGGGTGTGAATGATACCTTCGGTAGACTCAAGATCGTACGAATTAATGTAAATCCGTTGCTTTATCCGATTTGGCATAGTTTATCCCTCCCTCTTATTTATTGACGCGTATCAACTTAATCTATTATATTTCTCTATTTTTTCAAGTTTCTCCTGCTCATGCTCTTTACTCTCAAAATCATACGGCCTGAGGATGCATTTTCACTTATTCTTTATCTCAAACCACTCTTTAAATTTGCTTCTTTCCAACTCATCGATACTAGCTATTCTAACCCTCAGCTTCTTATTCGGCCTTTCCTTCCTCAAACGGAACATCGTTTTCAGGGCAACTTAACAACTTTCTTCTTGGCTGTTTCGTCGCTACTTATGATGTAGAGGGTATCTGAAAGTTCCAAGTTTTTCTTTATGTTCTTCTCTACCTGCTCTTTTGGCGAGCGATGTTCAATTTCGATCCTTAAGACTTTTCCATCTTTTTCTGCCACAATGTCTGTATAGCCTCGGTGGCTTTCCGTTAAATCTGTTTCTATTTCCTCTTCCTTATCGACTTTATAGCCTTCGGGTTCAAGCCATTCCTTTATCACTTCTAGGGCTACGGCTCTTGATAATTTTCCTCCGCCACCAAGCTCGTTCACATGCATGCATAATCTTGATCCACACCCAACAATCACTGCGGTTGTCTACGACTTCGAGGAAAACGTGTACTCTCATCCAAGCTCGGGAGGTTCTTTACCTTATGAAAGTGGAGTCTACACTCTCGTTGTCGCAGCTACGGATGAAGCAGGCCACAACTCAACCAAAGAGGTTATATTCGTAATCTATGACCAAAACGCTGGGTTCACCACAGGTGGCGGCTGGATAACACCGGAGCCAGAGGAAGGAGACAACAAAGCCACCTTCGGCTTCGTCGCAAAATATCACAAAGGCTCGACAACCCCCAACGGCAACCTTGAGTTCCAATACAATTACCGAGACACAAATCTAAAAAGCACTGAGATCCAGTGGCTCGTGATATCCAATAACAAAGCAATCTTCCAAGGCACAGCAACCATAAACAAAGAAGGACTCTACACTTTCAGAGTACACGCAACAGATGGTGACCTCACTGGAAATCAACCAGACAACTTCAAGATCAAAATCTGGCAAGGTACCAATACAGAAACAGACCCTATCCACGACTATCAAGGTCAATTTGCAGGCGGAAACATAAAAGTGCACAAATAGATTAATTCCCTCCCTCTTTTTCTTTTTTCAGGATCAAGCTCTAGAATGGTCTTTTTTCCAGCTTGTCGGACATGGGTTTCTTCTTGGGTTACAGAATGAATCTGGATTCTTCGCTCCTTTCTTCGTTAGGATATAGTTGCATGCATGCACCCCCGCAAACCCCCATTTTTGTTTGGGGTTTAGAATTTTAAGGCTTCTGAGTTTTAGACTCATACGTAAGGTGAATGCATGTATGCAAACGCAGTAAATCTTCAACTCTTTGCGTTGGTTTTTCCATTGCCCATCCATATGCGCAAAGCGAATTGTTCATCTATGAACCCACGTTTTTGGGCATCATCTAAATCGATTTCTATGTTATCTATAACTGTCTCATCATTGAGCTTAGCTCCTGAAAGAATAGCATTTTGTAGGCGAGTGTTCGCTAGATTAGCATTTCTAAGGTCACTAGCTCTCAAATCGGCCCCACGAACATCCGCATTCGTAAGATTAGCACCAAAAAAGTTAGCACCATAAAGGTTAGCCTCAACCAGTTTTGCCCCAACAAGAATGGCTTTTGAGAGATTTGCCCCTTCAAGCTTGGCTGAGCTCAAATTTGCGAATCGAAGGTCAGCTTGGCGAAGATCAGCTCCTTTCAAGTTAGTGTGAAGGAGATTGGCATGTGTCAAGTTTGCTTTCACCAACTTCGCGTCAAGAAGGTTAGCGTTCGCAAGGAGTGCACGCGACAAATTGGCTTTGTTCAAAACGACTTTTGACATCTCGGTCTTTCTCAGGTTCGCTCTTTCAAGCGTTGCTCCTTCTAGATTAGCTCCTGCTAAGCTCGCGTCTCGTAAATCTATGTATTCCAATCTGGCATTGGCAAGATTAGCATTTCTCAACTCGCTCCCATGAAGAGTGGCGTGACAAAGGTACGCTTCCCTGAAATCTGTATTGCTTAGATCCAGCTGATTTAACTTGGCTCCATTAAGGCTTGTCTTTGACAAATCTCTGCTTTTCAAAACATACTTCCGTCGACCGAGTAGAGAGATTGAATTGCCACCAAGAAATGATTCTGATTTGATTTCATTGGGCATAGTCTTAGTAGAAACTATCCAATCCCACAGAGTACTCTCTTCGATTTTCCGTTCACCAAGAAAGTCCAAGATTGGTCCTGTCAAAGCGGATCTTGCGAAATCAGAAGGAGCCTTCTTAGCAATCTCTCCAAACAAACCATCCGATACCAGAAACTCCATAAATGTACGATGCGAAAAAGAAAATTTGTCTCGTACTCTTTTAAGGAAAGAGCATGTCAGAAAATCAGCGACATGACCTTCAAGTTCCAGCAGTTGAAGACTCGTAAGATGCCCGCGGATAAGATCCAACACATCTGAAGATGTCAAGCCATCCAAATCTTTTCGGAATAGTTCAAGAGCCATAACCTTCATAAGCTCAAGACGCTTTGGCGCATCAAGCTTTAGCTCTCTCTTTTTCTCAATTGCTTGTCGGGTGATCTCTTTCATCAGATATGTTCGATAAAGTGAATTTCGATTTATTGCTTTGCCTTCCTCAATGAGCTCAATTAACGTTTCCGAAATCATTTCCAGAAATACCGGTCTCTTTGAGAGATCAGATAAATCATGAATTTCCTGAATACGTTTGTAGTAGTACGTCCAATTGTTTTTTGCTTTTTCGATTAGAGGAATACGTTTCCGAAGGAAAGTTTGAATCTGCTTAGGGGTAAAAGGTTCTAGTTTTACACGTGCGTATCTAAACCCCGATCTGTCAAATAACTCCGTTTCTTCACCACTAGTCCAAAAATACTCAGGACGACTCGTGAGAATGACCTTGCTCATTGGAGCGTTTGCAAGCTTCTCAATCTCCACTAAATTCTGTTCTACAATCTCTGGGCTTGTGCGGACTGCCATTTCATCCAATCCGTCAAAAATGAGTAAGAGGAAGCCCGCATCATTCATCGTTCTAAAGGCTTCCCAACTAGGGTTTCTTATATTGCAGACTCGAGAAAGGTGGTTTATTACGAGAGCCTCTAAATCAGCTTCTATCCTTGGGAACTTACGCAAGTCAATCACTATGGGAATACGCTTTTCTTCCTGCGCGATGTACTTCTTGGCCATTTCATATGAGAGCTTTTTACAAAAAGCTGTTTTGCCAGAGCCATATTCACCTAGGATAGCGAGCTTCTCTCCTTCGGAGGATAACCAACTCGTAACAATGTCCAAAACGGATTTCTTGACGGAAGTACCTTCTCGAACGGCCTTCAAATCAACGTAGACCTTCCCAAGAGGAGGTTGCCGCCGAAGCTCTGGATCTCTTACCTCAAATTGATTTATAATCCTTCTAAGATAGAATTTGAAGTCCATTAGATTTCGAAGCAGGTCTCCTTTCGTCCGAGATTCAGCTATCATGGATTTCTGAATTCTTAATGTCAACGTTGGATCAATGTCCAGATAAGTGACAAGAAGACCCCTGTCTATATGCTTTCGATGACGGTAGCTTTCTATTAAGATGAGAAATTGGTCTACTTGACTTTCTGAGATGGCTGTTATTTTATTGTCAAGGACCATGATACCCATATGACTAGTTGACAAACCCATAGTTTGTTCTACTAAGAAAAAGTTGGGATACTCTCGCGACCTTCTTATTTGACCACCTGTAAGACTGAAAATGTCCGCTATCTCTTCAGTAAAAACTTGGGACATAACCTTATAGATAGGATTTCTTGCTATCAGAATATTTGGATTCACAAAATGGGTCGACACTTCAATCCCCTGCAGGGCATATTCTTTCATTTTGGACTCTATGAAGCTCAGCAGTTGGTGAAGTGTAATCCATTCTCCTTTCGTAGGTCGCGTGTTCAACCCTTCAAGGAAGCAGTTTGTAAATAACCCATGCTGGAGGGAAGGAATTTCATGCGAGCCTTGTGTGGAGCGAGATGCACCTACGAAAATGATGTTGTCCCGATCTTTGTATTTGATTCTACCAAGAGCCTTTCCAGAAGCCCCACTGTAACAAGCATCTACAATCAAAACAACAGTTCCAGCTTTCATGTTGCCTAGTGCAATTTCCAATTCTTTTATGTGAACACAACTCGTAACATCGACAACTGTTTGATTCTGAAGTTGTTGAAATCTTGCATCATACGGAATAAGGTACAAGTCTTGCGAGTCATCAAGTCCTCCATGCCCAGCGTAGTAAAATAAGACAAGATCCTTTGGCTTCAAATCAGGCTTCATTAACAACTTGTTGAATTCTTTAACGATCTCCTTCTTGGTGGCTTTGCTATCAAAGAGAGTATTACAGACAAAGTTACCGCGTTCTTCGTCAGAAAGCACCTTCGACATACTTTCGGCATCAGAGCGAGCGAACCAAAGGTTAGCTTGACTCGAGTGTTTATACTTGTTGACCCCAACGCATAACGCGTAGCGCCTTGCCATTTTTCAAAACCTTAATAACGGTATTTCTCTTGGCACCCTAAATATTCTTTCTCTGTTTTCGTGTATGCGAAGATGTAAAGCCTGTAAATCCCCGATATATTGGGTGTTTCCCTGGATTTCTTATCTGGTCTGCATGAAAGATATTTTTGAAAGCTCTGCAAAGCGTCAAGGAGGTAAGAAAGAGTCTCCTCCATGAGAAGATCAGCATACGTGCAAAAGATTTGAAATGTTCATGATTGTGAATGTTCCTTACATGTTGAGTTATTGACGAGCTCAGTAACCTTATTATGGCGGAATGCGTACATATCCTTTTTGGGAGATATAGGGCATACGTGCATGCGGCAGGTGAAAGAATGTTTCAATTTGAGGGGGATCGCGGAAGATAACGGTTGTTCAGAGAAGGCTGGAATTGCTGAAGATGGAAGGTTTGGGTTTTAATCAAGCTGAGATAGTGAAACAGCTGAGCGAAAAATACCGGTGTTCTGCGAGGGCGGTTTATTATGATTTCGAGAGACGACCTGGATGGCAGCCTGTATTACTGCAGTTGTCAGATCAGGAAAAAGTCCTGTTGAAGGTGATTAACCGTTACGAGCAGATTTACCGCCAAGCAGCCTTCAAATGCTTAACTGCAGCTAACGAAAATGTCTGGATTGGAGCGTTAAAAGTTATGTTGGCTACTAACAGTAAGATGTGCGAGACGGTTGTGCTCCCTGACATTATTAACAAGCTGAAAAGCCTGGAGGAGAAGGCTAAGAAGGGAGTTTTTGTAAAGTGAAAAGTCTCGATATGGCACGGAAGCTTAACCGTATTGCCGAAAACATGAAAGAGCCTGAGACAGAGGGAACCACACGGATAGATTGGCATTGTCTGACTGAGAGAGAAAGGCTGCTGTTTGACAAGATGCATGCATGGGACAAAGAAACATCAATACCACCCTCAAATACATCCAACTCGTCAGCTTGCCACAGGAGGAAAAGTTCATCTGCAAGGTCGCTAAAAACAGTGACAAAGCAGCAGAGCTAATCGAGGCTGGCTTTGAATACGTCACAGGCGAATACGGCGACGGAGGCAAACTGTTCAGGAAGAGGAAACTGACGTATTTAGGGTCGGTGTCCAGCTCTGTGGGGTCGTGGTCCAGTTTGGTCTAAGATTCGCGCTTGGGGTGTGCGAGATCCGGGGTTCAAATCCCCGCGACCCCACCAAAGAAAAAAACATCAGGTGCTTTTACTTTCACATGAGCCATCTGGGCTTTCCTTTCAGGTATTCTATTAGAAACTTCGCAAATTCGGGGCTAGATGAATACAGTCTCACGACTTCTTCGTTCACCAAAACTTCGAGACTGTTTGGAATAGTTTGAGAAATTAGATATGCTACGCCAACATGCCTTCCGCCTTCCTTTAATTTCTCGGTGAACAGTTTCACCACATCTGTGTATTTTCGTTTTATTTCCACCATCCAGCGACCTGCTTCTACGTATGGTCCCGAAATCGTGTGCGACGCTCCAACGTGTTTCTGCAAAAACCTCTTACACTCTGCTCTTTTCCTGATAGGAGGCCCTAAATGTTTCTTCATAAGTGGGAGGAAACGCTGTTCTACCTCGAAGATAAATAAGTTAAGGTTTTCTTCATCACCCCAAGCAACATCACGAACGACGTTGAAGTCGTATTGTTGAAGCATTTTATGCAGTGACCGTTGAGACTTGTAGAGTTGACCCCACAGAACGTCTGATACTGCTTTCACGTTTCCGAATTTTACAAAAACGATGGTTGATCCGCGAGTTTTTATAGCGCTGACCAACCCTTTGGCATTTAAGGTTTTGATATCTTTTGGATAAAAGAATCTCAGATTGGGACTTTGAAGAAACGCCCTTGCCGCAACAATAAGCTCATCCAACCGTTTCTTTCTCACCGCTGCTGCCACGTTTCTTCCCTTATCAACAGGATCCACCAAAACAAGCGGTCCTTCAAAAATTCTTCCCACCTCTTTTTCTCTTCCCTTATAATACTCCTCATAATCAATGATTCTTTTTTCCTTCCAGTCCGCTATTGCTTTCAAAACTTCTATAAACGATCCGTAGTTTAGGGTGAGAAGTTCGCAGAGGTATCCGCTGAACCCGCCGATCTTTATTTCGGCGCCGTAGACGCCGATGCCCTTCATGAATTTCTTTAAGAGCCTGATCTCTCCGCGCATGGTTTCATCCAAAAGTGGCTTCATATAATCTGTGTGAAACGGAGTTCTATCGGTGGCACTGATCCACCCGCCCCGCTTGACTTGATAACA
>Ga0209991_10001270_pt1 | contig 11390 bp, 8 predicted proteins | sample ChitaG_FD_183167 | JGI IMG/M metagenome (GOLD analysis project Ga0209991, IMG submission 183167) | Deep subsurface microbial communities from South Pacific Ocean to uncover new lineages of life (NeLLi) - Chile_00310 metaG (SPAdes)... | ecosystem: Environmental > Aquatic > Marine > Oceanic >...
TACCTCCCCCACTGGGGAGGGGGAAAGAAGAGTTTTAGAGGCGAAGCCTATGAGGGCGGGTGGGTGGGAAGAGAGAGAAATGTTAAAAATGGGGTGGGGTATATAATATCTCTTTACAAATTAAGCGTTGATGCTGTATCCTAGCTTAAGAAAAGCCATGTTGTATCAGGCACCACGTGGAACCTCAGATATCCTGCCCCAGGAACAAGCCTACTGGCGCTATATAGAGCAAAAAGTAGCCCACATCGGTCAGCTCTATGGCTATGAGCGCATTGATGCCCCGACCTTTGAGGACACCAGGCTTTTCGCCCGCAGTGTCGGGGAAGACACCGACCTTGTCAAAAGGGAAATGTATACCTTTGAAGACCGGGGCGGTAGCCTGCTCACTCTGAGACCAGAGGGTACAGCACCAGTATGCCGAGCCTATCTGGAACACGGGCTACATAACCTGCCCCAGCCGGCAAAGCTGTACTATATTGCTTCCATCTTCAGATATGAAAGGCCTCAGGCAGGAAGATACCGACAACACTATCAGTTTGGCTATGAGGCTATCGGCGATGACGACCCTGCCCTTGACGGCGAAGTCATTGATATGGCATGGCAATTCTTTTTGTCGGTGAACCTGCGCCAGCTATCACTCCAGCTAAATAGTATCGGCTGCAAAAAGTGCCGCCCAGGGTATGTGGCTGCCCTGAAGGATTACTATGCTAACCACACCCATGAGCTATGTCCCGACTGTAAGACCAGGCTGAAGAGAAACCCGCTTCGCCTGCTTGATTGTAAGAAGCCCTCATGCCAGCAACTAGCTGACTCGGCGCCGAGAAGTATTGACTACCTTTGCCCTGAGTGCGAGGAGCACTTCAGTCGGCTGAAGAGATATCTGGAACTGCTTGGCCTCCCCTTTGTGGTAAATCATCACCTAGTTCGGGGATTGGACTACTACACCCGGACGGTGTTTGAAATTCAGCCCGAGGGAGGAGGCGCCCAGAGCACCCTCGTGGGTGGGGGACGGTATGATGACCTGATAGAGGAACTGGGGGGTAAGCCGACCCCGGCTCTTGGCTTTGCCGCTGGCATTGAGCGGATAATACTCAATCTAAAGAAGCAGAAGGTCGCCATCCCACCCCTACCCAAGCCCCAGGTATTTATCGCCTATCTGGGCGATGAGGCTAAGGATGAGGCAATAAAGCTGGCCTCCACCCTGAGACGGGGTGGCATTGGGGTAATAGAGGCTCTGGGGGATAAGAGCCTGAAGGCTCAATTGAGGCAGGCAAATAATCTTGGCGTTGGTTATGCGGTAATTATCGGTGAGCAGGAGGTAAAGACGGGCACGGTGATACTGCGAGACATGACCAGCGCCGAGCAGAAGGCTGTCCCGGTAAATGAACTGCCTGGGCGCTTATCTTCCCCAGCTTCACCTCACAGCTGAATTGTGCTATAATAATATAAATGGCTGCCTTGTTATCATTTGAAATTGCCCCTAAGGGGGTAGCCTCTTCCTCTATAGCCAGAAGCTACTTCGGTTTCAACATCTCCACAGCAGCCTATTCCGCCTTCTTTCCTCACAACCAACAAAGAGGTGAACAGCGATTATGACACAGGATATGCCCTCACCAGCTGAGCTGCCAAATAACGAGTATCGGGCAGAGGATATTCAGGTTCTGGAGGGGCGAGAGGCAGTACGCCTTCGCCCGGGTATGTATATTGGCAGCACTGACCAGCACGGATTACATCACCTGGTATATGAAATCACCTACAACAGCATTGATGAGGCTATGGCTGGCTGCTGCGATAAAGTCTGGGTCACCCTTTGTCAGGATAACAGCGTCAGGGTTGAAGATAACGGGCGCGGCATCCCGGTGGATATTCACCCCGCTACCAACATGTCCGCCCTGGAAACAGTAATGACCATCCTGCACGCCGGAGCAAAATTTGGCGGTCATACCTATCAGGTATCAGGCGGGTTACACGGGGTAGGCGCCTCAGCAGTAAATGCCCTCTCCTCATGGCTCAAAGTCAATGTCAGGCGTGACGGCAAGCAGCATCAACAGGAATACCGGCAGGGTATACCCCTGGGAGCGGTGGAGGAGGTTGGCGACGCCAGCGATACCGGCACCACCATCGTCTTCCTCCCCGATGAGGAGATATTCGGTAAGACTGAATGTGATTTCAATACCGTAAGCGAGCACCTGCGAGAGCTAGCCTATCTGAACAAGGGACTGGAAATATGTATTAAGGACGAAAGGAAGGACTGTGAAAAGACCTTCTACTTTGAGGGGGGAATTACCGGCTTCGTCCGCCAACTTAACCGAAACCGGGTGGTTCGCCACCGCCAACCTATTTACATCTCCAAAGAGGCCAACGGAACAATAGTGGAGGCGGCTCTTCAATATAATGATGGCTTTTCTGAGTCCTCCTTTAGCTTTGCCAACTGCGTTAATACCGTGGACGGAGGTACCCACCTAACCGGCTTTCGTTCGGCACTAACCCGAGTCCTTAATGACTATGCCCGCAAGAACAAGCTGCTCAAAGAGGACGAGCCCAACTTGATAGGGGAGGATGTCAGAGAAGGTCTTACCGCCGTTATTAGCGTCAAACTGGCCGTACCTCAGTTCGAGGGACAGACTAAAGCCAAGCTGGGCAACCCTGAAGTAAAAAGTCATGTGGAGAGTGCCGTGGGCGAGGGGTTATCCCTCTACCTGGAGGAGCACCCCGACGAAGCCAAAAGAATCGTAGATAAATGCCTCCTCGCCGCCAAGGGCAGAGAAGCCGCCCGCAAGGCTCGCGATTTGATTATTCGAAAGAGCAGTCTGGAGACGGGCACGTTACCCGGCAAGCTGGCTGATTGCTCAGAGAAAGAGCCCTCCCACTGTGAACTATATCTAGTAGAGGGAGACTCAGCCGGTGGTTCAGCCAAGCAGGGAAGGAACCGCCGCTTCCAGGCTATACTGCCGCTGAGGGGCAAAATCCTCAATGTGGAAAAGGCTCCACCGGATAAGATGCTAGCTCACGAGGAAATCCGGGTTATCATCACCGCCCTGGGAGCAGGCTTAGACGATGAATTTGACCTTTCAAGGCTCCGCTATCACCGGGTTATCCTGATGACCGACGCCGATGTAGATGGCTCTCACATTCGCACCCTTCTTCTCACCTTCTTCTTCCGGCATATGGTGGAGCTAATTAACCACCAGCACCTGTTCATTGCCCAGCCACCCCTTTACCGGATTAAGACGGGCAAGCTCCAGCAGTGGGTTTACTCGGAACAGGAAAAGGAAGAGGTTCTAGCCAAGCTGAAAGAAAGCAGGAAGGTGGAGGTTCAGCGGTATAAAGGTCTGGGGGAGATGAGCGCTGAACAACTTTGGGAAACCACCATGAACCCAACCACCCGCACCCTGCTTGAAGTAAACGTAGATGATGCCGCCAAAGCCGACCGCATATTCCACATCCTGATGGGCAATGAAGTCCCGCCGCGCAAAGCCTTCATCCAGGCTCACGCCAGGAGCGTCAAGAACCTGGATATTTAATGAGCCTTGGTGGAGGGGGTAGACTACAACCACCCCCTCCCATGCACAGGTTGAATGCCCAAACTTCGACTATTCAATTGCTAGCCAGCATACTCCAGGTGAGGCTTATTCACCCACTATCCTGTCGGCCCTGTCTAAAACTTCTTCAGGGATGGTTACTCCCATCCTCTCCGCCGCCCCAGGATTGACCACCAGCAGCAGATTCTCCCCAGAGCATCTGCCCACTGGAATATCGCCAGCGAATTCACCCTTTAGTATTCGAGCCGCATAGCGTCCTGCCTCCTCGCCTTCCCAGTAGTAGTCGACAGCATGACCGGCAATGCAACCCCTGTCAACCATGTCTTCGTTAGCTCCAAAGACGGGTAGCTTGTTCTCTTCGCCGACAGCAATTACAGCCTCAAGCGCTGAGTTAACAGTACTGTCCTCGGGAATCCAGATGGCATCGCACTGGCCAACCAGTGACATTGCTGCCTCGTAGACATCCTCTGGTGTGGCTACTGTAGCTTCAACAATGTCCTCAATGCCAACATCCACCATAATATCCTTTAGCCGGTCAATCTGCGAGACAGACCAGAATTCGCCGGGGTTGTAAATCACCCCGAGCACCGTAGCCTCGGGTAAAATCTCCTTAAGCAGCTCCATCTGAGCCTTTGTGTCGGGAAAATCACTAACGCCGGTTACATTGTCGGGGCGAGGGGCATCCCAGGTCGACACTATCTCACTCAGCACAGGGGCAGTTACGGCGGCAAAAACTACCGGTATTTCAGTGCCCTTGGCTGCCTCAACACAGGCCTGAGAACTTGGAGTAGTTATACTGAGGATTAAGTCCACCTTCTCGGAAACAAACCCCTCGGCGATACGTGCAGCTTCAGTCAGGTCACCCTCAGGATTTCGGTAGTCATACTCAACATTTACCCCTTCAATGAACCCCTCCTCAGCCATCTGGTCAATAAAGCCCTGGCGAACGGCATCTAGGGCAGGGTGAGTAAGAAGTTGAGTTACACCAATGTTATATACCTTCTTGGGCTTGGGGGGCAGGAGCACCTGCTCCATGTTCACCATCTCGGTCACACCAACGGATAGCTCTACAAGGTCTCCATCATCAACGATGTAATAAGCAGTTTGTATCCAGCCGGTGAGTGGCAAGCCCTTCTTGTGACTCTTCGTCCAGAAAATCTCCACTGTCACTGGCATCAGGGGACCTTCAGGGTTTAGGTAATCATGCAACTCAACGGCGCTGATCTCGTGCGGCTCCAAGATAGCATCATCCCCCACCGGTACCACCTCATGTAGGACTTCGCCATACAGGTCGAATATGGATACCCGGTCAATGGTGATTTCGCTGACGCAGTCAGGGTTGATAAAAAAGAACACCGTCTGCACGGTGCCAGTTTCACCAATGTCCTCGAAGAACGCCTCGCCGCAAGCCCCATAGCCAACAAGCTTCTGTCCCGTCATTGGTTGGTGTGAGTTATTACTGGCGTAAGCAAAGCTCCCAAGCCCACCGGCAACCAGCACCACTGCCAACATTATGGCAATTACCTTTTTCATTCTTGCTCCTTTCTAAAAGATTTTTAATTGCTATTCAGTTGTGTTGCTCCATAGGCACTACCTCCCTTAAATTATTTAGTTAGCCCAAATAAAAAGGGCTCAGAGGCACACGCAGATAGCGTCTTCTAAGCCCTTTAGCCATAGCTGTTAGTTATGTTGTTAACCCGCCACACAGTACACCCCCACGGCAAGACAATAATACGCCAAATGGCGAATCTGTCAATAGGAGTTTCTACTACTCTGTAACATACAGCCTATGCTGCTTGATATACCTCTCTACCGGCTCGGGGACGAGGTGGTGAATTGATAGCCCCCGGGCGACCCGGTCTCTAATTTCTGAGGAACTAATCTCTATCTGCGGTGTATCAAGCATGATAATACTCTGAGATAAGCCGGGGATAGCAGCTTCCAGAGAGTTAAAGTCAGGAGATGGGTAGCCTACTCTAGGGACAGGCACCAAGCGGCACATTCTAACCAGCCGGGATGGCTCATGCCACTGAGGGAGCTGAATCAAATTATCCCAACCCAAAATGAAGAATAGCTTCTCCCCAGCGCCAAGCTGACCCCTAAGCTCAGCAATGGTGTCAACAGTATAGGAGGGACCAGCCCGCTCTATCTCCATAGTAGACAGTTTGAAATAAGGTTCACCGGCAATAGCCAGGCGCACCATCTGGACACGATGCTCGGCAGGTGAGATAAGGTTATTCGCCTTTAGCCACGGCTCGCCCGCAGGTACAAAAAGAATCTTAGCTAGATTTAGCCGGGCTCTTGTTTCCTCAGCTATAATGAGGTGTCCCATATGAATTGGGTCAAAAGTCCCCCCGAGCACCCCGATATTCATTCTATTACCACTCCCATTCCAAATCTCCACAGCGAACCCTATCACCTGGCTTAATCCCAGCCTTCTCTAATCTCTTACCAACCCCCAACCTAGCCAGTTGTCTTTTGAGCTGCCGGCGCACATCAGGACTAGTTACATCCAGCCTAGTCACTATACGCTCCAGTTCGGGAGCCGTCACAACAAAGGTATCTCCTTCCTTGTGCACCCTGGGGGCAACATCCCTGGGCTGAGGGTGAAAAACCTTCCTCAGAACCTTACCACCGGCCTCACTTACAGTGGCTGACTGAAGCATGTTCATTGTTTCAGCCATAAGCTCGGGAATGCCCTCCCCGGTAGCCGCTGAAACAAAAAGGGCTTTGGTTCCAGTAGCGGTAAAGCTTTCCCTGAGCTCGGCTAACCGAGTCCTGACCTGGGGTAAATCAATCTTATTTACCACCACCAGCTGTGGCTTTTGAGCTAGAGCCGAGTCAAACAAGCTAAGTTCAGTATTTACCTGCGCCATATCTTCAACCGGAGACGAAGAGCTGCCATCTATCAGGTGAATAAGCATCTTGGTACGCACAATATGGCGAAGAAAATCGTGTCCCAGCCCTCGACCAAGGTGAGCACCATCGATTAGCCCTGGAATCTCAGCTAATACAAAGCTTCGCTGACCAACCTCAACCACACCCAAAATGGGCTCACGGGTGGTGAAGGGATAACTTGCTATCTTGGGTCTGGCTGCAGAAACAGTCGCCAGCAAAGTAGACTTGCCCACATTAGGATAACCGATAACACCAACATCGGCAATGAGCTTCAATTCCAATATTATGGAATTCTCCTCGCCAGCCTCCCCTTTCTGTGCAATCTTTGGGGCTTGGTTGGTAGATGAAGCAAAGCGGGTATTACCCAATCCACCTTTACCCCCCTTAGCTACCACTGCCTGCTGCCCGGCCTGCTCCAGGTCAGCTATAAGGGTATCACCCCCTATCTGTGACTTATATGAGACCACAGTTCCCACAGGTACTGTTAATAGCAGGTTTCCCCCATTCTTGCCATGCTTCTTTTTATCCCTCCCATCCTTGCCATCAGCAGCTCTATAATATCTTTTTTGCTTAAATATTCTCAGGTTAGTAACAGCCGAATCAACCAAAGCAACCACATCACCGCCATCGCCACCATCACCGCCATCAGGACCACCAAAGGGAACCCACTTCTCCCGCCGGAAGCTTACCGCCCCGTCGCCTCCTTCTCCTGCCTTTACTACTATCTCAGCCTGGTCAAACATAATAACAACATTCTATAAACACTTTTTAATTATATTCTTTATTAATTTATATATAGGTTTATAGTTAACACTATTAATTATAATACCACAGGCTAGCGGGTGTTAGGTAGAGTTGCGGACTCCGGGTAAAACATGGTTAAATCCAAGCTATTTTATTTGAACTTCTTAACAAATTGGGGTGGTTATCCACAATTGGTAATCTTTTCAGTTGAGTCGGTTTGTTTATAGACGGTTGATTTCCGGTGGAAATACCGGCATTAATAACCTTGGGACTTTTGCTTAAGGTATATGCCTTGTTGAATGTCCAGGATTTTGCGTCTCAAAGAAGGATTGTTATCGATATCATTGGCTATTTTTTGATAGGCGTGGATGACAGTTGAATGGTCTCTGTTTCCCAGCTCTAGTCCAATTTGAGCTAGAGAGCAATTGCTTGTCTGTTTGATAAGATACATTGCCACCTGTCGAGCTAGGGCAGTTTCCCTATCTCTTTTCCTGCTCTTTAAGTCTGAGGGGGTTAGCTGGAAGCTATTAGCTACTGTTTCTATCACTAGATTAGGCGTGGTAGAGGTAATGTTGGTACCCTTACTGGCAATATCCTCAAGTGCCCGAGCGGCTAACTGGGGGGTAAGTAGAGCTCTAAACAGCTTGGCATAGGCAATAGCTCGGTGCAGGGAACCTTCCAGCTCCCTTATGTTCTGTTGAATCCGGTGAGCGATAAACTCCAGCACCTCTGAAGCCACATTTTCCCCTTCCTGTTCAGCCTTAGCTCGTAGGATAGCCAGGCGGGTGTCAAAACCAGGCGGTTGAATATCAGCAATTAGCCCCCACTCAAAGCGGGAGCATAACCGGCCCCCCAGGAGGGGCATGGACTTGGGTGGGCGGTCGCTGGTAATAACAATCTGGCGGTTAGCGTTATGCAGCTCATTGAAGGTATGGAAAAAGCTTTCCTCTGTCTGCCCCTTGCCGCTGATAAAGTGGATGTCATCTATCAACAATATATCAACACTTCTAAATTTACTGCGGAATTCCTGGGTGCTTTTCTCCATGAGGGCATTGATAAACTCGTTGGTAAACTGCTCGGCGCTAACATAAAGCACCTTGATATTGTTGGCCAGAGCCAGATGATAAATGGCGTGCAACAGATGAGTCTTACCTAAACCCACCCCTCCATATATGAATAGAGGATTATAGCTATGTGCCGGGTTTTCAGCTACGCTCAGGGCAGCAGCATAGGCTAAGCGGTTACTGTTACTCACAACAAAGGAATCAAAGGTATACTTTGAATTGCAGTTGGGGTGAGTTTTTTGTAGAGTAGCAGCGGTTTCATATCCTGAGCTTACATGGAAGAGGACTTTGATGTCAGGATGGGTAAGACCAATGAGCGTCTTTTCTATCAAAGAGCGCTGGTTCTGGTCTAAGTATTCAGCGACAAAGGTATTGGGAGCCCCGACAACGAATTGATTATCCTGATAACTCAAGCCCACAGTTTTTTCCAGCCAGGTGCGGTAATTGGGCTTGGTTACCTGGATTTGCAGTTCACCTAAGGCGGCTTCCCAGATTTCCTGAGCTGACCTAGCTCTCACGAATTCCTCCCATTTTTCACTGCTAACATTGTCAGGTTTAGTGTGCGGCTCGAGTCGGGGCTTGGGGAAGGAAGATTAGAGACGACAATACTAGGATAATGCCCTGCTTCTTTGATGGCAAACTTTTTGATGCTGATTGTTGGGGATTGTTAACCCCTGTTTTCCCTTGCTAAGTCTATCGGGCTTATTTTTTTACCCAATATCAAACTGATAGATATAAAGTGTTTGCTTGTTGGCAAAAATTTTTAGTGTTAGAATTAGCGTTAGGAGGCTTAAATTGCAAGTTATCTTTATGGGCAGTCCTGAGTTTGCCGTTCCCCATCTTGAGCACCTTATTCTCGCTCAATACCAGGTGGTTGCCGTTTATACTCAGCCTGATAGACCAGCGGGTAGGGGGCGTGCCTTAGCTTCTCCTCCAGTGAAGAGGGCGGCGCTAGCTTGGGGGCTACCGGTGGTGCAACCAGCTAGTTTAAAGGAGGGAGGGGTGGTGGAGCAACTGACCGGGTTTCACCCCGATGTTATAGTGGTTGCTGCCTTTGGTCAAATTCTGCCTCGGTCGGTTTTGGGCATTCCACGCTTTGGGTGCATTAATATTCACCCTTCACTGCTACCTAGATTTCGAGGTGCCTCACCAGTGGCGTCGGCTATCCTGGCTGGTGATGAGTTTACCGGGGTTAGCATTATGTTAATGGATGAAGGTTTAGATACTGGTCCTATATTAGCCAGGGCACAGATTCCCATTTCAGCGCAGGATACCACTGGCTCGCTTACTACTAAGCTGTCCTTGCTTGGGGCTCGGTTGCTCCAGGAAGTTTTATCTCATTGGTTGAGGGGCGAGTTGACTCCCCAACCCCAGGATGAAGCCCAGGCTACCTATTGTGGTTCAATCACCAAGGAGGAAGGCAAGATTGACTGGCATCTGCCAGCTATAGATATATGGCGGCGAGTTAGGGCTTTCCACCTCTGGCCAGGGTGTTATACCAGATGGCAGGGGAGGCAGCTTAAGATTATTGAGGCAGTGCCTTTGACTGAGGAGGGAACCTTTAAGGCGGGGCAGGTGGTGGCGCTGACTTCAGTCCCTGAGGGGTCAAAGGCTGCTTTCGGAGTCTATACCGGGGACGGGGTTTTGGGCGTCTCTAGGGTTAAATTGGAGGGGAAGCGAGCTATATCTGCTGCCGAGTTTTTGAGGGGGCAGAGGGAGTTCATTGGGGCGGTATTACCATTGAATTAAAGCCGCTATTCCTCTGTTGCCTCGCTTAACACCAGCTTGTATAATCTGGGGTAATAAATGGAGGAGGCGTTTTTGTCTTTGCCGGAGGACCTGAGCCAGTTTGCCACCCTGGTAGATATTATAGCCAGGCTGCGAGCACCTGACGGCTGCCCCTGGGACAGGAAGCAGACCCATGCTTCACTCAGGGAAAACCTTCTTGAAGAGTGCTACGAGGTATTGGAGGCTCTGGACGAGGGGGATTCAGAGAAGCTTTGTGACGAGCTAGGCGACCTGTTGATGCAGATTGTGCTCCACACCCAGATTGCCACCGAAGCCGGGGAATTTGAGCTGGGGGATGTAATAAGCGGCATCAATGCCAAGCTAATCCATCGCCATCCCCATATCTTTGGCTCAGAAAAGGTTAAGGATGCCGAGGAGGTGGCGCTAAACTGGGAGGTTCTGAAGCGGGAGGAGAGAGCACCTGATACCTCCATACTGGAAAGTGTGCCCCAGCAAATGCCGGCTTTGGGTTATAGTCAGGAGATTCAGCGCCGGGTGGCTCAGGTTGGCTTTGACTGGGAGGATGTTGACGGTGTTATTGATAAGCTGGCTGAGGAGGTTGGCGAGTTTAAGCGGGCGGAGACCGAGGAGCGGAAAGCCGAGGAGTTTGGCGATTTATTATTTACCCTGGCTAATATTGCCCGCCGGCTGGGGGTAGATTTGGAGGCGGAGCTGAGGGAGGCAAACCGGCGGTTTTACCGTCGCTTCTCCTATATGGAGGAGGTCTGCCGCCAGCGCGGGGTAAACCTTGGAGACTTATCCTTTGAGGAGCAGAACGCCCTGTGGGAGGAAGCGAAGAGGGAGGTGGAGGGGTAAAATATTATGAAAAAGGTAGAAATGCAAATTTCGCGAGAAGAGGCCCGTATCCTTGAGCTTTTTAGAGACATATATGATGGCACTTTGCGCATAATCGTGCTTAGTCATAAGGCAATACCGGATGTAGACATCTTCTTAACCGAGGAAGAGTTCATAGAAAATGCAAATCAAGACTTGCAAGAATCCGATTTTACTATTACGAAGGAATTTTGTCAGGCACTAAGCTCTTTTGGCTTTCTACCGCGGGCTGGTTTCCTTTCAAGAAAGGTTAAGCTATTTCCCTTTCCTATAACAATTCAAGAAGCAATTAATGAAAAGGACGATAACCTCATAAGCCTTATCCTTGATAGAAAGCGGACTATTTATAATGCACAGCATGAAGGACTGCTGTCGTGTAAGGATGACCTAGCGAAAATAGGGATAAAGGATGTTAGTGTAGCTTATACTGATGATGTAGAGCAATATAAAGGGTGGGAACCAATATATTTACTATCTCAAACGAATGAATTGAAGAAAGTGATCTTCCGTGTTGCAGAGA
>Ga0209991_10001271_pt1 | contig 11378 bp, 7 predicted proteins | sample ChitaG_FD_183167 | JGI IMG/M metagenome (GOLD analysis project Ga0209991, IMG submission 183167) | Deep subsurface microbial communities from South Pacific Ocean to uncover new lineages of life (NeLLi) - Chile_00310 metaG (SPAdes)... | ecosystem: Environmental > Aquatic > Marine > Oceanic >...
GAAAATTTCCGGAGTGAGTGCTCGAGGTGGATTTGAAGTAGACATCACCTGGAAGGCAGGAAAGCTTTCCGAGGCGGTTATCCGCTCCAAAAACGGCAATTCATGTAAGCTGGTCTACGGCACCCAGATCCTTGAATTCGGTACTCAAGCTGGAAAGACCTACCGCGTAAACCAAGATCTAAAAATAGGGCCAAGTGAATAATCAGAGGAAGAACTGAACTTTTCCATCCTGTCTCTTTAATTTCCACTTCCTTGCTCGTATCATTCAAATTCTCTTAAGGATTTCACCTTATCACAGAGGCTTTCCAGGATTCAACGCGAGTTCCCTCTGTTTATTATTCTTAATCCTTTGACCTCGGGATATAGGAGTAGGGGAGAGGCGTCTTTATCCGTCATATTGGCTTAGAAGCCCGATTTAATGGGTATAAATGGTGCTTTAAGTACTATTTCCACGTTAATTCTTAGCTTATCTCATTTAGTATGAGTAGGATCGCTTGGTCTGACCCCATTAATATTTAATTATACGAAAATTTGACAGAAATGTTGGCAAAGTTAACCTGACCTGCCCCCATAACAAAAAATAACAAAAATATGAGATATTTCTACTTGCTAATTCGTTTCTTGTATTGAAAGGCAAAAAATCTATAGTCTCTATTTGGGTTTATGTGTATAATATGATTGATTTATACACATAGGAGGCTAAGATGAGGACTAATGTTGTGATCGATGATCAACTCATGAAAGATGCTCTCGAGTGTTCCGGACACCGCACTAAGAAAGCTGCAATTGAAGCCGGTTTGAGGCTCCTTGTAGATTTAAGCCGACAATTGAAAGTGAGAAATTTCCGGGGAAAATTGAAATGGAGCGGCGATTTGGACAACATGCGGACGGACAAATGATCCTGGTTGATTCTTCTGTTTGGATAAGCTACTTTAACGGCAAAATTAATCCACAAACCGATTGGCTGGATTTAGCTCTTGGAAAGAAAATCATCATTGTCGGAGATATCATTCTGGTTGAAGTCCTTCAGGGTTTCAAAAATGATCGTGACTTTCACAAAGCTAAAGAATTATTATCCAATTTTCAACTTATGGAGATGCTGGGTTGGGAATTGGCAATGAAGAGTGTAGATAATTATCGCTTTCTTAGAAATAAGGGGTGACTGTTCGCAAAACCATCGATGTCATAATTGGAACATTCTGCCTTCATCACAATATGTCTCTTCTGCATGATGACAGGGATTTTGATCCTCTCATAAAGTACCTGGAATTAAATGCAGTAACATGTGGCTAATAAAGTACTGAAAAATTGAGCTGAGATATAGCAAAAATGATTTGAGCCCTGTCGTCAAATTATTCATTTCTTTTTAAAAGAGTAGGGGAGAGGCCTCTTTTTCCGTCATGTGGCCTTAGAAGTCTGATTTAATGGGCATAAATGGCGCTTTAAGAACTATTTCCACGCTATTTTTCAGCTTATCTCATTTAGTATGAGCATGATTGTTTGGTCTGACCCCAGTCTCCAGGGCCAGGGATCATTCGGGGCCGGAGGTGGAGAGGACATCCTCGTCATCCATACCAATGCTGAGGGGCATCCCATCAAGCCCGTATTCCGTTAAAGGGAGTGGTATGGTGGTCTGCTCCTAATAAAACTGTTCATCCGATTTTTTTTTGAATTTTTTATTTTGAATGTGATAAACTCATTAGTTAGCATCAATAAGCAAAAAATAAGGGAATCGTCGAGGAATATTTGGCAAGTAATAAAAGGTAGTAATTATTAATATAAACAGTAAGGAGCACTAATGAAAAAACTTAAGTTAGGAGCTTTGTTGGCGTTAAGCCTAGTTATCTTTCTTTCTATTCCACAATGGACCCAGGCTGAACAGGAGAGCCAAAATATTTATGTAAAAAAAACAAGCGGCTTAAATTTTGGAATCAAACTCTTTGGAAACTTAGGCCATCTTGTTGGTAAACACGATGTAAATGAAGCGCATAAGGGATGGAACAACCTAGTCAGGGACTCTGCCGAAGCATGGGGAGAAAGTGTTGACGGTGAGTTGAAATATCTGGGTTTTGGGCCCTTTGTTGGAGGTGAATTCACACTGAGTTTTATCCCTCATTTCACTATTGGCCTGGGAGCAGGGTATATTCAGTTCACCAAAGAAAGTACGGTCACTATAACTGATTCCTGGTCCACAATGGAGTTTACAAGAAAGCCAAATATAACCGCCATCCCGATCACTTTGAGCCTTTACTACGATATTCCGTTAGGGAAAACGTTTAAAGCTGTGATCGGTGCCGGAGTCGGATACTATCTGGGTAAGTTCCAAAGATATGTTTATGAGACATTCGATGGTGATGGAATAACAGTTTTGTTTGAATCAAACTCAAACACACTCGGTTTCCATGGGGGATTGGATCTGGAACTTAATATTGGACGAACAATGGCTCTTGTTTTTGGTATTTCAGGAAGGTGTGCAAAATTGACGGATTTGATAGGTACATTTAGTGTTGATTGGGAAGATCCCGAGTACGATACTTGGACAGTTGAAGATCAGACACTCTGGTATGTGGAAGAGGACTACTCATGGGGTGAGGATGATCCTCTAGCAGGAAAATGGTATGCAGGTCTCGCAACCGATGATGAAAAACCTGAGTGGTCATTTTATAGAAACGTCCGTAAAGCTAAAATTTCATTGTCATCAATCGCATTACAAATCGGGATTTTGATTAGACTCAGTCAATTGTTTAAATAATAATTTCAGTATTCCCGAAGGTTCGGACGCGGTGGCTGAAGTGAAAAAATGTGTTGACTACTGCAAAAATGCCCTGGCTGATTTCCCATTTTAACCAACAAGAATAATTGTCGTTGATCAATCACTTGGCGATTAAATTGGCGAATAGTTGGCGATTTAAAAAAACAAAAGAGATCCGAGTAGTAATAACTAAAAAGAATTCCTTTGATAATCTTCAAGCTTCTTGCTTTGCAATAAGTTTTATATCAAGTATTTTATAAAATAGTTGACATTTACTGCTATATATTGTAATTTGTCAACCAGGAGGACTTGATATGCCTAAACATAAAGACCTCAAAGAATTCGGAAACAGATTGAGATCGGCGAGAAAGATGGCAGGATTAAGCATGGAGGATCTGGCTAATAATGCCGGAGGAATCGTCACTAAACAGGCCATCAACAAATATGAAAAGGGGATGATGAAACCATCCAGCGATGTACTTATCCGTCTTGCAAAGGCTTTAGGGATAAAACCAGAATACTTTTACCGTCATTCAGAGATAGAACTGTCGGGAATGCAATTTCGTGAGAAATCCAATTTATCTGTAAAAAAAATTGAATCTCTAAAACAGAGAACAATCGATTTCTTAGAACGTTATTTAGAGTTGGAGACTATTTTGGGAGCACATGAAAAATTCATTAATCCATTGAACAGTATCGCCATCAACAGCCTCGCCGATGTCGAAAAAGCAGCATTGAAATTAAGAGATAAATGGAAGTTAGGTCTTGCTCCAATTACAAATCTTCTTGAGATGCTCGAAGAAAACAATATTAAAATATTTGAGGTTCACAATGTTAATAATTTTGACGGTCTTTCCGCAAGAGTCGGAGATCTACATATTATTGTCATCAACATGGATTTACCGACTGATCGCATTCGCTTTACTACAGCACATGAACTTGCACATATACTTTGTAAATTTCCGGAAGATTCTAAAAAGGAAAAATATTGTCATGCCTTTGCCGGCGCTTTTCTATTGCCTAAAGAAATTCTAGAACGGGAATTGATGAAGAAAAGAGAGCAAATCACTATATGGGAGCTTGAAAAATTGAAACAACTCTACGGTATCTCCATCCAAGCAATTATTAAAAGAGCCCATATGTTAGGAATTGTTTCTGACTTTTTCTACCGAAACTTTCAGATAATGTTGAATAAAAAAGGCTGGAAGATAAAAGAACCTTTTGAATATGCAGGAAGAGAAGAAGCCATAAGGTTTAAGCATCTCCTCCATTATGCTGTGAGCGAAGAAATAATCACTCTCAGTCGAGGGGCAGAACTGTCAAACATGAGTCTTTCGGATTTAAAAGAAGAGGTGCGTGCTGCAGTATGATTATAGTTGTCAATGACGCTAGTTTTTTGCTTATATCATTTAGTATAAAAAGATTGCTTGGACTGACCCCATCCCCATTCATAATTTGCAGAATTAAAAATAATACCATCTTGAAAAAAACAAAAAGACCAAATATTATTCTTATCAATAATGAAAGAATCAAATTCAAGAAGGGAATTTTAAGAATGAAAAATAAAACTATCCTGTTTAATTCTCAAAAGAATATTAGAATCGCCGCATTGACTGTTTTGGCAGCAGGTTTTCTTTTTAATGTTCTGGCGACTGATTCCTTTGCTCTCCCCAATCAGCTGCAAACGGTTTCAACAACGCCTTTGCCCCCAGATTTGCCGGAAGAAATTGCTCAGAATCCTGAACTTCGAGCTGTATTCAAGCGAGTCATCGAGATCAAACTCGATCGCCACCTCGCGTCTATGCACAATCACAAAACGCTGTTCAATATGGATATCTCCGGAGGCCTGCCGGCAGTTATCATCAAGATGCTGATGGCATCCGATTCCGGCAAGATCCGGCTGCTGCCGGCTTTACCAGACGCTTGGCTGGTCTATGGCACCCAGATCCTTGAATTCGGAACTCAAGCTGGAAAGACTTACCGCATAAACCAAGATCTAAAATTAGCCAAGTCCACTTTAAAACCTTATTAGGGAAGAGGACAATTCAGCCTTCAGTAAATAAACTTTATTTTTGGCAGAGGAGAGTCGAACTTGCCATTTCCATCTACATCTACAAAGATAGGATTGGTTAAGGCGTAGGGGAGAGGACCTCGTTCGTAACCGTCGTCATATAATCTTCTTTGGACTACAGGGAATAAAGTTTCGTTGCCGAGGACCTCTATAGCGATATAAGAATCATATTCGAGATTCAAACTGATCCTATCTTGAAATTTTATGATTTGTTCCCTCAGAGCTTTAACGGGTAATATAATTTTTCTTTCACCGTTGATGATAACTCTCACTTCATCCACCGCAACCCAAGGAGCACTCCGGACTTTGATCCCTACATCGAGCTTACTTTCTTTAACGATAATAGTGTCGCCTGGAATAGATGTATTATTTACCGTAAATTCGATTAAAGGACCTGTGCTAACGAAGGATTGGCCTTTTTTCATAGCCTGGAGCAAAGTTTCGACATCCAACCCATTGCCTTTTGCCCCATTATAAATAACATATGTCCTCGCATACCCCGGTTCTGCCCGATCGATTCCATGTGAATCAGAAGATCCCGTAATCGGAAAATAATAACCCCTATTCAACAAATGAAGCCAATCCGCAATGACTTCAGAGTTTTTACTTTTATCGTTGGAATAGAATGGTCCGTTCATCACTTCCAGAAGATCGAAGGACGTGTCAAACCCTTTGAGGGCAGTTGCGGCGCTTTCCGGATCGAGCTGATAATAGGTAAAATAACCATACCCCCTCCGTCTCGGATGATTGACCTGGATCAGGGCTCCGGGATCCCTTCTACGGCTTTCGCCAATAATGGGCGTGTTATTTTCAAAGAATCGGATGTCGATGGCGCCGTTTCCCGGCTCGCCTTCTCTTTTCCTGAGAGGAAACCGGTTGAACTCTGGCATGTATACCTGATTGACATCGAGGGGTGTGACTTCCTGTCCTCTGAGGACGGCTATATATTCTCCCAGGCCGAGATTTTTGAGTACTGAGGGATAGTCGCTGATGTAATTGTGATCCGTAGAAACGGCCACATCTACTCCTTCGGCGACGAGAGATTTTATCCTATTTGCAATCGTCATCGAACCATCTGAATTCAGCGTATGCATGTGGGAATCGACAGAAATCAGATTGGACGTCTCGATGATTTTATCGATCTGGAAAACGACTTCCTGCGAGCTGTCTTTAAGGACGTCTACGAATCTTTGATCAAGAGTATATTCAGGCCCCCTCGATGCAGAGATCATATAAGTTCCGACAGGGAGATCGACCTCAAGACCTTCTTTTTGCGGATAGCATGAATTCTTGAAATATTCATGACTATTTTTTGTCTCTAAAGGATTTTCTGGCCTGAAGTATGGAGTCCCTGTAGGATCGAGACCGAAAAATGTCGTTTTCCCGGGGACGAAGTCTCCGGCTTTGTTTGTGATGGAAATCTTGACCTTTCCTTTGGGTGGATCTTGGAGGAGGCAGGCATTTTCTTTTTCAAAATCAACTGACAGAAAATTCTCAACGACGGCCGGAAAGAAATTAGCCTTGATGGAATATTGGCCTTGAGGAAGCATCACTACGAGAGGCTGAGGCTTTTCGAAGAAGGATTTGAAGAAGGTCCGTGAGGACATATCTTGAATCACCACTTCCATGAGATTTCCGTGGAAATCAGCCGTGTCGATTTTTACCTTGGCTGCCCTCACGCCGAGAATCTGATAAATTTTATTGAGGAGGTCTTCAACCTCGACATCGACCAAAAGGACGTATCGGGCCTCATAACTTTTTCTGGGATCGAGATTCATGGAAACGGATTCCCAGGAAATAGGTTGAGATGAAGATCGGATGGGATTATGGTCTATCCATCCCAAATAATGTCCTTCCTTCGGGTAAACCCAGAAAGGAAGCCGGTCTGCATAATCAAACGGGCTGAAGGAATAGACTTGACCCGAATTGTTATAGAGGGAGTAGTGAAAGTCTTCCAGCTTCACACTTCCCGTATTTTTTACCGTAGACGTGATATCAATTTTTCCTGACTCGGGATTCAGATGATACAGTGTTGTCACTTCCGCTTTTTCCCCTTTATCCCCCTTGTAATGCGCAACAGCAAGAAATTGAAGGGCCCCTTCTTGAGCTTTATGAGGAATGGCGTTAAAGGAAGAATAACCCAGATATTGGCTTTTATTTTTAATTCTGATATATGGCGAGCCGACGACCAGATCGCTCGTGTAGCCTTTCCCTTTAGGCACATAACCCAGGACAGATCCCAGGGTGTGTTCAATAGGGTATTGATAATAGGACTTCAAAACTCTGTCTGTCCCTCCGAAGAGGAGCAGGTTCTGGCCGTCCGAGACGAGGACATCTCCTTCTTTCCATAAGGTGCAAAACGGCTCCGGTAGATCCACTGCACTCTTGATGACTTTTACTTCAAATTCTGCCCCTAATAGCAGAATAGGAACGCAAAGGACCAGGATTCCAAGTAGGTTTCTTTTTAATCCTTTCATTCTTGACCTCTCTCTCTACAAACACTGCATCCGCATCATCTTAAATTCTTCTATTTTCATGACATCTCCACCTATCTTTTACACTAAATCAATTTAATTTTCCACAACGCTTTCCGAGGCAGTTATCCGCTCCAAAAATGGCAACCCTATAAACAAAGATCTAAAAATAGGGCCAATGTAGGGAGAATTTCTATAGAAAACTTGACATCTTGTAATGAGTTTGATAGTTCTCATGCCGCTTGAGGTCTTGGTTATCAAAATGTATTTTTTCTGCTTTTACTTTAATGATTGTGACAAAAGGAGGTAGACATGAGACGAAATCCTTTATGTATTGTATTACTTCTTGCCATCTCCGCCATCTTGGCGGCAAACGTGACGGCACAGTCGATCCCGTCGCCGGAGGAATTTTACGGTTTCAGGATGGGCACCGACGGAGAACTTGTCCAATGGGACAAGGTCGTGGAGTATTTCAATCTCCTAGCAGACCGTTCCGATCGCATCATCGTCCAAAATCTCGGGGAATCCACGGAGGGGAATCCGTTTATTCTCGCGATAATCTCTTCGCCCGACAACCTCAAGAACCTGGAAAAGTACCGAGAGATCAGCAAAAAATTAGCCGATCCGAGGGGACTCTCCGATCGGGAAATCCAAGATCTCATTAAAAACGGGAAATTCGTCGGGTTAGTGTCGAGTTCCATTCATGCGTCCGAAGTCGGCGGTATCAATGGTTCGTCGGAGCAAGCCTATGAAATGGTCACAAGCAGCGATCCCACCAACGCGCTGATACTCGATAACGTGATTTACCTGATGATCCCAAGCTTCAATCCGGACGGGGCAAAGATGATCGCCGACTGGTTCTACAAGTACAAAGGGACCAAGTATAACAATACGCGTCTGCCCTATCTCTACCATCTCTACACGGGTCACGATAACAATCGTGATGCCTATATGCTCACGCAGGTGGAATCCCAGCACTTCGCAAAAGTTGTCTATCGGGATTGGATGCCCCAGGCCTACGTCGATCATCACCACATGGGGAGCTCAGGCGCCAGGTTCTATATCCCGCCCTACCTCGATCCGATACACACCAATGTGAGTCCTCTCCTCTACCGTGAGCACCAGCTCTTCGGCGCACACATGGCGGTGGCTCTGGAAAACGCGGGCAAGAGTGGTTTCGAGAGCGGCGCGCCCTACACCGCATGGTGGCAGGCCGCCTTTTGTATGGCAGGAAATTTTCACAACATCACTTCTATGCTGACCGAATCGGCGAGTGCCAACTGGGCCGATCCCATCTACATTTTGCCCGACCAGCTAGGGGGGACACGCGGAAGGCCCGAGTACAAGCCACAAATGACTATGCCACGGCTCTGGCCGGGAGGTTGGTGGCACTTCCGCGAAATCGTCGAGCAGCAGATAGTAGCCGCAAAAGCCATGTTGGAAGTGGGGGCACGCTACCGGGAGACGTTGTTGGGGAATATGGTCCTGAAAGCACAGGAAAATATAAAGCTTGGTCAGACTGAACCCCCCTATGCCTTCATCATCCCCAAGGACCAGCACGACTTTCTCACCGCTGTCAAGCTCGTGAAAATCTTCCAGATGAACGGGGTCGAAGTTAACCACCTCGATAAAGCCTACAAATACGGGTCATACATTTTCGCACCGGGAAGCTATGTGATTTCCACGGCTCAGCCGAAGCGCGTCTTCGTCAAATCGTTCCTCGAGCAGATCAACTATCCGGACAACACATGGACCAGGAGCCACGAGGACAATTCACCCATTCGTCCCTATGATTTGTCCGCCTATGCGCTCAACGAACATATGGGTGTGGATGCGATTCCCATTTTGGAACCTCTTCAAAATATCTCCATGAGCGTCGCGAACTCCTTCGTATCACCGCCCAAGGGCACCGTTGGCGGAGGCGGAAATGGATACATTCTCGATCACCGCTCCAACGACAGCATCAAAGCCATGAACCGGCTGTTGGCGAAAGGCTACGATGTGAGTTGGATAAAAGAGGGCTTCACCCACGAGAACATGGTCTACGCTCCCGGAGCGATCCTTGTTAAGGGCGGGGGCAGCCTCAAATCGTACCTGCAGTCCTTGGCTGATGAACTGGGACTGAATTTCCAGGGTGCCCCGTCGCGAATAAGCGGAGGGACGATCGCACTCAAAGCACCACGGCTCGGGATGTACAAACGCTACGCGGGCGGCAACATGGATGAAGGCTGGACCAACTGGCTGCTTCAGGATTTCGATTTCACATTCACGTCGCTCTTTAACAAGGACATGAAAGCCCCGAGTCTCGCCCAAAACTACGATGTCATCATCATCCCGGATGACTCCGTCGCCACCATCATCGAGGGCCGTGGGAGGCGTTGGGGCGGCGGACAACAGAGTGACGAGGACATTCCCGAGGAATACCGGGGCGGTATCGGAGACAAAGGTGTGGAGAACCTCAAGACGTTCGTCAAGAACGGAGGCACGCTCATCGCCTTCAACGGTTCCTATGAGTTTGCCCAGAATCTTTTCGCGCTTCCTCTCTCGGACACTTTGGAAGGTGTGCCGAGCAAGGAGTTCTGGTGCCCCGGTTCCACGCTCAATATCGCTGTGGACAACTCTCATCCGATCGCCTACGGCATGCCGCAAAATACAACAACTCTCTTCCGTTCAAGTCCGTCACTACGGGTGTCCGCCATCGAAAGCGGCGCCAACGTAGCTGTTCCCGCCCGCTACAACGAACAGAACCTCCTGCAAAGCGGATGGTTGATCGGTGAGAAACACCTGTCCAACAGACCGGTGGTCATCGAGTTTCAAGTCGAGAAGGGGAAGGTTATTATCCTGGCGGCGCCGGTGCAGTTCCGTGCCCAAATGCACGGCACCTTCAAGTTTCTGTTCAACAGTATTTTTTATGGAGCTGCAGACGGGACGGCTCGGTAACGTAGTAGAAGAAGAGTAGGGGAGAGGGCTATTTAACCTTCACAGAGTCTTAGAAGTCAGATTTAGGGAATCTGAATAAGGCCGTAAGAACTATTTTATTCAAAATTCCTAACCGTTAGCCTTGGCATTTTTGGTGTGATACTACTGTTTCAAGATGCATAAAAGAAATCTTTCGATGAATGATCAATCGATGCGAACGGGCAAAATGCAATCCCCTAATGCAAAAATGCCCTGGCTGATATGGGGGGGGGGTCGAATAGGGGAGAAGGGGACTTTATTCGTCAGAAGGCCTTAGAAGCTCTATTTAGGGGGATTAAATAAGGTTTTTTGAGTTCATTTCTCGTTTGTATTTAGCTTCTTTCAGTTAGAATAAACTAAATTTCTTGATCCAACTCTATTTTTATTCAACTGAAATGACGTCTTGAATTTCAAATATACTCAATTTGAACTATGTATTTTTTCAAATGGATTTGTTAACATTGAACTTGGAGGAAATATTCTCCGTATAACCGTTTGGCAAAAGGATGAATCTTTTTAACAATTAATTTATTTGGTTTCTTTTGTGAACAGGCAATCTATCGCTATTTACCACAATAAAAGTTATATTTGCGCAGAAGAGGCTTGGGATATCAAGATTTTAATTCCCCTGATTCTTAAAATAATGTTATCGTTTTAATGGAGGACAAGTCCCAATGCGTACAGCGCGTAAAGATGAATCATCATATGATGTGTTCCTCAGTCACAGGACTGAAGACAAATCCATAGTAGAGGAAATTGCAATAAAACTTGTAGATGAGGAAGGCATACATCCATTCCTTGATAAATGGCACCTTGTTCCTGGAGAGCCATGGCAGGAAGCACTTGAGGATGCCCTTGATTGTAGTGCCTCATGTGCAGTGTTCCTGGGTCCAAAAGGGCTCAGTCCATGGGCGCACGAGGAGATGCGCGCTGCGTTGGAGGAACGAGTACATAAGAAATCCTTTCGGGTTATTCCAGTTCTCTTACCTGGAACTGATCCTCGTAATCGTGAAACATTCCCCCGATTCCTCCGCCGGCTTTTGTGGGTAGATCTTCGATCCGGACACAGGAACAAAGCAGCATTTCGAGATCTCGTTGCGGGAATTCTTGGAGAGGCTCCAGG
>Ga0209991_10001272_pt1 | contig 11377 bp, 10 predicted proteins | sample ChitaG_FD_183167 | JGI IMG/M metagenome (GOLD analysis project Ga0209991, IMG submission 183167) | Deep subsurface microbial communities from South Pacific Ocean to uncover new lineages of life (NeLLi) - Chile_00310 metaG (SPAdes)... | ecosystem: Environmental > Aquatic > Marine > Oceanic >...
ACAACCAGGCGTAGAGGCTGGATTTTTCCTATGCCACCTCTACCACCACAACCTTTAGCGGTGAGGCGAGGATTATCAGCAACAATGGTGTTTACCCCTACCATTATGGCGTCGACAGTATAGCGCAGGGCATGTGCATACTTTCTTGCCTCTTCCTTGGTTATCCACTTAGAATCACCGGTTTTAGTAGCAATCTTGCCGTCAAGGCTCATGGCGAATTTGGCCACGACAAATGGTAAACCCGTAGTAATGTGCTTAATATAAGCCTCGTTTATTTCGGAAGCTTCTTGTTGACATATACCTATATGGGTCTTGATGCCTCTTTCATTTAGCCTGCCTACCCCACACCCTGAAACCACAGGGTTGGGGTCAAGCAAGGCTATATGGACCTCTGAAATGCCGGCATCGGTTATAGCTTGAGTGCAAGGTGGAGTACGTCCATAATGAGAGCAAGGCTCCAGGGTAACATACATGGTAGCACCGCGTGCCTTCTCACCAGCCTGACGAAGTGCCATCACCTCAGCATGCTCTGAGCCAGCAGGCTGAGTATATCCCATGCCTACAGCAACTCCATCTTTAATAACTGCCGCCCCCACTGCTGGGTTAGGACTGGTATATCCCATAGCCAACCTAGCCAAAGATAGAGCACATTCCATATACTGCTGGGAGGGCATTACTATCTACCTCTTACGGATAAATTCCTTATAATGGGCTGCTACTGTAGATTCACTTTGCCTCTAGTATTTACTCCTTGCATCGTTAGAACCATATAACTTTCCACACTGAGAAGTCAAGTTTGACACAGACATTTGCCCATTGCCACCTTAATCATACAAGGTAATTGATAATTTGCCAAATTGGGCAACTCACGGGGAAGATGTCCCCTTTACTGTCTTCAGCATTGATTGTAACAACAGCTTGAGCGAAGTGCAAAAGGAGCAAGCATAAATGGAGATGTCGTTGCTATTTCTGTATAATGGACATTAGAGGAATGGAAAGGGCTTTTGAAATTATTGACCATAGTGCTGACGTGGGCATCATCGCCTATGGAGTAGATGTCGAGGAGCTCTTTTCCAACGCCGCTCTGGCTCTGTTCAGTCTGATTACTGAGCCTGAAAGCGTTGAAGAGAAATTGCACCTCAATTTGGAAGTAAGCAGCGAGAACAGAGATAGCTTGCTCGTTGAATGGCTTAACGAGCTTATTTACCTCTTTGATGTCAAACATATTTTGTTTAACCGGTTCGATATTGAAAGTTTGACTCACAATCAACTTAAGGCTGCCTGTTATGGGGAAACTTTTGACCCAATGAAACATAAGATAAAGATAGGGGTAAAAGCAGCCACATATCATATGTTAAGGTTAGACAAAAATGGTGGTGGGTATAAAGCACAGATAATTTTCGATATTTAGGAGCTAAGTACATGGCACGATGGCAAGGACAGCTTATTAAGATAGACGATTATCGCTGGAAGATTCCCGAGAATTATAAAACTGGCATGCGGGTTCCCGGTCTAATCTATGCCAGCAAGAAAATGTTGGAATCCATGCGTGAGGAACAAACGCCAGAGCAAGTCGCCAATGTCGCCTTTCTCCCCGGCATAGTAGGTTACTCCTTTGCCATGCCAGATATCCACTGGGGCTATGGCTTTCCTATAGGCGGAGTGGCGGCAATGGATATTAAGGATGGTGTAATTTCTCCCGGCGGAGTGGGTTATGATATTAATTGCGGTGTAAGGTTATTGCGTACCAGTCTCAGCGAAGCTGAAGTGCGGCCCAGAATTAATGAGCTCATTAATGAATTATTCCTTAATGTGCCATCAGGCCTTGGCTCTGAAGGGAAGATAAAGGTAAGTCAAAAAGAGATGAACCAATTGATGGTTGAGGGAGCTCGTTGGGCAGTGAAGCGTGGCCTGGGTTCCGAAGAAGATTTGGATGTTACTGAAGAAGGTGGATGTCTCGGTGGTGCCGATCCCAGTAAGATAAGCGATAAAGCGGCAAAGAGAGGTATGCCTCAGGCAGGCACATTAGGCTCAGGAAATCATTTTCTTGAGGTTCAAGTGGTGAAGGAGATATTCGACTCCCACACAGCTAGCATTATGGGCATCACTGAGATAGGTCAGATATTAGTCTTAATTCACACAGGCTCTCGCGGCTTTGGTCACCAAGTATGTACTGACCATCTGCGTGTCATGGAGGGGGCAGTGTCGAAGTACGGGATAAAGCTCCCCGACCGCCAGCTTGCCTGCGCCCCAATAGAATCACCGGAGGGGCAAGATTATTTAGCTGCTATGGCATGTGCTGCTAACTACGCTTGGACTAACCGGCAGTGCATTGCCCACTGGGTTAGAGAAAGCTTTTCTAAAATTTTCGGTAAAAGTCCTGAGAAACTTGGCATGAGGCAGATTTATGATGTCGCCCATAACATAGCCAAAATAGAAGAACATGCGATCGATGGTCACAAGCTTAAGGTTTGCGTTCACCGCAAAGGAGCTACCAGAGCCTTTCCGGCAGGCCATAAGGATACTCCCAGACGCTACCAAGAGATAGGGCAACCTGTGCTCGTGCCCGGAGACATGGGACGTTGTTCTTTTGTTGCTGTGGGCACTCAAAAGGCCATGGATGAGACCTTTGGTTCTACTTGTCATGGTGCCGGGAGAGTGTTAAGTCGCGGTGCTGCCAGGCGGAGTATGAAGGGTGGAGATGTAGTTCGAGAATTAGAGAACAGAGGTATTACCATCAAGGCGGGAAACATCTCTTCGCTAGCTGAGGAGGCATCCCAAGCTTACAAAGATATCACTGAAGTTATAGATGTGGTTCATAAAGCTGGTATTTCTAGAAAAGTGGCTATGGCTATACCTATGGGCGTTATCAAGGGTTAAATGTTATTTGTCATTCTGAAGGTAGCGAAGAATCTGGCATGAGGCAAACCATAATTAAGCTTCCCTCTCCTGAGTTGAAAGGCAAGGTTTCATTAGAGGAAACGATACTAAGGCGCAGAGCGGTTCGTAGATACCGTAGGGAGCCACTAGACTTATCTCAATTAAGTCAAATACTTTGGTCGGCCCAGGGCATCACCGGAACTAGAGAGTTCAGGGCAGCGCCCAGTGCCGGAGCTACCTATCCCCTGGAGATTTTTGTGGTCGTTGGCAAACAAGGTGTCATTGCCAGCGAGGCAAAGCGAGCTCCCAAAGAATTACCGGCCGGCATTTACCACTATGAAGCAGATTCCCATTCCTTGAGCTTACGCAAACCGGCCGATTTAAGACCAGATTTAGCCAGAGCAACTCTGGACCAGGAATTTATTATCGACGCCCCGGTGGATATTGTCATCTGTGCTCTTTATCACAGGACTTCCTATAGATATGGCAGACGTGGAGAAAGATATGTTCACATGGAGGTGGGACATGTAGGTGAAAACATCCATCTTCAAGCTGTGGCTTTGAGGCTAGCCACAGTGGAGGTCGGAGCCTTTCATGATGAAGAGGTAAGGAAAGTCCTCGGGGTAGAGGAACAAATTAAGCCCCTATATATAATGCCTGTGGGCAAACCAGTGTAAAGAAAGACACAAATCGCCAAACATTTTTGTTAGTGTCTGTCTACAGACGTTCTTAGCTCGCAATTGAATTGAGTTCCGGCCCTTCTTGCCATATCAGTAAACTTATTTGACCGCTAATCTGGAAAGCTATAAAATAACCTCACCCCGTAATGGATGACTCCTAAAATTATGAGGCTAGTGGAACAGATACTCAAGGGAGAAAACGTCTCCCTATCACGCGTCATCAGCCTGGTGGAAAACGAAAGCAGCCAAGTACCCGAAATAATGAAGCTCATCGCTCCACACCTAGGGAAGGTACACTGCATAGGGGTAACCGGCCCCCCGGGAGTAGGAAAGAGCACCCTGGTGGACAAGCTGACAGCGTTGATGCGGAAACAAGGCTTAAAAGTCGGGATAATTGCCGTAGATCCCTCAAGCCCATTCACGGGAGGAGCAGTATTAGGTGACCGGATAAGAATGCAGCAACATTATCTTGACGATGGGGTTTTCATTCGCAGTATGGCGACTCGTGGCAGTATGGGCGGGCTACCACAAACTACTAGCTCTGTAATCAAGTTGCTTGACGCCGCTGGTAAAGATATTATCCTGGTAGAGACGGTAGGAATAGGGCAAAGCGAGGTAGATATTATGGAGAAGACCGATACTGTGCTTGTCATATTATGTCCTGAATCTGGGGATGCTATCCAGACGATGAAAGCAGGACTGTTTGAGATCGCTGATATATTTGTAGTTAATAAGTCTGACCATCCTGGTGCCGACAACTTTGTCCGTGATATACAAGCTATGCTGCAGCTTCGTGAGCCAAGTTGGTGGAATATACCTGTGGTAGCCACAGAAGCAGTTAACGACGTTGGCACTGAGGAACTTTACAAACAAATTCAATTACACCACCACGCCCTCTGTAAAGAGGGTCGACTTTCACAACGTCGCCAACTACAACGAAAACAGGACTTCATAAAAACTCTAGAACGCAAACTCACTCATAAGTTGCTCATGCTACTTGAGCAAGATGGGCAACTGAGTAGCTATATTGAGAGGGTGGAAAAAGGAGAGCTCGACCCATACTCCGCAACCGATGAAATCCTTAAATCTGGAAACCTTTTAACCGATTGGTTACGTCAATAACCCTGGAATGAATCTCAATGGCCAAAAATTATGATGTCGCCATAGTTGGTGCTGGTCCCGCAGGTATATTCGCCAGCTTGGAACTGTGTAACGCTGGCCTCGACGTTTTGCTTCTAGACAAGGGAGGAGAAATTGATACCCGTGTTTGTCCCGTTCAAAACAGAAGTGGGTGCTGCGCCCTCTGCTCCCCATGCCATCTAGTAAGTGGTTTCGGAGGTGCTGGAGCCTTCAGCGATGGCAAACTAACTCTGTCCACTCAGGTAGGCGGCCAGCTCAAAGAATTGATCGGCTTTGATCAAGCCCAAGCACTTATAGATTATGTTGATTCTATTTATCTCAAATTTGGCGCCCCTCCCAAGGTTTATGGAATAGGAGGAAATATAGCTGAACTAGAGCGGGAGGCTGCCTTAGTCGGACTCACACTGATACCTGTTAAATTGCGTCACTTGGGAACAGAGTTTTGTCACGAAACATTGAAGGCTATGCAGAATTATCTGTCATCTAAGTTAGACATAAGGTTGGGAACAACAATTAAAAATATTATAGCTGACGATAGTGCGGTCAAAGTTGTTGAAACTAGCGATGGTGAAAGGTTAAGCTGTCACTACTTAATCTTAGCTCCAGGGAGGGAAGGGGCAGAATGGCTATGCAATGAAGCCAAGAGACTTAAACTAGGCCTTAAATCTAACCCTGTAGACGTGGGTTGCCGAATCGAAGTACCAATGCCAACCATGGAGAAGCTAACTTCGGTATTGTATGAATCCAAACTCGAATTTTATTCCAGAAGTTTCAATGACCGGGTTAGAACATTCTGCATGTGTCCTGGAGGCGAGGTGATTATGGAGTCCACAGGCGGCTCCGATCCAGTTATTACGGTCAATGGCATTGGTTATATCCAGCCCAGGACAAAAAATACTAACTTTGCCCTTTTAGTGAGCACCACCTTCACCGAGCCTTTCCATGAACCTATTGCCTATGGTAAGTATCTGGCAAGGCTAGCTAACATCCTTAGTGGCGGTGTATTAGTGCAGAGATTGGGGGACTTAATGGATGGTCATCGCTCCACACAAGCCCGCCTCCAGGATAGTCCCATTGAACCAAGCTTAAAAGCAGCAACCCCGGGGGATTTAAGCTTTGCCCTCCCCTATCGTTATCTCAAGAGTATAGTGGAAATGCTTCAAGCTATGGACAAACTAGTTCCGGGCGTCGCTTCTCCATATACTTTGCTTTACGGGATAGAGGTTAAATTTTACTCTAGTCAGTTAAAGTTGACCCCTTGTTTAGAGACCGAGATCGGTAATATATTTGCTGCTGGCGATGGCGCCGGTGTCAGTCGAGGCTTGGTCCAAGCTTCAGCCTCAGGTATAGTGGCAGCTAGAGAGATATTAAAACGGTCAGGAAAAAAGTCTTCTCCAGCAACGTGAAGTATCCAACTTTTTTGGGCATCGATTTAACCTCAACAGAAGCTAAACCTAGCGCTTGTGTAGGATTGGATGGCGAATCACAACTTGTTTACCTTGGCTTCTTAACGGAGAATAGAGATATCGTCGCTCTGTTAAATTTCTATTCACCTCAAGTAATAGCCATCGACGCCCCCTTGAGTCTGCCAGTGGGGTTATGCTGTCTTGAAGAAAGTTGTCCTTGCAAGCCAAAATTCCCAAGGAAGAACAGGCAATGTGACCAGGAATTGAGGCAACAAGGAATTCCTTGTTACCCCACTAGCAAGAAGACTTTTATCAAGGACTTGATCTACCGTGGCATCGAGCTCAAAACTAGCATTGGCCGCGAGGTGAAGCAATCTGGTCAAATCATTGAGGTTTATCCCTTCGCTAGCAAAGTCCGCCTCTTTGGTAAAACCATACCCCGGAAAACTACCAAACAAGGGATGAACTTCCTCAGGGATAAGCTAGGAGAAATTCTACCTAGCCTTAAGCAATATTTAGACATGTTCGACCACGACCTGTGTGATGCCGCAGTGGCAGCTTATACTGGTTTACTCTATCACCAAAATAGAGTGGAAGCTTTAGGTAACAGCGAAGAGGGACTAATTTTTATCCCAGATTGACGTTCACCTTCTCTCTTGCTAAACTACAACAGTACGGCAGGAGGTGAAATGGAATTAACTTTAAGCGTTATCAAAGCAGACGTCGGTGGCTATGTCGGACATTCTTCCAGCCACCCCGATGTAATACAAAAGGCTAAGGAAAAACTGGCACATGCCCAAGGCCAGGGGCTGCTCATAGATCACCACGTTACAGTTTGTGGCGACGACCTCCAGTTGATAATGACCCATCAGCAGGGTGAAGACAGTGAACAAATCCACAAGTTAGCCTGGGATACATTTGTGGAATGCACCAATGTAGCTAAGAGCTTGAAACTACATGGTGCCGGGCAAGACCTTCTAGCTGATGCCTTCTCCGGTAATGTCAAGGGGATGGGACCTGGGACAGCTGAGATGCAATTTTCCGAGCGCGAGGCTGAAACCATAATCATATTTATGGCAGATAAGACGGCGTCTGGCGCCTGGAATCTGCCGCTATATAAAATATTTGCTGACCCTTTCAACACCATTGGGCTAGTTATTGCCTCTAATATGCACTCTGGCTTCACCTTTGAAATCCACGACGTCAAAGAGCACAAAAAAATCAGGCTTAACGCTCCTGAGGAAATCTACGACATGCTAGTTTTTCTCGGCGCACCAGGCCGCTATGCCGTTAAAGCGGTGTACCATAAAGAGAGCGGTGAAATCGCTGCTGTCTCCTCTACTCAGAGATTGTCTCTCATGGCCGGCAGATACATAGGCAAGGATGACCCTGTCTGTATCGTTCGCTCCCAGGGAAAATTTCCCGCCGTGGGTGAAATACTGGAACCCTTTGCTTCTGTTAACATAGTAGAAGGCTGGATGAGAGGCTCGCACCATGGCCCCTTAATGCCGGTAGCTGTCAGGGAAAGTAATCCCTGCCGTTTCGATGGTCCACCAAGAGTAATAGCCGCTGGTTTCCAACTTGCTAATGGCAAGCTCGTCGGGCCTCGTGACCTCTTCGATGACCCTGCTTTCGATGAGGTTCGTCATCAAGCAAACATTGTGGCGGATTTCCTGCGCCGAATGGGTCCGTTTGAACCACATCGCCTGCCGCTTGAGGAAATGGAATACACCACCATGCCCGAAGTGGCAAAGAAGCTGACACCAAGATTTCAAGACATCTAACGACAGAATGCCGAAGCTCCTCTTAGCTACCTCCAATGCAGGGAAAATCAAGGAATACCGCTTTCTCCTGGACAATCTTGGTTATCAAATAACCACGCTGGCCGAAGAAGGAATAGCAAAAGTCGTCATTGAGTCGGGGAACAACTACGAACAAAATGCCCGGTTAAAAGCCATTAGTTATGCCAAATTAAGCCAGCTCACCGCTCTTGCCGATGACTCAGGACTGGAGGTAGACGCCCTTAATGGGGAGCCCGGTGTTAAGTCAGCTCGCTTTGCTGGTGAAGCTGCTACTGATGCGGAGAGGGTGAACTTTCTCTTAGCTAAACTTAACAGTGTTCCCTGGGAGAGACGAACAGCCTGTTTTAAGTGCGTCATTGTTATAGCTAGTCCAAGAGGCCGCACAGAGGTATGCTACGGCGAGTGTCATGGCACAATTGCCCTTGAGGCTAAGGGGGAAAATGGTTTTGGTTATGACCCTATTTTTTTCCTTCCTGAGATAAGTAAGACCATGGCCGAACTTCCATTGGAGATGAAAAATCAAATCAGCCACCGCGCCCGAGCAAGTCAGAAGGCACGTCAGGTGCTACAGCAACTTCACATCTAACTTGTGTGCCAAATCATCTAAATAAGTAACCCAACCTGTCACCAGTGGACTTATCAATTTTTTAAAGCGGCCATTCATCATTTGATGAACTTCCTCCAGGTAGCAATTGGGAATAATACGCATAAGTAACGAGACTTTTTACAATATTTAAGGGAAATTTAAAGAAAACTATTGACATTCGAGTAATGGATGGCTTATTCTTTTATAAAAAGGGAGGTGAACAGATGCAAGCATACTGTATGAAATGCCGCGCCAAAAGGGAAATGAAGGATACCAGAAGCATAATCATGAAGAACCGCAGGCCGGCCACTCAAGGCGTATGTCCCGTATGCGGGACCAAGATGTTCAGAATAGGGAAGGGTTAAAGCTAATATCGCGGGTGGCAGAATCACTGAAAGGCTGGGTGTCTGTACACAAAGATACCCAGCCTTTCATTACCGACCATATCTAGAGTTGTGGTTATGCCCGCCCACAGCAAAAATCGTTTCTGAATTGCTTATTGGAATTTAATTTAGTTACCCTTGAAAAACTTCTTTTCATGGGGCTAGATTTACCCATTGATATTTGTGGAAACCCATATCCCCACCGAAATCTTCGATTTCGGTGGGGATACAAGCAAAGCGAATTTTTCATAGGATGCGGATTACCCCTAAAGTTATTAAGAGCACCACGACACCAGCCACAATTACACCTAGCCCAACGGCAGGGAAAGCTTTCTTCCAATCCATGCCCAGTAGCCAGGTCAAGGCGGTCCCCGTATACACCCCGGTGACAGGCAAAGGAATAGCCACAAACAAAGCTAATCCCCAAAAGCCATATTTATCCACTTTCGGCTTGCCTCTTTTCCTCACGCTATCCAAGTACTTGTCGAACAACGGGATTCGGGACAGAACTTTGTCGTAAAAAAGGCGCAAGGCAAAGAAGAGGGGGAAGAATATCAGGGCGTTAGCGATGATTGCCATAAAGAAGGTAAACAAGGGGTCTAGCCCCAAAGATATGCCTAACGGTATACCACCCCTTAATTCACTAATGGGCAAAACGGTGGTTAGCAGAGTTAAAGCTATTTCCCTTGTCATTATATGCTTTCAACACAGCGCAGCTTATGACCGGGAAGCATAGTTTAACATATGTTATTACACCATGTGATTGTTGCCAACCACTTAATTCCGTGCTATCTTCTAGTTAACTTAGCTTAAGACAGGAAATGAACACAAAGAGACTATTTGGGACCAGTGGTATCCGGGGCGTAGTCAACCAAGATTTATCGCCTGATTTCTGCCGCCGGCTTGCCTTAGCTATAGGCACTACCCTGCCTCAATCCTCCACAGTTTGTATCGCTACCGATACTAGAATAAGCAGGGATATAATTAAGGAGGCGATTACTGCGGGCTTGCTTTCCTGTGGCATAAACGTAGTTGACTTGGGCATTTTGCCTACCCCGGCGCTGGCATTGCTCACCCGGGAATCGGGCTTCGCCGCTGGCATTATGGTCACAGCTTCCCACAATCCACCCGAGTTCAATGGAATCAAGCTCTTCACCGAGAATTCGCTGGGATATAGCCAGGTTCAAGAAGCGGAGATAGAGAAAATCTATCTTAACCAGAAATTCCGCCAGGGAAAGGGAGGAGGTTTAGAGCAAGCACAGGATATGAAACAAAGATACCTTTCTTTTATTAAAGGCAAGCTTTCTCTGCCAGAATTTAATCACCAGCTAAAAATAGTCGTTGATCCTGGCAATGGCGCTGCCTCCAAGTTTGCCAGCGACATCTTTGTCCAGATGGGCCTTGACGTAATACCTGTAAATGATGAGCCAAATGGCCTTTTCCCAGGGAGAAGTCCCGAGCCGAAAGCGGATACCCTCCAGGGCACAGTTAATTTCCTGAGACAACATAATGCTGACTTAGCTATTTGCTTTGATGGTGATGCCGACCGCGTTGTTTTCTGCGATAAAGAAGGTTTCCTCGGTTTCAACGAGCCCATCGCCTTCATCTCGAGACTGGCTGTCAAGCAAACGGGAAAGAAAAAGATTGCTACCACAGTAGAAACTGGAACTCTTCTTGACCTGGCAGTGAAGGACCTTGAGGTGGAAGTGGTCAGAGGCAGAGTTGGTGATGTCGCCGTCGCTCATTTAGCCCAGGAGCTCGATGCTGCCTTAGGAGTGGAGCAGGTAGGCGTCTACATCATCCCCGAGGTGGGCTATTACCCCGATAGCATTTTTGCTTCCCTCATCCTGTTAAGTCAGCTAAGCGATGCCGGCGAAATCAGGCGATATTTCCAAGGTATTCCCAGACTATTCTTCGAAAAAGCAAAGGTTTTTTGTCCTGATGAACTTAAAGAGTCAGTCATGACTCAGGTAAAAGAAAAGGCTCACCTTTTTGCTCCCGCTGAGATCCCGATTAAAATCGGGACTCTTGACGGCCTGAGGCTGGAATTTCCTGACTCCTGGATGCTCATCAGAGCTAGTGGCACCGAGCCTGTCATCCGAGTAATCTCCGAGTCAACGTCGCAGACACAGACCGATGAGCTTATAGGCAAAGGCAAAAAACTTGTTCAAAGTCTGGTGGAGGCTAATAGGTGAAAGCCGTATTTCTCTGCGGTGGCCGCGGCAAGAGGATGTTTCCCATTACTGAAGACAAGTTCCTCCTCGATTTCCTAGGGAAGCCATTGCTTGAACATCAAATAAAAGTAGCCTGCGAGGCAGGTTTGAGTCATTTTGTAATCATTGGGAATCCAGAAAACATAGCGAAGATAGAGCAAATAACCAAAAAAATTCCTGGGATAAAAGTCGACCTCGCTCTGCAAAAGAAGTCATCAGGCATCGCTGACGCTCTGAAAAGCGCTGAGCCCTTCCTGCACGGGCAGCTTTTGGTAATAAATCCCAAT
>Ga0209991_10001275_pt1 | contig 11366 bp, 5 predicted proteins | sample ChitaG_FD_183167 | JGI IMG/M metagenome (GOLD analysis project Ga0209991, IMG submission 183167) | Deep subsurface microbial communities from South Pacific Ocean to uncover new lineages of life (NeLLi) - Chile_00310 metaG (SPAdes)... | ecosystem: Environmental > Aquatic > Marine > Oceanic >...
AATTCTCCGCTGCATCCAGCAAGCGAACCGGCGGCTCCGACAGCAAAACAACCCTTCAAAAACGCTCTGCGATCCATAACTTATCTTTCTTTGTTAAACTAAGATTCCCTATATTACATTGTATCTCTCGGCCCAGCTATCTCGATTCATCAAGACAACTGGCATATTTAATATACTAATCGCTTTTAATTTCCACGGGACCTAACAGTCCGGAACTCCTGAGATTCCAATCATCACGTATTTTGATGTTTGTTTTTGTAAAGCGATCTTCCTGCGGCTTGCCGCGGTCGCCAATCAGGCGGTTTTGCCAAGTATTGACAACTGTGATCTCAAGTTCGTTCCGGCCGGCCTTGAGTGCATCGGTCATTTCGATACGAAACGGCTTGGTCCAGGTAATGCCGATGTCCTTGCCGTTGAGCTTAACAGCAGCGATGCCTGCATCGACAACATTATTGAGCTGGAGCCAGTAACACTTGTTGCGGACAGGTTTGAATTCAAACGTATTCGTATAGGTCGCCTTGCCGGAGTAATACTTAATGCCTTCGTTGGCGTGCTTAGTCCAGTCCACCAGTTTATCGAATACGAAATCACCAGACCGCCTGCCCTGAGCAGAGTCGAATGGGCCCCACTTGGTGTCAAACGCTACCTGCCACGGGCCCTTAATCTCTTTGACAGTATTCAGCAGCGGGTAATTCGAGCTTTCTGTGCCCTGCTTTGCAACGGGGATGGACTGTCTGAAAAAGACAAAACACGAACCATAGGGATCAAACTCCATTGGAATGATCGTCCGGCCATTAGCCTGCTTAAAGGCACCGGCTGTAATGATCTTACCTGTAACCGGATCCCACAGTTCTGGCTGTTTGCCAGTGATACGGAACGCAAGATCAACCAACTTGGACTGTTTGGTCTGGTTGCAAACAAAGTAAACATCGGCATTATCTATCGTATAATGGATGTATTCGTAATCCGATTGTTTTTTTACGCCAACGGCCTCAAAATCAAACGCAACGCCTTCACTTTGCAGGAATTCTCTGGAAGTCTGTCCCCAAACGAGACGACCTTTGCCGATCTTTTTCTGCCCAGTTTCAGCCGGGTTGCTGCCCCAGAGTTTGTCAGCGAGTTTATGGAATTTACGCTGTGCGGATTTGCCGCCAACCAGGCTGACCAGTCTTTCAGGTTTAGGGCCAATTACCGTTGCACCCTGGGCGAGTAACTTTTCGACTTTCTCCAGAACCGCCAGAGACAGCACCTTGTGATCCGGCAGAACCAGCACACGATAGTGAACACCGCCGGGGACAACTACTTTTCCGTCACGAACTTTTAACTTAAGCAACACTTCTTCATTGGTTACATCATAATCATAACCGGGCAGCGAACCGGCCTGGTTGAAACCTTTGTTAACAGCAATATTCGGCACATGGTCGCCGTAGTAATACAGCACATCAGCCACAAACTTACCCTTTTGAACAACAGACTGAATGCGGTTCATATAATCCATAAATGAATCGGATTGATTCCACCATGTAACCTGCGGGTTGACATGCGTACCGGCGAAATACTCCTGGCCGGGAATGCCCATTTCTTTCGGCGAACAGGTAAAGGTATGGAAAAAGATCATATTCAGACCTTCGCAGAATTCGAAATCCATCGCCGGTTTCAGATCATGCCACAACTCGACGCCCCAGTGAGGTTTTCGAAGCGTTGTAAAAGATTCTGCGCCGACAAACTGTTTGCCGTAAATATGTGCCGCCGAAGAGGCCTGCTTAACATAAAAACGGTTATGAGGCTTAGGACGATGCGGCGACACAGCCCAGAACTCGCTCATGACGATGTCACTGTGCTTATAGTTTGTAATTCCATCCAGCGGGCCGGCGTGTGGACCGGAACATTCGGGCTGGATACCCATATTATACCGTGCGGCATGTTCGGCAAAGGTCATGTAGTGATTTTCTGAAACACAATGCGCGATGGTTTTTCTAAGGTCAGCTAAAAAGGCATTGCTAACATCGCGATTTTCAACGATCTTGCCGGCAACGACAGGCAGATACTTGATGATGTCATACCCGTTGTAACACTTAAAATCCTCTGCAAAACCCGGACTCCAGTTCATCCCGCCGCATTCCCAACTGTCTGTTTCCATATGCTTCAATACAGTTCCGGCTAGGGGCCCTGCCTGTTTCAACAGGGGATCAACAACCGTATTCCAGTAACGGTCGAAAACATCTTTGCTGAGATAGTCCAGCACATGTCCCTTCCAGTTGTCGCTTGATGTCGAGACATGAGCGTGCGTCGGCGTATAACCGATACGCAGGACCGTCCATTTCCCCTCAGGCACATCCCATTTCAAAGTACCGTCTTCGGTTACTTTGTCAGTTATGTCTACGATATCTTCAAGCAGCATGTCTTCTTCGCCCTCTACAGCGGGATGATCATTCAGCAGATAGCGGCAATCCGGCGCCGAATAGCCCAACTCCTTTGCACTGATTTTGGCTGAAAGGTAACTAATAGGTTTTCTCTCAATCTGTTTACCGGGATATGCAAGTACACAGATATCCCGATAGTAGTCGTAATTGGACTTAGGGACAGGCAGTTGCTGTTCTATCCTGGCCACCCCTTCCAGCTGAATTTCGGCCCATGTTATCTGCTTGGCCTTGTCGTCAAGGCTCACACTCGGCCCGCCAAGGTTCCAGCCGCTCTGAATAGAAAGCCCCAACTCCAGCCCCAGACGTTTGGCTTCGTTAAGGGCATGCAGATACAGCGCGGTCCATTCATCACCGCCAAACTGGGGCCCGTTTGGTATATCCTTGTTATTCTGGTGGTTGTGTCCGCCCGCATCAAAGATCATCGCCCCGCTGAAACCCTTGTCATGCATTGCCTCGAGGTCCCGGGAGATCGCCTCTTTAGTCACATTACTGTTGAGCCACCACCACCAACACCGAACGCCGGCCTGCCGGGGAGGGTTCTGGAAGTCACTTTCCAACGTACCTGCCGCAAGTTCTGAATCGCGCATTTCCTCAACACAGCCACTGCCGGCAAGTATCATAACCAGCAAAAGAACTATAATCTTTTTCATTTTTATACTCCAATTATGCATTCTTGTTAAACTAGGCAATCAATTTTCATCGCTTGTCATCAACTGTACCGGACCTAACAGACCCGAGGGCAGGAGTTTACCGGGGCCTGTGTTTGTAGCAAATGTATAACGTCCGGTCTTGTATTCTTTGCCAGCCAGGAAGCCGGATTCCCATTTGACGGTTCGTGCATCCTTGTCCGGCGGTTGCTGGTCGCCGAGCAGACGGTTGGGCCAGCGGTTTGCTATGTCGATCTCAAGTACATTGCCCTTTGCCTTGACAGCATCTGTAATATCCACACGCCACGGCGCACACCATACTACTCCCAGATCCTTGCCGTTGAGCCGGACACGAGCGATATCGTGAACTGTCCCAAGATCGAGATAAATGCGCTTGCCCGACTTATGAAAATGATCGAAGTTCTTTCGGTAAGTTGCGATGCCGGAATAATACTTTATGCCGCGCTGTGCATGTTTAGTCCAATCAACCAGTTTATCGAAAGTAACCTTCTCCGGTCCGCCCCACTTGGGATCGAAACTTACCTCCCACGCACCTTCCAAGGTCGCTACGGAAGTTGTCGCCGGGAAATTGACTTTGGGTGCTTTTGCCCAGGACCACGGATTTTTACGAGGGAAGATCACAAAGTAACTTTCGTACGGAGCGAATTCCAATGGTATCGTTGTTAAACCCTTTTTGGTTTTGTACTGCGGCAGTGTGCGGCTTTGGCCGGTGACAGGATCCCACAATTGCGGTTTACCCTTGCCGACCCTGAATGTGCAATCGGCTTGGATGGATTCGGCGGACTTGTTTGAGACGAAGTATATTTCCTGCTGTTTTGTGGTGCGATGGCTGTAACGAACCGGGCCGGTGGATGTGAAATCTTCGCTGACATCCATTTGTTTCAGGACCGAAGCGGTGCTGTCATATTCAGGATAGAGTTCTTTAGGTTTGGGGCCGCCGAAGTAGATGGTGCCTCGGCCGTATTTGCGTTTAGTTATTTCTTTTGGCTTTTCTAACGTGCCCCATATTTTCTTTGCGAGCTTTTTGACCTCGCTATCGCAGTCAGGATAATTTTCAAGTGACGGTGATTTTACGGGCGGCGAACCGATGACTGCTGCGCCTGATTTGACAAGGCTTTCGATCTTTGCCAGCAGTTTTGGCGTCATGGTTTCAAAACTGGGCATGACCATTATGCTGTATGAGGTTCCGCCGGGAAATTCTATCTTACCTTTGCGGACTTTGGCCCTTTTCATAAGGATATTCGGCGAACATCCGTCAAAGCCGTAACCCTTTTTATCCGCAAGCGGGCCGGTACCTTCTAATGCACTTGCCGGCGCGCGGAATACATGCGGGGCACCTTCGGGGGTTAAGTACAAGATGTCAGAGACCGTTACGCCCTGTCGCATGAGGTGTGAACATCGGCTAACGTATTCGTGGTAATCACTGACCATCGGCCACCAGGTCTGGCCCCGATCCCAATGTACACCGTAAGGCCCCATGGTCATACCCGGACGGTGTTCATCGCCCAGCGGTTTGTGGGCAAAGGTATGGTAGACAAAACGGTTGATACCCATGCAAAAAGCCCAGTCGCCCTGGTTCTTCATCGACCATGGATACTGCTGCCATTGATCCCTCCCCGTAAACGCTTCAGCCGATACGATAGACAGGCCCATTGTATGGGCAATAGAGGTTGACTCAATACAGCTGAAGGACGAATCAAATCCATATCCGGCACCCCAGAATTCACACATCGGCACATCGGCCACAGCGCCCAGATCCAGATCGGCGGTGGGATTCATGTCGTACGGTTCTATGGACAGTTCAAAGCCGTGTTTGCGGCCGAGTTTTTTCAGGTGGCCCGCATGGTTTTCCAGCACCAGTTCCTGGCTCGTGAGGCGAACATCCCAAAGGAAACGCTCGGATTCTTCCAGGCTGCCCACGGCACGTCCGGTGTATGCGAGCAGGTACGGCTTTGCGTCATACCCACGCCGCTTCTTAAACTCAGCAAGAAAATTCTTCGTCCAGTTCTGAGAGCCCATCTCCCAACTGTCTATATGCACCGTCGTCCAGCCGTTTTTGCCTTTTCGCGGGCCAACTTTTTTCAGCAGTTTGCCATAATAATTTGCAAAGTGATGATCAAGCGCTGCGGTGTCAAACTTATCGCATTCCAGACCAATCCCCGGCTTAGGCGCAGGACGTGTACTTGCACAAGTAGCGCGGCGTGCCATCCGAACGATCGTCCAGTCACCGGCAGGAACGTCCCATTGCAAACGTCCATCAGAATCTAAATACTTGCTTATGTCTATGATGTCCTCGGACGAAATAACACTTTCAGCGGAGGGCTCATCGAATTTGGCTGGCGCCGGCAGAAACTCTTTGACTCCTTTTTTCCACGATGTGTAAGGGTACCTGTCGTAGAGGGCCTTTTCGGCGACATCTGCAATGACCGGGGCGCATTTAGGGAATGCAAAGACGAAAACATCTTCGTAAAAGTCTGTACGCATCTTGCCCCATGGCGTTGGGTGCTGCTGCGGAACGGGCAGAACCGCATCGAACTTTGCCGGGCCCTTTGTTTCGGTTACACTTGAGAGTAAATGCTGCATCGCTTGTTCGGGTTTGACCCATGGGCCGCCGCTGCCTGTCCAACCGGGTCCGGAACCGAGAGTAATATCGATCCCGAGACGCTCAGCTTCACGAACGGCATGTGCAAACAAATCCTGCCACTGATCGCTCATAAAGTCAACCGGCCCACGCGGCACACCAACGTTGACCTCAAGAAAAACCAAATTCCCAAGCCCTACCTCCTTCATCGACTCCAGGTCGGCAGTCATACCCTCACGACTAAGGTTTCCATCCATAAAGTACCAATATACCCCAGGCCGAGCCGAGTCCGGAGGATTCCGAAATTCATTTTCAAGCGACGTGCCGCTGGCAACACTAAGTGACAGCAAAAAAAACATCAATCCGAGTTTAGTCTTTCCCACATTGTTCTTCATTTAAAATTCCATTGTTTTTGTTTTTTGCGGATTTGCCTTGTGCTTCCTTAACGAACTTTGAGCCCTGTTTGTCATTGGATACTTTATTCCACTCCTTTAGAAACTCACGATGCGCCACGAGTGCATTCCGGAATTTTGGGTCGTCCACCAGATTCGTCATGGGATCGTTCTTCATATCAATCAGGGTTTCATTGTTATCGGCTGAATTGTCGACACTGTATTTGAACTGCGGGCTCCGAACCATTCGAAACCAGCCGTACTCAGACACAACATAGCGTCGCCATCCATCGACAGCAGTGCCTTCTGCAAGCGGGCGAAGGCTTTTTCCCAGTAAATGAGCAGGCTTGCTCACCCCGACGTAATCGCAAATTGTTGGCAGGATATCAAGTCCGGTGGAGACGAGATGTTTCTGATCGGTTCTGCCGGCACGAATAACGCCTTTGTATTTTAGGATCAGGGGAACGCCTACCGATTCTTCATAGTGAAAACCCTTCGATGCCAATCTGTGGCTTGCATCCATGTTTCCGTGGTCACTGGTAAAGATGACCAGCGTGCTGTCTTCAAGTCCGGCATCTTTCAAGCCATCAAGAATCTTGCCGATGTGTTTATCGACTTTCTCCGTCAGGCGGCGGTATATCCAGCGATTGATCCGCCAATCTCGTTCATCGTACTCCTTGCGCATGGTACCGGTGGGAGTTGTGGCTGTATAACTTAAATTGGCTTCAACGGCAGCCCATTCATCCTGCGGTATTGCATAGTTATCGGGAAGCGGCGGCAACTGCTCCAAGCCAAGCGAAGATGCTTCTTTGTACAGCTTAAGCACATTGTGCGTATTCTTTCCTTTGTGAGCGCGGTGAGCAAAGCAGATGTCATGGGGATTAATGAACGATGCCACCGCAAAGAAAGGCTTGTCCCTCTTCTGCTTTATGAACTTGAGGCAGGCTGCAGGCAACTCGGCCCGTTTGTCTTTGATGTACTCATCGTACCCGGCGTTTTCAGGAACCAGTGACTTGCACATGTGCACCTTGCCGCCGTAGAACGTGTCGTATCCGGCACGCTTGACGATCTTACCGAGTGAGTTCTCATCTACCTCAAGCGGCAGTTTCTTGATCTGCATGCCAAGTTTATTGTTGATTGCTCCCAGCCGGTTCGGCATCATCCCAGTTGCCATGCTAATGCGGCTGGGCACACACACCGGATTACTGCAATATGCCCTCTCGAAACGGATGCCCTCCTGCGCCAGAGAGTCCATAGCCGGCGTCTTCAGCCATTTGTTTCCGGTGCAACTCATCATGCCGGCATTTTGCTGATCCGTTATAATAAACAGAATATTAGGTCTGTCGTCCTTTTTTGCTGCACCCTTGGCAAACACGGCACTGCCGCAAACTGAGTATGCTGCAGCAAGCGTCGCGGTTTTAATAAAATCTCGTCTATTCATATGATACTTCCCTTTCCTTATGCGTTTATAGTCAACATTTACAATCATTCAATTAATCTTTTATGGTCTTTCGCGTCGTTGTCTTCAATTGTACGACCTTGCCGAGCTTGGGTTTTCCTTTTGATGTAGAGGTCACCAGAACCTGCAGTTTGTTCTCGCCGGATTTCAGAACATCAGAAACATCCAGCGTAAACGGAGGCATCCAGAGCGTATCAAAGGCTTCACCGTTGAGTGTAACCTTGGCCATGACTTCAACTTTACCCAGGTCAAGATACATACGCTGGGCTTTGCCAAAAGCGGCTGGCAGGTCGAATGTTGTCTCCTGCAAAACCGAGTATCCCTTCTCCTCTTTTTTAGTTGTCTGCCACGGACCCTTGATCGCAAATGTCTTAGAGCCCTGTTCAATGACCAGGTTACGCTTTGTGCCATCACTCATGGTGAGGGTATAGGTTCCCGGTTTAGCCGTTTCCGCGGTGAGCTTGTTGCGCTGATCATAAAAGAGGTGGAGGTCAGCCGTGGAAACATCTTTACCGGCCAGCTGAGCCTCGATCACTGAGGGCTGGGTCGGCTTATCGCGGAAGACGATAAAGCAGGAGTCCGACTTATCTTTGACGTCAATAGAAATCCTGGTGCCGTTCTTGACGCTCTTGTAGCGAGCCAGCTTCGTGATCTGACCGGTAACCGGGTTAAACAACTCCGGCACCATGCCGCTAATCCTCAGGGTTGCCTCAAACATTCCCGCCCTCTGAAAGTTTGAAAGGAAGAACATCATCCCATCATCCAGTTGACGCGCTTTCCAGCGAATAGAGCAGCTCATCTCTGACACAATAGGACTAATGCCCACATCCTGCAAAACTGCCGCCGTCACAGGAACGGAGTTTATCACCTTGCCGCCTTGCTTCTTGAGTGCTTCGAGGCGTTCGAGCACATGCGGTCGAATATATTTAACCTTGGGCATGGCCAGCAGCTTATAGCGTGCAGCAATACGTTTTGGGTCGTGTTCGTCATAGACCACCCATTGACCATCAACCACTTGCAGCCTTCTGACAATAGCATCTGAACCAATGAAGTCATAATCATAACCTGCCGCCACCGGATTTGCAGGACCGGTCATCTGCGGTGCAAAGTCGCCAATATAAACAGCTACGTCGGCAACAGGATTGCCCTGCTGCAGCATATAGTGACAACGCTGGAGGTACTTAACCCAGTCGCGCGACTCGTTAAACCATGGCGTATTGCGATGAAAGGCTGTACCAAACCATGGATTCTTACCAGGAACGCCATCTCGTGGCTGATGCGCATAGACATGCAGCACAAAATGGTTGATCCCCTCGCAGAATAACTCTTCACCACGAGCCTTGAAGATATACGGGTGGTGCTCAAGCTTAAGACCACTGGTAAACGCCTCGGCATACACTCTTCGTTTTCCGTAAATATGTCCGGCGGAGCTGGCGGCCCGGCATTCGATGATGCCCAAGTTTCCAGTCGTCCAGAACTCGCCGCCGATCTCATCGGAATAGGCACCGTAAATCAGAAACTCTCCGGGGAATCCCCAGTGGCCGTAGTTCTCACACCAGAGTGTTAGTCCGTGTTCGTGGGCGATATCCCTGAGTCCGCCGACATAGTTCACTGCGATCATGTCGGCTACAGACCGCCGAAGGTCCCAGAGAAACTGATCCGAGGTCTTGGCGCTATCAACCACCCGGCCGGTCATCACCGGCAGAAGTGATATGGGGTTGTAACCGTTGCGTCTGGCGAACTCTTCGGCAAATCCATCCGTCCAGTTCTGAGCGCCGACCTCGTAGCTATCGATGGTTATGCCCTTGAAGGCGGATTTTTCCTTCTTGGTCATATCTTTTATCAACTTGCCAAACATTGAATCGAAGTGATGCCGAACGTGCGCCTTGTTCATTTTATCGCACTCGAGGCCGGTTGCTTCAGGTGGAGCAGGATGGTTCTTCTTGCCTGTGGTAACCATACCGAAGTAGATTACGGTCCAGTTGCCTTTGGGGAGCGTACAACTCAGTACCCCATCATCATTGAGCTTGTAGCTCAGATTGATAATATTCTTTTGCTTGACGACCGTAGAGGGATCATCCGGCTCAACCGTATCGGGGAAGATGTAGGATTCCCAGGTGGGGCTTGGGGTTGGGTGCATTCGTCCCATTTGTTTTTCGATGACCTGTGCAACCATAGGCTCAGAGGTCAGCACGACCTTGCAGTTGGGATCCGGCACCAGTTCGAACTCCTGTGCTGTTACCTCTTTGAAGCTGAAGGTTTCAATGCCATTCGGCAGAAAATCCGTTTTGCCACTGCCCCCCTTGGCGTTGATGTCGGCAATCAGTTTTCGCTCGCCGTCCTGCAAGGCATAGAGCTTGGCGTTGGCCTTGCCGTGAACCACCAGTGCGCGGGCAGTGAATGGTTTCGTGTGGGTGAAAGAGAGGGCGTTGGTTCGTTTCGAACCGATGATGGAGACGGCATCGGGCCGAGGTACCGCAAGGACGGCAATATCCTGACTCTTGTCGATACCAGCGGGACGGACATTCTGGGAAAACGCTCCGCCTTGAGCGTCAAACTCATTCCAGGTAACCCGGCGCATTGACTGTTCCGGCTTGATCCAGGGACCGCCAGACTGACTCCAGCCCGGAGCGTTGAACGACATCAGTTCGATGGAAAGACGATTTGCTTCCTTAAATGCGTGGCGGGTAACGGCATACCACTCGGGCGAAAACATCTTCACAGGTCCCCCACCTTCAATATTACCGATCATGGCGCGTTTGATCCCGACCTTGGCCATAGCCTCAAGGTCTTTGGTAATCCCATCTTTGGTGATGTCGCTATTGAGCCAGTACCAGTAGCACCAGGGCTTAGTCCGGTCCGGTGGATTAAGAAAGTCACTTTCCAATGTACCGGCTGTTAAAAAGGAATAGCCTTCAGCGAAGTGGTCAACTCTTTTCGAACACCCACCAACCATAGTTGGCAGAAGAATCTGAATTATCAAAATAAAAAAAAATGTTACTCTAATAATTAACCCCCTAAAATATTTAAGATTAGGATAAAACAATGCACGATCTTTCCCTTCTTAAGGCTCGATTTTATATTTTGTAATATTATCCAAGCTGATAATTTGCCATTAATTTTTTCAGTTCTTGTTTCATAATTGCGATTCAATTTAAAATCCAGGATCCTCGCCAGCTTCCCATCCCTAACCCTTTCCTCACGCGGGGATGATCGCCCCGTGTTCACGGAGAAGGTTGTGAATCTCGCTGAGCGGCAGCTTCAGGGGCGTGGTTCCATTCTTTGCTGCCAGCACGGCAGCGGCGCCGGCTGCCATACTCAAAAAATCTCTTCGGTTACTGCTTTTTGTCATTGCATAACACCTCATTTAGCCTGTTAATTATTGAATCGCAGATATTGGAAGTCTTCAGTCTAAAATTTTCTGATTAAACGCCCGAAGAACACTATTAGCTGGGATTTCCCATAAACAATCGTATATCTTAGCCCAACTACGCCGCTGAGCTCTTTTCTAATATACTATCAATTCTGTCTTGAAATTCAAGCTTTCATATTGACTCTGTGCGATGACCTTACGGCTTTAATTCGTGAGCAAAAGCTCAAATGAAGATGGTTGGTTCTATAGCGATTAAATGGAAATGTAACGCCTGATGACGTGTACTATGGTAGACGAGAAGATATATTAATCTAGTTTCGCCAGGTGAGTTTTTGCCTATGGCGGCATATTATCGATGAGGTATTTCGTTAACAGTTCGTAAAAATGACGTGTCGTGCCTTCGCCTTCGCTAACGCTGTGACTGCGATTTGGATAGGCCATCATCGTAAAGTGCTTATTGTGCTTGACCA
>Ga0209991_10001276_pt1 | contig 11366 bp, 12 predicted proteins | sample ChitaG_FD_183167 | JGI IMG/M metagenome (GOLD analysis project Ga0209991, IMG submission 183167) | Deep subsurface microbial communities from South Pacific Ocean to uncover new lineages of life (NeLLi) - Chile_00310 metaG (SPAdes)... | ecosystem: Environmental > Aquatic > Marine > Oceanic >...
TCATAACAAAATGGCGGGATTACCGAGTCTGGTCAAAGGTCTTATGGTTTAGAAGGGTCAAGACCGATTATAGGTGCTGGACTTAAGATCCAGTGGCAAAGGCCTTCGGGAGTTCGAATCTCCCTCCCGCCACATTCTTTTTTATTATAATTTTTCTCAAAAAATATAGATCTCTGAAAAGAATAAAATTCATATTTTCATTATTTCTTATTTAATAATAATTTAATATAATTTAATAGGGATTGAAATGAAATTAACTGAAATTATTGGTTTAGAAGAAAAACATGCCCGACTTCTAGAAAAAGCGGGTATTAAGGAAGTAGAAGATCTTCTGGCTTTAAGTTACTATCAGATTAAAAAATTAGCAAGAAATATAGGCGTGACAGTGAAAGCGCTTGATACCTGGCAAGAACACGCAGATTTAATGAGAATCCAAGGCGTAAGTCCTAAAATTGCCAATGCAATAAACTTAATAGGGATAGATTCTGTTAAGGAATTCGCTTATCGAAACGCAAAAACAACGGTTGAGAAGTTAAAGGAACTAAAGAAAGAAAATCCCAAAATCCTTTCCATGGTTCCGACATTAAATGACATAGAAGATTGGATTAGCGAGGCAAAAAATTTAGCTGAGGTACCTACCAAAAAAAATAAGGTTAAAAAGAAGCCAGCACCTAAGAGAGAAACTACCCCGGACGCAACGATACCGATAATACCCAACTATAAGCCTTTTGAACAATTCGAGAAAGATTATGGAGAATACGGTTCAGAGTATTGGAATGATAAATGGGATACTGCTCCTATCATCTATACAGGACGAGCGTTAAGGGGGGAATCTTACAAGAAACAAATTGATGTAGATGTAAAAACGTTCATTAAGAAAAACGACGCTATTCTGTGGCATGTCTTAACTCAACTCAAATTAAGAAAAGACACTCCTAACGACACAGCGTTATCAATCCAAAATTTTGTATGCAATTTTCTTAAGTATAAATACGACGATATCGCATCAGAATGCCCCGAATTCTGGCTATTTCCCTTCGAAGCTGTTCAATCCGAGATTGGTGATTGTGAGGACGGAGCGATCTTAATTGCAGGCTTATTGATTAATGCAGGAATACCTTCATGGAGAGTAAAAGTATGTGCTGCCCAAGTTATGGCAGACCCCATCTTTGCACCATCAGACACAGAATTAGGAGGTCACGCGTATTGTATTTATTTAGCGGATCGCCCAGATTCAGAACGAAAATTAGAGTGGGTAATATTAGATTGGTGTTATCTACAGGACCCTGAAGTCCTAATTACAGCGAAGCCATTAGCTCGGAATGGAGGTACAGAGGGTGCTTATCGAGAAATTTGGTTTACATTTAATGACTTATACTCGTGGGCTCAAAGTAGTTTTGAAGTCGGGTCAAGGATTAGTAAGAATCGAACAATGCAGAAAGACGAAGTTTTAGCTCCATTAGAAGATATTTTGAAAAGTTTAGCACGCGAAACAATTGATAAAATCTTTGAGAAATTAAATATCGAGATAGAATAATAGTAATAGCCTGAATAGTATTATTCTATTCACTTTTTTTTAGAAATTAAAAAAATTAGTATAAATAAAAGAAATTTCAATACGAGAGTTATTTTTTCTTTTTTCCTGGTTCTATGAGCATAGTAGCTCCGCAAAATGAACAAAACGACGCAACTCGTTCAATTTCAGAACCACATTTTTCACATTTCCTCTTATATTTTAGAGTTGAAGGAATTGTGTCTACTACAGTTTCTAAGATTTTTTTGATTAAGTTTCGGACTTCTATAATTTTTTTTTCCTTTTCCTCTGTAGGATAAGATTGAATATAGATTGAAGCTAGCTCAATCAGAAAATTTCCCATGAATTTAAGCTGGTCTTCAAAATTTTTGTTAACTTTTGTTTTTAATATATGTTCTCCTGCTTCTGTTAAAGAATAGACTTTGCGAATTGGACCTATAGGGCTCCTAACGGGTCGAAAGCCAAGAAAACCGTCTCTTTTCAGTTTAGAAAGGATAGGATATATTGTTCCTGACTGAGCTTCCCATGTTCCGGCAAAGTGTTTATTTAGATTTAATATTAAATCATAACCAGCCAATTCTTTGCTATTAAAAATAGTTTCTAGTATCGTAAACTCGAGGGGTGTCAATTTATATTTCTTAATACCTTGAAATAGGTCTTTTTCTATTTTGGATCTTAATTCTTTAATATCTTCTTCTAGATCCAAATTACCATGCCACATTCGATTTTAAGCCTCAAAGAACCTATTTTTTAAATTTAGATTTCATTTTTTCTATTTCTCTTTCAATCGATTTTTCTCGTTTTGATTGTGTTATTCCTTCTTTGTCAACTTTACTTCTAAAGAAAATCAAATGAACTGCGATATGTATTAATAAACCAGCACCCCAAAACACTAATGGATATAGATACCAAGTATTTGGATTTATAACTTCTATAAGCAATATGAAGTGAGGATAGTAAACCTCATTATAAAAAAAAATAATGTATAAAAGCAAATTCACAAAAATGTAAGCGATAATATGAAAGATCACGCTTCTTTTAGTGTTTGGGTAAATTCCCTTTGCATAGATTATATACGCCGTTATATGTTCTGCCACACCAATTAACCAGCCAAATAATGGATAGATTATCCAATAATAATATGGTGTCGTTAAATAATTAATAAAAAATAATAAAACCATTACAATCAGAAAGATGCTAATGTGTAATCTAACAGCAAACCTATACACAACCTTTTTTTTAGCAATTTCTCTTAAATTTTCTTCTGAAAATCCACCATAATTTTCCATTGGAATACTTCTCCATATATTTTACAATCTAAATAAGATAATCTTAGATATCTATATAATTAATAATAATAATTATTTAATTTAAACTTGTTGATTCTACATAGTAAATGTCAACTCTACCTACTGATGAAACATATTATTAAACATATTAAACTGGTTTTTAGTGGGAAAACCTTTTAATACTCGAAAAAATACTAAATCTCAATTCACTATCTAATAATGAATATGTCGATATTATCTGATTACTTAGATAAACTACTGGAATGGGATGACCGAGCGTTTCTTAGCTTATATTCGAGTGATTTTTCTAAAAGAACAAAACAATTTGCGAAAGTTTTCAGCTTTTTAGGGTCGTTATATTTCTGGAGTGTTATCATTATTGTATGGTTCTTCTATGGATTTGTTACAAAAGATTATGATCTTCTTGTACTTTTTGTCTCAGGGTTTGAACAGTCTTTAATTATTCATGTAATTATTCGCTACGGATTAATTAGAAGGAATAGACCTTACATCAAACTTAAAAAAGAAGGGGTTAAAAGACATGATCAATTTATACGAATTCCGTATTTAATGTCAGATTCAGAGGAAAAATCATTTCCTTCGGGGCATGTGACTTTCTTTTTTCTTTTTGGAATTATCCTTGCTACTTATTTTAATAGCTGGCCTATTTTTTTCATATTCGTTAGTTTAGATATTATCATGGGGATATCCCGAGTTATTTTAGGAGTACATTTCCCTACCGATATTATCTTTGGATTCATTTTTGGATTTCTCTACGCTTTATTATTTCTTGGATGGACTTATATCTATTGGGTTGAGTTTTACTATTGGATTGGGCCAATTTTTTCAGATATTTTTGTTTTCTGGAAATGGTTCTAAGATTATGATATAGCCCACATTTCAATTATTTTAGATCACTTTAAGTAATGAATATGGATGAAGGTTTAACAAAGGAGAAGAAAAATGAAAATTAAAACCAATCTATAAATTCATCTAAGGGTCTTCTCTTTCTTTCTACCTCTTTTTCAAGAGATTCGTCAATTAAACCAACAGTGAGGACGCCCATTAATTCATATTTTTCTGGAGAAAATTTAAAGATTTCGCTAACTTTTTCTTTATTTTTTAAGATTTCTCCTATCCAAACCGCACCTAATCCTTTTGCATGAACAGCTAATAGCATATTTTGGATAAAAGCACCCAGAGCTAGAATGTCTTTTACACGATCGTAACCCCTTTCTAAATCTAAGAACACAACGAAGTTAAGATAGGCGCTTTCAATAATACCACCATACTTCGATTCCTCTGCTATCATTCGTTTGACCGTGGGGTGTGCCACAATACATACTTTCCATGGCTGGCTATTTTGACCGGACGGAGCCCATCTTCCACAGTCAAGTATCTCTTTTATTGTATCATTATCGATTTTCTTATAAATGAAATTTCGGATGGATCTTCGCGATCTAATTAAATCTAACAAATTATTTGTTTTTGATTCCATATTTTAAAAATTGTGTAAGAAAGAAATTTATACTTTTGCTTAAATAATAGTTAACAAGCTAAAATTAAAAATAAAAATAATTAAAGAAAAAGATTAGTTAATCTTTTGTTGAATTTAAATCCGCAGCGTCATCTTCTAAAACATCGTAGTATTCAATATCCATCAATCCACCAGTTCTATTTTCAGCCCAATGAACTTTTACCGGCATACCTACGTAAGTTTCTTTAAAATCTATTTCAGGATTTAATTGGGAAATAATGACTGTATCAGCTCCATCTTGTTGCACTAATACCGTTGGCTTTTCTTGAATTTCTCCAGTTTCAGGATCTTTAAGGTAAACGATGGCAAAAGTTGCAACTCTTCCAGTTTCTCGTAAATCAACCCATTGATCCGGTTCTACTAAACATTTTCCACAAACAAATCGAGGTGGAAAAAAGACTCTATTGCATCCTGAACATTGGTTCCCTACTAATTTTTTATCTTTTAATTTTTTTAAAAAATGACGGTTATGAGAGATGTTGAATTTAAATTTATAACTCGCCAAATACCAATTAGCTGGCATTGTACGGGTCCTCACATAGTCTTTTTTAATGTAATCAAGAGATTTTCTTTGTGTTAGTTTTGACATTTAATTCACCTCCATTTTCTTTGGGGTTCGTCTGACATCACCATCAAAGTACATAAGTTTAGCGAACCACCCCAACCGTGTCCTATTGAAGTATGTACCGTCTTTGGAACTTGATTATCCGCTTTGCCCATTATTTGGAGAGCTGCTTCTGCAGGTCTTTCCATCGCTGATGCTCCAATTGCATTAGTTGCATTAACGCCTCCAGAACAATTTATTGGGAGCTCTCCCTTTAAAGAAGTTACTCCAGTTTTATACATTTTAGGAGCGGTAGTTTCTTCAAATAAACCTAGTTTTTCAACCCACATAAGTTCTTGATTAGGGAATGGAGAATACACTTCCGCGTAATCAATTTCTTTTCTTGGGAAAGAAATACCTGCCTGATTGTAAGCTATTTCAGCTGATTTCATAGCGCCTAATTGATCTGATGGATCAATCTGTCCTGAACCACTTCCATCATATCCAAGAACTGCAGTTTCATTAGCTACGCTAGCTACTCCATTGACATAAACGGGAATTTCGCACATATCTTTCGCTTTTTCTTCAGTTGTAAAAAGCATTGCACATGCCCCATCTGAAGCAGGACAGACCATACCATACCTTAATGGGAAAGAGATGTAAGGTGTGTCAAGAACTTCTTCAACTGTAAGGTTAGGCATTTTTAAGTGCGTCCACCACGTTTTTGCAGCGTTGTGTCTATTTTGCACGACTACTCTTGCTAAATCTTCTTCTGTAGTTTTAGTTTTGCGCATGTAATTTGTAGCTTGATATGCTGCTACCCCTATTGCTGCTCCTGCAGATAAAAGGCGCGATAATTGGTCATAGGGGATACCCATTGTGTTTAATATTGATATTTCACCATACGCAACGCTTGCAAGACCAACACTTGTATCTCCCTGAGATTGTTGTTCAAATGCTATTGCTAAAACGGTATCAATTTTCGGTAAGTTTGCAGCAACCGTATAATACCCTGCTATTGCTACAGTCCCTCCTGTCGTTCCACCAGTTGTTACTCTTAACAAGGGTTTATTCCTTGCCCCCATCCAATCGGTCATCCATAATTCTGGCATATTTACACCCTCAAATGCAGGCATATTTCCGTTTACAAACGCATCAATATCGTTAAATTCTACACCAGGTGCATTCTTTAAACAATCTTCAACTGCTTCGCTCACTAATTCTGCCATATTAACATCAGACCTTTTTGAAGCGTGTTCGCTAAAACCAGCTGAGGCTATAGCTACTTGTCTCCCCATCTTTAATTACCTCCCTCCAATACAAATAAAATATTGTTTTGAGCACACATCCCAACTTGGCCTGAAGCAATAGCTTTTTTAGCGTTTTTTACTTGATAACCATTTGCTTCTCCTCTCAATTGTTTAGCAGCTTCAATTATCCTAATCAAACCAGTTGCACAAGGCGGATTACCGCCAGTAGCCCCCCCTGAAGGATTTATTGAGATATCTCCGTTAATTTCAGAATTTATACTTGCTCCTTTCCCCTTTTCTGCTAATCCTAATGCTTCCGACAATATTAATTCCTCGTGAGCATAAGCCTCAAATAGCTCTGCTACATCAATTTCACTTTTTGGATCTTTAATTCCAACGCTCTCAAACGCAGTTTTCCCAGCTAACTCCATTGATTTGCTTTCATATAAATTACGGTCTCCAAGATAATAAGCTTCTTGAGAATATCCAACACCAGTAATCCAAACGGGATTATCAGTTATTTTTAAGGCTTGTCGTTCAGGCGCTAACAGTAAAGCAGCAACACCATCGCAAGGCTGAGCAACCATCAATTCTGTAACTGGATCTGCGTAAATGTCAGAGGCCAACACTTCTTTAACATCAATATTTGAGTTTTGAGCTTCTACTAACGCTAAGGGATTTTTGGCAGCATTCTTTCGATTTTTTACTGCGATACTAGCTATTTCTTCAGCACTAACTCCATACTTTTCCATGTACGATCTCATCTGAAACCCTGCTGAAGTGATATCATTCACATATGTTAATGGTCTTTCCCAAGTAGGATCAGTTTCGAATAACCGAGTAGAATGATAAGGAAAACACGAAGGCATACTTCCCCCCCAAATTACTGCTAATTTGTGGTTTCCAGATAAAATTCTCATTAACCCATACAAAACAGCATGGGCACCATCCATCTCTACTTTACTCTCGTCGGCCATATATCCTCCGCCTACTTCGACAGTAAAACAATTTGATATAGTACGCCCGTCATAATAGTCGTTTGTGCATGAAATTACTGTAGAAATATCTTTTTTCTTTAAACCTGCCATGTCTACAGCGCCTCTTACAGCTTCAAATATCATCTCATAACGTCCATAATTCGCATCTGAATGTAATTTTACTTGATAGTACCCTACAATTCCAACTTTTTCCATTTAATCCATCACACCTCACATTTTTACGAAACCCTTAATATCTGAAGGGTTTCCTTTTGTTTTTTCTGCCCATTCTATCTTTACCTTCATTCCAATTTTTACTTCACTAGGTTCTAGATTCAAAAGCCTATAGACTATAGATGTATTACTTCCATCAATATGTATCATTCCAAGTAATAGATCTTTAGCTTTTCTATCGGTTCTATCGTTAACTCTATAGGGTGTTATAGTATAATTTACTAACGTACCTGTATCTGGTAATTCTACCCAATTTTGATCTAGTGGGATTACTACATTACATTTTCCACAGATTTTCCTTGGAGGTACAAAGACATCATCACACTTAGGACATTTATTACCAACTATTTTCTTATTTTCTAAATTATCGAAAAATTTATCTAAGTACTGGCCGACCCAGAAGTTAAAGTCTGCTCTTACCATACCTTTATTAGCCACAATTACTTTATTTTCACTCATTTTAGTCCCGATTTTATTTTAATTTTTATGAGAATTAAGTTCCTAATTCTTTAAATACTTATATTAAGAGTTCGGTTTTAAAAAAATAAAGGGTTATATAGAAAAATTTAATAAATTCTAATTTCTATATCGAAATATATTTGAATAAAAATTAACAAAAACGAAAGTGATTTAAATGGTATTGGAAACAAATATTACTAGGATGCTTGGAATTAAATATCCAATCTTAAGCGCACCAATGGGTCCGTTTTATACAACGGAATTAACGGTAGCAGTGTCAGAAGCAGGAGGATTAGGTGTATTAAGTCATATTACACTCCATGGGACATATTCTTTAAATGAAATGAAGAAAAGCATGGAATATGTGGTAGAACACACCGATAAGCCCTTTGGATTTAATATTAGAACTGCCCGATTACAACCTGACGCCATAAAACTTTGTAGGCAACTTCCTCGATTTATCATGGAAAACCAAAAAATAAAAGACCAGTGTGTCTACGTGCTTACTAGTGCGGGTTCACCGAGACTGATGTATAACAAACATTTTGAGAAATTAAAGGAATCTGGTTCACAAATAAAACATTTCCATGTTGCCCCCTCAATCTATCTAGCTAAAAAATTGTTAGACAGTGGAGTTGATGGGATAGTTGCAACTGGAATCGAAGGCGGAGGTCATCAGTCATACGAAAAGATTAGTACATTAGTCCTATTGCAAGAAATAAGAAAAAGATTACCAGACATTCCTGTAATTGCTTGTGGAGGTTACGCTACTGGTAAAGGATTAGCCTCAGCTTTATCTATGGGTGCCGGTGCTATTGCGATGGGTTCAAGATTTATCGCATCTAAAGAATGCGAATTCCATGATAATTACAAACAACTTGTAGTTAATGCTAGTACAACTGATACAGAACTAAAAACAGGGGTTTTTGGTCCTGCAAGAGTATGGAAGAATAAACTTGCTGAAACACATGGTTTAATTGAAAGTAAAGAGGAAAAACAAGCTGGAGAAACTTCAACTACCAAAGTTGAAAGGGAACTAGCTGAATTAGAAATGACCTATAAAGGAAATGTTCAGGAAGGTATTGTTTATGTAGGACAAAGTATCGGATTAATTGATCGCGTGGAAACTGTAAAGGAGATAATTGATACTATCGTACATGATGCAGAAAAAAGTTTAAGAAATGCTTCAATAGTATAAAGCCATCTTATATAGAACAAACAGTAGATTTGTAGTCTTCTTTTTTTTTTATCTTAATCTTTACTCATTTTAGTCCCGATTTTATTTTAATTTTTATGAGGATTAGTTCCTTATTCTTTACATACTTATAATGTTAAGAGTTTCGTTTTGAAATTCTAAAAGGAAAATAGTCGAATTTCGAATAATTATTACTTAATTAATAGCCCCTCGTTAAAATCTGAAACAAAATTTTTTCGTTGAATAATATTTTTCGTTGATTAATAAAGATCAACACAAAATAAATGAACACTCATTCAGTGAATGAGGATTCGGTCAAAAGTAAGACATTTTACCCATTGCAAGTGTAGGAAAACATTTATATACTACATTTCAATTTTAATAAATTAATTATTTATATAAACAAATATTTGAATAAATTTACTATAAAATCTAATAAAAAAGAAAGTGATATCAAATGGTTATTGAAACAAATATTACCAAGATGCTTGGAATTAAACATCCAATTTTAAGCGCACCAATGGGTCCGTTTTATACTACGAAGTTAACTGTAGCTGTATCAGAAGCGGGAGGATTAGGTGTATTAAGCCATGTTACTTTGCACGGAATTGTAACTTTAAATGAAATGAAGAAAAGCATGGAATATGTAGTAGAACACACCGATAAGCCTTTTGGATTTAACATTAGAACGGCTAGATTACAACCTGACGCCATAAAACTTTGTAGGCAACTTCCTCGATTTATCATGGAAAATCCGAAAATAAGAGAACAATGTGTTTATTTAATTACAAGTGCTGGTTCACCTAAACTGATGTATAACAAACATTTTGAAAAATTAAAAGAAACAGGTTCAAGAATTAAACACTTCCATGTAGCCCCTTCGATTTATCTAGCTAAAAAACTAGTAGACAGTGGAGTTGACGGAATTATTGCCACTGGAAATGAAGGTGGAGGGCATCAATCTTACGAGAATATAAGCACATTAGTCCTTTTACAGGAAATAAGAAAAAAATTACCAGATGTTCCTGTAATTGCTTCGGGAGGTTATGCTACGGGTGAAGGTTTAGCTTCCGCTTTATCCATGGGGGCTGGTGCTATTGCAATGGGTTCAAGATTTATCTCTTCAAAAGAATGTGAGTTCCATGATAATTACAAACAAATTGTTGTTAATTCAAGTACATCCGATACGGAACTAAAAACTGGGATTTTTGGTCCTGCAAGAGTCTGGAAGAATAAACTTGCTGAAACGCATGGTTTAGTTGAAAGTAAAATTGAAAAACAAGCAGGAGAATTTTCAATGTCAAAAGTTTCAAGGGAACTAGCTGAACTAGAAATGACCTATCAAGGAAATGTTCAAGATGGGACTGTTTATTTAGGACAAAGTATCGGACTAATTGATCGCGTGGAAACTGTAAAGGATATAATTGATACTATCATATATGACGCAGAAAAGAGTTTAACAAATGCTTTTAATACTATAAAAACATCTTATATAGAACAAGCACTAGAAATGTAGTCTTTTTTAGGACATCTTAATTTTTAAAATAATTTTTTTATCCTTCTATTTATTTTTATCTTCATTTTTAAGTTTTTTACATCATTGAATTTGTTATAGTTATGTTATCAGTATAATACAATGATTAAACTGTCTTGATAGTCGTAATTTATTCAAGCTATAATTTATAAAAATAATGTTAAAAGGGTAAACACCTCAAAATTTCAGAGATTTCTTGAAAGATATAGATGTATACTAGAATGATACACCTAGATATTTCTTCTATTTAAATACACTTGTAGATAGAGTTTCAATGTAAAGCAAAAAACTAATTTAACCAAAAAATTATAGGTCGTGTTGGAAATTGGGTAGGTTATGGAAAAGAGTAGAAGCGGATCTTTTAAGTACGCCAGAGGAAACGATGGGTTTTTCCCGAGAGTTCTCATCGTTAAAACAAAGTTTTACTATTAAGAAGTACGACTTCTCTTCGCTAGAGCAAGTTGAAGAAATCAAAAAACAACTCTTAGGAAAAAGAATTCTAATACTTAATGCCAAAGATTTATTAAAAAATATCGATATCACTAAATTAAAAAGAGGAATAGAGGATTTAAAATCGTTCCTAAGAGAAAATGGTGGTTCTATGGCTCGACTTGGAGATGATTATTTAATCTTGACTCCCAACTCTTATGTTAAAATTTCAAACTAGTAAATTAGAGAAAATAAACTAAATTTCATAAATGTAATATTTTTTCTAGAAATCTTTGACTAAGCTATAGTATTCATTGTTAGAGAGCGCTTTTCATCTCACACGCGCTTACCAGATAGCATTTTTTAATTGATTCTCAAACAATG
>Ga0209991_10001277_pt1 | contig 11365 bp, 8 predicted proteins | sample ChitaG_FD_183167 | JGI IMG/M metagenome (GOLD analysis project Ga0209991, IMG submission 183167) | Deep subsurface microbial communities from South Pacific Ocean to uncover new lineages of life (NeLLi) - Chile_00310 metaG (SPAdes)... | ecosystem: Environmental > Aquatic > Marine > Oceanic >...
ATTATTATGTCAATAAAGCCCTTGTCCTTCAAGATATGGGGGCTGATAGCCTGTGCATAAAGGACATGGCTGGCCTTATCGCCCCCGACGATGCCTATGAGCTGATTAAGGCACTCAAGAAAGCGCTAAAGATTCCGGTGCAGCTACATACCCATTACACCAGTGGCATGGCATCTATGAGTTGCCTTAAGGCTATTGAGGCAGGGGTAGATATTATTGATGCCGCCCTGGCTCCCTTCGCCCTGCGCTCATCTCACCCAGCTATTGAGCCTATTGTGGTTGCCCTTCAGGGAACGCCCAGGGACACCGGGCTTGATTTAGCTCATCTATTTAAATTGGGTCAATATTTTGAATCTATAGCCCCCAAGTATCGGGACTTCCTGGATACCACCCGAATGGCGATCATTGATACCGGGGTGCTGATGCACCAGATTCCTGGTGGTATGACCACTAACCTGGTGGCTCAGCTACGGGAGGCTAAGGCTCTGGATAGAATTGAGGAGGTCTATGCTGAGCTACCACGGGTTCGAAAGGAGCTAGGCTACCCACCCCTGGTTACCCCCACCAGCCAGATTGTAGGCATCCAGGCGGTGCAGAATGTCCTCATTGGTAGATACAAACTAATGTCACGCCAGGTTAGGGATTATGTTTATGGGCTATACGGTAAACCCCCAGCTCCCATTGACCCAGAGGTTCAGAAAATAGCTCTCAGGGGCTATCCGCGGGGGGAGACACCCATTACCTGCCGGGCTGCCGATGTACTGGAGCCGGAGTTAGACAAGGCTAAAGAGGCTACCAAAGATATTGCCAAAGACATAGGCGATGTGCTCACCTATGCCCTCTATCCCACTACAGGGATGCGCTTCTTGAGGTGGAAATATGGTCTGGAGACCCCGCCCCCTGAGGTAAAGCCAAAGACGCTGGAGGATGTAAAGCGTGAAGATGAACTCATTGCCGAAGCAAAGGCAGGTAAGCTGAAAAGTTTGTAACAATGCTGATTGCGATAATGCCCCTCAGTCGTTTTCGGGCAAACGGCTAGGAATAGCGAATATTACAGGAAAGATTTGGCTGTTTTTCTTTGTCACCGGCGGGCTCTGCCAAGGTGTGCCGCTCTCACCGGGTCTTGCCACGTTTCCTCCTCGGTTTTCCCTTTGTCAGTCGGTCACTACTAAGTTTGCCCCAGCTTTGTCATCTTGTTAAGTCAGTCGGTTGCCCAGCGAAGCTGGTGAGCCGCACAGGACTCGAACCTGTAACCTGCTGATTAAGAGTCAGCTGCTCTGCCAGTTGAGCTAGCGGCCCACATGCAATTTAGTCTAGCAAACCTTGGGTTTCTATGCAACTTGGCTCTTATTTAATGCTATCAGTTAGGTTCTGTCGGCTGGTCATGAGGGGTTGGTGTCAGGTTAATGATAATCAATTTGGCGCTGTTATCCTTAGCTATTAACGGCATCTGGGCGGCGGGGTAGACTACCAGTGAGGAGCCGATTGACAGATGCTAATCGGTGTTGATATTATGTTATTGCATAATGACATACATCCTGAACTGAAGGATTTTTGTTGTGGGTAAAGAACCAATGGAGGTTATTATCCTCCGCAGTCTAATATATGGGCCGTTAGCTCAGTTGGCAGAGCACCTGACTTTTAATCAGGGTGTCACAGGTTCGAGACCTGTACGGCCTACTAGCTAAATACTCAGAATTTGCTAACATTTTGCCAACATTTTCACTTTCTCCGTCTTAGGAAGTCCCGAATATGGTGTTGGCGTAGTTCACCAAGTCGTATGCCTCCCAGGTGAGGAATAACGTAGTTACCCAACTCATGTTTATAGCTTTCTCCGGTCTTCGGTGCCAGGTTACTTGCCGCCTAGCTATCAAGCCAATGTCGTAATCAGATAGCCACAGTTAGTTGCCTTAGCTGCTTGATGTAAGTACCCTGCTCAACAAAGGAGCTAAATATAATCAGTTTCAGCTCTTGCTTTACCTTATCTTTGTTCCTTTCCCCTCTTTTTCCTCAGCGCCCAAAAGACCTTCTCCGGCTGCGCCGGAAGTTCCTTTATCCATACCCCTGTGGCATCATGGATTGCATTGATCACCGCCGGTGGAGCAGTGCAGCAAGACCCCTCACTGGCTTCTTTAGCGCCGAAAGGACCAAAGGGGTCATTGGTTATCACATGTATTACCTTGGTCATCGGGGCTTCGTAGGCGCGAGGACGCTTGTAGTCCACCAGATTGGGGTTAACGGTTAACCCTTTATCCATCTTAAATTCCTCATACAAGGCTGCCGCAACCCCCTGGTGATATGCTCCACCCTGAACTTGGGTTTCAACCGCCGGAGGATTCAGTGGAAGACCACAGTCATGGGCTATCACGCTATTATCAGTGCACTTCACCACGCCTGTCTCCAGGTCCACCTCCACCTCGTTTGCTTCAGCGGTAAAGCTGTAACTAGCTCCTATATCACCTCCCCCGGTATCAAAGTCGGGAACCCTGCCTACCCCTCTGGTTGAAACCCCGTGACCGATGATGACATTACCCGGCGTTGTATAACAAGCGAGCCTTACCAGTCTCCACCAAGGCATGCTTTTACTGGGGTCTGTTTTGACAAATACCTTTTTATCCTTAATATCCACCTCTTCTGGTCCCACGCCAAATTCCTTTGCTACAACCTTAAGGAGCTGCCGCTTGGCATCTTCGGCTGCCCTTTTGGTAGCTTCGCCAGCATATATTGTAACCCTGCTGCCAAAGCTGCCAGGGTCAGCAGGCGTATAGTCAGTGTCCACTCGCTTTATCTCCACATCTTTTAGCTCCAAGCCAAGCACCTCGGCGACAATAGCAGACATGATTGTATCAGAACCCTGCCCAACGTCGGAAGCTCCAGTGAGGAGATTAACCGTCCCATCCTCACATACTCTCACCACAGCAGCGCAAGCGTTATGACCGGTGAGCCTTGCCCCGCTCAGATAGGTTGCGGCGGCGAAGCCCACTCCATGAGCTATAGAGCCATCTATCTTTTCAGCCTCTTTTCGCTCCTGCCAATTTATAGCTTCGGCAGTCTTTTCAATGCACTCCTTGACCCCACAGCTCCCTACAGTCAATTTATTGACCGTATGGTAAATTTCACCCGGCTTAAGGTTTTCAATGGCATTTCTCAGCCTTATTTCTACTGGGTCTATGCCCAGCTCTTCGGCTATCATATCCATCTGGACGTCAGCGGCAAACCGGGTATGGTATATTCCATGCCCCCTCATCGCTGCTGAACTCGGGTTGTTAGTAAAAACACAATAGGCATCCGTCTTAAAGTTGGGTAGCTCATAAGGAAGGGTCATGCAGACCCCCATCAGGTATAAACTGAGAGGACTCATGCGAGTGTAAGCCCCGCCATCAGCAACAACTCTGGTCTGCATAGCCTTCAATTTCCCATCCTTTGTCACTCCTGTTTTGATGGTAATCCACACCGGATGTCGGCGCAGGCATGTAGTAAGTTCCTCAAACTGGGTGTAAACGATTTTTACAGGCTTGCCCGTCTTCTTGGCTAGCATTACAGCGGCAAAATCACCATTCACCATGTCATTTTTAGTTCCACCAAAGTCAGAGCCAATGAAAGGCTGTATTATCCGCACTTTGTTCAACGGCAAGTTAAAACACCTACCCAAAATGCGATAAGGAAAGTATGGGCTTCCCTTCGCCGCCCAAACAGTTAGATGGTTGGAATCAGGCCAGTAAGCTACTATTGCCGGTGGCTCTATATAACCCTTGGCCATCCTGGGGGTCTTAAAGTTATCCTCGCGGACAAGGTATGATTCAGCAAAGGCTTTCTCCACATCGCCGAAGTTCCAGTGATACTCAGAGGTAATGTTCCCTGGGCAGTCTTCATGAACCAAGGGGGCTCCCTCCTGCATCGCCTCAAAGGGGTCAAAAAGCCCCGGCAGCGGCTCGTATTCCACCTCAATAAGCTCGCAGGCCTCCTCAGCTATATCCTCATCAATAGCAGCCACTGCCGCCACCCCCTCATATATATACCGCACCTTAGTGACGGCTAGCGGCTCTTCATCTCTGGTTGTGCCCAACCATCCCCATTTGAAACCGCCAAAATCCTTGCCGATAATCACTGCCATTACCCCGTGTAATTTCTCAGCCTTGCTGGTATCAATATTGAGTATCCTGGCGTGAGCATAAGGGCTTCTCTTTACCTTGCCCCACAACATACCCGGTAGCTCAATATCCGCCGCATACTTTGCCTCACCAGTAGCCTTGACCCTGGCATCTACCCTCGGCATCGGGTGACCGATGACCGAATATTCCTCCTGCTTTGCCATAATCAGCTACCTCCTTGCATCTTCTTGGCTGCTATTTCCACAGCCTCAATATATTTAACATAGCCCTCATCAGCACACAGGTTGCTCTGCATCACCTCTCTTATCTCCTCACGAGTTGGACTAGGGTTCTCATCCAGTAACGCCTTAGCTGACATCACCCTCCCCGGGGTGCAGAACCCGCACTCTATAGCGCCATGCTCGATAAATGCTTCCTGGATAGGGTGAAGCTTATCCCCATCAGCCACTCCTTCAATGGTGGTAACTTCATGACCGTTAGCCTGCAACGCCAGTATGGAACAGGACTTGACCGCCTTGCCATCAATAATAACGGTGCAGGCGCCACAGGCACTGGTCAAGCACCCTTGCTTAGTCCCCGTCAGCTTCAGCTCCTTCCTTAAGAGGTCAACAAGCAAGGTCTTTGGCTTCACCTTTAGCTCGCAAGTCTCACCATTAACCGTTAACTTTAATTCCTTCAGTTCACCCTTCATAAAATACCTCCTTCACAGGATTACCCTGTCCTAGCTCTTTCCAGAGCCCTTCTTGCTGCCCGCCTCACGAAGACCTTCACCATCTCCCTCCTGTATTCTGCTGAACCATGAACGTCGGCGGTAGGGTCAGCCTCCGCCGAGGCTACTTCGCCGGCTTCGGTAAGCAGGTCGTCATTGATTATCTTCCCTATCAATCGCCTTTCTGCCCCTCTAGCTCTCAAGGGGATGGAAGCAGCGTTGCTGAGCACTATTCGAGCATCCTGGCAAACGCCATCTCCTGGGCTCAGAGTGATTGATACCGCCGCCCCTACAATTCCCATATCCCCTTTCATTACCATGAGCTTCTCATAAGCGGTGCCGGTATGAGGTGGAGGGGTCGGCACCTGAATTTCGACCAGCATTTCATCAGGCTCAAGGGCAACCTCAAGATAATCCTTGGAAAATTCTTCCACATCAATAATCCTTTCCCGGCCCAGGCTGGCCAACTTTAACTTCGCCTTTAACGCGATGAAAACCGGAGCAGGGTCGCCGGCAGGGTCGCCATGGCAAAGGTTGCCCCCGACCGTGCCCCAGTTTCGGGTCTGAACCGTGGCCAGATTTCTCTCCATCTCGCTGAGCACTCTAAAATGCCTCTGGATGATTGGGAATTTTTCTATGGCTCGATGTGTGGTCAACGCCCCGATTCTCAAACCCTCCCCCTCATCGTAGTTAATATAGTCCAGAGCAGATATGCCTTTGACATCGAGCAAATATTCAAGAGCGAGCAATCCTTGCCTCATGATAACCAGCAGCGATTGCCCCCCGGCGATTATTTTAGTCTCTTCCTTGTACTGTGAAAGCAGAGAAAGGGCTTCCTCAACTGTTTTCGGAGCGAAGTACTCAAAATCCTTTATCACTTCTGACCTCCTTAATCTTTCATTAAAAAATAACCGGCTGAATCATGCTAAACTTCTGAACTTTTGGTCAACGGCTTGAGTAAGCTCCTCTTGCACCTTCTTCGCCTTGGCTCTCATTATTCTGTCCCCGAACATGGCTAGTTTCCCCACAATGCTTACATCCGACTTATAAGAAACCTCCACTTCTCCCTCCGGGGTCTCCTTCAAATCCACTACGCTCTTCTGGACGAAGTGGCCAGCTTTGCCTATATCTTCACCTTCGCCCTCAAATTCTAAATGATGGGGGGCATCTACCTTAGTAAGGATGCTTTTAAACTTGAACTTAACCGATATGGGGCCAACTTTTTGCTTGACCACACAGTCATAGGTCTTCTCGTCAAGGCGCTCTATCTTCTCAGCACCGGGTATGCAGGAAAGCAATGTACTCGGATCAAGTAAAAACTCCCATACCCTCTCAATAGGTGCCTTTAAGGTAAATTTGCCTTCTAGCAGCATCTGGACTTTACCTCCTCAGTTTCATCAATTGCTTATCTGTTGCTCCTAACTGACTCCAAGGTTTCTATAAAGGCGTCTATCCTGTTATGGGTATCAGCCTCGGAATAGGAGCTTATATCTACAATGTCGCTCTCTAATATCAGCGATGGTATATCCCCATACACTTTCTTTAACAAGTTCAACTGCCAGATTAAACCGAGATGCCAGGTGCGGCAGGAGAAGGCCTCATGCATTACCACCCCATCTATCTTATAGTCCTCGATATACTGGATAAGACGCTCAACATCGGGGTGGGAGCCAGGGCGCTTTCTGGCTTTGTCATACCAGTGAGTCCAATATTTTACCCACCTCCAGGCTATATGCTCCAGAGGGTCACTTGTCTTAGGCATATCAAGCCTGTAAATAGGCTCTGCCATACGATAGGTGGTCTCTACCGGGAAGACTGCCCCCTTACTGTTAAAGTAGTTGAAATCGGTCAGGGCAAACCATGAAGGCAATCCCCCACCCCAAAGTAGCCTGTATTTCTCATCGGGAATTACGCCTTCCTTATTGGCTATCTTACGCTGTAACTCATCATACAAATCCTTATAAAAATCGTAGGCTTCCTGAGTTCCTAGCATAAATGCCAGCGGTACCATAGTATTCATAGCATCCCCGGTACCCATTGGGGTAGGAACCGCTTTACGCAACTCATAGGCCTCTATGAAGATGTTCCAAGTTCTATCAACCAAGTCAACAAGCTCACTTAGCCTATCCCAATCCATCTTCTTGCCTGTCTGCTTTTCCAGGAATTCCACCAGACCTCTGAGTGATTCTACTACATGTTTCACGTAGTAACCCTCAACTTCCCTGTGATCAATATCATCCTCATAAGGTGGCCAGAGAAGGCTTGTTTCATACACAGGAACATCAGGCATATAGTGCTGGGCTGCCTGATACCACTTGTTCCTGGGGTCGCAAAGCATCTGACCGCTCCCCAGCATCATGTCAGGCCTTGCCTGCCCTCCCCAGGGGGGATTTGGTGGCATTTCACCCAATTCCTCACGCCAGGCATCAAAGCCCAGACCACATAGGGCATAGGTGCAAAGGGAACGGGAAAAATTCTCCGCCTCTGCCCTCTCCAAAAATCTGGTGGCATCGCGCTTTACAGCACATATGCCAGCATAGTTCTCAGTCCACACCGGCACTATTTCCATAGCTCGAATTATCTCCTCATAAGCACAAACGATAAAGCAGTCAGCTATAGGCTTCCCTTCTTCCTTTGCCTGTAGATTCTCCCTAATAGCTGCTTTCACCATCGGACCTACTCTGCTAGCTGCCTCGGTAGCTGTCTTTCTTCTCTTCCTCTCCTCTGGTTTCTTTTCTTCTGTCATTTATACCTCCTTCTACACATGCGCCTTAGTTATCTTGAGCTAATTAGTTCCAGGAATGCCTGAATCCTGGTCCTCAATCGTCCAATGGTTGACATCGAATATTCATCCTCCAAATAAAGCACCGGGGTACCCAGTGATTCTATATAGCTCTTCATTGCCGGCACTTCAAAGCCAAAGGGGTCGCAATACTTATAGATATAGAGGACTACACCGTCAACCTTAAAATCCTTAATAGCATGACCAATATGCCCGAATCTCGTCTCTAAATACTCTTGGTATGTTCCCCTCTTTTCCCTGTAAGTCCGGGCACAATTTATCTTCCTCAAATAGCGCTCAGCTATGCCATCCATAGGCTCCTTAGTAACCTCTACATCTGCCTGGTGTTCTCTGCTCCCAGGACACAAATCATCCGCTACTACGCTGGCACCGCTATTCTCAATCAGGTCAGCAAATGCTACATCATCAACCTGACCACCAACCACCATTATTCGGGGTGACCTCTTCGTCGGAGCCGTAGCCCTTTGCTTAACCTCATCAATAACACCACTTATCATCTCAATAGACTCTTCTACGGGAATACCCATTGCTGCTACTAATACCTTGGTTGTCTCTGCACCTGAGATTTGAGGGGGGTCAGATTTTCTCAATTCATATAGTTCTCTCAGCCTGGCCCTATTTTCATTGTAGGTTTTAACTGCCTGGGCTAGGCTGTCATCAGAGATTTCCTTGCCGGCAAACTTCCCCAGGCTTTTTCTAAATGTATTTAGCTCAGCCTTAAAGAACTCCAACGATGAATCATCGGTCAAGTGGGGGGTATTGATAAGATGGCAGTAGGAGAGGTCAAGGCTATACTTCCATATATCATAAGTTCGGCAGATACTATCACAAGCATGAGGTATAACCAGACCATCCAGGAAATTACGGTTGACCTTGAGTGATATATCAAAGCAGCTACGAACAAAGGGACAAGCAATGGTCTCCATCTGAGTATCAGCCAGGGTAATTGGCTCATTGACATCCCCTTTTATCCTAAACGGGATAAGCCCGGCGGCAGTTATGATCTCTAAAGGAGTAAAGGCACATAGATAACCTATTATTTTCTTGCCTTGACTCCTTAGCTCTCTAGCTCTAGAGTCATAATCCTGATAATAATCTTCTACAGTAGCTAGTCCCTTACCACGAGTATCCTTTACTGGCATAATGTCACCCCTTTCAACTTTAAATTCAGTTCCAAGCTCCCTTTTACTTAGCCTAGTGGTGAGCTAGATAAGCACGACGACCTAGAGTTTAAGCTCTTTTAGGTCAGAGGCAGTCAAGGGCAAATAACAGGCTTATCAATGGTGTCTCACAAGGCTCATAATATATAGCTAATGAAACGAAGCCCCGCTGTTTTTGGACAAAGCTGCTTCCTAAGATGCTAGACCACAACGGTAGTTTTTGTCAAGCCAATGTACTCGTTCAATACCTTAGTGACACCTCAACTTTCTGCACCTCACCCCCTTAGTCCCCCTCTAGGGGAAGGGGGTCAGGGGGATGGGGTCAATGCCGCGGAGAAACGAAACATGATAATCTGTGTCACCAATCTATCTGAACTAGCTCAGCCAATCACTATCTTGACACTCATGTGCTCTATAGCTATACTTCTTTACCAATATTACTGAAAGGAGGGTTGCAGGAGATGGCTGGACCTCTAGATGGGATTAGGGTGGTGGAAATAACCATGTTTCAGCAGGGACCCGTGGCTGGGATGAGGCTGGGGGATTTAGGCGCCAACGTAATTAAGGTAGAGCCTAAGACTGGAGACCCGGCAAGAGGTTTCATGCGGATTATAGGAGTCGAAACTGGGATAAAGGGACGAAACTATTATTTTGAGAGTAACAACCGGAACAAGAGGAGCATTGTCCTGGATTTGAGAACTGAAAAGGGAAAGAAGATATTTTTAGAGCTTATTAAGCAAGCTGATGTTTTTTTGACCAATATGAGTATAGACGCTCCTAAGAGAATGGGGATTGATTACCAGACGCTGTCAGCCATAAATCCACGCCTTATCTATGCTCATGCTTCTGGCTGGGGACGGGAAGGCGCCGATGCTAATGAACTTTCCTTTGATTATACTGGCTTAGGCAGAGCGGGAATCATGATGATGTGTGGCGAGCTGGGTGAGCCACCGGGACAACTTGTACCAGGAATGGGTGATGAGATGGGTGGGCTTATGTGTGCCTGGGGGATAACTGCTGCCCTTTATGCCAGAGAAAAGACAGGCAAGGGGCAGCTAATTGATAGCTCGCTATTGGGCAGCCTGATTGCCCTGGAGGGGGTTAACTTCGCCTCTTCAGCTATTATAGGACAGGATTTCCCCAGGCGACAGAGAAAAACGGCTGGCAACCCGATTTATAACCACTACAAGTGTAAGGATGACAAGTGGATTATCATCGCTCACCTGCAGCCGGATAGATACTGGCCCACTGTGTGTAAGGCAATGGCTTTAGAAGAGCTGGAGCACGACCCAAGATTCGATACTTTAGAAAAGAGAAGAGATAATGCCACTGAGCTTATCGCTATCCTGGATAAGAGGTTCACTACCAAGACAAGGGATGAATGGATAAAGATTTTTAAGCAGCATGGTGTAATCCATACCCCTATACAGACACCATCAGAGGTGATTAACGACCCTCAAGTCTTAGCTAATAACTATGTTGTCTGGTTTGACCACCCGGTTTGGGGCAGGATAAAGATGCTCGGTTTCCCGTGGGCGTTTCATGAAACCCCGGCCTCGGTCAGGCAGGAAGCACCTGAGCATGGTCAACATACTGAGGAGATATTATTGGAGCTAGGTTATAGCTGGGACGACATTGCCAAGTTGAAGGAGGAGGAGGTAATAATCTAAAGCCACCCCTGTTTTGACCAGGAGCTGGCATTATTAGGAGTCGGCTATGAGCTTTACTCCACAGAGATATGAAGCCGTTTATGACATAAGTGTTTTGCTTGGAACTGAATCCATTAATTACCCAGGCGATACGCCATATTCCAGGGATTTGATGTTGACAATCGAGGATAGCGGAATCTCTAATGTCTCAAAATTGGTGATGAGCGCTCACTCAGGCACACACCTAGATGCTCCACTTCATTTCATTCCAAACGCAAAATCTATTGACCAGTATTCCGTTCAGGAGTTTATTCTTCCCGCACAAGTGGTGAGTATCAAGGATAGGGAATCGATACGACCTTCCGAATTGGAAAACCTCGATATTAAACAGGGCGATGCCCTGTTATTCAAGACAGATAACTCCATAAGTGGTCGGTGCAGAAGCGGGGTATTTTCTGAAAACTTTGTCTATCTATCACCCGAAGCCGCTGACTTTTGCCTTGAGAAAAAAGTAAGCCTGGTTGGAATTGACTATAATACTATTGAAAGGCACGGCGATGAAGCCTTCCCTGCCCATCATAAGCTCCTAGGAAGTAACATACTAATTTTGGAAGGCATCAATCTCAAAGGAGTTCCCCCGGGAAGATATACCCTATTTTGCTTTCCTCTGAAAATCAAAGGTGGCGAGGCATCTCCTGTGCGTGCCATCCTAACACGTTAAGGAGGTGGCCTAATAGAATTCAGCCGAATCTATTATTTTCGAGGTTTGAGGTTTAGAAGTCGGCTAACGCTCAATCTGCTTGATTTGATAGCGCAACTTGCCCACCGGTGCTGTTATCTCCATTATCTCCCCCTGGGCTCGACCGATAATGGCCTTACCTATGGGTGAATTGCTGGAGATCTTACCTTTGGTCGGGTCTACTTCCCTGGGA
>Ga0209991_10001278_pt1 | contig 11357 bp, 8 predicted proteins | sample ChitaG_FD_183167 | JGI IMG/M metagenome (GOLD analysis project Ga0209991, IMG submission 183167) | Deep subsurface microbial communities from South Pacific Ocean to uncover new lineages of life (NeLLi) - Chile_00310 metaG (SPAdes)... | ecosystem: Environmental > Aquatic > Marine > Oceanic >...
TAGCGATATTGCCCAGTCAATGGTAACGGCTTGTCTTGATAGAGGCTTGCTGGTTAACCAGGTGAAGCCCAATGCATTGCGCTTTATGCCTGCCCTTACTATTGGTAACGAGGAGGTTGATGAAGCACTAGGTATCTTGGATAGTGCGTTAGCCAGTATCAATCAGAGGTTGGAATGAGGAGCAAGCTTTATAGACTTAGAACTTATGCATTGAGGATAGTAATTGCATTAGCGGTAATCCTTGTGCTTGGTGTCGTGGGGCTGGTTGCCACCTACTCGGAGGTTGGGGTAACCTGTAAGGTAGGAACTGATGGGCTTCCAATGTTAGCTGGTAACCTTTCTGAGGTACCGCAATCGGTGGTTGAAGATGCCACAGGGTTAGCCAAAGAGCTATTTGGGGATTCTCAGGATAAGCGTGATGATTTTGTAAACCAGCTATTAGCTACATATCTGGAGGCTAAAGATAAAGACTTTGTTGTCATCTTTAACCCTGGTGGGTGGGGTTGGAGTTTGCTGGAGGCTTCCCCCCAGTGGCATAGTATTTTTACCGGTATTGAATCAGTGTTTGATAGCAAAGGCTATACATCTGTATGGTTAAACTATCAGCGGACAGCCGATAACCTAGCGGGATGCCTTAATGAGTTTGCAACGTTGATAACCGATTATTCGTCAGAAGCTCAGGATTTAGTCAGTAGGGTGGAGTTTCTTACTGACAATGTTCCTGACCTGAGGGTTATCATAGCTGGTGAAAGTAATGGCACAATCATCGCTGATAGTGTCATGAATATTCTGGAAGATAACCCACAAGTTTATAGCATTCAGACGGGTCCTCCTTTTTGGCATGAGACTACTGTGTTAGATAGGACACTAGTCCTGACCGACAATGGAATAATCCCTGATTCCTTTAACCGAGGTGATTTTATCGCTATGTTCTGGGGTACTATAAAAGCTTTATTTGGTATATCTCAGCCGGAAGATGAGGCGGGAAATATACTCTACTATGTAAGGGCACCGGGACACGACTATCAGTGGCGTTATCCTGGAGTTGGTTCTGAAATTACTAGTTTTTTGGAACAAAATTTCGCAGTTAAGTGGTAATGATGTTTCTAGAGCCCAATAAACCAGGAGGTTAGGAATGTCGGACAAAGTAGTACTAGCTTATAGTGGCGGGCTGGATACATCAGTAGCTATCAAATGGCTTAAAGAGAAGTATGACCTGGATGTTATTGCTCTTACCATTGATGTGGGGAATGAGCGTGATTTTTCAGCGATTCGGCAAAAGGCGCTGAAGGTCGGTGCCGTAAAGGCACTAGTTAAGGATGCCAAGGAGTTATTTGTTAATTATTTTATTTTTCCTGCCCTGCAGGCAGATGCTATCTATGAGGGACAGTACCCATTGGCGACAGCCCTATCTCGCCCCTTAATGGCTAAGCTGCTGGTGGACGCAGCCCTGGAAGAAGGGGCTTCAGTAGTAGCTCATGGCTGCACAGGCAAAGGTAATGACCAGGTGAGGTTTGAAGTGAGTGTTAATGCCCTGGCACCTAGCCTCAAGATTGTTGCTCCGGCTCGAGAATGGGGCATGACCCGTGAAGAAACCATTAAATATGCTGAGCGTTATGGCATTCCATTGCCCATTACCCTTGCCAGTCCCTACTCAATTGATGAAAACCTATGGGGTAGGAGTATTGAGTGTGGGGTTCTTGAGGACCCCTGGGTTGAGCCACCGGAGGAGGCATTTACCTGGACGAAGGCACCTACTGAGGCTCCCAATGAGCCAGATTATATAGAGATTGGCTTTGACAGGGGTATCCCCATTACTATTGATGGACAGAAGTTGGATGGCGTCAGCCTAATTCGGCGCCTAAATGAGCTAGTCGGTAGGCATGGGGTAGGCAGGATTGACCATGTGGAGAATAGGCTGGTGGGGATAAAGTCAAGAGAGATTTATGAGGCGCCGGCAGCAATAGTGCTACTACAAGCGCATCAAGCATTGGAGGCAATGACCTTAGCCAAAGACCAACTCCGTTTTAAGCAGAAGGTAGCTCAGGAGTATGCTGACCTTATTTATAATGGTCTGTGGTTTACCTCACTGCATCAGGATTTAGCTGCCTATGTCCAATCTTCGCAGCGCTTTGTTACCGGAAGTGTGCGGCTAAAGTTGTTTAAGGGAAGTTGTCGAGTAGTTGGGCGGAAATCAGACAAATCGCTGTATAGCTTTGGACTGGCTACCTATGATAAGGGTGATGTTTTTGACCAGAGTGCCTCTCCCGGCTTTATTCATATCTGGGGTTTACCGGTTAGAACCCAGGCGCAGGTGCAGGGTGTTAGTAGCTTGGGAGAAAAGTTAAAAAAATAAGAGGGAGTTTCTTGTCGGTTTCACTTATATATAAAGGTGTCACTATGCCATCTTACTGAATGAGGGAAGCCTTTGGCGAGGAGATATTAAATGGAAGGTTCATCACCATTAAATTATCAGCCGCTGACACCTTTAAGCTTTCTGAGACGAGCTGCTTATGTCTTTAGAGACAAGACAGCAGTAGTTTACGGCGACAGACGTTATACCTGGAAGGAGTTTTTTCGCCGAACGAACCGTTTAAGTAGTGCGCTTAAGGGTATTGGGATTAAAAGGGGAGACAAGGTTGCCTTTTTGTGTCGCAATCTGCCTCCATTACTGGAAGCCCACTATGGCGTCCCGCAAGCTGGAGCGGTGCTGGTAGCTCTTAACACTCGCTTTTCGACCAGGGAGATTTCCTGCATTGTGAACCACTCAGAGTCCAAGGTCCTTTTTGTCGATGGGGCATTAGCCGACCGTATAGAGCCGAACGACCTACCAGCGGTAAAGACATTTATCAACATTTTAGATGGAGAAAACCGGGGAGAAATTACTAAGCAGTTGTCAGGGGTCGAGTATGAGGATTTTCTAAAAGAGGGTAGAGATGAGTATGTCAAATACGACCTCAAAGATGAAAATGACCCTATAGCCATCAATTACACGAGTGGGACAACAGGAGTGCCGAAAGGGTGCGTTTATACTCATCGTGGCACATATCTTCAAGCTTTAGCCCAAACTATAGAAACAGGGCTAACTGTCTATTCAGTGTTTCTTTGGACTTTACCTATGTTCCATTGTAACGGCTGGTGTCGCACCTGGGCTGTGGCTTGTCAGGGTAGTACCAGTGTCTGTATGCCCAGGCCTGACCCTGCTGAAATTTACAGACTCGTGGTGAAAGAGGGAGTAACGTTTATGGGCGGAGCTCCCATTGTTTGGGCTAGACTTGGTGAGTACATGGACGAGAAAGGATTGAAGTTTCCCCGGCGTGTGAAGATTGAAAGTGGTGGTTCTGCCCCTTCTTCAAAGATGGTTCAGTCTATGGAAAATAAGGGTGCGGAAATAATACATGGCTATGGCCTCACTGAATCACTTGATGGCTTGACTGTTTGTGAATGGCAGCCTAAATGGGACGCACTTTCTATTGAGGAGCGAGCTCAAATCAAGATGCGCCAGGGCGTGGCCACTGTAGCCGCAAGCGAAATGAGAGTGGTCGATGAGAACATGCAAGATGTGCCTTTTGACGGGACAACCATCGGAGAAATTATTATCCATGGTAATGTTTTGCTAAAGGAGTATTTCAAGCAGCCAGAGGAAACAGAAGAAGCCTTCAGAGGGGGGTGGTTTCATACTGGTGATGGAGCTGTGGTGCACCCGGATGGTTATATGGAGATAAAAGACCGATTCAAAGATATTATCATAAGCGGGGGGGAAAATATTGCCAGTATTGAAGTAGAAAATGTTCTTTGTGAACATCCTGATGTTTTAGAGGCAGCATGTTTTGCAATAAAGGATGAAGAGTGGGGAGAAGCTGTTAAGGCTCTGGTGACACCAAAACCAGGGACTAATCCCACCGCTGAGGATATCATAAGCTTTTGTCGCCAGCGCATAGCTCATTTTAAGTGCCCTAAAGTGGTGGAATTTGGAGAAATACCCCGAAGCTCCACAGGAAAGGCCCTGAAAGATGTCTTGCGCCAACAAGAAGCAGGGCAAGAATCCAAGGGAGGAAGACCAAAATGAGCCATATTCGTGGTCGCTTTCATAAGGCGGCTGATAAACTGGTAACCGAATATACTGTTTCCACCCCCTTTGATTGGCGGTTATATCGCCACGATATTGCGGGTAGTATTGCCCATGCTAAGATGCTGGCAAAGCAGGGTATAATTTCAGAGGAAGAGGCTGAGATTATTACTAACGGGCTAGCTTCTATCAGGGAAGAAATAGAGCGGGGTAAATTTAAATTCAATCCTGAATTGGAAGATGTCCACATGAATATTGAAGCCAGGCTTATTGAAAAGGTAGGCGAAGTAGGGGGTAAGCTCCACACCGCTCGCTCCAGAAATGACCAGGTGGCTCTGGACTTGCGCCTTTTTGTTAAGGAGGCAATCTCTGAGACCAAGGTCAAACTGAGAGAGTTTCAACAGGCGCTAATTAGCCTGGCTGAAGCCAATAAGGCTGTGGTTATGCCGGGGTATACCCATTTGCAGCCAGCACAGCCGGTGCTATTGGCTCATCACCTTCTAGCCTATTTTGAGATGCTGCAGAGGGACATTGACCGATTTAGCGATTGCTTGAGACGCACCGATGTTATGCCCTTGGGCAGTGGTGCTTTAGCTGGTGTAACGTATAATGTTGACCGGGAGTTTTTAGCTCGTGAGCTGGGCTTTAGCCAGATAAGTCAGAATAGTATTGATGCTGTCTCCGATAGAGATTTTGTCATTGAATATGAAGCGGTAGCTAGTCTCTGTATGATGCACCTCTCCCGACTAGCTGAGGAGATTATCCTGTGGTCTTCAGGCGAGTTCAATTTTATTGAACTTGATGAGGCTTATGCCACTGGCTCGAGCATTATGCCTCAAAAGAAGAACCCTGATGTAGCCGAGCTGGTTCGGGGTAAGGCAGGGCGGGTCTATGGTAAACTTATGGCTCTGCTGACGACGATGAAAGCTCTTCCCTTATCCTATAATAGAGATATGCAAGAGGACAAAGAAGGTTTCTTTGATACTGTAGATACGCTGTTATCTACCTTAGAGGTATTTGCTGGTATGGTCAAAAGCTTGCGGGTTAAAGCTAAAAATACTGAACAGGCAGTTAAGCAGGGTTATATTCTAGCCACTGACCTAGCCGACTATCTGGTCAGGAAGGGAGAACCCTTCCGCACTGCCCACGATATAGTGGCTAGGTTAGTAAGCTACGCTATGGAAAAGGGTAAATCATTTGGTGAACTTAGCCTCAGTGAATACCAGGATTTCTCTCCTTTGTTTGGAAAGGACGTTTACTCCATTACCGTAGAGTCATCAATTGCGGCTAGGGATATCATTGGTGGTACTGCCCCTAAGCGGGTAGCCCAGGCCTTAGCTGCAGCCAAAAAAGTAATCGGAGACTTTAGGAGTGAAAGGTAATTCTCAGGTCAAACTTGCCCCATCTATTCTATCTGCTGATTTCAGTCGTCTTGGTGAGCAGGTAGCTGAAGCTACCAAGGCAGGTGCCGACTACATTCATATTGATGTTATGGATGGGCATTTTGTGCCTCAGATAACTATTGGTGCTCCTGTAGTTGCTGCTATTCGTCATTGGACTGACCTGCCTCTGGATGTCCACCTCATGATTGAGGCACCTGAGCTTCAAATTAATCAATTTGCTGAGGCTGGGGCTGACATTATCACCGTCCATGTAGAAGTATGTCCTCGTATTCACCGGGTAGTTCAAACGATTAAGGAACTAGGAGTGAAGGCAGGAGTTTCCCTCAATCCGGGCACACCGGTAGACTCACTTAATGAGGTTCTTTCCTCCCTAGATTTAGTTCTGGTGATGACAGTCAATCCAGGCTTTGGTGGACAGGCTTTTATTGAGGGTATGCTAGACAAGATAGTATGCTTACGTGCTGAATTAGACCGAAGGGGTTTGGCTACCGAGCTTGAGGTAGATGGGGGCATCAATGCTGAAATTGTTCCTAAGGTAGTAAGGGCAGGAGCCAGGGTACTGGTAGCTGGGGCAGCAGTATTTAATCCAGGACAAACCGTGAAGGAAGCCCTGGGAAGAATACGGGCTAGCTTGGGCTAGAAGGTAGCTTTTTGGTCACTTTGTGCTGAGTACGTAAGCATCTGGTGCACAGGTTGAGTTGTTTTTGCTTGCCATTTATAATGATAGTAGCCGGGTGAATATTAGGCACCCAGCGACGATTGGTGCGGTGTTTAGAGTGGCTCACATTGTGACCGAATTGGGGTGATTTCCCACATAAATCGCATTTCATAGTGGGTATATCTTCTCCTTTGAATGGATAGATTTGGTGTAAGATGTCGTTCATAATGATACCATAGCCTGGCAAGCCTGGCAAGGAGGGGGTGAGATGAAGCAAGTTAATTCTGCCAATGGGCAAGATTTGAGGGAAATGTTTGCTGCTGCTACTACTTGGTTAGAGAAAAGCGCTTCAGATATTGATGCCCTGAATGTCTTCCCGGTGCCTGATGGTGATTGCGGGACTAATATGTTGCTTACCATGCGTTCCTGTATTGAGGAAGCCTATCGGGCTCCTGACCAGAGTGCGTCAGCAGTAGCTCAAGCTATGGCCAAAGGGGCACTTATGGGGGCTCGGGGCAATAGTGGGGTAATCCTCTCCCAGATTTGGCGTGGCTTGGCGCAGGGTTTGACTGAGAAGGAATCATTTACCGGCAGCGAGTGGGTTGATGCCTTACTAGAGGCATCAACGATGGCTTATAAAGGATTAAGCAATCCCGTGGAAGGAACCATTCTTACTGTAGTTAGAGAAGCTGCCGCGGCTGCTCAGGCACAGGTTGCCAGGGGCAGTGATGACCTGATATCGGTTATGGAGGCTGCGGTTAGTGCCGCCAATGAATCGGTAGCTAATACCCCTAATCTCTTAGCGGTGTTGAGGGAGGCTGGGGTGGTGGATGCCGGGGGGCAGGGCTTGTATACCATTCTGGAGGGTGCCCTCCAATACCTTAGAGGTGAGGTAGAACAGATGCAGTTCCGTAAGCCCTGGATGATTGCCAGTAATGTACCGGTAACCGCTAAAATGCCACAGGTGCAGGCCGCAGAAGAGGTGCCCTATGGATATTGCACCGAGTTCTTGCTTAAAGGGCAGAAGCTTGACCCGGATAAGCTTAGTGCAAAACTAGGGAGGAAAGGGCAGTCTCTAATTGTAGTTGGTGATGAATCTACGGTCAGGGTTCATATTCATACCTTATACCCGGGTAGTGTTATTAGCTATGCTGCCAAATTGGGCACTATGCATCAGGTATCAATTCGGAATATGGATGAGCAGCACCAGGATTTTCTGGAGATGCAGAGGGAGAGGATGCCTGCGGTTGATATAGGTACTATTGCTGTTGTTGCTGGGGATGGGCTTGCCGATGTTTTTACCAGCCTGGGGGTAATGGCGATTGTCTCTGGTGGACAGACAATGAATCCGAGCACCAAGGATTTGCTCCAGGCTGTAGAGTCAGTGGTTTCAGATAAGGTTATTATTCTACCTAATAATAAAAATATAGTGCTTACTGCTGAGCAGGTTCAATCCTTAACTACGAAGAAGATTGAGGTGGTGCCTACGGAAACAATTCCACAAGGGATAGCTGCCCTTTTAGCCCTTGACTTTGAGGCAGATTTTGAGACAAACGCTCAGATTATGAAAAAGGCGAAGTCAGCAGTAAAGTCTATTGAGATTACCCGGGCAGTGCGCTCTACCCGGCTAGGTGGGTTGAGTATTAAGAAGAAGCAGCCGATTGGCTTCTTGGATGGGGACTTAGTAGCGGTGGGTGATAACACCACCGATGTTCTTAATGAGGTATTAGCTAGGCTAGATTTAGGCCGAGCCGAGGTAGTGACCATTTACTATGGGGCTGATACTGAGTCGGCTGAGGCCGAACAGGTTAGTGCTAGTATCCGTGAGCGGAATCCCCAACTCCAAATTGAAGTAGTCCGGGGCGGCCAGCCTCATTATGACTATATTGTTTCTGTAGAATAGCCAGAAGGATTTTGGCTATGAGTGTCAAGATTGTGACTGATAGCACATCTGACTTGTCATCCCGTACCTCCCAGGGTTGAATTTTCCTACCCTTAGCTATAGTTGTATGGACTACGGAGGCAGGACCTTGTCAATGAATACTGAGCCGCTGCGTAAAATTCTTGAGCTTGAGCATAAAAAGGGTTATCTAGATTCAGCAGTAATCGGTGGATTAGATAGATTCCTCCGCAACTGGGCTAGTCAGGCGGTAGACTCGAGAGCTAATCCCCAACTGTTAAACCATTTTCATAAACTTCACCTGGATAACCCCAATTACGTCTCTTTGACTAAGCAGGAGCGTAAACAGTGGGTCAATAGTGTAGTTGACTTCTTAGCCGAGGCAGACCGCATGGAAAGGGAGAAGGGTGAAGCAAAGCCGACGCCGTTACCAGACAGGTTGCCTTCGCAGGCAAGGAGACAGACTACAGTAGTTAATCAATCCATTGATTCATCCATTACTATTGTTAAAGGCATTAGCTCAAGCCTGGCGGCTAAGTTTTATAAGCTGGGTGTGAAGACAGTGCGGGACCTGCTCTATTTCTTCCCACGCCGTCACCTTGATTACAGTCAGAGGAAGTCTATCTCGCAGCTTACCGAGGGGGAGGAGGAGACCATCATTGCTAATGTGTGGCAGGCTCGCGAGATTAGGCTGGGTGGTAGGCGGAGTACCGAGGCTATTGTGGGTGATGAGACAGGTAACGTCAGGGTGGTATGGTTTAATAATCCCTACCTGGCTAAGAAGCTACCTACCGGCACGCGTGTGGTTCTTAGTGGCAGGGTAAGCTTGTTTAGCGGGAGGCATGTGTTTGAATCTCCGGAGTGGGAGTTAGTGGAGGATAGAGAGTTGATTCACACCGGGCGCTTGGTTCCCCTCTATCCGCTCACTCAGGGATTACGCCCCCGCCAGGTAAGAAAACTGATGAGAGAGGTAATTGACCAGTGGGCATGGCAGTTAGAGGATTTTTTACCAGCGGAGTTGAAAGAGCGGTGTAACCTGCTGGAGCTACCCCAGGCTATAACTCAGGCTCATTATCCGGAAGGTGAAGCAGTGAAGGCTCAGGCAAGGGTTCGCCTGGCTTTTGATGAGCTCTTTCTCCTCCAACTGGGTGTGCTGAGCAAAAAGCGTGACTGGCAGGAGAGCCAGCCGGGTAGCCCTTTTAATGTTGAGACATCGGCGCTAGAAACCTTTCTAAAGTCTTTACCCTTTGAGCTAACCACAGCTCAGCAGAAAGTACTCAAGGAGCTGCTAGCTGATTTGCAGAAACCACAACCGATGTCCAGGCTACTCCAGGGGGAGGTAGGTAGTGGCAAGACGGTAGTGGCTACGGCAGCCTTGCTTCTGGCGGCTGCCAATGGCTATCAAGAGGCTTTCATGGCGCCTACTGAGATTCTGGCTGAGCAGCATTTTGCTACTATCTGTCAGCTTCTATCTAGAGTGGGGCATGAGGAGGGGGAGGGTTACCTGCGTAGTTACTCCGGGTTTTTACCGCGTCCTCTTACTGTGGCGCTACTTATCGGTGACATTAGCCAGGTCAGGAAACAGGAACTCCAGCAACGCATTCTGGATGGAGAGATAGATATTGTTATCGGCACCCATGCTATTATACAGAAAGGGGTAGAGTTCCGCCGTTTAGGGTTAGCCGTGGTTGATGAGCAGCATCGATTTGGAGTTACCCAGCGCTCAGCACTACGGCAGAAGGGGTTTAATCCTCATGTGCTGGTGATGACGGCGACACCTATCCCGCGGACTCTAGCCCTGACCTTATATGGTGACCTTGACCTGTCGGTGATAGACCAGCTCCCCCCGGGGAGGCAGGCAGTTAAGACGAAGTGGCTTAAACCACAGCAAAGGGAGAGCGCCTATGCCTTTATCCGCCGTGAGATAGCCAGCGGTCGTCAAGCCTTTATTATCTGCCCCCTTATTGAGGAGTCAGAGGTTATTCAAGCCAGGGCAGCTGTTGCTGAATATCAGCGTCTATCTGAGGAGGTCTTCTCCGACCTGAGGTTAGGCTTACTTCATGGGCGCATGCCGGCTGCGGAAAAGGATAAGGTGATGCGCCGCTTCCGCTCTGGTGAACTGGACATCCTGGTTTCAACCCCGGTAGTAGAGGTTGGTATAGATGTGCCTAATGCCACGGTAATGCTGGTGGAAAGTGCCGACCGTTTTGGTCTGTCACAATTGCACCAGTTCCGGGGTAGGGTGGGCAGAGGACAGGAGCAAAGCTACTGCATGCTGGTAGCCCAGAACCCTTCGGTAGTGGCTAAGGAGCGTTTGGACATAATAGAGAAGACCCGGGACGGCTTTCAACTGGCGGAGGAGGACTTAAGGCTGCGGGGTCCGGGGGAGTTCTTTGGCACGCGGCAGAGCGGCATGCCCGACCTGAAGATGGCCAAGCTCTCCGATGTGGCGCTGCTGGAGCTGGCTCGCAGTGAAGCGATAAGGCTCTTTGAAAAAGACAAGGGACTGGAAAAGCCCGAGCACTCCCTCCTGGCTAAAGAGCTAGCCCGAGTCTGGCCAGCAGAAGGCGGCGAGTGGAGCTAGGCATACAGAAATTCGAATCCTACCAAAGAGCAGGACTCAAGATGAAAAGGAGGAGCGAAAATGGCAAGGGCAATACAAATGCCACATACCCTTTGGGGGGAGATGCAGAAAGTTGTAAAGACCAGACTGAAGCAGGGAAGTCTAAAGGAACCCATTGTTTTTGCACTCTATACAAAAGAGCACGACCACCATGAAGTCATTACTTACAGAGAAATACCTACGGTTAAAGTGATAGGGGATTATCCAAACGGGGAGTATCGCTATATTTATCCCGGAATCAAGGCAATGGGCTTTTACCCGCCTAAGGGTGCGGGAAAATGGTTCAGTGGAACGCTAGTAGTGGGAGGCGGCGTCGAACTTGAAGAAGAAGATAAGAAGTGGATGATAAGAGACAAAATGGATTTTCGGATTAAGATGGATAGAGACCCTACAGGAGAATGGTCTTACAAAGCTTATTGCATAGATTTTCCTGCTGCCTCGCTGGACTTGTTCTAGAAGTCACGCCTCCAAAAAGTTCAGATTTTCGCCCTGCTCGGGGATGGTTAAGGGCACAGGTTACCCTTCTTAATTAGCATTGTGCTATAATCTGGGCATATAGGAGGCTAAGGCGGGATATTAGTGATTAGGAAAAAGTTGATAGATTTGTTAACGCAGGCGGCAGACCAGGCACAACAATCAGGCAAGCTGCCTTCGGTTACCTTACCCGGGGTTACCGTAGAGCGCCCCCAGAACCCGGAGCATGG
>Ga0209991_10001279_pt1 | contig 11347 bp, 12 predicted proteins | sample ChitaG_FD_183167 | JGI IMG/M metagenome (GOLD analysis project Ga0209991, IMG submission 183167) | Deep subsurface microbial communities from South Pacific Ocean to uncover new lineages of life (NeLLi) - Chile_00310 metaG (SPAdes)... | ecosystem: Environmental > Aquatic > Marine > Oceanic >...
CACCGATTTTTTTATAATCATTAGCTATCTCCTCAAACTTTACTCTCGCAATAGCTTTACACAAACTCTTATGTTTAGGAGAAATCGAATCTAATAATTTTTTAATGATAATTTCAGCTCCTTCTTTAAACTATATATCTATATATATCTAATATCTTATTTTTATAATTTTTATTATTTTAAAACCTTTCTACCTGTTAAGCGAGCTATCCACTTTATATTATAGTGCAAAAACGAAAATATAATTCCAAAAAAACCTCTTATCTTTATTTTAAAAGAATTGTTCTAAACATTTTACTAAAATATCTTCTAGCTAATCTAAAATTACCTTATATTTAAACCAACAAAATTTCATGAATCTACCTATAAATTTTTATTTTCCTTAATATATGTTCCCGTAAAAAATTTCTAACTTTAAAAGGTAATATTAATAAAATATAGGGTCTAATTAAATAAATATAACACCATAGAGGATATTGTCCTTTTCTAATTGCATTTTTTCTAATTTTAATTGAAGACCTCATTTGCTTATTTTTATAATTAATAGATATTCTTTCCATACTATATCTTTGTATCATAAGAAATTCTGAAAGATTTGCAATTTTGCTTACTCGAGCAATCCTAAACCACAAATCATAATCTTGGGCACTTTTAATATTCTCATTATATAAACCCGCTTCATTTAATATATTTTTACGTATCATTACTGAAGCATGAAAAAAGTGATTATATTTAATTAATGCTTTTTGAAGTTTTTTGTTAGAAATCGGAAAAATATTTTTTCCAACAATTTCCCCTTTTGAATTCATTTGATAATAAGCAACCCCTAATAACCCAACTTTGGGATTCTTTTCCATGAATTTAACTTGTTTTTCTAATCTTTTTGGCAAGGAAATGTCATCAGCATCCATTCTGGCAATATATTCGCCCTTGGCATCTTGTATGGCTTTATTCAAGGATTTGGTTAAGCCAATATTATTTCTATTTTTTATAATTTTCATGCGGGAATCTTGTTTCGCATAATCGTCTAAGATATCTTCTGTTTTATCAATAGACCCATCATTAACAATTATGAATTCAAAATCCCTAAAAGTCTGATTTAAAATACTTTCAATTGCCTCTTTTAGATATTTTTCACCATTATAAACACTCATTATTACACCGACTTTCGGTGACTTTATTTTTACATTTTCTTTCATAAAAAACATTATACCTTATATTAATTTATTTTATTTAGCTTTTTCGAATTTTTTGTTTTCCAATTATCCTTTTTCCTTCTTAATGACTAGAAGAACTTTTTATAAGAACTGCCCAAATGCTTCCAACCAGCAAACTATCAACATTTATATCGTTATGTACAATAAGTTTTAAAAATATACGATAAAGGAATTTTCTAAAGTTTAGATTAGTATTTTCCTTATCTACTTGCAGAATTTTCATACCATTCATCTTACCTCTTTCCTTGAGAAACTTTTCAGCTTCGTGCACTCCATAAAACCATTTGTGACGATCATTGGGAGGATTAGTTGGTAAATTGTAAAACTTCATCGGGAATTCTCCATGCTTATAATATCCCCTTTTCAACATTCCCGTAAAGCTTGCCCAAGGATTCGGCAATGAAATAATAAGATATTTTCTTGCAACTCGGCAAAGCTCATCAAAAACTTCATGTATATTATCAAGATGTTCTAAAACATCTAAACACAAAACACAATCAAAACTATTACTTCTATAGGGCAGTTTACTCTTTTCAAGATTTATTTCAATATCTACTGAACCACCCAAACCAATACCTATATATTCTGTTCCCTCGGGCAAGAATTTTCTTAAACCACACTCATCTGCCCCAACATCAAGTATCCTTCCTTGGAGTATTTCTTTATATTTCAGCCAGACATATTTAGGTTTATCTTTTCGGGATTTGTATTTGTATTTAGTATAAAATAGCATAATTTTTACCACGTTTTTCTTTTTCATTTTTTATAATTGATAAGTATAAATAGTCTTTTATTATAATTATAAATTGGTTTCATTTTTCCAAGACAAATTTTTTATATTAAATTAAAACACAAATAATTTACTTCCAATTGCTTTATTTATTAATTCTCTATCCTTCTCTTCAAATCCTTTATTTAAACAAGAAAGGCATAAATAAATAATCGCTCCAATAATTAAAATACCAATTAAGGAAGTAATATTATGAATAAAACCTTTTAAGAAAAATAGCATGAAACAAAGAGGAATATTGTTCACACTAAACTTTATAAAAGATTTCCAGGGATATTTTAACTTAACTGACCCTTCTTTTTTTAATGCAATATAATAGTAAGGAAGTAGTATGATTCCGGCACTTCCTGTAGCTAAAATTGCTCTCAAAATTCCTAATCTTGGAATTAAAATCAAATCCATAATTAAATTATAAATGGCAGCTCCACTGGCAATAAACAAAATCCTTGATTTTTCTAAGGCGTAGAGAATCGGGGTGTAGGCATAGCAAAATTGTATTATCATTAAAAATCCTGTAGACAAAAAATAGATATCCACGCCTTTACAAACGTGGTACGTTCAAAACTCAAGCCTTGCTTGTCCTGTTTCTTCCTTTTCTTGTGATTCTACATATCTTCGGATCACCTCTTCGTTTATCCCTACTGTGGATACAAAATACCCTTTACCTCAAATGCCTTTTCTATCCCAATATACTTTTTTCAAGAAAGCAAACTTTCTGCTTAGAGATCTGCTGGTATTCTTTTTGATGATTTCCACTACTTTACTTACTGCATATTTCGGTGGAATTACCATATACAAATGAACATGATCTTTCTTTATTCCTATCTCTATATATTCCCAATCAGGATAATATTTCCCTATTTCCTGAAGTTTTATTTTCAGATAACTTTTTACTCCTGCTAATAAAATCTTTCTTCGGTATCGGGTTATCCAGACAATATGATATTGGGTCTTATATACGGTATGAGCCGATTTATGTAATTTCATATTTTGATTATATCAAAGAACGAACGGAAGAAACAGGAAAATGCTCTCATCCCCACCTTTACAGGTGGGGATTTCCCGCTAGATTAAAATCGCTAAATATCCTAAGCAAAATAATATTAATAATTCCAAATTTCCTGAAGCAGTAATAAAACCCACGAGTCCAGCTAAAAATATGCCAATAATTAAAAAATTATTTTTTAAAAATATTCTTGAACTAAATTTTTCATAAAACTTCCCAAATTTTATATAACACAAATTTTATTCTCAATAAAATGATTAAAAGTTAAATAACTTTTTTAGAAGAGGAAAACTTTTAATATTCCCTACTACTAAATCTTTTTTTACAGTCAGAAGATAATAAAATCCAAAACTAACCCACCCGCTTATTGCTAAAGCAATGCAAATTCCGATTATTTGCCAAAGATAACCAAAAATTATTATTAAAACAATTTTTATTAGATTATGAACAACTTGCACAACAGATAATTCTTTATAACGAAGATGTGATTCTAAAATAGTGTGCAAAATTGTAGATAAACCTACTGCTGGTAAGCCTAAAGCTAATATTACAAAATAAAGTGACGATAGCCTATATATTTCTGGTAAAAAATATTTTATATAATACCATCCGGCAATAATAAATAAAAAAGTTAATAAAATACCAAAAATTCCTATCTTTATTAAATAATAACTTACAATTTTCATCAATTCTTTTCTATCCTTATTGGCAAAATCGGCATAAAGCAATGATGGAAATATGGTTCTCGTAAAAGCAGCACATTTATCTCTAAGTTTATTGGCAGCAGAAAATACTGCTAAATTAGAAAATCCAAAAAATGAACCAATAATAAAGTAAGAAATCTTGCCAACAGATATAATAAATAAATCAACAGGAATTAGCTTCAATCCATAGGAAAGGCACTCACTATCTATTTCCTTCCTTTTATAAGCCTGATAAAGATTATTTTTTTTCACTATATATAGCCACCAAACTAAAGAAATAAAAGAAGACATCCCTAATTGAACCAAAACAAATTTAATTATATTATGAGTAAAGAATGCAACTAATGCAGAAGATATGGAAACTATTACCGAAGTAGTAATTTGTAAAGTTGCTAGATTTTTAAATTGTTTTTTAGCAATAAAAAATTGAATGCAATTTTGCTGGAATAAATATCCAAAAACTAAATAAACTGAAAAAATAATTAAAAGATAAAATAAAATTGTTGATTTAATTAAATAAAAATAAAAGGATGAAACTAATAATATAAATCCAACGATTACTAAAAATTTAATTCTGTTAACAAAGGCAAAAAGAAAAGTTCCATCAAAACCTTTGGCTAAACCTTTTATTGAACCGGAAGTAATATGATTACCCGTTAAGGCTAATAACCAAATTTGTAAAGCTAATATAAATTGAAAAATGCCATATTCTTCTATTGGTAAATTATTTAAAATTATTGGTAGTGTAAATAGGCCTATCAAAACACCTATAACTTTAGAAAATATTATAAAAAAACTATCTTTAGCATATTTCCTAAATATATTTACTAGAGAATACTTCATAAAACACTCTTTTGTTAATTATTTTTTTGTGCATAAACTGTTATTCGACTGGTCCTTTTAAATAAAGACAATAAAAATACTAAAGGCTTAATTAATAAATATCTAATTATTTTATTATAGGCAACAAATTTAAAAAAATATTTCCCTGTAGATTGATGCTTATAATAACAAGAGGCAACAATATCGCGGTCAAAATGAAGAAAAATGATTTTAATATTTTGATAATTATTATCAAGTAGTCTTTTTATATGTTTTTTATTAAAAAAATATATATGACATGGTAATTGAATACCATATGCATATTTATTAAATAATTTAAATTCAATTCCTTCAAAATATGGAATACTAAATATTAATTGGCCACCAGGCTTTAACCATTTTGTTATTTTTGAAATTACTTTACCCGGATAATATAAATGTTCTAAAACCATATCCATTATAATTACATCGAAACTACCAGAAGGAAATTCATAATTAAAAATTGAACCAATTTTTATATTCAATTTTCTCTTTTTGATTCCAAAGATGGCAGCATTTCTATTTAGCTCTATACCCATAACATTCCAACCCCATTTTTTAAACCGTTCTAATTTTTCTCCATTAGAACAACCAATTTCAAGTAGTTTTCCATTCGGTGTATATTTTGGAATTGAACGATATCTATAAAAATAAAAATATAATAGAAAATAGAGAATTTTACTAAAAAAGTTACTACTTCCCAAATTTTCATAGTTATAAAAATTAGAAAGAATTTTCCTTTCTATCTTCATGCCAAAATTAGATTGTTTCAACTTAGAAGGTTTAAAATAATTGACATTATCAGGATAATAGTATTTTATATATTCTTCTTTTGGTCTTGGACTTTGAAAAACTAAACCACACTTACGACACCCTACTAAGGAAAACATGCCTGGTAAATTATTTATTCTATCTGGTACTTCGAATAAAAATTCCATTTTAGTTTTTTCCTTGCAAAATAAACATTGAACATTTTCAAATTCTATTTTTGAATAATTAAATTGTTTCATATTTGTTTATTAATCACTTCTTTGCATATCTTAAACCAATTTTCTCTTTCTTCTTTTCCTTTTTTCATTCTTAAATATTTACCTATTATTGGAAATCTATAAATATTTCCAAATCCTTTTCTATACTTATGTTCACCTAAAGTTGAATCTCTCCCAAAATGCGAAGCAAAAATATGGGGAAATCCTGGCAAATAATATTCTCCACAAATAACTTCTTTAAAGGGGCCGTCCTTGAAAATCCTCGTGTTTTTCATTTCTAAGATCGTTCTTTTATATCCTTCCCCAAGATATTTTTCTCTGATTTCCCAACCTGTATCCTGAGAAATAGAATTTTCTTTAGGTTTAAAACTAATATTTAATTTTTTAAAGAATTCTAATTCAAATAAAGCTGCAAACATCAAAGGAAAATCCTGCTTCTTTGCTGAACCTACAGGGGCTTGAGTGCCTATAACTTTAACTTTATCACTTAAATGACTAATTAAAATTTCATCCCAATTTTTAATCAGCCAAATAGCTTCTGTGTCAAGAATAGAAAAATAGGGTGTATCTATCTTTTTTACTAATAAATTAAGCAATCCCATGAGCTAAACTTCCTCTTAAAATAGTCTTTCTTCTTTCCAGAACACAATTTTTATACTCAGAACATACTTTTTTCAAATTTTCATAATCGGTAATATTCGGACCATTATCTAAAATAAATATTTTATAGAAATTTTTAGTTAATTTCGATAATGCATATAAAGAAATATCTATAAAATCAGAACTATTATAATTCACTATTAAAATTGAAATCTTTTTTATCATTTTGAAATCACAGCAGTTTGCAGAGTATAATATTTCTACCCTTTATTATTCTTTTATCTATCTTTAAATAAATCATTAAATATATTCAAATTTGAATTATAAGCTATGTATGCTTTTAAAAACAAAATATTATACTTTAAATTAATTGTTTTATCAATCGTATTACCTTTATCGTCAACTTTATTAACTAAATATCCATTTTTATAGTGATTTAAAATAATTGAATGAAATAATTGTCTCCCTTTTTTTTGATAGTAATAATTGCCTGTTAAATAAGATAATTTCTTTAAACATACTGAGAAATCGGTCTGGCAATCTAAAAAGTCTATATTTTCATTTGGGTTTTCTGGAATTAAGCCATTGGGCATTTTTTTATTCAACCAAAATTTAGTAATTTTTTCTACTATTTCTAATAAATTATTATCCTGATATACATTATGATAATAATCCATTAATATGTCTATAAAAGTAAAATTTTGAGCCAGCGAAATTCCATAAGGTTTATTTTCCCAATAAGTATGCACAAATCCATCTTGGTTGTACATTTTAGTCAAAACTCCTTCGTATATCCATTTTTTTAAAACATTCTTATAGATATTTTTCTTAGTATATTTGTATGCCTCTATAACAGAATAAATTAAATTAGAATTATCTTTCATTAGTTTGACTCTAGATATAGAGCTGTTTTGGAGAGATCTCAATACTGTATTTTTCAACTTTGATCTTCCAAAATAGGTTGATGTACCTTTTATAAAATTTATTTTATCTATAAAAAGGGGGGTTATATAAGCTTTAAATTCTTTATTTTGATATTTATATTTATTTAAGAATAGAGATTCCTTCCTAAAAAACTTATTGTTATTTAAAAAGTTATTTAAAATTCTTAGTGCATTTAATTTGGTTTCTTTTTTAAACATATCATTTTCTAAACAAACTTCAATTAAGCCATACCCTCTAGAAAAACTTAAATCCGTAAATTTCCCCTTGGGTATATAAAAATATCCAGGAATATAATGCAATTCAAACAATTTATTCAAAAAATGTTCTTGTTCTTCTATAATATCTAAAACATCTTTATCTTTCGTATTTTGATAATAAAATATTAGCCCTCCAATATATTCATCCATTCTCCATGAAAATAAATAAGAACCATATTCTATAAATCCATTATTAATATATCTTCTGGATAATAAAATTTGTTTTTTTATTTCCTTACTTTGATTAAAATACAACAAAAATGGAACTACATCGTCGAAATCTTTATAGATATGATTTTCCTCTCCTGGGCAAACAACAAGTTCTCCTTTAGAGTTTTTAATTTCTAATAAATTTTTTACAAAATTATTTATATTAAATTCGTTTTTTCGCAATTATAAAACATCCTACGTGATATTTTCCTAATTTAGAATTATTTTTGATAAATCTAAGATTGTCTAATCTTATTAATAAATCAAGTAGTGGATATAGTAAATATAGAATCCATCCTAAAATTCTGGGCATTGATTTTACAAATGTTTTTTTCATATCTGCTAAAACCGTAAAAAACCTTCCCATAATTTCAAACTTTTCTATTTTAAAACCAATTACTTTTAAAACTTTTTTCCATTTATCTTCTGTCCATCTCTGGAAATCATAAGGGTCAGAATGAATAGTATATAAAAAAGGTGCTGATAAAATCATCACTCCGCTTTTCTTTAAAACCCGATTACATTCTCTTAATCCCTTTTCAATATCCTCCACATGTTCAAAAAGTTCAGTAGCATTTATAACATCTATAGATTTATCTTTAATGTTCTTCATATTAGTAACATTTAAAACAATATCTGGTTTATGTCTTTCCTCATATCGGCAAATATCCATTTTTTGACTTTATCCCTCGGCTTTTTAAATTTTCCTCTTTCTCTACCACCAATATCTAAAACTATTCCTTGATAGTAATGCTTGTTTTTCTCTAAAAGTTTATCTAATATTTTTCTCCTATAAGTTGCCTAAAAATAATAATGGATAGATTTTCTGATTCTTTTTATCATGGTATTTGCTCTTTAAATCCTAACTCTTGATTAATTCCCAAAATTTGAGCGATAATTGAAATTCCCCATAGAAACATGCAAGTACCGTGGATATCCGGTTCACTTAGACCTTTAGTAATTTTCGCTCCATAATAATAAACATTAGCTTTGTGTGGTAAAAATGAAAAGCCTCCGATTTTAGAATAATAATATTGTTTATAAATTCCTAATCTCTCAAAGGCAAATTCTTTTATTTCCTTAATCCTATAATTTCCATCAGTCATTTTGTTAGCATAGTGCAAAACATAGATAATATTAAAATTATTACAAGCATGTTCATCATTTTTCGCAGAAAGGCATAAATCTATTATTTTTTCTGGATATCGAAAATTCATTCTATTTGCACCTCTTAGGCCCGTAATTATTTTCATGGCCCCATTTATTTTTTGTTGTAAAGAAGGATCTCCTATGTACCATGAACCATCATTTGGGTTTTGTAATTTATTAACGCAACCCATTGCAAAATTAATCAATTTTTCTTTATTTTTTAAATCACTGTTTTTTAAGAAAAAAATTAAATGTGAAAAATGACTTCCAGCCCCCCACGGTTTTTGCCAATTTAGAGTTAAAAGACATTCTTCTATTTCTTTTTTTGTTTTTGGAAATTTCTTAAAAGGAATTTTCGATTTTTCTCCCAAAAGATTTAAAGCGGAAATAGATTGCCTTGTTTCAGCAATGATTGTCTTTCTACCAAAGGCATCGCTAAAATCTAGATTCTTTACTGCCGATAAAAATTTTCTAAATAATGCCCGTCTTCTTATCAAAGGATCATAAATTGTCCCATCTTTTTTTTGGAAGCTCTGTATAAAATTTACTATTGATTTCTTTTCTTTATTCTCTAAATCATCCAACAAATTTAAAGTATAATAAATTTTTACAGCAAAAACTGTATTCCCTAAACCCCATTTTGTATCCTCGTCATATAAATCTCCTGACAAAGAATAATGAAAAAACCCGGTAACTTTTTTACCTTTTGTTTCTTTAAAGAATTGTGGAACTTTTTTCTTCAATTCAAAAATCCAATTCATTTTTTTACTATAGTTACCCCCATACTTTCTTTATAATCAATTGTTCCCTTAAGAAGTTTAAAGTTTTGTTCTATAAAGGTTAATACTTTTTCTCTTTCAATTACAGCTCCCCTTGTATCTAATCCTCTACCCTCTCCTTTAATATAATCAAAAATTAATACCCCCCCCCCGTTTTAGATGATTATAAAGCACTTTAATTATCTCAAATGGGTTGGGTAAATGTTCTATTACAGTAAGGCATAGAATTACATCATATTTCTCATTTTTAGGTAAATTGTCTAAAATGGCGGGATCTATAGTCACAAAATTTATATAGTTTTTTAAATGGAATTTCCATCTCGCATATAAAAAATTTATTTGTTTTATATCTGCTATTGTGAACTTAAGGTTTTTGTATGGACAATACTTAATAAGCCCCTCTGTAATTGGTGCGATTCCGCATCCATACTCTAATATGTGTGCATTGATAGGAATGTACCTTAGAAAGGGATGAAAGTTTAAGTACTGTGACTTCGCATATTTCCATATACTAGAAAAGAGTATAGCTATATTTTCATATCTTTGCCAAGATTTGATAAATTTTCGAGGACTTTTTTCATCTTCATGTGAAACTCCTTGGAATTTCTTTCTATAATTTAATCGAAGAAAATGAAAATCAACAATGTCTATTGGTCTATTTTTTAGATAATCTACCCAAAATATTCTAAATTCATAAAACCAATTAATGTATAAGTTCGAATAAATAGATTTTTCTAAAATACCTGATTTGTAAAGAGCTCCTATAAAATACATCTTTGGTAAGCAAATAACTTTTGGGTAAAACTTTAATCTATATTCTTTTCTTGTAGAAAAATTATTATCGAATTTGTGGGTTTTTATTAGATCTAAATCTTGTTCTTTAAATTTCCGTTCTACGTCTATATTAACTTTATCAAATTTATTAAAACTTTTATTTTGTTTTTTTCTTTCTACTATTTTTGTGTAATTGATGTGATTTTGTTTCTTATTTTCCATTTTAAAATTATACCCTCTATTTTTAAGAAATTTATTTTAGTCAAAAAATTTACATGTTTTGGAGTATACTCTCCTTTTTGCATATTATTATATATTTTTTGAGCAAATTCATAATACTTCCTTGCAACTTTTTCCATTGAAAATTTAGGAATTTTTAATTGATAATAAGAATATTTTTCTGTCACCTTATCAATTTTTTCAATTATATCTTCTTTCCCTCTAAATAATTCTCCACCTCGCTGAACTAACTCCGGGTGTCCGCCATCATTTAATACTACTACGGGCAAACCACAGGATAACGCTTCTATCAAAGAATTAGAACAAGGATCTTTTTGACTGGCAGTAATATAAATATCATTTTGTTTTAATATTTCTGCTAATTTTTTTGAATCAACTGGTTTAATCCAATTAATATTTTTAAATTTTATTGGTGAATTGCCCACAAAGGTCATTTCGTATTTTGAAAAATCTAAATTCTCATCTAAAAATTTATAAACATTAAATCCTTTTCGCCAGTTAGAAGACCAAGAAGTAGCAATTAATTTAATTTTTTCTTTTGGATTGAAGACTTTTTTGCCAACTTTGTTGAATATTTCGTTATCTGGTGCGTTATGAATTACTGTTTCGAATTTTGTAGAAATTCCAAAGTATTTTTTATTATTTTTTTTACACCAATTCGATTGAAAAATAATTCCGTCAACAAAAAGTTTATTAAATATCACTATAATTTTATCTATACCCTCATCTCTACCCCTTACCAAATACACCGGACCATCAAGACGATAAATTACTATTTTATCTGGATACTTCTTCTTTATTCTAAAACAATATTCTAAATTATGAT
>Ga0209991_10001280_pt1 | contig 11346 bp, 10 predicted proteins | sample ChitaG_FD_183167 | JGI IMG/M metagenome (GOLD analysis project Ga0209991, IMG submission 183167) | Deep subsurface microbial communities from South Pacific Ocean to uncover new lineages of life (NeLLi) - Chile_00310 metaG (SPAdes)... | ecosystem: Environmental > Aquatic > Marine > Oceanic >...
GATCCCGCACAACTCCACGGCGACCTCAGCTGCCGGGTCGCCCGACAATCCAGGGCCGACCAGTGCCTGCACCCGGCGGATCGGCGCCGTCAATGTAGAGGCCAGAGCGGTGGGCATCACCAGTTGCCGGCGATCTGGTTCCCCGCCCCGGTGTCGGTTTCCGAATAGGCCTGTGCCGCGCGCCACGCCGCCGAGCGTGCCGCCGCCAGGGAGGCACTCAGCTCCGAGACGCGGTGGGCCTCGCGTCCAGCGGCCTGGGTCAACGCGGCCTGAAAGCGGGCGCCGACCGGACCGAACATCGAGGTGGAGGGCACGGTGCCCACCGCGGTCAGCCGCGCAACCACTCCCTGCAGTTCCGCGGCCTGCCCTGAGGAGGCCGAGCCGTAGGCGCGGATGAGGTCGGTGTCTGCAGACAAGCGCGGGAGCATAAAGATTAGGACGTTGGGAAAGCGCGTCCGGTTCCCATTAAGTTGGAAGTCATGGAAGTGCACGTCGTAGACCACCCGCTGGCTGCGGCGCGGCTGACCATTTTGCGTGACGAGGGCACTGACAATGCGGCGTTCCGTGCCGCGCTGCGGGATCTCACCTTGATGCTCGTCTATGAGGCGACCCGGGATCTGGCGGTCGACACCGTCGAGGTGCGCACTCCGCTGGCCGACACGACAGGGGCGAAGCTAGCCAAACCACCCCTTTTGGTTCCGGTACTGCGCGCCGGCCTGGGCATGGTGGATCAAGCCCATGCGCTCATTCCAGAGGCCAGGGTCGGTTTCGTGGGAGTCGCCCGCAACGAGGACACCCACCAGCCAGCGCCGTATCTGGAGTCGCTTCCCGACGACCTGAGTACCCAGCCGGTGCTCGTGCTCGACCCGATGCTGGCCACCGGGGGCTCGATGGTGCACACCATCGAGCTGCTCTACGCCCGCGACGCCGTCGATGTTGCGGTGGTGTGCGTCGTCGTCGCTCCGGAAGGCCTTGCCGCGCTGGAGAAAGTGGCGCCGAGGCTGCGACTGTTCACTGCGGCGATCGATTCCGGCCTCAACGACATCGCCTACATCGTTCCAGGTCTCGGCGACGCCGGGGACCGTCAGTTTGGCCCGCGTTAGCTCACCACTGCCGCACCGCGGCGGCCACCGCGTCCTGCAGCTGCGCAGCCCGCTCGCGGGCGAATGGCAAGTCGCCGTCGCAACGAACCTCGATGTAGGACTTCAGTTTCGACTCGGTGCCCGACGGCCGGGTCACGATCCGCACCGACGCGGAGTCGTCAGCGCCGGAGAACACGAGTGCGTCGGTACGGGCGGCCAGGTCAGTCACTGACACGGCGAATCCGGCCACGTCGTGCGGCGGGGCGGCGCGCAGCCGGGCCATCAGCGCCGCGGCCGCTTCGGATGTTTCGACCCGGCGGGTGACGGCGGTGGTGATGTGTACGCCGTGGCGACGCGCCAGGTCGTCGAGCGCATCGAGCAGCGTGTGTCCGCGCTGGCGCAGCGCGACGACAAGGTCGCACAGGAGTACGGCGGCACTGATGCCGTCTTTGTCGCGGACCGCGGCCGGCTCCACGCAGTGCCCGATCGCCTCCTCGTAGGCGTACACGAGCGTCGCGTCGGGGAGGTCTGGGATATTCATATCGGCGCGGGCCAGCCATTTGAACCCGGTGAGTGTTTCAACGTGGCGCGCCCCGTGGTCGGCGGCGATACTTGCCAGCATCCGCGACGACACTACTGTACTGGCGACGACCGCGGTTGGATCGTCGCAGTCGGCGAGAATGTAATCTCCTAGTAGCCAACCGGTTTCGTCGCCGGTGAGCATTCGCCACCCGGATGGGGACCGGACGCCGATCGCGCACCGGTCGGCGTCGGGGTCCAGCGCGACGGCGATGTCGGCGTCGATGTCGGCGGCAAGGGAGAGGAGTTCGTCGACGGCGCCGGGCTCTTCCGGGTTTGGGAAGGCGACGGTGGGAAAGTCCGGATCGGGCATGAATTGGCGGTCGACGACGTGCAGGTCGTCGAAACCGGCCAACGCCAACGCATCGAGGGCGAACTCGCCGCCCACCCCATGCATGGGCGTCAGCGCCACGCGCATGGAACCGGAGGTGCGGCGGACAGCGGCGGCGTGTTCGACGTAGCCGCGCAGCTGATCGGCGCCGGAGAAGGTGACAACCGCTCGGGGGATCTCGTCGGCAGGTGGCGCGGTTGCGATGGCGGTCTCGATCTCGTGGTCGGTGGGAGTGACTATCTGCAGTCCGCCGGTGAGATACACCTTGTAGCCGTTGTCGGTCGCCGGGTTGTGCGATGCGGTGATCTGTACGCCCGCAGCGGCGCCGGAGCTTCTGACAGCGAATGCGACGGCAGGGGTGGGAACCGGGACGGGCATCAGCGTTGGGGGAAAGCCTTGAGCGGCAAACACTTCAGCTGCCGCCCTGCCAAACTCCGCGGATCGGTGGCGCGCGTCGTAGCCGACCACGACAGGTGACCCACCGTGGGAGCGGTCAAGGAGCACCTGAGCCAGTGCCCAGGTTGTACGCAGCACCACGGCCAGGTTCATTCCGTTGGGCCCGGCGCGCAGCGGACCACGCAGACCGGCGGTGCCAAAGCTCAGCGGCCGGGCGAATCGGTCCGCGAGCTCGTCCTGGCTGCAGGCGGCGAGTTCGGCCGCCGAGTCTGGATCAGGGTCATGTGAGAGCCACTCCTGCACAGCGGCCGGCAGCTCCGTCACAGTCGTTCGATCACCGCCGAGAGCAGCGAGCCCATCAGGGTGGCTGACTGACGGCCCGCCTGGAGCACGTCGTCGTGGCTGAGCGGCTCGCCGGTCATCCCGGCAGCCAGGTTTGTCACCAACGAGATGCCCAGCACCTCCGCACCTGCCGCGCGGGCGGAGATCGTCTCGTGCACAGTCGACATCCCGACAAGATCGGCTCCTAGCGTGCGAAGCATCCGGATCTCGGCCGGGGTCTCGTAGTGCGGTCCCGGCAGGCCCGCGTAGACACCCTCGGCCAGGCTCGGGTCGATCTCGCGCGCGATGGCGCGCAGCCGCGGCGAATACGCATCGACCAGGTTCACGAACTGTGCGCCGACCAGCGGCGAGCGCGCCGTGAGATTGAGGTGGTCCTTGATCAGCACGGGCTGTCCGACCGAGTAGTCCTCGCGCAGGCCGCCCGCGGCGTTGGTCAGCACCACGGTACGGACGCCGGCTGCGCATGCCGTCCGTACCGGATGTACGACGTGGCACAGGTCATGTCCCTCATAGGCGTGGATTCTGCCCAGCACAACCAGCACGCGATGTGCGCCGAACCGCAGTGACAGCACCTGGCCACCGTGTCCCTGGGCCGTCGGCGCTGCGAAGCCCGGCAATTCGTCCATGGGCACGATCGCGACAGTCTCTCCGAGTTGAGTCGCCGCCGGCGCCCATCCGGATCCGAGCACCACGGCCACATCGTGCGCATCGACGCCGGTCCGCTGGGCCAAAGTGATCGCTGCCAGCCGGGCGGGGTCCGCCGGATCTTCCACGACTGGCAGCTTAGTTCGGCACCCGTGGGCCCTGCGGACAGTCAGTGAGATACTGCCAACATGCCCACCGCCGCGTCGTCACGCGTCCAGGACGCGGTGAACCGACGCCGCTCCGATCTCCTCGGGCTGTCGCATTCCCTGCACGCCGAGCCCGAACTCGCGTTTGCCGAGCACCGCAGCTGCGCCAAGACCCAGGAGCTGGCCGCCGAACGCGGTTTTGAGATCAGCCCGGCACCGGCGGGCCTGGACACCGCGTTTCGCGCCGAGTACGGCAGTGGCCCGCTGGTCGTCGGTATCTGCGCCGAGTACGACGCGCTGCCCGGGATCGGTCACGCGTGCGGTCACAACATCATCGCCGCGGCCGCGGTCGGTACCGCGTTGGCGCTCGCCGAGGTGGCCGACGAACTCGGCCTCACGGTGGTGCTGCTGGGCACCCCCGCTGAGGAGGCCGGCGGCGGCAAGGTGCTGATGCTCAAGGCCGGGGTGTTCGATGACATCGCCGCGACGGTGATGCTGCATCCCGGGCCACTAGACATCGCGGCCGCACGCTCGCTGGCGTTGGCGGAGGCCAAGATTAGCTACACCGGGCGGGAATCCCATGCCGCCGTCGCCCCGTATCTCGGGCTGAACGCCGCCGACGCCGTCACAGTCGCCCAAGTGGCCATCGGGCTGCTGCGCCAGCAGTTGGCGCCCGGACAAATGGTGCACGGCATCGTGACTGACGGCGGTCAGGCCACCAACATAATCCCTGCCCATGCTGAGTTGCGCTACACGCTGCGAGCTGCGAACTCAGAGTCGTTGCACGAGTTGGAATCCCGAATGGCCGGATGCTTCGCCGCTGGTGCTGTCGGCACCGGCTGCGAGCACGTAGTCACCGAGAACGCACCCGCCTATGCTGAGTTACGCCCGGATGTCTGGCTATCCTCGATATTGCGGGCCGAGATGGTGCGCTGCGGTCGTGCGCCGGTATCTGAGGACGTCGAAGCCTCGTTGCCGCTGGGCAGCACCGACATGGGTAACGTCACCCACGTGATGCCGGGGATACATCCCATCGTCGGGGTCGAGTCCGGGGGTGCATCGCTGCATCAACCGGCTTTCACTGCAGCGGCGGTCAGTGAGAGCGCAGACAGTGCGGTGGTCGAGGGCTCGACCATGCTCGCTCGCACGGTGGTTGCGCTGGCCGAAAACTCCGTCGAGCGCGACCGGGTGCTCGAGCTGCGGCAGCGACGGGCATCATGACCGGCCTGCCGGAGGCCGCCAACGCTTGGCTGAGTGCCCACTACGAAGATCTAGTGGGCTGGCGTCGCCACCTGCACGCCCACCCCGAGCTGGGCCGTCAGGAGTTCGCCACGACCCAATTCGTTGCAACGCGGCTGGCCGACGCGGGTCTGAACCCCAAGATCCTGCCCGGCGGCACCGGTGTGACATGCGATTTCGGCCCTGAACACGGGCCACGGGTGGCCCTGCGGGCCGACATGGACGCGCTGCCGATGTCCGATCGGACAGGCGCCCAATATGCGTCGGAGGTCCCCAACGTCGCCCACGCCTGCGGTCACGACGCACACACCGCGGTGCTCCTGGGCGCTGGTTTGGTGCTGGCGTCGGCGGCTGAACTGCCCGTCGGCGTCCGGCTGATCTTCCAGGCTGCCGAGGAGCTGATGTGTGGTGCGGCCGATGCGATCGCCGGGGGTGCGCTGACCGGGGTCTCGCGCATCTTCGCGCTGCACTGCGACCCGCGGCTGGTAGTCGGAAAGGTCGCTACCCGGCTGGGACCGATCACCTCGGCGGCCGATCAGGTCGAGGTGACGATGCACTCGCCCGGCGGGCACACGTCGCGCCCGCACCTCACCAGTGACCTGGTGTACGGGCTGGGCACCCTGATCACCGGGTTGCCCGGTGTGCTGTCGCGCCGCATCGACCCGCGCAACAACACCGTGATGGTGTGGGGTGCGGTCAACGCGGGTGTGGCCGCCAACGCGATCCCGCAGACCGGCACCCTAGCCGGCACTATCCGCACGGCCAGTCGGGAGACCTGGGTCACTCTGGAAGGCATTGTGCGGGAAACAATTACCGCGCTATTGGCCCCGCTGGGTATCGAGCACACGGTGCTGTACCGGCGCGGGGTGCCGCCAGTGGTCAACGAAGAGGTGTCTACCCGGATACTCACCCACGCGATCGAGGCGATCGGCCCCGATGCCCTGGCCGACACCCACCAGTCCGGCGGCGGGGAGGACTTTTCCTGGTACCTCGAGAAGGTGCCGGGCGCCATGGCCCGGCTGGGGGTGTGGAGCGGCCAGGGTGCTCAGCTCGATTTACACCAGCCGACTTTCGATCTTGACGAGCGTGCGCTCGGCGTCGGAGTGAGGTTGCTGGTCAACATTGTCGAGCACTCCGTCGAGCACTCCGTCGAGCACTCCGTCGAGCACTCTTGAGCCCCTGAGCTTCGCGCTCGCCAGGAAAAGGCGTTAGGTGCCGGGGCCGATATTACTAGCTGGCCGGGTGCGCAGATCGTGTACGTATTCATCTGGAGCGCCGGCGATTTCAGCTGCCTCAGACATCACTCCCAGATAGCGCGCGGACGGGATACCACCTTCCCAGGCGTCCACCACGTACAGCCATGCGAGCATCGGGTCGGTGCTGGCATCTGAGGAAGTACGCTCGACCCGGCAGCGGATCTTTTTGTGAATGCCGAGCTCAGAACCCTCCCAGCGGTCGAGGTTCTCCTCGTCGTCCTTGGTCATGTCGTAGAGCACGACGAACACCTTCGACGTGGGATCCTCGACGATAGTGGCCAACGCGCCTTCCCAGCCGATGTCTGCGCCGCCGAACGTCAACCGCCAGCCGTGCAGCCAGCCCGTCCCGGCCATTGGGGAGTGCGGCGCCCGCTGCAGCATCTGTTCGGGATGCATGTTCGATCCGTAGGCGGCGTAGATCGGCACGCGAGAAGCTTAGTCGCATCGTGCTCAGCCGGCCGACATCGCGCAAGGTCGCAGGATCTGAACGCTTTCGCGACCCGGGTGTCCTAGGTTGAAACGGTGGTAACGCGCATCGTGATCCTCGGCGGGGGGCCGGCCGGGTATGAGGCGGCCCTGGTAGCCGCCGCTCATGGACGAGACGTCACCCAGGTGACGGTGGTCGACTCAGACGGAGCGGGCGGAGCCTGCGTGCTCTACGACTGCGTGCCGTCCAAGACGTTGATCGCCTCCACCGGTGTGCGCACCGAGCTGCGCCGCGCCGCGGGCCTGGGCTTCGAGATCGTCATCGAGGACGCCAAGATCTCGATCGGACAGATCAACAACCGGGTCAAGACGCTGGCCGCGTCGCAGTCCGCCGACATCGGCAGCCAGCTGATCGACCAGGGTGTGACGGTTCTCGTCGGGCGCGGCGAACTCGTCGACGACACCTCAGGTATGGCCCATCACAGAGTGAAGGTGACTACATCCGACGGCAGGGCCGGCATTCTGAAGGCCGACGTGGTGTTGATCGCCACCGGGGCCCGCCCCCGCGTACTTCCGAACGCGACCCCCGACGGTGAGCGCATCCTGACCTGGCGCCAGCTCTACGACCTCTCTGAGCTTCCTAAACACCTGATCGTCGTGGGTTCGGGGGTGACGGGTGCGGAGTTCTGCAATGCCTACACCGAGCTCGGCGTGCCGGTGACGGTAGTCGCCAGCCGCGACCAGATTCTGCCGCACGAGGACTCCGATGCTGCCGCGGTGCTTGAGAGGGTGTTCGCCGAGCGTGGTGTCACGCTGGTGAAGAATGCCCGCGCCGACTCGGTGACCCGAACTGCCACGGGGGTCAAGGTGAGCATGGCTGACGGCCGCGTAGTCACCGGTAGCCACGCGCTGATGACGGTCGGATCAGTGCCCAACAGCGCTGACCTGGGCCTGGACCGGGTCGGCGTCGAGCTCAAACCCGGCGGCTACATCCCCGTCGACCGGGTATCGCGCACCCCGGCCGCTGGCATCTACGCCGCGGGGGACTGCACCGGTCTGCTGCCGTTGGCCTCGGTGGCCGCCATGCAGGGCCGCATCGCGATGTACCACGCGCTGGGGGATGGGGTATCTCCGATCCGGCTGCGCACGGTCGCGTCGGCGACGTTCACCCGCCCCGAGATCGCCGCGGTGGGCATCCCGCAGGCCTCGATCGACGACGGCAGCGTGCCCGCGCGCACTCTTATGTTGCCGCTGAACACCAACGCTAGGGCGAAGATGTCGCTGCTGCGGTACGGCTTTGTCAAGATCTTCTGCCGGCCGGCCACCGGCGTGGTGATCGGCGGCGTCGTGGTGGCGCCCATCGCGTCGGAGCTGATCCTGCCGATCACGCTGGCGGTGCAGAACAGGATCTCGGTGGCGGACCTGGCGCAGACGCTATCGGTGTATCCCTCGCTGTCGGGTTCCATCGTGGAGGCAGCGCGCCGGCTGATGGCGCATGATGATCTGGACTGAATACAAGTAGCCTAGGTCGGACAACTGTACTGATGAGTAACGAGGAGTCGGTCAACGTGGGTGAACCGATACCCGGTCCGGGCAGAGGGCAGAGCTTTCTGGGCCCCGAGCAGCGGGCCCGCGCCTGGGAGCGGCTCGGCGACGAGCAGTTCGACGTGATCGTGGTGGGCGGCGGTGTCGTCGGCGCCGGTGCGGCGCTCGACGCGGCGACGCGCGGCCTCAAGGTGGCGCTGGTGGAGGCCCGCGACTTCGCGTCGGGAACCTCCAGCCGCAGCAGCAAGATGTTCCACGGTGGGCTGCGCTACCTGGAGCAGTTGGAGTTCGGCCTGGTGCGCGAGGCGCTGCACGAGCGTGAGCTGTCGTTGACGACGCTGGCGCCGCATCTGGTCAAGCCGCTGCCATTCCTGTTTCCGCTGACCAGGCGCTGGTGGGAAAGACCGTACATGGCGGCGGGCATCATGCTCTACGACCAGCTGGGCGGTGCGAAATCTGTTCCGGCGCAGAAGCATCTGACGCGGGCCGGCGCTCTGCGGCTGTCTCCCGGGTTGAAGCGCAGCTCCTTGATCGGTGGAATCCGCTACTACGACACCGTTGTCGACGATGCGCGGCACACTATGACGGTGGCACGTACCGCGGCCCAGTACGGCGCGGTGGTCCGGACCTCGACGCAGGTCGTGGCGTTGCTGCGGGAGGGCGACCGGGTCACCGGGGTACAGGTACGCGATTCCGAAGATGGTTCGGTCACCGAGGTGCACGGCCACGTCGTGGTCAACGCCACCGGCGTGTGGACCGACGAAATTCAGGCACTGTCCAAGGAGCGCGGTCGATTTCGGGTGCGGGCGTCTAAGGGAGTGCACATCGTGGTGCCGCGCGACCGCGTCGTCAGCGAGGTCGCGATCATCCTGCGCACCGAGAAGTCTGTGCTGTTCGTCATCCCGTGGGGCACCCACTGGATCATCGGCACCACCGACACCGACTGGACGCTCGACCTGGCGCACCCGGCCGCCACCAAAGCCGACATCGACTACCTCCTCGAGACGGTGAACACTGTGTTGGCAACGCCGTTGACCCACGACGACATCGACGGGGTGTACGCGGGCCTGCGCCCGTTGCTCGCGGGGGAAAGCGAGGAGACCTCGAAGCTGTCACGTGAGCATGCGGTGGCGGTTCCCGCGCCGGGGTTGGTGGCGATCGCCGGCGGCAAGTACACCACCTATCGGGTGATGGGGCAGGACGCGATCGATGCCGCGGCGGAGTTCGTGCCGACTCGGGTGGCGCCGTCGATCACCGAGAAAGTTCCACTGATGGGGGCCGACGGATACTTCGCGCTGGTCAATCAAACTCAAAGTGTCGGGGCGTACTACAACCTGCATCCATATCGGGTTCGGCACCTGCTGGATCGGTACGGGGCGCTCATCGGTGAGGTGCTGAAGCTCGGTGAGGACAGGCCGGAACTACTGGGTCCGATCACCGACGCGCCGGTCTATCTGAAGGTCGAAGCCGCATATGCGGCGGCGGCCGAGGGGGCACTTCATCTCGAGGACATCCTGTCCCGCCGGATGCGGATCTCCATCGAGTACCCGCACCGTGGTGTCGACTGCGCGCGTGAAGTCGCCGAAGTCGTTGCCCCCATACTGGGTTGGACCGCCGAAGACGTCGACCGGGAGGTGGCGACGTACTTGGCACGGGTCGAGGCAGAGGTGCTTTCGCAGACTCAACCCGACGATGAATCAGCTGATGCGCTCCGGGTGGCCGCGCCAGAGGCGCGTGCGGAGATCCTCGAACCCGTACCGCTCACTTGAGCCGAAAGCCCGCACCGCTGCCGGTGCGTGCCGGCCTTGGGCCGGCGCGGGTCAGGTTGCGCGGCGGCACGGTGTTGGCGGAGTTGGCAGACCGATTCGGCGAGGTTGCCGCTGCCAAGGTGCGCAGCGGCGAAGTGCTCACCGCCGACGGTAGCGTCGTCGCTGCAACAACTGTGCTGCAACCCAATTCGCACGTCTACTTTTACCGTGACCTGCCCGCCGAAGTCGTCGTCCCGTTCGAGATGCCGATCCTGTATCGGGATGAGAACGTCGTCGTCGCCGACAAACCGCACTTCCTGGCCACCATGCCACGCGGACGCCACGTAGCCCAGACGGCGCTGGTGCGGTTGCGCCGCGAACTGGACCTGCCTGACCTGACCCCGGCACATCGCCTGGATCGGCTGACCGCAGGGGTGTTGGTGTTCACCGTGCGTCGCGAGGTGCGCGGGATATTTCAAACAATGTTCGCACAAGGGCTGGTGCGCAAGACGTACTTGGCGCACGCGCCCGCCGACCCTGAGCTTGCGTTCCCCATGACGGTGCGCAGTCGTATCGTGAAGCGCCGGGGACACTTGCAGGCGGTCGAGGTTCCGGGCGAGGTCAATGCCGAGACGCACGTCGAACATTGCGGCGGCCAGAGCTACCGATTAACCCCGCGTACAGGTCGTACCCATCAACTGCGCGTGCACATGGCATCGCTGGGCTTGCCGATCACCGGCGATCCGTTGTATCCCAATGTCATTGATGTCGGCGCCGATGATTTCTCCACGCCGCTAAGGCTTCTTGCGCACAGCGTGGAGTTCGAGAGCCCACTCACCGGGGAGGTGCTGCGATTTACCAGTGCCCGGACGCTACCCGGCGTCCCTAAGCGCGCGCCTAGATCGCAGTTCCCCTCGGAAAATGACGCATGACTGCGATCTGAGCGCGCACTGCGTGCGTCCCCCATTTCGCACGGACGCAATGTATGCCATGGCCGGGGGACTTCGCAGGGTTATCCGGCGTTGTTACCAGTGTGTTATTCAGGCTGTTACAAAGCATCGATGGCGGCGAGAGCCCCATCCGCGCCGACTAACATGATGAACGAAGTCTGCGGCGTCGGCTGCTGAATTCTAAGGAGTGCAAGATGCGTGAGACCTGGCCCGTCGCGGCAATGGTCGGCTGGTGATCTAGATGGATCGTTCCAGATTCGGCCAGCTGTTCGACATGACAGACCGGACGGTAATCGTTACCGGCGGCACCCGCGGAATCGGGCTATCACTGGCCGAGGGTTATGTGCTGGCTGGGGCGCGGGTCGTGGTGGCCAGTCGCAAGGCCGACGCGTGCGAGCAGGCGGCGCGGCACTTGCGGGATTTGGGCGGCGAGGCGATCGGCGTGCCGACACATGTCGGTGACGTCGAAGACCTCGGCGCGCTCGTTGCGCGAACTGTGTCTGAGTTCGGCGGCGTGGATGTGCTGGTGAACAATGCCGCCAATGCGCTCGCCCAACCCCTGGGGCAGGTGACTGTCGAAGCGCTCACGAAGTCGTTCGAGGTCAATCTCCGCGGACCGGTGATACTGGTTGAAGAGGCGTTGCCGCATCTGAAGGCCAGT
>Ga0209991_10001281_pt1 | contig 11346 bp, 11 predicted proteins | sample ChitaG_FD_183167 | JGI IMG/M metagenome (GOLD analysis project Ga0209991, IMG submission 183167) | Deep subsurface microbial communities from South Pacific Ocean to uncover new lineages of life (NeLLi) - Chile_00310 metaG (SPAdes)... | ecosystem: Environmental > Aquatic > Marine > Oceanic >...
GCCTTAAAAGAAATTTGAATGTCAAATGTTGAGACCTGACCCCTTTATTTCTTATTTTTAGAATTTAGTTCTAGATTATATCTTTTTACTGTTTTTCAGTAGTGAACTTTTATCTTTTAAATAACAAATTTCAAAAAATTATTGAATGATTGTGAATAAAATGGTAAAATTGTTATGCGGTTTTGCAAATTCTTCTTGAAATTTGGATGAATTTTGCAAAAAAAGAGCGTGAAAAATGTTCACGCAGATTTTGGGTATATAATTTTTATAATAATAAAGAATAAGTTCCTCTTCAAGTAATCAGTTATATCAAATGTTGAGATCTGACCCCGTTGACCGTTGATTCTAGAACGATAAAAACAAACATTTTACCTGGAAGGAAAATTATTAAGAAGATAAAAATTAAAGGGTTTAGGTTGAATGACTAAAAATTAAAGAAATTTTAGACGGGCCTACTTAATATTTATGGCCGGTCTATCTTGGAAAAAGGAAGCTTTCCAAAAAAGAGAAAGTATTAAAAAATTAATTCTGCTTTATTTTAAGAATTTTCACAGAAAATTGAGTTATGTGAAGTTATGTTAGATGTTAAGAGGTGATGCTTATAGGGAAAACTTATTTTTGAGAAGTTCTAATAATCAAACATAAGAAGGAGGAAATTTAAAATGAAGCGATTTAGCATTTTGTTAGTTACCTTATTGGTTTTGTTGGCAGGATTTGGTTGTGTTGGTCAAGCTGCGGAACAGAACATTCTTGTAATGAGCGTTAATCAAGAATTTGGGACTATCGACCCGGCTCGCGGTAGCGATTATACAGAACTGTTGGCAATGTACAATATCTATAGTACGTTAGTCTTCCCCGATAGTGCTGGTGTTAGCCAACCTAAATTGGCTGAAAGTTGGACAGCGAGCCCCGATGGTTTAACCTATACTTTTAAGCTCAAAAAAGGGGTAAAGTTCCATGATGGCAGCGAGCTGACCGCCGAAGATGTAAAGTTCTCGATGGACCGCATGCTTGCTCTCAGAGATGGTTATTCATGGTTGTGGTCGAAAATCATAAAGGAAACCACCGTCGAAGATTCCTATACGGTTACCTTTCATCTGAGTAAGCCGTTTGGTCCGTTTGTATCCACTCTTCCTCTATTCTCGATCGTAAACAAAGATACCATTCTTGCGCACAAAGAGCCAGGAGAGTTCGGTGAATTTGGTGACTACGGTTCTCATTGGCTCAGTGTCACCGAAACTGAAGACGCCGGTTCTGGGCCGTACAAACTGAAGGCACATGACAGGGGCCACAAGATTGTCTTTGAACGTTTCCCGAATTACTTTGAAGGCTGGCCGCATGGGGATAAGTCGGTGGATGAGGTGCACATAGTTCTGTTGCATGAAAATGCAACGGTTAAGATGATGCTTCGAAAAGGTGAGCTGTCCTTGGTAGACCACTACAGAACATATGAGGATTATCAAGAGATGGACTCCTATCCAAACGCCAAGGCTATTGCATTTGATTCAAGCTACATAGTAGCTGCAAAAATTAACACCAAGATTGCGCCTACTGATGACATCCACATCCGGAGAATGCTTGCCTGGGCGTTTGATTACAAAATGGTAACCGACGTCATTAGAAAGGGCTCTCCCCAAGCAAGAGGTGTGATAGCGTCTACCATCCCAGGACATAACCCCAGGGTCTTTCAATATCATTACGACTTAGATAAGGCTCGGGAAGAGATGATGTTGAGCAAATATTACCCTAATATTCCAGACGTCGTCATTACCTACCCATCTGGAACAGAGGATCGGCGGAAGATGGCCCTTCTACTACAAGAGAGCTTGACAAAGATTGGTGTCAACCTTGTCATTAGAGAAGAGGAATGGGGACGAATAACCGAACTAGTGACTACTGTCGAAACTACGCCTAATATATGCATAACTTCTCAGACTCCTACCTATCCTGATCCTGATGCTCTCCTGTACGCCATGTATCACTCTGATGCCGCCGGAACATGGATGTCATCGGAATGGTTGCAGAATCCTATTATAGACCAGTTGATAGATCAAGAGAGAGTTACTGTAGATAAGGAAGAACGAATGCATATTATGAATATCATCCAACAGATTATTATTGAGGATTGCCCAGATATCTTTATCGATAACATGGTTGTACACAATGCCATGCAAAACTACGTTATGGGCCTTACGTGGAGGCCGATCATGAGTGCCTGGTACTACTTCCATGACCTTTGGTTCGAGAAGTAGACTTAGGGAGATACAAGGAGAGGGGAGAATACCTCCCCTCTCCTTCCTTTACGAGGTAACAGAACATGAAATTTTCCCAGTTCTTGATACGAAGATTATTATATTCCATTCTGGTCTTATTGGGTCTTTCTATTCTGATATTTACCATTGCTCGTATATTGCCAGGAGATCCTGCACGTCTTGCGTTAGGGCCATTCGCACCGGAAGAACAGGTTGAACACCTAAGACATAAGATGGGTATGGACAAGCCGTTACCTCTTCAGTACTGGAATTATATCAGGGGGTTATTTTATGGTGACCTTGGCCTTTCATTTGTGACTAGGCGAAATGTTGCTCTTGACATAACCCATTACTTACCGGCAACCGTTGAACTAATCACCATGGCAATCTTCTGGGTTTTTGTGATCGGAGTTCCACTTGGAGTTCTTTCAGCTCGCTATAAAGACGGTTGGTTGGATAACACGAGTCGGGTAATAGCATTTGTAGGGGTATCGGTCCCACCATTTGTTGTTGGACTCATTGGTCAACTCGTCTTCTCTTATGTTCTGGGAATTCTTCCAACTACAGGACGCTTGGCTCTTTTAACTCCTACACCACCCACCATTACCGGCCTTCTCTTATTAGATAGCTTAATCGCTGGAAATTTTGGTACTTTTGGAGATGCGCTGAAACATATTCTCCTTCCCTCATTTGCTGTTGCCATGACTGGAATTGGTCAAATTACCCGGATTACACGCGCTGGTATGATTGATGTTCTTAACAAGGACTACATTGAAGCTGCTCGGGCCTTTGGTATACCCGATTGCTACGTTACCTTTAAATACGTGCTAAAACCTTCTTTCATTGCACCGATGACCATTCTTGGACTCTCTTTTGCTTCCCAACTTGGCAATGCTTTCCTTGTTGAAACTGTCTTTGCATGGCCTGGGATAGCGAAATATGGGATACGTGCCATACTGCGGAAAGATTTCAATGCTATTATGGGGGTTGTCCTCATCATCGGCTTAGCATTTGTAATGGTAAACTTTATAGTGGATGTCTTGGCTGGGTATATTGACCCTCGCATTCGGATACAGGAGGAAACCATTGAAGAATAAACAAAGGGTTCTCTCATCAGTTAATTCAGAGTTTACTACTACTCAGTGGATGGTGCTCAAAGATAAGGTTGGGCGTGCTTGGTATAGGTTTCGCCGCAACCCCATCTCGATTACCGGCGGTTCGATAGTTCTCTTGGTTATACTTTTAGCAATCCTGGCTCCTTACGTCACTCCATATCCCCAACATGCAGGGGCATTTACAGATTTCCTAAATGCTTTCCAAGCACCCAGCAAGTCCTATTGGTTTGGAACAGATGAAATAGGCAGAGACATCTTCACCCGTGTCATCTTTGGTTATCGGATCTCATTAATGCTTGCTGTAATTGTATTGGGGATCAGTGTACCTTTAGGGGTTATCCTTGGCCTTACCGCCGGATATTTTGGTGGAATAATTGAAACGATCATCATGCGTATTACTGACGTCTTCCTTGCCATTCCTCCCTTATTAATGGCACTGGCTATCTGTGCAGCTTTTACGCCGACCATCGAAAAAGCAATGCTGGCAATAGCCTCGATCTGGTGGACCTGGCACTGTCGCTTGGTTTGCGGCATCACAAGATCGATCAAAACGGAGGAATTCGTGCAAGCAAGCTGGGTAATCGGTGATAGCCACTTTAGGATAATATTCAAAGACATTCTTCCCAATTGTATGTCTGCAATCATTGTAAAGATTACATTAGATGCAGGGTTCGTTATCTTAGTCGGAGCTGGCTTAAGCTTCTTAGGATTAGGCACACAGCCCCCAAAGTCCGATCTAGGAACAATGATATCCTATGGAGCACAATATCTTCCTACGAAATGGTGGCCGACTGTTTTCCCTAGCTTTGCTATTCTGTTTCTCATTTTAGGATTTAATCTACTGGGAGACGGGCTACGGGATATGCTTGATGTGGAAACAGGGGGAATTTAAATGGGAAATAAATATATACTTGAAATCCGAGATCTACATGTTCATTTCCGAGTATACGAAGGGATTTCTCGTGTGATAGATGGAGTCTCCCTATATATTGCTAAGGGTGAGCGAGTTGGATTGGCTGGAGAGACCGGTTGTGGTAAGACAGTCACCATGAAAACAGTAATGGGGATGCTAAAGATTCCTCCTGCGATTATCCCCTGTGGAGAGGTTTGTCTGGATGGTCGAGACATCTTAAGGATGTCTCCAAAGGAGTTTCTTCAGATAAAGGGGACAGAGATTTCGGTGATCTTCCAGGATCCAATGAATGCGCTGAACCCTGTTTTTACAGTAGGAGAGCAGTTCTATGATGTAATTCGCTTTGCCCAGCAGCGCTTTAGTAATGGGGGGAATCTATCCAGAGAGAGGATTCGTAATAAGATGATTGCTGCATTGAAAGAAGTCATACTTCCTGACCCAGAGCGGATTGCGAACAGTTATCCCCTCGAGCTCAGTGGAGGAATGCGCCAACGAGTGTTGATTGCTATGGCACTGGTGAATAACCCGAAGCTTCTTATCGCCGATGAACCTGGAACCGCCCTTGATGTGACAATTCAAGCCCAAATCTTGGATTTGATGAGTAAGCTTGTTGAAACCAAAGGGATATCTGTATTACTTATCACTCATAACCTTGGAGTTATACAAGAAACAACGGAACGAGTCTATATTATGTATGGAGGCCAGGTGATGGAGACAGCGCCGACGAATGTCCTCTTCGGGAACCCTAAGCACCCTTATTCACAAGGGCTTCTTTCTTCTGTCCCCCGTCTCACTGGAGGTGAGATCGCTGAAGGGATTCCAGGAACAGTTCCGGACTATATTACAGCTCCATCAGGATGTCGTTTCCATCCACGCTGCAATTATGCTATGCCTATCTGCGCGCAGAAGAAGCCTCCGCTCACTATGCTCGAATCTGATCACTATGTCGCATGCTATCTTTATGCAAAACAAGGGGGTCAGAATGAATAATCCTCTCCTATCTGTTGAGAACCTCGTGAAATACTTTCCTATAAGAGTTGGATTTTTCCAGCGGCGAATTGGAAAGGTAAGGGCTGTTGATGGTGTCAGCTTTGATATAAAAAATGGCGAGATCTTTGGTTTGGTCGGCGAGTCTGGTTCCGGGAAATCCACGGTTGGAAAGACCTTAGTAAAGATTTATAAACCGACAGGAGGAGCTGTTTGGTTTAAAGGAAGGGATGTTACAAAGTCAACGAAGGAGAACCTGCGCTTCTTTAAGAAAGAGGTTCAGATGGTGTTTCAGGACCCAAAGTCTTCCCTTAATCCCCGCCGAAGTATCAAAAGCACGCTTGAAGACCCGCTGATTGTTCACAGGATCGCTCAAAACGGGCGTGATCGTGAGAGAATTATCGGGAATCTCCTCCAAATGGTCGAGCTCTCACCCACCTATATGTATAAATACCCATCCGCATTGAGTGGAGGACAGCGTCAGCGCGTAGCGATTGCTCGAGCTCTGGCAGTTAACCCTTCTTTTATCGTCCTCGATGAGCCGACCTCAGCCTTAGATGTATCGGTTCAGGCTAAGATTATTCATCTCCTACAAGGGCTCCAAAGGGAGTTTCATCTGTCGTATCTATTTATCTCCCATGACCTTAGCTTGGTGCGTACGATAGCCAGACGGACTGCTGTTATGTATTTAGGGCGGATTTATGAAATTGCTCCAACGGAGGAGCTATTTACAAGTCCACTCCATCCTTACACCCGGACACTGATTTCAGCTGTTCCTGTCGTTTCCAAAGAGGAACAACAAGCAAAACCAATGAAGCAGAGTCGGGGGGGCGAGATTCCCAGTCCAGTGAACCCACCAAATGGTTGTGCCTTTCATCCTCGTTGTAGTTTGGCAGATAAAATCTGCTCCCAACAGCTTCCGGACCTTGTGGAAGTTATGCGAGGTCATTTTGTCCGTTGTCATCATGTCTCGTTCAATATGCCATCCGTTAAACAGTAAGGCAGCCGTTTCGTTAAGGGTAGGGTATAGAAGAAAATTAAGAAAAAAGGAGAGTATAGAATAATCACGGTAAATACATTATAAAAGTGAAAGATATGCAAAAAGTAAAGATCGGCCTTATTAGAGTAATATCATTTAAGGACAAAAGGTTAGCTGAACTCCATGGAAAATTAATAGAAAAATATTTTCCAGAGCTACAACTTATTTCCAGATGTATAAAGAATCAACCAAAGGGGATATATGATGAAGAGACTAAGAAAATAGCGATTCCAAAAATCGTTGAACTTGGTTCACAAATTGAAGAAGAGGAAAAAGTCAAAGCAATTATCGTTAGCTGTGCAGCTGATCCAGGCGTAAAGGAATTGAGGAAGTTGCTGAAAATCCCTGTTATTGGTGCAGGAAGTTCTGTTTCTGCTCTCTCTCTATCTTATGGTGATAAAGTTGGGACATTTGGTATCACAGAGCAAGCTCCTCCAATAATGAGAGAAATTTTAGGTAAACATTTAGTAGCAGAAACAAAGCCGGAGGGCATCAAGACAACTTTAGACCTGATGACTGACGAAGGAAAAAGAAACGCATTCGAATCCATCAAATATCTCAAAGAAAAGGGAGCCGAAGTTATAGCTCTTGCCTGTACTGGTTATTCAACGGTGGGTATTGCCCAGGATTTAGAGAAAGAGGTAAGGATACCAGTTTTGGATGCTGTTATTGCCGCTGGTCTGTTTGCATGGCATTTTACAAGGGGATCAATATGATAGAGATAAATGAAGAGATTGTAAAAAATGCAGTCTTGGGAGGTACCCTTCTTGGAGGAGGGGGTGGAGGAAGTCTGAAAGAAGGAGAGAAATTAGGAGGACTTTCATTAGCTGTGGGAATTCCTACTTTGATTAGTTTAGATGAGTTGCAAGATGATGCAATCCTGGTTACTGTTTCTGCAGTTGGAGCTCCTGCTGATAAAGAGCAGTATCTCAAGCCTATACATTATGTTAAAGCGATTCAGCTTATAGAAGAAGCAGGGGTGAAAGTTGATGGACTTATAACCTGTGAAAATGGTGGACTTGCTACACTGAACGGATGGTTTCAGTCAGCCGTGCTGGAGATTCCAGTTGTTGATGCCCCCTGTAATGGAAGGGCACACCCCCTCGGAGTAATGGGCTCTATGGGGCTCCATAAGAGTAAAGGCTATGTTTCAAAGCAAGCTGCAGTAGGAGGGGATCGAGATAAAGATAGATATTTAGAAATATATGTAGCTGCAAATATAATTGAGGCATCCAGAATTATTAGACAGACAGCAGTATCAGCTGGAGGCTTAGTAGGTGTAGCCAGGAATCCAGTAACCGTTGAATATGCCCGGGAGAATGCCGCTGTAGGGGGGATAAGCCAGGCTATTAAGCTTGGAAAGATTATGCGAGAAGCTAAAGGAAAAGGCCCTGAACATATGATAGAAATGGTCTTAGAATTTCTGGGAGGTAGAAAAGTAACGGAAGGAAAAATTCAAAACGTAAAGCTAAAGACCATAGGTGGATTTGATGTAGGAAACGTTACGGTAAGAGATCAAAAGGAACTTTATGTATTAACATTTTGGAATGAATATATGTGTCTGGAGAATAAAGGGCAAAGAATCGGAACCTTTCCTGATTTAATAGCCACGGTTGACTTAAAAACCGGACTCCCCCTACCAACGGCAGAGGTGAGAGAGGGCCAAAATGTTGCAATCTTGCATATTCCAAGACAAGAGCTGAATCTTGGGTCAGGGATGAAGGACCCAGAAATATTTAAGCAGATAGAGGAAGTAATAAAAAAACAGATCATAAAATATTCTTTTCCTGGAGGTGATTAAATGTTATATCAAGTACTAGAGGTATTTGAACTTTTGGATAGTAAGTATATAAATGGACAAAAAGTTGCAGATTTTTTAATGAGAAGAGGATTAGAAAAGATTGAAGTGCAAAGAATGGGTGAAAATGCAGGCTCGACAGATTTTATAAAAATAATAGTTCCAGGGACTAATGGAAAACAGAAAGGAGGAGAGGCTCCTACTCTCGGAATTATTGGGAGGCTCGGAGGAATAGGTGCAAGACCAGAGCGTATTGGTATAGTCTCCGATGCTGATGGAGCAGTTGCAGCTATCTCTTGCGCTTTAAAACTCGCGGATATGCAAAAAAATGGAGATATATTAAATGGGGACGTAATTCTATCAACTCAGATTTGCCCAAATGCACCTACACAACCTCATGAGCCAGTTCCTTTTATGGGTTCTCCGGTCGATATGGAGACTATGAACAGGTCTGAAGTAGATTCAAATATGGATGCTATATTATCTATAGATGCAACAAAGGGAAATAGAATAATAAATTTTAGAGGTTTTGCAATTACTCCTACTATAAAAGAGGGATATATTTTAAGAATAAGTGAAGATCTATTAAATATAATGGAATGGACTACAGGTAGATTCACTAGGGTTGTTCCCATAACCACTCAAGATATTACTCCCTATGGAAATGGTTTATTTCATGTGAATAGCATAGTTCAACCTTGTGTAACTACAATCGCTCCAGTCGTTGGCATTGCAGTAACTACAGAGATGCCTGTTTCTGGATGCTCAACAGGAGCTAATCACGAAATTGACGTGGAAGAAGCTAGCAGGTACTGTATAGAAGTGGCTAAAGCATTTACAGAAGGAAAATGTAATTTCTATAATAATAAGGAATTTAAGCACATTCTAAAACTTTATGGATCAATGAAAAATCTCCAAACATTGGGGGGAGTAGATGAAAGTTCAGATTGCTCTTACAGTCAATGAATCTAAGAGATTGATAGCTAAGGCTGTTGTTTCACTTCCAGAAATAAAAAATGCTTTAGAGAAAGGAAAGATCTTGCTCAAGGGTGGGACTACCGTATCAGTTATAGCTGAAGAGTTGGTGGGAATTCCGCTGAGAATATGTGGAAGGATAAGTAAGAGGGGGGACAGTTACTTCTCAAATTGTATCGGGGAAATACCCGCACAGTATTCTGGTAGAGAAAGGAAAGCTAAAGAATATAGATGATAGCATAGTTGAAGTGGTAAAGAATCTTGGGAGAGGAGATATCATAATAATAAGTGGAAATGCCCTGGACTCTCAGAAAAATGTGGGATTGATGGCGGGATCAGTTTCAGGAGGAAATCCAGGAATAGCCGTTTCTGGAATGTTATCAGAGGGAGCCGAGGTAATAATACCTATCGGTCTTGAAAAATTAATCCCTGGGACTATCAGAGAAGCATCAATTACAGCAGGAAGAAAGGATTTAAGTGTATGGGGTCAAGTCTTGAAATATAACAAAAGCTATATTATCTTTGCAGCATGACCAGGCCATTACGGATATAATTTTCAGGAGCAATTTATTACATCACTTCCAGAAGAAATACTATACAAACGATCTTTCTTGATATTAAAAAAATTGGGGGAGATATGAAAAGTGATATTGCAAGACCCCATAATACTACTTAGTTCTTTTATTACTCTGTCTTTTTTATTTACGCAAAAGATAATATATGTAATTAAATAAGGGAAGTAGATATAATGCGAAGTTTATTAACTAATTGTTAGAATAAAATGGAGAAAATAATATGAAAAATGCTAAAGTAATTTTAATATCTGGTGCTTCTTCTGGGTTTGGTTATGTTACTGCTAAATATCTTGCCCAGAAAGGTTATTGTGTCTTTGGAACAAGTCGTACTCCTGAAAAAGTAATATTACCCAATAAAGAAAAATGGCCTGGTAGTTTAGAAATAATCAAAATGGATGTAAATTATACCAATTCAATTAGAGAGGGGATTAAAAAGATTATAGAAAGGACTGGTAAGTTAGATGTAGTGGTGAATAATGCTGGGTATGGTCTTACCGGAAGTATTGAAGATACCAGTTTAAAAGAAGCAAAAGACCAATTTAATACTAATTTTTTTGGAGTACATGAAGTTTGCCGTCAGGTTATACCCATTATGAGAAAACAACAATCTGGCTATATTATCAATATAAGTTCTTTAGCCGGTCTGGCAGGTTTACCTTTTCAGGCACTTTATTCAGCAAGTAAATATGCAATTGAAGGTTATACCGAAGCCTTACGAATAGAAGTTAAGAAATTTGGTATAAAAGTATCACTAATTGAGCCAGGAGATTTTTGTACTTCTTTTACAGAACATCGTCATATAACCAGAAGTTCCCAATCTAATCCAGTTTATCAAAATAGATTTAAGGAAATTCTTAAAGCAGTAGAAGAAGCAGAAAGAAAAGGAGATTCACCTGAGAAAATTGCTAGACTTGTAGAAAGGATAATTAACACAGAGTCACCTAGACTGCGTTATAGAGTTGGCCCCAGTTCAACGCTCATAGGATTAAAACATTTTATTCCTGAAAGAATAGTTGAAAATATAATAACTAAATATTATTCATCTAACTTAAAATAAAAAATTATAGAAGATAAGAAAAAAGGAAATGGGGTCTTTATTCTTGACAGTTAACTATTTGTCAAGAATAAAGATTTGACCCCGGTAACCTCTCTCAATCACATCTTCAAAGAAATATCCAAAAATAATCTTAAAAATTTAAGTAGAATAAGAATATTCGATATTCTCTGGTAGTCATATCTGAAAGCTGAGAAACTAAGGGGAGAAAAAGGGATTAATTGGAATACAATAAGATTTATAAACGGGAATTAATTATTTTTATTTAATTGAAATTTTGTAAAATAAAGATGGGAGGAAAAAAGACATGAAAATTTTAAATAAACAATTTTTAAATTTATTTTTAATTATATTTTTGTTGTTTTGTGTAATACTCCTCAACACATCTTTTATTTTTGCTTCAGAGACAATCAATGTAAAAAATTATATCAAAGGGAAATTTCCGGTAATATATAATGTTTATCTCACCTCTCTCGGAGAACTTGATGAATACGAGAAAGAATTTATTGACATATTGCAAAATATGCCAGAGGAAAAACAAAAGAACTTTGCAAAAGAAGTCTATAATAACGGATTCTCCAAAGAAATCTTAGAAAAAATAAAAAAAGAAAGTATTACTAAACCCGCCAAATTTTCAA
>Ga0209991_10001282_pt1 | contig 11342 bp, 10 predicted proteins | sample ChitaG_FD_183167 | JGI IMG/M metagenome (GOLD analysis project Ga0209991, IMG submission 183167) | Deep subsurface microbial communities from South Pacific Ocean to uncover new lineages of life (NeLLi) - Chile_00310 metaG (SPAdes)... | ecosystem: Environmental > Aquatic > Marine > Oceanic >...
GATAGGGGTCACTGCACAAAACTGACAATTGTTTACCCACGTGAGAATAACTGTCTTTCATCTGACATGTCGACCGACTTCTCGTCGTAGGCAATCCCGACATTGATAAACAGACCGTCAGAAATGAACACTCCCATCAGTTGCCCAAGTAGCGCAAGCGCCGAGACCGCGATTACGCAGTTCTCTAAATTGCCCACGTGGAACTCATAGTATTCACGGTGTTTGACTAGGTTGTATGCGTGCCACCATTTAGGGGTGCCGGTTCTCTCACACAGCTCTTCAAAGGGGACGACAATCCCTGCAGGAAAACATGGGCGCAAACACACAGTCCGTCTGTGGATGTCTGGGACCTCCTCTCGCAGGAACTCGCGATAGTCGCCAAAGTCGTATTCGTGCTTAGGTGCGCCTTTCGCCCCTCTCACCAATGCATCTGCTACAGAGCTAAAAATGCTGCCCGAATCCCGCAGGATGCTGGCAAATTCATATGAAAAGGCGTTGCGATTTTCCCTGTTCAGGTCCACGTAGCGAAACGTGGTTTGGAGTCTCGCTTCCACAGATAGAAAGCGTGAAGACAGATATGATGCCGCACAGGAAAACCAGGCTTCGTCCCCAAATTTGCGTTGCAGGATAGTCATGACCGCCTCCCACCAGTTTCAACAGTGCAGCGACATACGAGCTTTTGAGCCCATTTTATCATAGGAGCCTACTTACGGATAGAGGCGTGCTCTGCCTCAATGTTGGTACAAGACGGCCTCGAGCAACAATTCCCGGTTCCGTTAACAAAAACTCATTTTGTTAAGCCAAGGCTCCACAACTTTCAGGCAGGTAACACTAGCAATGCATGACTAGCGAATTATGTCCTTGCCTGGGTGTCTAAAAGGGGCTTAAGCCGGTTTGGCTTGTTGATTTTGGTGACACCCTGAACCTAAGTCAAGGTGTCAAATTATTAGACAATAGCCGAGTCCGAGGTCACATTTAATCAGAAGGTAATATTTCAAGAACTGGCTAAATTATCACCCTCCTCTAGAGACCGAGAAATAAACGTAAAAAAAGCTAGATTCGTGATATAATTCTAGATAAGTGTGGACTATGATTGAGGTCTTTGATAATTGCAGGAATTAAATCCAATACCAACACTCCCGGAAGAGTTAAAACAAGCGGCTCTTGATGGAACTTTGGTAATATTTGTAGGTAATGGAGCTTCTAGATTGCTTGACTGTCCATCTTGGGATGGTCTGGCAGATTCAGTTCTCAGGCAACTGGCACAAGCTGAAATAATAAATTATGGAACTATCCAAAGACTTCAGAATCTAGAAGCAAAGAAAAAGATTTCAGTTGCTGTTCAGATAGCTTCTGATGAGAGCTACCCTATTGATTATAAGACAGCTTTAAAAGCTGATGATAGTAAATCAAAGATTTACTCCCACATCAATACAATTGGTTGTGCGTATGTTACCACCAACTATGATCTATTAATTAATCCGTCAACCAAGTCCAGAGACAAAACCAAGATAGAATCAATTCAACGACTGTATTGGCCGGAGCAGTTTCTCGCTGGAAAGCTGCGAGAATCTTGTACAGTCATTCATCTGCATGGATGTCTGGAAGACACAAAATCTATGATACTAACCACTAGGCAATACTTAGAGCATTATGAGAAGGAGTTTGTTCAAGATTTTCTAGAGGATATGTTTAAACGTCACACAGTCCTTTTTATAGGTTATGGTTTGGAAGAGACTGAAATATTAGAATACATCTTAAGAAGAGGACGTGTTAGTGACGAATCAACACCAAGACGTTTCATGTTACAAGGTTTTTTTAGTGATTCGCAGAAATTATACGAATTATTACATAAATATTACCTAACCAGTTTTGGAGTACACCTTAGAGGATTCCTTCTTGATAGGAGAGAACATCTTCAGCTTGAATATGTAATGGAAGATTGGTCTCCGCAATTAGATGTTAGACCTCCTTCATTATTGAGTGACATTGAGTTTATTGAGGAGGTCCTAAGTGAATAGCCTATCACCTAGACAACTAGATGTTCTAGACCGCCTCGAAAAGAGACCGGAGCTACAACCGCTATTCTTTAATAAAGCTAAAGGTTTAGTTTGGTTTGATGATTTAGATAAAAGAGGTTATTTTAATCCAGCAAACAATCCGGCTCCCGTTCCTTCTGAAGAAGAAGGATATGTTAACATTCCCAAATGGCTAGTCACTGACTACCTAGTTTCTACAAGCTATGAACTGGAGAATCCACAAAATGAAGACTACGCCAGAAAATTCCTTGATCTTATGCGTACCACAACCGTTTATGCACGAGATCATTCCTACAGCAATCACATAACATGGTGGCAATTTGCTAAAGTTATCAGAAATATTCCTCCGCATTTAATCAGTTTAAAAGACATCGACTGGATTGATTATTGGTTAGATGACCACTATGAAAGAGGACTAGTTGCAACAGAGATTGGTGAACATTGGCTGCCGGAGCTACTTTCAAAATCGTTCGAGAACCGAGACCAACTTGCTATAAAATTGTTAGAAATCCTTTACAAAATAGGTTTTAACGATAAGAAGTATGGTGAATTTGAAAAAAGGGAAGCCGTTTTCAGATTCAACCTTTGGGAGGCAATGGAAATTACAAAAAAGGTATCTCGATTAAGTGGAACCATATTAGGTCTACCTGCTTTGTCGCTCTTCGAGGACCGTTTGGTCACAGTACTAGATACCCTGAATAACGATAAATGGTCTTTTATTTGGCGCCCGGCCATTGAGGAACACGAGCAAAATCATGGTGCCGGCGGCGCAGACGACATTTTGGTAGTCGCTTATAGAGATTGCAGCCTTGGAGTTGCTGAACGAGATACCACCGAGGCTTTCGGATATTTTCAATCCTTACTTGAAAATCAATATATCACATTAAAGCGTGTAGTAATACATACGACTGATAACTATTTCGATAAACTTAAGGCATTAGTCGATTCTTTCCTTTCACTAGAAATTTTCCAATCTCAATTCCGACACGAACTATGGAATTTACTTAAAAATCACTATTCGGATTTTACTGAACCCCAGAAAAGCAGGGTTCTTGAAATAATAGAAGCTATAGAAGATGTTGATGAGGGTAAAAAATTTAACAAAGACGCTACTGCTTATAAAAGGTTGATATGGTTGAAACCAATAAAGAATTTCGACGATAAAGCTCTAGAATTATATAACCAGTACTTAGGTTTAATTGGCACAGAACCAGAACACCCCGATTTTCCAAGTTATATGTCAGTTGGCTTTGTTAGGCCAGAATCCCCTATTCCACGAGAAAACTTGCTTGCATTAGATATAGACGAACTTATTGAAACCATTAATTCATATGAAGACCCTGGTCATTTTGGTGAACATGGATTGGATGGGTTGATTCAAAGTTTTAAAGGCGTAGTGAAAGAAAGGGTCGAAGAATTCTATCCACACCTATTAAAATTCATGGACATTAAATTACCCTTTATTCAAACTCTTATTGAATCATATCGTGATTTATGGAACGAAAAAAAAGAACTACCATGGGATAATATATGGCCTATTTTACTTGAATTCTGTAATAAATTTGCATCAAGGGAAGATATCCTTGCTAAAGATGACGACGCTGGAAAAGAATTGTTTATAGACGATAGTCGCTTTATAATCAGCGAAATTGGTCACCTAATTGAAGATGGAGTAAGATCTGATGAGCATGCATTCGACAAAGACCTTATCCCAATGGCTTATCAGACTCTCAATTTACTAGTTAATCATCAAAAAGGTGATAAATTTGAATCAGACGACAATGCTGTAAATATATCCATTAATAGTCCTCTCGGTCGTTCTATTGAAGCTTTGATTAATCTTACATTACGCTCGTGCCGATTAGCCGACAAAGACAAAGCCAAGCAACATACTGAAGAATGGCTTCTTTATGAACCTATCTATGAATCAGGGCTGAAGCGTAGCGATGAAGGTGAATATGAATTCGTTACACTAATATCATATTACCTTCCTAATTTCCTCTATATGTCTCGCGACTGGACTCTGTCTAGGCTTTCTAAAATATTTGACCAATCGAATGGTCATAAATGGCTTTGCGCGATGCAAGGCTATGCCTACGTTACCAATTTATATGACAATATTTACGACCACTTGAAAGAGAATGGTGATTTCCTCAAAGCACTCAAAGATGAGAATATAGGTAAAAGTACTCTTGAAAGCGTTTTGAAAAACGCGGTTATCTTTTACATCACGGAACATGAGAATATTACCGACCCTGAAAGTCTTATTTCAATAATTCTTGAACGCAAAAAGTATGATGAACTTCGCTATATTATCTGGTATATCTGGGCATTGCATAATAGAAATATTGAGAATATACAAGACAGAGTCTTTGCTTTATGGCCTAGATTACTTGATATTATCAACTTCAATAATATAAATGGCAAAAAGCTTGCTTCTCAATTGTGTCGTTGGGTCTCTTTTATCGATAAAATAGATACAAATACTAAGAAATGGTTACTGCAAATAGCGCCATATTCTGAAGTTGATTATAATTCTCACGATCTGCTTAATGGTTTAGCAAGAATTAGCGATTCTCAGCCAACCGAAGTTCAAGAAGTATGGCTTAAGATGTTGGATGCATATAGTAGCGCCTACCCTCCTGATGCCATCAAACAAATACTTAGGAACCTAATCAATATGGGAGTCGAAGGTGAGAGAATGGCTGTAAAGATAGTTGATTCTTATCTTAGATATGGAGAGGAAAAACCTAGAGTCATATTCAGGGAGATCAAAGAGACTATTAAAGATACTGAATAGTTAATCAATCCGAACTTTTATTCATTTTGTAGCTAAGATAACTAAATAGCAATTTGTTGAATTATGTGAATTCAATTAGTAATCACTTGAATATCTCGCTGAAAAACAATATAATCAGGGTGTCGGTTGACCTAGTGTCTTGACACCCTGATTATATTCAAACATCCCCGACAGGGACGGTCTTCCAGCTATGGTAGGCCGTACAGGTCTCGAACCTGTGACACCCTGATTAAAAGTAAACAGTACACGTGTCCAACCCCAACAATTACCAAGAGCATTACTTACTGCACGAAGGCTTAAATCCTTACCTCATTGCACAATGTAGCGAAATGTTCATCAATGGCCTGGACTATTATTAATTTCCCATTTAAAAACTAACCTAATGACGTCTTTTTCGTTATATAATTACAGAAGGCAAAGTTGAAGGAGGTAAATATTAGTGAAAAAGCTAGTTATCGTTCTACTCATCAGTATCTTGACTCTCTCATTCTTTTCGGGCGGAGTTGCTTATGCTCAAGGAGACATGGAGCTCCCTGATCCAGGTATTACACCGGACAGTCCCTTCTACTTCGCAGATAAATGGGCCAAACAGCTTAGCTTAATGTTTACTTTTAGAGAGGAAGCCAAAGTCGAAAAGGCTCTACGGTATGCTGAAGAAAGGTTGGCTGAGATGAACGCAATGCTTGTCAAAAATAAAACTAGGGCTACAACCCAGGCAACTAATGAATACAATAACTATCTGGCTATCGCCACACAATACATGGAACGTGCAAGAGAGAAGGGTGTTGACACTTCTGAGATGGTAACCCTAGGCGTTTCGAAGCACATTGCATTTCTTAACGAAAGCATTGACGACGTCGGTGAGAACGAACAAAGAGTCATGACTGAAGCTAGAGAAAGAGCAAGGGCTTGCCAGGAGACAGCAGTACGGACTATGGCGCAGGGTGACCCAGAAAAGGCCATACGAACGAACCTTATGTTAATGGAACAACAATTAAATAGGATTAGAGTACGATCAGAAGTGCAGCAGGCCACAGGGCTTCAATTAGAACTGCAGGAATTTGAGCGGCTCAATAATTTAGGTCAGGAAATATCGCAGATTGCAAAGGGATTAGGGAAAGGCACAACTGTTGACCAGCTAATAGGCCAGGCGACTGCCAATCATCTGGCGGTTCTGGCTGAAGTTCATGAGCGGACACAGGTTCAAGCTCAAGGAGCAGTAGAAAATGCCATGCAGGTTTGTGTTGAGAACTACGAGAGAATTGTGATTAGACTACAGGAAAGGAATATGCTAGGAGAGATTTCTGAGGAACCACCGATACCAGAAGGAATTCCTGAAAGTTTGAGGCACCGTATTTCATCAGGTGGCTCTGGGAAGAGACCATAACTTCGCTTGAGGAGAGGCTCAATACCTTCCGAGAGCTGAGTAGCCGTCTGCAACCTATCCGAGTCGTATGGCGCTACGATCCAATAATAATCTCGAATCTAACGCCAGCCTCCTTCCATTTGGAGAAATTTTCACACATAGCCCGGTCTTTGCGAGGCTACACTAGATGTGTGATGGTTAGTTTGGTTGATTACTACCAAAAGACCGATCGGAGACTTTCTGACCTCGAAAGTCGAGGCGTCAGATTCAAGAAAGGAGCGCAGACCAGCGCTGCCACATTCAGATTGCTAGCCGAGATAGCAGTAATAGCAAAACAGAATGAATTGGAGATTTTCACCTGTGCTGAACAATTCGATTTCTCTGCGGTGGGGGTTCCACCTGGCCGTTGCGTTGATGGTGAACTGATTAGAAGGATTTGGTCAATTGAGGTGGATATGAATAAGGACCCGACCCAGCGAGCAGCGTGTCTTTGCGTAGTCAGCAAGGATATCGGTGTGAATGACACTTGCTTGCATGGATGCCCTTACTGCTACGCGACCCGAAACCTAAGACTTGCGAAACGCCGGGCTCTCCAGCATAACCCGACTTCACCCGTACTTTGGGCACGAAGTCGGCCGCTGTCTGAAGCTGAAGAAGCCGACCAGTTGAAGGCTAGACTCTTGTGAGTAATTGTGGCGCCGCTTGATTGGACACTGGCTTGAATTATTAGTAGAGCATCACAAAAGGGCGGATTGTTGCGTGCACCGATTAAGCCCTGACTTTAAGATAGCCGCCTCCTGTTTCTCTTCGTGGACACAAGCAATCAGAGTTGCGGGTAGAGAAATTTTTTGGGCATGAAAGGCAAGCCGTTGAAAAAGAGGCTGCACTAGCGTAAAATAGGTAACCGTGAGAGTCTTTATGTGACAAGGAGTTCCTACGCCTAAGTAGGCCTTGACACTTTCCGGTGGAAATATGCTAGATTCACAGTCTAGGCTGGCTATTATTCTTCATATCTCTGATTTGCACCTCTGTCGTAGTCGCTATTTCGACACGAGAAGAGTCCTGGAACCTTTGTTTAGGGAAGTAAGTGAGCAGAGCGACTGGCTTCCAGACCTTATCTGCTGCACCGGAGACATAGCTTTCTCAGGGAAAGCTAACGAATACGAACTCGCAGAAGCATTCTTTAACGAGCTTGTAAGTGTCGCGGGTGTAGAAAAAAAGCAACTTTATCTTGTGCCGGGGAACCATGACGTGGACTTGTCTAAATTAAACGACCGGCAGCGCAAGGTCAGGGAGGCGCTCGAAACTCTCAATTACAGGGAATTCCTCAGGAAATCCAACAGTTTTTTTGACGATGAGAGATCGCTCAAAGCTTTCTTGACAAAGTTCGGCGGATACCAGAAGTTCGTAGGAACATTCCTAGGGCGAAGATTTGACGAAAATGAGGCCTACTATTTTGCTGAAATCATTACGACGAAATCTGGATTGCGGGTCGGTATAGTAGGCCTCAACTCAGCATGGCTATTTGAGGGCAGGGGCAAACAGTCAGAATACGGGTGTCAGCTTTTAGGTGTGCGTTCGCTACAAAAGGCTTTTGAGAAACTGAAAAGTCTCGAGACTAGGCGTGCAGCTGATCTGAAAGTTGTAATGTTTCACCACCCCATCGAGTGGCTCTGGGAACATGAACGTTCACGAGTTAGGGAATTCCTGCGGGAAAACGCTGATTTGGTGCTCCAGGGACAGCAAGATAACCCAGATCAACAGTTTTACGATATAGGAATAGGAGCAAAAAGGGCTCTCGTTCTTCAGGAAGGCCCCGCCTACGACGGATCGCATTATCCAAATCGTGTCGAGTTTATCCGATGCGAAGTCTCTGAGAAAAAGAAAGTGGCAGAAGTCAAATCTATCACATTTGACGACAAGAGTGAATTATGGGTTTTAGATACCGCAACGTTTGCCAGACAAAAACGACAGGACAGCCATGGTTATTTCACCCTGCGGGAAGCTGAGCCGCGCCAAGTAGAACTCGAATTCGACATAGAAGCTATTCGGCGCTTCCTTGAGAAGACAGCCATCTTAGCTGGGAAGAAAGTTGTCAGTGTCTCTGGCAAAGGAGAAGGTGAACGCAAGTTTATCGTTAAAGAAGGACTACGTGGGGTTGTAACACCTGCAGACTTGGAATCTGACAAAATCATTCGTGCGCGAATATCAGTTGAATACCCGCAAGCTGTATGTGTTTCTGAAGAATCTGAGGAACGGCGACTTCCTTCGGACTTAGAGTTTTTTATCGACCCGCTTGATGGGACAATTAACTATTGGAAAGGTCTTCCCTACTACTCCATTTCTATCGCCTGCCGACGCGGCAACCAGACAATCGTAGGTGTCGTCTATGATTTAGGTAGGGATATGTTATACTCAGGTATCAGAGACGGAGGAATATTCATTACAAGATCGCCGAGTAAGAGACGGGTACCCATTCCGGCGAGATTGCCGGCAAAGGCAGTCTCGGACACTAGTAAACTGAGTCAAAGTCTCATTATTACTGGATGGCCTTATGACGAGTGGAGGGAAGCAACGCGAAATCTGAGCTATGTAGGGAAGGTCGCTAAAATGGCACAAGACGTGCGCCGTCTCGGTGCTGTGTCGCTTGACCTTTGTCTCGTAGCTATTGGGCTCGCAGATGGCTGCTGGGAAACCGGCATAGGTGGTTTGTGGGATATCTTGGCAGGGGCTCTCCTTGTCAGAGAAGCCGGCGGAATCTGTGAAATTTTCATAGAAGCCGAAACTGAACGAGTTGGGGTGATCGCAACCAATGGATTGATCCACCGCCAGTTGTATGACATAGTTAAGAATCAATTTGCGAATTATGAGCGGTTTGAATCTTTCGTATCGTCCACAGATTCGATGGTTTGACTGCGATTCGTTACAGGACCAGAAGACGCAGGTGTAGCTTGTGGGCACCTGAGTCGTGGGTCGTGAGCAATTACTGCGTGTATGCCTTCACCTCGGACGGGCTACATTGCACAAAAGTCCAGAGTGTTCAATAATAAGGATTATCTTTCTTCTGCTTACTAAATCAACAGGGCTGTGAGACTATGGAACAAGAAGCCATAAACAGTAGGAAGAACGATGAATTGGGAAACATCCTACAAATGCTCCCGCAGATGATGGAGCAGCTACGGACAGAATTCGAACTTGTTTCCGGGAAACAACTGACTTCGGACTTCTCCAGTGCTGAATTGGGTTCCCTTGAACGCAGGCTTAAGAAGCTATATCTCATCGCCCAACAATTTGAGGTAGTGAAAGACGAAGAGCTCACTCCCGTATCAGCCAGAGAGAGACTCTCTCTAATGAATGACTATTTACGATTAATCATGCGTAGGATCCCTAAGAATCGAGAACCCTTAGACTATATGATTGAATCACTCGAGCGTCTCAGGCAGGTCCCATCAAATCAAAATCTGCCAGAGGGCTTGGACTTTACCTCGAAATACGATGGGCTCTGCATCTTCATCGATAAACTGCTTGCGGTTGTTCCTAAGTCTAGTGTTAATCTATTCCTTAACAGTGGCTTGTCCGAACATCAACTAGTACCACAATTGCAACGTGCACTTAATAATCTGTCTCTGCCTAAAGGATTAAGGACGCCTCCGAGACGGACAACAATGCAGACTGTGGAGAAGCTAAAGCTGGCGCTTCATGATGTCACAACCGATTGGGAAGTTCTCATTGACCTAATCTACGGACTCATTCTCCTTAAGGAGGGTCAGAGCCCGACTTGGAGTAATACACGCAAGGTAACACTGTGGGATAAAGTCGGAAAGCTGGGTCAGGAACCCAATCTGGCTACCTTGGTGAAGCCTGAATGGGTTACCGCTCGGAACGTCATTGCCCATGGAAGGGCGCTCTTTATTCCATCTGAAACAGGCATAAGGTTCCAAGATAGGAAAAGGATAGTTTTCTGGACGTTGGCGCAAGCGTATCTTGAGGCAGTCGATATATACCTTGCAAACCAGGCTATGCTTAGTATATGGAACATCGTACAGATAGCTGGTTTAACGGATTTCATAGAACAACTAACACAGTTGAGGGTGTTAGCACAACAAAAGCTTGGATTGTGTAGCCCATGAGCCCTGTAATCAAAATCTGGGCGTTTTTTGGGGGTGGTGAATGTGGTTCTTTGGGCGACCTTGAAGGGGCTGAGCCCCTTCACTTCCTGCGGGCATCTAAGAGGGGCTTCGCCCCTCTCCTTCAAAGGAGAGGGGGGGACTACGGGGGTGAGGTTTATGGAATTAAAAGGACAAAAAAGGGGTCGGAGGATTCGAACCCCCGACCCCTTAGTAATATACCGCTAGTAATATACTAGAACTCAAACAATGCCGGCTGCTCTGCCTCTCTCCTGGCTGCCTCTTCCTCTTTCTTCTGCCGCCTCTCGGCTCGGTCGCGCTCCAGCCTCACCTGGGTTCTCTTGTGATAGAGCCACGCTTTAAGCCGATTGAGCTCCCGCATCTGCTCATCGTCCAGCTTGTCCACGGCAATGTCGCCCGGCATCTCGTTTTTACCCCATCGGCGGTAGGTCTGGGTGGCGATGTAGAGGTAGATTTGCGTCCAGTCGTGGCCCAACGGCTGAGTCAGGGCAGCGGCATAGAGATAGGCGCAAGCCTCGGCATCAGTTCCGGTCATCTCCTCTCCCTTGAGTGCCCTCATATTCATTGCCAGCCTCTCCAGGGTGATGGCGTTCTTCAGCCACTCAGGAAGGGTGTCTCCCCAGCCCTCGGGAAAAACAATGATAGGGTCCGTCAGGGCGCCAACAATATTAGAGATACCCTTCTCTACTTGATTTTTCGTTGTTGCCAAGTTCTCACCCCCCTTCTTTGGTTTTCTTCTTTGCCCACCACTGCTCGAGGCTGAGGCAATCGGTAAGGATGTGGATATCCTCACAGTCCACAGTTACCGCAGGGAAGCCACTCTTATGCTCCTTTACCGTAACAGGCTTCTCCTGAAGGAAGAGGTCGTTTATCTGGTCATACACCTTCTCCTTTTCTTCATCAGAGGCGAGCCTTATATCCTTACGACCCACTTGGTCACCCCCTTTCTTTTAAAGGTAGGAGGGACCAGGCTGTCTTTACCTGGCCCC
>Ga0209991_10001283_pt1 | contig 11339 bp, 11 predicted proteins | sample ChitaG_FD_183167 | JGI IMG/M metagenome (GOLD analysis project Ga0209991, IMG submission 183167) | Deep subsurface microbial communities from South Pacific Ocean to uncover new lineages of life (NeLLi) - Chile_00310 metaG (SPAdes)... | ecosystem: Environmental > Aquatic > Marine > Oceanic >...
GAGTTAGAAAGAGCCTGGAAGATTTTAGAGAGAAGAAGGGAAATCCCACCTCTGTCTTAAAAATCATGCCCTGATGGGACAAAAATTTATTCTAGCCATTGACCAGGGAACAACTGGCACGAGGGCAATTGCGTATGATCGGGATGGCCATGTTGTTTCGCATTCCTATCGCCAGCTCACCCAGTATTATCCTCGGCCCGGATGGGTAGAACATGACCCAGAGGAAATCTGGCAAAGCTGTCTCGGGGTGATCGAGGAAATTCTCACCAAAAGTGGTCTCAAGCCCGCGAAAATCGAGGCTATTGGTATTACCAATCAAAGAGAAACTACCCTGGTCTGGGACAGGAATACGGGTAAGCCTCAGTACAAAGCCATTGTCTGGCAATGTAGGCGGACAGCTCCTCATTGTGATGAATTAACCTCAAAAGGATTAGATGGTCTTATCAAAAAAAGGACCGGTCTGGTAATCGATCCTTACTTTTCGGCTACCAAGATCGGGTGGATTCTCGATAAGGTACCGGGAGCAAGGAAGAAGGCAGATAAAGGGGAAATTGTCTTTGGGACTGTAGATAGCTGGTTGTTGTGGAAACTTACCGGGGGAGCTGCTCACCTTACTGAGTATACTAACGCCTCCCGTACCATGCTTTTTAATATCCACAAGCTAGAGTGGGATGCTGAACTTTTGGACCTTTTCCAGATTCCTGGCAAGATTCTTCCTTCGGTCAGACCCTCCAGCAGTATCTTTGGGTACACTGCTGAAAATGGTCCCCTAAGTCAAGGAATTCCGATTGCCGCCGTTTTAGGTGATCAGCAGGCAGCTCTTTTCGGCCAAATAGGCTTTAATCCTGGTATGGCCAAAAATACCTATGGAACTGGCTGTTTTCTATTACTCAATTTAGGTAAAAAGTCAGTCACTCCCTCTAAGGGATTGGTGGCTACCCTTGCCTGCGATGGTGAAGGAAAGCCCGTGTATGCTCTGGAAGGGAGTGTATTTATGGCTGGAGCTGCTGTTCAGTGGCTGCGTGATGGATTAGGATTGATAAAAGCCCCAAAAGATTCGGAAGAAGCGGCTGCCAGAGTTAAGGATACCGGCGGTGTATACATGATCCCTGCCTTTACGGGGTTAGGGGCCCCTTACTGGGATTCCTCAGCCAGAGGAGCAATTTTAGGAATAAGCCGGGGAACAAAAAAGGAACACATCATTAGGGCTACCTTAGAATCAATCGCCTATCAGACACGCGATGTCCTTGAAGTTATGGAAGCTGATGCCAGCCAAAAGCTTAAGAAACTGCGGGTTGATGGGGGAGCGGCAAAGAATGACTTTTTAATGCAGTTTCAATCTGATATCCTGGGTATCCCAGTGGAAAGGCCAGTGGTTTTAGAGACTACAGCCCTGGGAGCAGCCCTTTTAGCCGGTTTAACTATTGGTTTCTGGAAGAATAAAGAAGAGCTTACTCACCTCTGGAAGCGGGGAGCTTCATTTACGCCACAGATGGATAATGAGAAAAGAGAAACTCTCTATACAGGTTGGAAAAAAGCAGTGAGTCAAGTTCTCTGTAAAGACGCATAGGTTAAGCTTGACTTAGAGCATAAAGATTTTATCATCGATAAAAGCGTCCTTCGATTAAGACTGGTTTAGCTGTGGGGATTTCAATGATTAAGAGCGATCTTCTCCATGTAAGAATTGCCAACCTTCAGAAAATCCTCCCCTGATTTCCTTCATTTTTTCTTAGAAATCCCTCATCTCTTTCAATTCTCACCTCTTAAGACATAGCTGACCTCATAAAAAAACTGAATCAACAATAAAGAAATTATGAACCCCTGTTCAACGAAAAAACCTCTTACGGTCTCCTTAAAAATCGTCAAATGAAGGTCTACTCTTGAATTCTAGCCTAACTTTCAATTGTTCAGGGTTGGTTGAAACGAAGGGGGGTTGACAGCGATTTTTTTTTGTGTATAATTAAATTGATCTATGTAAATCGATACATAGAAATCGTTTCTGGTTCAAAAACGAATAGTTATTCTTTCTCTGAAAGGTCTAAGAATGTCTACAATTAAACAGGTAGCTCAACGGGCTGGGGTTTCACCATCAACCGTCTCCATAGTCTTAAATAACCGCTCGACCCCACTTCCTATCAGCCAATCCACAAGAGAACGGGTACTGAAGGCTGCCAGAGAATTAAAGTATAATCCCAACATTTTTGCGAGATCATTGCGCACAAAGAGAAGTTACTCCATAGCAATTTTGGCATTCGATATAGTAGACCCGTACTGTGCTCATACTATACGCGGAGTTGAAGAAGTAATCAGTGAGAGTGAATTTCATACCTTGCTATGTGATGTCCAGAATAACGAAGAGAAAATGAAGGATTATTTCAAACTCTTTAAAGGGAATCGAGTTGAAGGGATAGTGGTTATGGCAACCACTCTGGAACTGAATAGAAGAATTATCGCACAACTACACGAAGAACACATTCCTTTAGTTGTAATTGGCAAGGAAATGCCCGGCCCTATACCCTGTGTCGTAATGGGGAACTTGGAGGGATCTTTTTCAGCCGCCGAACATTTGATCAAATTAGGACATCAAAGAATAAGTTTCATTTTAGGGCCGTCCCAATATGTGGACTCGCGACAAAGGGAAAAAGGTGGCAGATCAGCCCTAAGAAAATACGGTATTCCATTTGATAGAGAATTAGTAGCAGAAGAAAACACGGTTGGTTGGGGTCCCGAGGCTGGTTACCAATCAATGAAGAAACTGCTTAAAAAAAGGAAGAAATTCACAGCTGTTGTTGCCTTTGATGATATCTCCGCCTTTGGAGCGATAAGAGCAATTAGCGAGAAGGGATTGAAGGTACCCGATGACATATCAGTGGTGGGTTTTGATGATCTGCCAATGTCTGCTTTTTCTAACCCTCCCTTAACTACCATTCATTACCCCATGCGAGAAATGGGAAGACAAGGAGCATCGCTGCTACTTAAGCTTTTGGGAGGGCAAACAATCAAGAAACGAAAGCTCATTGCAGAAACGCATCTTGTGGTTCGGAAATCATCGGGACCAGCTGCTATGTAGATTTTTGCTATCTTTCTAAACCTTTTGCTAGATGATTTCTGGAAGATTCGACTTGAGAATCGCATTTTTCGTAGAAGGAGGTAGATGATGAAATTCAATCCACAAACATTTGTAGAGGCTTTACCCAGTTTAGACTTGTCGACTAACGTCCCTTCAGAAGAGTTTTCAGAAAGGGTAAACAGAGTAAAACAGGAGCTGGCAAAGAAAAAAATAGATATAGCTTTCACCTATGGGGATGAACACAGACCTGGTGATACGGGCTGGTTGACCGGTTATGATCCTCAGATCGAAAGTACTGCAGTAGTGATAGGTCCCAAAAAGGCGCTACTCTTGGGTGGACCAGAAGGCCAGTATTACGCTGAAGAGATGATGAGAGTTGGCGAATACAGAAACCTTGTTGAATACAAAATTCCTGAAGAGGATTACCCCGGATTTGAATTTACCACCCTGAAGGATGTTTTCAAGGAAGCGTATGGTAGTGAAATAAAGAGGATTGGCCTTTTAACTACCAAAGAAAATATACCTCATCACATAATGAATATACTAAACGACACAGGTGCAGAAATAGTGGATATTAGTGACTGGCTGTTGCAGGCTAAATATTATAAGAGCGAGAGCGAATTGAAAGTTATGAGAATAGCTGCCCGGATAACTACATATGCAATGGAGGCTATGATAAGAACTACTGAGCCAGGTATAAGAGAGCTTGAAGTAGCTGCATGTGGTGACTATGTGCTAAAATACATGGGTGCGGACAGATATGGAGTGGATACTATTGTTGCCTCTGGTGAAAGAGCACATACCGTTCTAGGAAGAGCTTCAAACAAAGTAATTAAAGAGGGAGAATTAGTCTTGCTCACCATTAGCGCCCGGTATGAAGGATTAACTTCATGTTTGGGAAGAACTGTAGTTGCCGGGCATCCTAACGATGATCAAAAGGAGTTTTTCCAACATACAGCTAAGGCGTATACTCTATGCGTTGATAAATTAGGCTATGGCAAGCCTGCTAGGGAAGTGGATCGAACGGCTAGGAACTATCTTAAAAAGCTAGGAGTGGAACCAATGTACAGTGTTGTGCACAATATAGGATGGACCGAGGCTATGGAGGGTATGGGAGCAGCCACCCAATACTCAGAGTACAATTTTCCTAAAAGTATAGCTCTTCAGCTTGATATAGGTATCTTTGGAAAGACATACCGAGGAATAAGTGCAAAGCAGATGGGATTCAGACTGGAGGATCCTTTCTGTATCAATCACGAGGGTAAAGCCGAAAAAATGACAATATTACCTATTCAGGTTCAGAACATGGTTTCAAACATATGAGTTTACTTTCTTCCGGGACTTCAACAAGAATTACCTTGAAGGTGTGCAGACTGGCTTTGGCAAAACACCAGACTGATTATGTAGTAGTATGTGCCGGAAAAGCAAAAAGGGGAAAGAAGGGAGCAGTTAGCAAAGAACTTGTGGCTATATAACGTTAAAATTCATGTCTACAGCTAATTTTGACTTAATTTTTAATTGAAAAATGCGAAAGTACAGCTAGAAATAATGGCCCGAGGGGAGGTGAAATATTGGACGGGTGGTCTAGCTTGTAGATATAAGGATTACCGAGACAGAACAAAAACGGATAAAACAAAAAGTAAAGCTGTGGCCAAAATATATAAAATAAGGAGGACAAAGAATGGATAAAAAATATCTTAGCAGGTGTCTATCCGTGTTTATGGCAGTTGGGGTTGCTATCACCTTATCTGCTTATAGCTACGCTCAAAAGGGGGGTACTGTTAGTGTTCTTATGTGTGGTACTCCCCAATCAGACCAGATTGAAAAACTTGCACCGGAATTTACTGAAGAAACAGGTATCGGTGTGGACCTGGAAATAATCTCGTACAAAGATGTTCACACCAAGGGTGTTCTTGACCTCGTGAGCGGCACCGCCAACTACGATGTTCTCATGATGGATAATCCCTGGCTTGCAGAATATGTCTTGACAGGAAGCGTTCTTCCGTTAACTGACTACATGGAAAAAGAGGATCCCACCTATATCGAGGGATTTGCTCCCGAGGCTCTTGACGTGTACGGCCTTTACAAAGGTATTTACTATGCCTATCCGATCATGTTTGGAGAAATGATGTTACTCTACCGCAAGGATCTTTTTGAAGATTATGCCGACGAATATGAAGCTAAGTTTGGTACGAAGTTGCAACCCCCTAAAACTTGGGACGAGTACCTTCAGATTGCAAGATTTTTCACCAGAAAATATAATCCAGATTCACCGGTAAAATATGGAGTATCGATATCTGGAGAGAGAGGGGATGGTGCTATAAGCGAGTTTCTGCCCTGGTTGTGGGGTTATGGGGGTGAGGTCTTCGACAGAAACTGGAACGTAACAATCAATACTCCAGCTGGCATTGAAGCCTTTAAGGCTTTTGGCGAGCAGGCTAAATATGCTGCTCCCGGTTACATCAGCATGGTATGGGAAGAGTCCCTTGTTCCATTTGCCAGTGGGGATGTAGCGATGATGGAGACATGGGATGCGTTTTGTGATACAGTAATAAATCCGAAAACGTCCAAGGTCTGGGATAAAGTCGGTTTTGCGCCAGTCCCAGGAGGTGTTCCTCTTCTAGGAGGTTGGGGAATGGTCATCAACAAGAATAGCGCTAATATCGACGCTGCATATAAGTTTCTGCGGTGGTCGTGCGGCCCTGAAGTAGCCGAAAAATCACTTGATATTGCCGTAGTAACACCGACTCGGCGCGATGTATACGAAAAACCTGCGGTAAAGAAGAGAATCCCCTGGCTTGATGCGTTTTTTGCTAATTTTCCTCAAATAAGAAAGTATGCTGATGCTTACAAGGGAGGTCCAATTCTTGTCCCTGAGGCTGAATATCACATTATCCTGGGTTCAATATGTAATGAAGTCCTCGCAGGAGCGATAACTGCTGAAGAAGCTGCGAAGAGAGCCGAAAGAGAAATAACTAAGCTGTTAAAGGAACATGGATATCTCTGAGGTTGGTGAGTAAAGTGAAGGGCAGCGGGATAGCGCCTGATCCTGCTGCCCTTCAGTATGAGGTTAGCTCTTTTTGGGTGAGGAAAGATAAAGAAGGAAGATCTGTCTATGGAAGGGAAGAAGGAAAGATTTATTCCGTATTTATTCCTAATGCCAGCAGTGATGGTGCTACTCTGCATAGTAATGTATCCTTTCCTATCTTCATTATTTGTGAGTTTCCATTCTTGGTATTTAGCGAATCCACTAGGGCCAAGATTCGCTGGGCTTCGCAATTACTCATCTCTTCTCACTGATCCCTCCATTTATACCGCTTTCAAACTTGCTTTTGTATTTCTGGGCATTACGATTGGAGCTCAAATGGCCATTGGTATCGGATTAGCTCTTTGGCTGAATAGCCCGTATTTGAAATGGAAAAAAGTATTTAGGTCTATATTCATAATTCCAATGATGATAGCTCCCGCTGTTGCCGCTACTCTTTGGAGGATAATGTTTGTGGGTCAATATGGCATTCTCACCTATGTAGCTAGTCTGTTTGGTTTGGGAAACATTGGCTGGATAGACAACCCTAGTATGGCGATGTATTCCCTTTGTATAGTGGCAATTTGGCAATGGATGCCTTTCGTGATGCTGATAATCCTAGCTGGACTCCAATCTATCGGTAAGGAATTATTGGAAGCAGCCCAGGTCGATGGAGCAACGGACAGGAAAATTCTTCATTACATTACTTTTCCCCTCCTAAGACCATATATTGTCATCGCTTTTATAATGCGGATTATTTTTGGTTTCCGCGCCTTTGAAGTATTCAGAATTATAACCAGGGGAGGACCTGGAAGAGCCACAGAGCCCATAATGCTAACATTGTATCTGAAAGGATTTCAATATCTGCAGATAGGGCAGGCTTCAGCCTTATCATACCTGATGTTGTTGATTGTGATTGTTCCGATCATGATCTTCGCTAGTAGACTTTTTCCCACCATCACAAAGGAGTGAAAGGTGCATATCAAAAGAGGTCAGATAAAAACTATCATCATTACTCTTCTGTGTGTTTTGGTTAGCATCGTTTACATATTTCCTGTATACTGGCTAGTAAGCGTGTCTATCGAAAAGACAGTGGATGCCTTTCGGTTTCCACCAAAAATACTATTTACCCCTACCTTAGAGCATTATAGGGCTCTGTTTGAGACAAGACCTATAGCTCGGTATTATTCTAACACCCTCATAGTGGTTTCTTCTACGGTTCTTCTTTCCCTTTTGTTGGGATTACCGGCATCTTACGCTTTAGCAAGATTCAGAATTAAAAGGAAAAAGGACATTTCTATTTGGATATTGAGTCTGCTAATGTTGCCTCCAGCTGCAGCTGCTATTCCTTATTATCTCTTCATGAGGCAATTGGGACTGTTACATACTAGACTCAGTTTAATCATAGTCTATAGCACCTTCAACTTGCCCTTCATTATATGGCTAACAAGGAGTTTCTTTGAAAGTCTGCCCAAAGAGATAGAAGAAGCTGCCCTCATAGATGGATGCTCTCGCTTGGGAGTTCTATGGCGTATTGCCATTCCTCTAAGTAGCCATGGAATTGTATGTAGTGCCCTATTTTGTGTAATCCTGTCGTGGAATGAGTTCCTCTTTGCCTTTATTCTTACAGGACTACGCTCTTACACGCTCCCTGTTACGATAATGAGTTTCTGGACCGATAAGCACGTTTATTGGGGCCAAATTCTTGCGATTGGGACTCTTTTAGTCGCTCCAATCGTAATTTTAGGAGTAGTGATTCAGAAATTTCTTGTGACGGGCTTTACGTTTGGCGCTATTAAAGGGTAAGCCCTGATTCTCACAGAAACCGGATGAAAACACTTCGAAAACCGAGGATAGAATCAAAGTGAATTCCTACGAGAGAGTCAAAGCAGTATTGGATGGAAGAATTCCAGATAGAGTACCTGTATGTTTAATTAATTTTATCTGTGCTTGTCGGATAGCAGGGTATTCGGTTAAAGAATGCTTTACAGATGGGAAGAAACTTGCTCAATCCCAGATTGTGGCTCAAGAGAAGTTTGGTCATGATATGATTCATCTTCAAAATGGAGTTGTGGGTATAGTCGAAAGTTTAGGTGGAGAGGTAAAATTCTTCGATGATAAATGCCCAGAACTAGCAGAACCTATTATCAGGAATTTAAGTGAATTCCATAAACTGAAGTTCCCAAATTTTCATAAATCTGGTACTCTTTTAGCTGGATTAATTAAAGCTGCTCGGATAATATCTTCCAGCCTCGATAATAAAGTGTTTTTGCGATTTGATGCTGAAATTGGTCCCTTTTCAATCGCCGCAGAATTAATGGGATTGGAGAATTTTTTATTACAGCTTGTAGAAAATCCAAGAAATTGGAAATACGCACGACGATTGCTCAATTTTTGCTCAGAAATAGTTATTCAATTGGCTAAGATTTTAAGATCTGTTGGAGCTCATCTATCTGGATTTGGGGATGGTTTTATTGGACCAGATGTCTGCTCTCCTTCTTATTATAGCCGATTTGGTTATCCTCACCATAGGAGCATTGTTACTCGATGCAAAAAAGAAGGAATAGACATGGTCATTCATATGTGTGGCAATGCCACTCCTATAATGGGTTATCTCGTTAATGCAGGAGCAATGGCCCTTGAACTAGATTATAAAATTGATATGGAAGGATGCCGAAGAATAACCGAAAATAAATTGACCATTATAGGCAATGTTAATCCAACTACTGTGTGTCGAGGTACTCCTGAACAAATAATGAGTGAGGCTATAAAAGCTATTAGAGTTTTAGGGAGAAGGGGTTATTTTATATTGGGCCCAGGTTGTGACCTACCTTACGAGACTCCGGATGAGAACCTCTACGCTTTGATTGAGACAGCCAAACAGTATGGAGAGTATCCTCTCAAAGATAAAGGACTTTCGAAGGTTTTAGCTGCTCTACAAAATCCTTGAAGTTTGGCTTATCAGCTTCTTTGTGTTTCCAGCGGTCAAGAGGGGACCGGAAACCAGCAACATCGAAAGAACGAGCAAACGTCCCTTTATCTTGTCCAGAGGAACATTATCGAAGATATGCTTACCATCCCTTGCTCTCTATTTCCAAAAATATGGCCAAGACCCAATTTTGGTCGAGAGGGATAAAATGTGGCCCCTTTTAAGAGACCACCCAGAGAGAGATCGATCTATATCTTAGCAGTTTAGAGTGGGGTCGCAGAGGGTACTAACAGAGTAATAAAGAGAGACAATAAAGGCTATTATAAAGAAATAGATGAAATTCTTACTGAAGCTAAATCAAGGATCCAGGAAAGACGTAGTCTATAGGATTGAAATGTGATGGATGTCCTTTGCCTAGGGCAGATAACGGCGGACGTGGTCGTTAGATCTATACAAAAGGTACCTGAGAAAGGTAAGTCAGAATTTGTTGACAAAATGGAGCTCCATAACGGTGGATGTGCTTGTAATACTGCGATTGGCCTTGCCAAGATTGGCATTAGAACCGGTGTGACGGGGAAAGTTGGTAGAGATGGATTTGTGGCAGGATTCTTAACAGGGATAGTTAAAGGTTGGGACCTTAAGCTAACCGGAGAGTTCGCTAATGCAGTGGGCGGATGTGTAGTAACCTCAGTAGGTGCCGCACAGGGAATAAAGTCACTTGATGAAACCCTCCAATTTATGAAAATCACTCCCAAATTGAGACACGCGCGCATAGAGTAGTCCTCGGTGTTGAGTGAAGAACAATTGAGTGCATCGATGTGTGTCTGTGTCATTTGGTAAAACTGGACAAAAATTCAAAGTTTAATAAAGTTAAAGAAGGTCTGGTGAGCTAATTTTAGTGGAGGAGTATTAGCCATTGGCTACTCAATTTAAATTGGGGATTAATGCAGGGTTTGCCATCAATCGGTTTCCGGAGCCGGAGGTATGGCTGAGGATTGTGGGAAAGGAGCTGGGTTTAAAATATGTCCAATTTGTAATCGATCTTCTCAATCCTTTTCTTCCTAAAATCGTCATAGATCGGGAGGTTGAGAAGATAAAGAAAAATGCAGTAAAGTATGGTATTAAGATAGATACTACTTTCACCAGTGCCTTTACACGCATTAATCACCTGATGCATCCAGATAATCTTCAAAGAAAAGTGTGGCTTGGCTGGTTTAAGCGATGGTTCAAGATCTCGGCAGATTTAGGAGCAAGAGGCTCCGGTGGCCATTTTGGGATAATGTCGGTGGAGGATTTTAATGACGAGAAACGAAGAAAATTCTTAGTTCGGGAAGCCATCAATTCCTGGCGTAAACTGGCTCGTTTTGGAGCAAAGCTGGGATTTAGATTCCTCATCTTCGAGCCTATGTCCATACCCCGGGAGATGGCCTGCACTATTGACTCAACCAGGGATTTACTAGACAGAGTTAATCACGGTGATTTACCTATTCCCATAAGGTTAAACCTGGATGTTGATCATGGGGACTTAGCTTCTTCTGACCCTCGAAATAGAGACCCTTACGCCTGGCTAAAGGAACTGGGTCACCTTTCTCCAGTGATTCATATAAAGCAGAGCACCAAAGACAAAGGTGGCCACTGGCCCTTTATCTCACAATACAATAAAGACGGTATCATTACTCCCCCTAAAGTAATGGAAGCCATCCAGGCATCAGGTGCAAAAGAGGTAGTCTTTTTATTTGAGTTTTCGCACCGGGAGCGCTATCCCGCTGAATATCAGGTCATAGATGATCTTAAGGAATCGGTGGAGTACTGGAGAAAATACATTGAGGAATGAAGAGGACGAAAGCAGCCAGAAAAAAGAAAAGCGGACAGGATTTTTTTTCTGGGTAAAACAAGAAATGAGAGCGAGAAGGAAAAAAGCAGAGATAAAAGGATGAAGGCAGCTTTTTTGTACATAGATAAAGCAAAACATATGGGAATTGAAAATGTAGCTAAACCAGCCTGTGGACCAAATGATGTCCTGGTGAAAATTAACACTTGCGCTATTTGTGGGACAGATGGAAGGATATACGAAGGGACAAAAGACGTTACCAAAGGATTTGTTCCTCAAATTAAGGGGTACGGTGAAGGTAAATTTATCATAGGTCATGAAATTGTAGGAACTGTAGAAGAGATTGGTTCGGAAGTTAAAAATCCTAGATATAAAGTTGGAAGCAGGGTAATTATAGTTACTTCAATAGGTTGTAGGAAAAACGGATGTAGAGCATGCAGAGAGGGTAATTATAATATGTGCAAGAATAACCGCCCCATTGGCT
>Ga0209991_10001284_pt1 | contig 11334 bp, 11 predicted proteins | sample ChitaG_FD_183167 | JGI IMG/M metagenome (GOLD analysis project Ga0209991, IMG submission 183167) | Deep subsurface microbial communities from South Pacific Ocean to uncover new lineages of life (NeLLi) - Chile_00310 metaG (SPAdes)... | ecosystem: Environmental > Aquatic > Marine > Oceanic >...
GGGAAGAAAGTATTTTACCGTATGATTTTGCTCAAAAATTTGCTCCTATTACTGGTTTTAGAAATATTTTAATTCACGAATATTTGGATATTGACTGGGATGAAGTATATAAAAATCTTCAAAAGATAGGTCAATTCTATAAGTTTATGGATTATATTAAAAAATGGTTATCTCAAAGAAATAAATAACGACAAAGGGCTGTCCCCTGTCATTTTGTCCCCTGTCATTTTGTTGAAGTAAAGACTATTTTAACCGGTCAACTAATTTATCTTGTATCTTGTATCTTGCAACTATTAGCTGACAACTGAAAACCGATAACCGAAAACTTGTATTTGTGCTAACGACTATTCACTATTCACTAACGACTAATTAATAAGGAGGTTCTTATCATTGTTATTGTTAATTAAAAAATTAAAAAAAGTAAAACCTATCGCAGGACCGTCCCCTGACAGATACCTTGATACTGACACTGACAAATTTAAAAAACCTGCCAGAGAACCGTCCCCTGGTATGTTTTTAGCTATAGCTATATGTTTACTTTTAATTTTGACAACAGGGTGTAGTATAAATCCAACCCCTCCAACTCCTGATATTACTGGATCTATAGAAGGATATATTTTTGAGCCTACCTCTCCGATAACCCAGGGCATGATGCTATTAAGTGGTGCCCTGGCTTCGGTTTCAAATACTTCTAATACTGCCCTTACCAATGTATTAGGTTATTTTAAGATTGACGAAATACCGGTAGGGGAACAAATATTAACTATATCCAAGGAAGGTTATGTTACTCTTATCCTTGAAAATGTTCCCATTATTGAAGGAGAGATTACTTTGCTCGGTGGGGAAGGCCAGGATCGCTTAATCCTATATCCTACCACCGGGAAGACCCAGTTTGATAAGGCAATGTCTTATTACAATGATCAAGATTATGTGAATGCTATTATTGAATTTGAAAAATTACTGAATGACCATTCAAATTCTATATACGCAGATGATGCTCAATATTATCTGGCTTTATCCTACAAATATCTTTATTATTATAATAGCGCTATACTAGAATTTGAGAATCTCCTTTCGAACTATACCTATAGTGTTTTTGCTGATGATGCCCAATTCAATATTGGAGATTGCTATTATGCCATAGGTAATTATCAACAGGCTCAAATAGAATATCAAAAACTAATAGATAATTATCCTGAGAGTGATTGGGTTGACGACGCTCAATACAGTATATCTCATACTTATTTTGTCTCAGAACTATATAATTCAGCTATTTCATCCTTTCAAAAAGTTATTATCAACTACCCTACCAGTGAGTTTGCCGATGACGCTCAGTTTTATATAGGATACTGCTATATCAAGCTAAAAGATTTTGTAGAGGCAATAATTGAATTGGAAAAAGTCATAGAAAACTATCCGCAAGGCACCTGGCCTGATGGACGTTCGGTTCCTGCAATTACCCAATTTTATATAGGTTGGTGTTACGAGAAGTTTGAAGACTGGTCCAATGCTATTATGGCTTATCAAAAGGTGATTGATAATTATCCAGGCGGTACCTGGTCAGACGGTAGTTTGATTTCTGAGAATGCTCAAGCCAGGATTGATTGGATAAACTCATATGGTCTTTAGCATTAATTAAGTGTATCGCGTATACATAAGTTATCCAGTTTACCAGTTAAAATACAGGTTACAAGTTACAAGGTTAGAAAGAAGAAGTAAAGGCTTATCGGGTAAAGAAGGGGTATAAAGTCTAATGGTAGGGGCAGACCTTGTGTCTGCCCGTAATTTTAAGGGTTGGATTCATCCAACCCGTCTGTTTTTTGTCATTCCCGTTTTCACGGGAATGATATTTAAAGATAGATTCCCGTTTTCACGGGAATGATATTTAAAGATAGATTCCCGTTTTCACGGGAATGAGATAATATTTTTTTCTTTTGGAGTAGAACTATTTATGTCTGATTCTAATAGAGACAATTTGCTTATAGAACAATGTCTTAATGGAAGGCAAGGTTCTTTTTCAAAATTAATAGATAAATATAAAAAATTAACCTTTAACGTAGCATATAGAATGACCAATAATCTACAAGATGCTGAGGATATTTCTCAGGAAGTATTTATTCGGGTTTATAAATCATTATATAATTTTAACCCAAATTATAAATTTAGCACCTGGCTGTATCAAATGACTTTGAACATTTGCAGAGATAGATTTAGAAAAGGCAAAATTCCTTCAATTTCCCTTGATACTCCTCTTAATAAAGATGACCAGAAAGATCTTGGTTCGATGATCTCTGATAACCAAAATAATCCGGAAGATATTATTATAAGAACTGAACAAACTAATTTTGTAAATGCACTAATATCTTCTTTGCCACCTAAATACAGAGAAGTTATAATCCTACGCCTCCTCAGAGACCTTTCTTATGAGGAAATGTCCAAGATTTTAGACATATCTCTTGGTTCGGTAAAGACCCGTCTCTTTAGAGCAAGGGAGCAGTTGAAGAACAAATTAAAGAAATGAAACTTTTTAGCTTTTATTCCGTATTAACAATTAGAAGAGAGCATTGACGAAATACTCTTCTGTCATTGAGAGAGTTTATTATTTCCCTCTCCTTTGAGCCCTTCATATGCAAAAGACAAAAAGAGATAGAATAGATTACCGCTTTCGCGGTAATGACAGATGTAGGGGCTTGATTCATCAAGCCCGTCTCGTAACTGAAAACTGAAAACAAGGTATAAAAAATGAACTGTAAAAAAACTAAAAAATTACTCCAATTATATATAGATGATGCTCTTACTTTTGGAGAAAAACAGCTGGTTGAGCAACATTTAGAAGAGTGTTCTGCCTGCCGCACAGAATTAAAATCACTATCTGCGACGGTAAAGCTTATAAAATCTCTTCCTGAAGTTTCTACTCCCCCAAATTTTACCGAAAACTTAATGTCGAAAATTTCTCAGATTGAAGAGAAGGAGAGGGGAAAAATTATCCCGGCCTGGCAGATATCTTTAAAGAATTTATGGAGCGCTCCCCGATATAGATATGGTTTTGCCGCCGCTCTTACTACCGCTGTCTTTTGCTTTTTAGCTTTTACCTTTTTATTTCATCCCTCAGTTCTACCAGGACAGAGAGAAACTCTTGCTCAGGTTGAGGTTACCTTTACAATATCCGGCATCAATGCAAATCAGATTGCCGTAGCCGGAGATTTCAATGGCTGGAATACAAGTGCCAATCAATTGGAAGACCCTGACGGTGACGGAATCTGGACCGGTAAAATGTATTTGAAACCGGGAAGATATGAGTATATGCTGGTAGTAGATGATGGTAAATGGGTCACTGACCCCAATGCCAAAGTTTATGCTGATGACGGTTTTGGCAGTAAAAATGCAGTTTTATTTATAAACAATAATAGCGGATAAAAATATCATAAAAAGTTGCAAGATGCAAGATGCAAGATGCAAGATGCAAGGTGTGGGGCTTGATTCATCAAGCCCGTTTCATACGTAGGACAGGCGTCTCGCCTGTCTATGTATACGAGGTATTACAAGAATGAAAGAATATTTATTAAACAATAAAAATAAAAAAAACAATAAACCCAAAAATATTCTTATTTTAATATTAATTATTACTACTTGTATCATTTACTCTTTTTCTGTATGGGCAAATGAGGAACAACTTCAAACCTCGCCTTCTCTCCAGCAGATTTCTAAAATAATCGATTCTTATCCCAATATATCTTCCTTTCAAGCCAGCCGACTATTAAAAGAAGCGGAGGAAGCCATTCAATTTGGTATATCTCTGGATGATGCCCAGGACATTATACAAAAAAGTTTGGAAAATGAGGGAAATCCCTATACCATAATAAGCTTATTCTCTTTATTGAGTGATATAGAAAAAGATAATTTACCTAATTCTATCCTGATAAATAAACTAAAAGAAGGTCTGGCTAAAGGAGCCCCCCCCGCTAAAATAATTGTAAGCATCAGGGAAAAATCTAAAAACTTACATTTTGCAAAATATTTAGTAGAGCAATCTTTTTTAGAAGAAACCGATATCCAGGAAAAAAGTGAGGCTATTGAAATTTTAGCCAGCAGCTTTGCTTCCAATATTACGGAAGATATGATAACCGATATTTTTACAAAGGCAATTCATAAGAAGAAGGATATTAAAGATATAGCTGGTGCTATTACTGCTTTATCTAATTTGCTTAATCTGGAAATCTCTGATACTTCTGCCCGGGTTATTAGCCAAGATTTACTGAACGAAGGATATAATAGCGAAGATATGGCAATTTTAACCAATGTTATTACCTTTGCTAAAAAGAACGGTCTATCTGTGTTAGAGATAAATTCAAAGATAATTGATAGAATTAGAGAAGGAGAAGATGCGCTAAGTATTGAGGAAAAATTAGTTGATTATTTAAAGGATAAGGAGATGGCGGGCAAGGAAGAGAAACCTTCTTCAGTCACCACTACACCTTCAGTTGGTGAAGAGGCAGTTACCCCTACACAAACTACTCCTGAACCTCCTTCGGAAGAGATACCTGCTCCGGAAGAGCCATCATCAGATGAAGAGGTTACTACACCAACTCAAACTGGCGGTCCCGACGCACCTTAACAAAATAACTAGATAATCTTGCATTTTGCATTTTTATCTTTATTTAAACTTGTAACTTACGCTAACGACTAATTATGAAACTTTTCTTGACTTTCATCGTACTATTAACTAGTATTAAGTTAGTTATTTGGTTACGTAGTTAAATAGTTAATCAGTCTTTATCTTATCTTATCTTAATCTTAACTGAAAACTGTCAACTGACAACCGGTATTTATCTTATCTTAATCTTAACCAGCTAACCAATTAACTAATTAACCAACTAACGGTTTAAAAGCGGTAGTTTCTCATCCCGTATCAGGTCGAGATGTTAAAAGTGCTTATGAAATAAAAGGAGCAAAAAACTCCTCTTGTAAGCAGCGAGAGTAAGAAGCTATTTTAAAAGAAGAAATTAAAATTAATTAATTTCGCGAAATTAAGTAAATAAATTCATTGTAAAAAACGAAAGGAGAAATATAATGAAAAAATTATTAATTGTTTTAATGGTAGTTGCAGTGTCATCCTTCCTCTTTGTGGGTTGTCTTGGCGTAACTCCACCAGCCGATGATGTCGACGACGACGACGACGTCGACGACGTACTAGCCTCAGCTACTCCTGTTTTAACTGGTGTAGCATCTAGTGCTGTAGTCCCAGTCGCAATCGTTGATCTTACATCTACCGCCACCCAGTATGTGAATAAAGCAGAGGCAGGTACCTTAATATTCGTACAGGGAACTGCCCCCGCCGAATCCCTAGTTTCAATTTACCTTGATGATGTCGCAATTACTGCCGCTGTGGGTGAAACATCAGTAAATGGATTATGGTCGATTTTTGTAGCTAAAAGTGCCTTAGGTGATGATGGAGTAAAAGTAATAACAGCTAAGTGTACAGAAGTTGGCTTAACAGAGAGTGTAGCATCTAATGCAGCAACCTTTACCTTAGATACAGTTTTGCCGTCAGCTACAACACTAGCGGCCACAGCTGATGCAGCAGCAGGAGCTACTGGTGGAACTGCTGTCTCCGACGTCCTTGGAACAGCAATTGTTTCGGCAACAGTGCCAGCAGCTAATACTGACGACATAGTAACCGGAACATGGGTAATTAAAATCCTCGGTATTAGCGGAGCCACCAATAATGTAAGCTTTGCCTTGGATGGTGGTACTCCAACTATATATACTGGAGTTTCAGGCAGCCATATTTTTGCACTTGGCGCTCCCATACCAGGAGTGAGGGTTCTACTTCCGGTAGTACCAACACCAGGCCAACAAAGTACAATAACCTGTCTTGCTGAAAGCGCTGCGATTGTAGATAGAGCCAGGGTTCTTTTTAGTGAAGAAATAACCAATGCATCAGCAATATTGCTAGCTAATTATGTCTTTTCAACTGCAGCTGTTGTAAACGTACCTACTGCTGTTTTGTATGCTGACCCATACATGTACTTTAGTCCCATGGTAACAGCTGTGCTAGCTTCAGGCAATACACTATCATGCTCTGTTAACGGTGTGGAAGATTTAGCTGGAAACATCCAGACTACTGCATCTGTTATTACTTGCGTAGTAAGTGCAGCACATGCAACTACTCTTGCACCGTAAAACTAGAATTGTAGATTGAATATACAAAATAAAAAAGGGTCACTTCTGTGACCCTTTTTTATTTCCCCCCCCCCACCCCTTATGTCATTCCTGCAATTTCTGCCCTACATCTTTTTCCTTATTACATATTACACATTACACATTATTTTACGCATTATTGTATCCTCCCTAACCACTAATTTATCTTGAATTTATCTCTGTATTTTCTTTACTAACGACTATTCACTATTCACTAGCGACTAATTTAACTGACGACTAATTTTTTTCATTTTTTTTAAAAAAAAGAAGGACTTTTTAAAATTTTGTAGAATATAACTTTATAGATGACTAAACCCAATGTCACTAACTATCTAACTGAATTATCTTTTTTTACATATTTGCATTTTGTATTTGATTTAAACTTGCATCTTGCACCTTGCAACTGGTTTTTCTTATCTCAATCTTAACTGTAAAATGTAAACTAAAAACTGAAAACAATTTTATATCTTGCATCTTACAATGTGAAATAAAAATTGGAAATTTAAAAACATTTGTATTATTATAATATTTTAAAAAAAGGAGGTAAAATTATTATGTTAATTAAGCGGGGATTCAATTTAGGAGTATTATTACTTATACTTTTCTTGTTAGTTGGTTGTGCAGGAGGAGGAATAACTGATCCGGATGAGATAGGGATTCATGCAATAGCTGATAGCATTAAGACGGCTATAGAGACTAAAAGTGTGAATATGTTTATGAGCAATATTTCTCTGGATTATTCTGATTCTGAAGGAGGAACTTATAATAGCATATATGCTATGGCCCAAAATATGATTTCCGAAATAGAAGCAGCTGAGGAAATGGCCGGTTCGTCCGGGGTTAATTTGACAATTAATTCTTCTATTTCAAATCTGGTTGTTGTTGGCTCAACTGCGAACTCGGATTTAAAAATAACTATTAGTGCCAAGGTGTTATTTTTTACAGTTTATAGTGAAGACATAACCTTTGAAACCATCTTCCAAAAAGAGGGTAATGATTGGAAGATAATCTCCATGATGGAAATGTAATTAATAAAATTCCCAATACTGTTTATGGTATAACAGACTTAGCGGGAAATGTCGGTGGAACAGCTATCGTTCCGCTTTCTGCATCTTGCACAGTAGGCGTAGCATCTGTAACTGCTTTAAAACCGTAGATTGTTGTATTAACATATAAATAATAAAGGGTCACATCTGTGACCCCTTATTATTTTGCACTTTGTGCTTGTCCCATTAAGAGGAACTACCTTTTTAACATTATTTCTTTTCTCCACTACTAATTTATCTTGAATTTATTCTCTGTATTTTTCCTTCCTGCAATTTCTACCCTACATCTTTTTCCTTATTACATATCACTCATTACCGTATTTTCTCTAATGAATTTAACTGGCTAACTGGGTAACTAAATTATCCATCTTTTTTTATTTTTTTTAAAAAAAAGAAGGACTTTTTAAAGTTTTGTAGAATATAACTGTATAGATAACTAAACCCAATGTCTCTAACTATCTAACTGAATTATCTTATCTTGTATATTCGTATCTTGTATTTGATTTAAACTTGCAACTCGCAACTTGTAACCTGTAACTTGCATCTTGTTTTTTTATCTTGTATTTTAAATTTTCTTTACTAACGACTATTCACTATTCACTAACGACTAATTTAACCGGTCAACCGGGTAACTAATAAAGAAGCGAGGAGGTAAATTTATGAATGGGAAAAAGTTAATGACAACTCTTATTTTGATATTGTTATTGTTTAATCTAACCGGATGCATAAGCCAGGAGTTAACTGATGAGGATTCAGTTGAAAACTTAATTGATACCTGGGTAGAGGGCTACCAAGAAAAAGATTTGGATAAGTATATGGGGGTATATTCTCCTTCATTAATTGTTGAAGAACAGGATGGAGCGGAAAATACTTTGGAAACTTATGACTATGTGGAGAAATACAGCCGGCTTAAAGATATTTTTGATGCTGATACTTCTATCTCTGCGGTTACCAATGCAGTAAATGTGGTAGTTTCGGGTCTTACGGCTACTGCTACTTTTTTTGTAGATTATGAAACTACTTCCACCATTGATGATATTGAGAGTACTGAAAAATGGTCGGAATACGTAGTCTGGACATTGGATAAAGGGTGGGGTTTCTGGTCGGTTAATTACGAGGTATTTCAAAAGTTACCCTGAAAAGTTAATAAATGAGAGGCGGATTAGTTACTCGGTTACCCAGGTTAACAGTTATCCAGTTAATAAATTAGTTTGCTAGTTAACTAGTTTAGATAACAGTTGCCCGGCTAACTGAAATGACTGGCTAAACTAGTCTTTATCCTAACCGGAAAACTAGCTAACCGGCTAACTAATTAACGGTTAGTATACTAAGAAAGTTATAAATAGTATAATTGAATGAATAAAATAGATGAGAGGAAATAATTTGTCGACTATAAAATCATTTGAAGATTTGGTAATTTGGCAAGAGTCAAGAAAATTTACCAATAATATATACAAATTGACTAAAAAATTTCCTCAGGAAGAGCTATATGGTCTGACTTCCCAGATGAGAAGAGATGCTGTTTCAGTAATGTCAAATATTGCTGAAGGTTTTGATAGAAGAACAACAAAAGAGTTTATAAGCTTTTTAATAATATCACGAGCTTCAGTATCTGAAGTTCAAAATGATTTGTATATCAGTTTAGATTTAAATTATATTAATAATGAAGGTTTCAAAACTTATTATAATCATGCTCAAAAAATAGGTAAATTAATTAATGGACTAATTACCTATTTAAAATCACAAACAGAAAGTTATACAAAAAGCACAAAAATAAATGAACAAATTCAACAATATCTCTAAGTATTTTATCCGAAAAATTGATTTTAATCCTAACCGGCAAACTGGCTAACCGGTTAACTGGGTAACTAAACTAATAGGAAGTTTTTAATGTTTGCAGAAAACAGAACAAAAATTACGATTATAACAATCTGCTTATTCTTATTATTGACACTGGCTGGTTGTTTATTTTCTTCTACAGATGAAACTAAAATTGAGCAGATTGCCGAAAATATTGAAAATGCTATCGAGGAGAAAGATGTAGATTTATTCATGGAAAATGTCTCTTATAACTACTCTGATTCAAATGGCGGAACTTATAATAATCATATTAACTACCTTCCGGAAGGCATAATTTCCCAGATGGAATTAGCTGAAGCTTTTGCTAATTCAGTATCCGGTTTGTTAAAGATAACGACAGATGTTTCTATAACTGACTTAGTAGTAGCCGAGCAATATGCCAGCGGTAAGATGAAAACCGCATTTTCTCTAAAAGTATGTGTTCTTTGGAGTTCTATTTGCCTACCCATTCCGGGGGTAAATGATGAAGAGAGTAGAAATTACAGTGTCGATTTTATAAAAGAAGACGACAACTGGAAAATCATTTCTCTAACAAAAATATAAATCCGGTTACCCGGTTTACCGGTTAGCCAGTTTAATATTAAGAAAATTGTAAAATAGTATAATTAAATAAATAGAATAGATGAAAGGGAATAATTTTGTCGACTATAAAATCGTTTGAAGAATTAATTATTTGGCAAGAAGCAAGAAAGCTTGTCAATAACATATATAAATTAACTAAAAAATATCCCCAGGAAGAACTGTATAGCTTAACTTCACAGATGAGAAGAGCTGCAGTTTCGGTTATGTCCAATATCGCTGAAGGTTTTGATAGAAGAACCACAAAAGAGTTTGTAAGCTTTTTAATAATAGCACGAGCTTCAGTTTCTGAAGTTCAAAATGATTTGTACATCAGTTTAGATTTAAATTATATTAATAATGAAGATTTTAAAACTTATTATAATCATGCTCAAAAAATAGGTAAATTAATTAACGGATTAATTACTTATCTAAAATCACAAACAGAAAGTTATACAAAAACAACAAAGATTAATGAACAAATCCAACGATATCTCTAGGCATCTTAACCGGTAACTGGTTAACTAATACTAACTGGCAAACTGGCTAACCGGGTAACTGGCTAACTAATTGGGAGACCCCAATGAAACAAAAAAAAATAAGTGCATCTGACTATAATAGCTCTTTCTGCACTAAGGCTGCTGAAATAACCATCATCGCTTTGGCTGTATCTGTGCCCATAGCTTTCTATCCCTGGTGCTACAATACTTTTACCCCGGCCAAAGAATTTATTTTCGAAGCTTTAGTAATTATCGGGTTGATGTTTTGGGCCTTTAAAATAATAAACCGAGAAGAGACTAAATTTATCTCCACTCCCTTCAACCTCCCCGTTATAAGTTTTATAGCTATTTGCGTACTCTCTTTGGCTTGGTCAGATACTTTCTTTACCAGCATAAAAGAATTACCTCTTTTTTTGGCCGGGCCCTTACTTTATTTTCTAATTGTAAATAATATAAAAAGCGAAAAGCAGATTAACCGCATCATTAGCGTAGTGCTTCTTGTAGGAGCAGCTCTGGGTATATACGGTATTTTTCAGTACAATGATATTAATTTTCCCTTTTGGGTTTCTGTTTCCGGAACAAAAAAAGTTTTTGGGCTTAGCGGTAATGTTGGTTATTTTGCCGGATACTTAATTCTTCCCCTCTCTCTTGCCATCCCTCTATTCTTGATTAGTAAAAACAGAACCAGAAAGATTCTGCTTTTAATTGGAATCTTGACCATAGGAACTGCCCTTATATTAACCTTTGCCCGCTCGTCTTATCTGGCTCTTGGCGTATCAATACTCTTTATGTTTTTACTCTTCCTCTTATCGAGAGGGAAAATATTTATCAAAGAAAACAAGAAAATCTTTATTTTCTTATTGATTGTAATTATCTTGGCGGGTTCCCTATTTATTATCCTCACTCCCTTAAATAAGCCGGGCACTGCTATTTCACTAATCAAAGGGAGAATTACAGTTATCCCGTTTAGCCAGGATACTAATATTACAAAAAGAATTGCTATCTGGAAATTTACTGCGATGATGATTAAAGACCGTCCCATCCTGGGTTCAGGCATCGGAACTTTTAAATACAATACCTTAAGATACCAGGCAAAATTCTTTGAACAGGGAGATAATCGTTCCATTTACCCTTATGGCTTTTCCGTTTCCGATAAAGCTCACAACGAA
>Ga0209991_10001285_pt1 | contig 11333 bp, 10 predicted proteins | sample ChitaG_FD_183167 | JGI IMG/M metagenome (GOLD analysis project Ga0209991, IMG submission 183167) | Deep subsurface microbial communities from South Pacific Ocean to uncover new lineages of life (NeLLi) - Chile_00310 metaG (SPAdes)... | ecosystem: Environmental > Aquatic > Marine > Oceanic >...
CGTCGGTTCGAGGGCCGGATCGATCATCCGCGGATCTGCCCAGGTGCGCATCACCGTGAACGGTCGGTCGGAGAATCCCGCGGCGCGCACCCTGACGAGTTCGGCCTCGGCCCAGTCGGTGATGGCATCGTTCCGGGCGGCCTGCGCGGCCCGGTAGCGCGCTACGAACTGTTCATCGTAGGGCGGCCCGTTGCGCTCGTTGAACAAATCCAAGTCGGGATCTGTTGCGATGGCATCGCCTTCGTCCACCACTGCAGCATCCATCCACGCGGTCAGTACATCGGGGCGTCCGGGGTGGGCGGCGCTAGCCACGTAGCCGTCGGCCGGAGGAAGTTCATCGAGTCCGGCCGCGGGACGCATCCCGTCCAGCGGGGTGACATGTCGGTCCCCGGCGTTTGCCTGATAGGCAGCCATCAGCGATCCGCCGCCCGAATTACCTAGCAGGATCACCGTTTCGATGCCCTGAACTTCGCGAAGCCAGCGCACGCCGACGCCGATGTCCACGAGCGCGTGGTCCAGAAGGAAGTTGCTCTCAAACCCGCGGAACCGAGTGTTCCACCCGAGGAAGCCGATCCCGCGGGTGGCTAGGTAGTCCGCGAGATAGTGCTCGGAGAAATCGATTTGGTAGTGCGTCGCGATCATTGCCACCGTTGGCCTGCGATCAGCGTTGCGGTGGTACAGACCCTGGCACGGGTGACCACCCGATCCGGCCTGCCGGGCGGTTGGGGAATCCAGACCGACGAACTCCCTGGTGACCCGGGGTGTCCGCGACGACGCTGGGCTAGTCATGGACGTTGTGCCTCCTGGTGGTAGATAGTCCTGTAGAAGATCTCTGCGAGCGTGTTGATGCAGGCGGTGTCGTCGATGTCGTCGCTGGGGCAGATGTCGTCGCTAGGGCAGCTCGCCTGGCCAGACAATTGCGTGTAACAGAATTGATTGAGCATCGACACCAGCGCGACCGCGATCAGTCGGGGGTTGCTGCCCGTGCAGAAGCCTTGCTGCTGAGCGTGTTTCACCATTGAGGTGATCAATCCGATGGGAAAAGAACAGATCTCGTTCCAATACTCGGCGAAGTCGTCGCTGATCATCGCCATTTGCGACACACTGATAATCTCGGCCAGCCGGTTGCGGTAGGTGTTCCAATGCGCTGCGGCGACCTGATGAGAGATCTCCCAGTTGGTGAGTCCCGGCTGGGCCGCCGCCATCGAGCGTTCGCGGGCTTCGTCGCGGAACCGCACCGCCCATTCCCGGACCATCGCCTCTTTGGAGTCATAGTAGTTGTAGAACGAGGCAGTGGATCTGCCCGCTTCGCCGGCGATGTCGGCGATCGTGGTGGCCAGTATTCCCCTGCGAGTGACGACCGCGCGGGCGGCTGCATCGATCGCGGCCTGCGTCTGGCGGCCACGCAGTGTAGGTAACTGTTCACGGGGACTGACACTCAATGGATGCTGCACTCCTCGTGGTCGTTGATTCGTGCCGACGTCGGCACGAAACTGAATCTGATGTTAGATTCAGTTTCTACCGGTGGCCAGGGTTTCGCCGGGCAGCGTGTCCCTGGAGGTGTAATCGTGATCAAGCCGCACAACGTAGGCGGGGATACCAACGCCGAATTCGAGCTCAGTGGTATCAACCACGTCGCATTGGTCTGCTCGGACATGGAGAAGACGGTTGACTTCTACAGCAATGTGTTGGGCATGCCGCTGGTGAAGTCACTGGACCTGCCAGGCGGCATCGGGCAGCATTTCTTCTTCGATGCAGGCAACGGTGATTGCGTGGCATTCTTCTGGTTCGCCGACGCGCCCGACCGGGTGCCGGGCATCTCGTCACCCGCAGCCATTCCTGGCATCGGGGACATCGTCAGTGCGGTGAGCACGATGAACCACCTGGCGTTTCATGTGCCCGCGGAGAAGTTCGATGACTATCGACGGCGTCTCAAGGCCAAGGGGGTGCGGGTCGGACCGATCCTCAACCATGACGAGAGCTCAACTCAAGTGTCGGCCGCCCTGCACCCCGGTGTATACGTGAGGTCGTTCTATTTCCTCGATCCTGACGGTATAACACTTGAGTTCGCGTGCTGGACCAAGGAATTCACCGAAAGTGATGCGGTGGCCATCCCTAAGACCGCAGCCGAGCGTCGGATTCCCGCCGCGACCTGAGTTAGCGCTGTGGTGGGTCGGGGTCACTGTGGAGGAGTTCGTGGGGGTGGTGGGCCTGGTTGATTTGGGGTTGGTCGGCGCCGTTGGTGCTCCAGGCCAGGCGACCGGTGTTGGTGACAGTGGTTTTTATGCGGCCTTGGGTGAGAAGTTTGTGGTCGGGTCCGCAGGCGAAGAACAGGGTGTCGGCATCGGTGCGGCCGCCGACTGCCCAGTCCGGGCTGTGGTGGACTTCGCACTGGTAGCCCGGTGTGAGGCAGGTGGGTCGGCTGCAGCCGCCGTCGCGGGCGTAGCAGATGATGCGTTGGTCGGCGGTGGCGATCCGGGTTTGGCGGCCCAGGTAGAGCGGGCGGGCGGTGTGGTCGTCGAACACAGCCAGGTAATGCACGGAGCCGGCAGCCATCCGGATCAGGTCGCGCATCGGTAGGGCGGTGTTTCCGCCGGTGCGCGCGGGTGCCGGCATCGAGACGTCCTCGGAGTTGACGGCGTGGGCGGCTTGATTGAGTTCGGCCAGGGTGGTGCGCACGATGACGGTGACGGGATGCCCGCGGTGGGCTCCCAGCTCCCCCGAGGCGATGCCGAGTTTCAAGCCGAGTTTCAGGCCGTCATGGCAGCGCTGTGCCGCGCTGCGCTCATCGCGGGTTTCTTCGACGGGGCCCTCGGGTAGGTGGCGGCCTGGGCGTACTGCGGCAGTGAGGGCTTCGACATAGGCGCGGGTTTCGGGGTCGATCCAGCCGTTGAGCCGGGACATGCTGTCACGGCCTTGTGGATGCAACGTGAGGCCGCGGCGGCGGGCCCGGTCGGTTTCGTCGTAGTGCCCGTCGGGGTTGAAGACGTTGTCGATGCCTTTTCCGAGTTCGGTGAGGTAGTCGGCGTCGTGCTTGGTGGCTTCGCGGACCAGGGTGGCTTCCACCTCGACCCGGTCAGCCTCCGACGTGCGCGAGGGCAACAGGTCGATGACTTTGGTGATCGCTTTCATGTGGTCTTCGCCGAGTTGCCCGGCAGCGACCGCGTCGGCGACGGCGGGCAGCGGTGCCGGTAGCGGCGGGCCGGAAAGTTGGCGGCGGGGCCGGATTCGGGCGGCCATCGCGAAGCGGCGTTTGACCTCGCGGGTCGGGATCCGCAGACGCGCGCACAGGCGCCCGATCGTGTCGGGGACCATTCCGTTCTCATCGGGTGGGTCAGCGAGCTGGCCGAACACCCGGTACATCAGAGCGCGGTTGGTGCGCTCCTGGGTTTCCAAGCGCTCGGCCAGCTCGACGCGGTATCTGTTGCCGACCTCATCGCCGGGTAGGTCACCCATCTCGCGGTAGGCGGCGTCGACCTGATCCAGCAGCATGCACAACCGCTGCCGCGCTGCCTTACCGGTGATGGACTGACCCATGAGCCAAGGCTATCGAACGCATGAGCGAATATTTCGGCTAAGTATCGGCCCTGTGGATGAATCAGCGATTGGGGATAACTGATCAACTCCGGTCCCGGTAGAGCGTGGGATCGGCGAGTTGGTCGATGAGTGCCGCGAGCTGGGCGGTCAGTTGACCTTGAGTCATTCCGATGTCGCCGGAGAGCCACGCGCTCAGCGTCTGCGCGACACCGCCCACCACGAAGTGTCCAGCGGCCTTGATCCGGTCGTTGGGCTTGATGTGCAGGGCGACACCGGCATGCTGTCCCGACAGCAGCGCGAACAGGGCGCCGGACTCTGCGCGTTTGCGCACAACTATCGGATTGGCAAGGTGGGCGCTGAACAGCAGTCGGCCGACTCGGGCGTCGTTGGAAATGGTTCGCACAATGTTGGCCATTCCCGCGCGGCTCTGCTCCCTGGCCGCGGCGGTCGCGACGGCCGCCTGGGTGGTGGCGGCGATGTCGGCGATCACCCAGTCGAACACCGCGCCGACGAACACATCTTTGTCGGCGAAGCTCTCATAGAAGTAGCGCGCTGCCAGTCCGGACTGCGAGCAGATCGACCGGACTGTCAGGTCGGCGGGGACGACCGGTCCGCCAAGCAGGTCCAGGCCGGCTTCCAGTAGCGTGCGCCGGCGTTTCGCGATCCGCTGCGAAGCCTCGACGCCGCGGTACGGACGCACCTGGGCCATTCGTTCATATTGACACTTGGCAGGCGTCGGAGCAATATCAGGAAACATACGTTCGCACTTTTGGGTGCCGTTACTGAGAGGAGCCGTCGATGACGGTGAACGGAGCGAGCGTGCTCGCCTCGCACGTCGAACGCGCCGTGAGCGAGGCCGCCCCTCAGGCGCGCTCGCCGAAATCCGGTTCCGCCGGGATGCTGGGACTTGGTCTCCTCGCCGGTCCCGCCAACGTGATCATGCAGCTTGCGCGCCCCGGCGTCGGATACGGCGTGATGGAGAGCCGCGTCGAAAGCGGTCGGATCGACCGGCACCCGATCAAAAGGGCACGCACCACTTTCACCTACCTCGCGGTGGCCACCAGCGGGACCGACGAGCAGAAAGCCGCGCTCCGCCGCGCTGTCGACAGCGCGCATGCCCAGGTGTTCTCCACCGAGTCGAGCGCGGTCGAGTACAACGCGTTCAACAAAGACCTGCAGCTGTGGGTTGGGGCATGTCTCTACAAGGGCACCGTGGATGTGCACCGGCTGCTAATCGGGGAAATGGACGAGCAGACCGCGGATCAGGTTTATCTAAAGGGACGGTCACTGGCGACGATGCTCCAGGTACCCGAGGGCATGTGGCCGGCCGACCGGGAGGCGTTCGACCGGTACTGGCAGAAGTCTCTGGACGAGGTCCACATCGATGACGCTATTCGCGAGTATCTGTACCCGATCGCCGCAGCTCGGCTGGGGGGGCTGTCGCTGCCCTGGCCGTTGCGGGGCATTTCGGAGGGTCTGGCGTTGTTGATCACCACGGGCTTTCTGCCACAGCGGTTTCGCGACGAGATGCGGCTGCCCTGGGACGCGGCCCGACAGCAACAGTTCGACCTGTTGATGGGCGTGTTGCGCATCGCCAATAATGTGGCGCCCAGTTTCGTGCGCCAGTTTCCGTTCAACGTGCTACTCAAGGACGTCGACTTGCGCATCCGCACTGGCCGCCCGCTGGTGTGACGGGCGAATTGGAATCTCGGCAGTCCATAGGAATGGGAAGTGATGAGGGCAATCACGGACCGTAGCAGCGTTCAGTCGAACATGAACCCACCCATGAAACGGGTCATCCGGCGCAGGTAATCCGGCTGGCTGACGTGCAGCACATGGTTTCCGGGAAACCAGTGGAACGCGCAATGGTCCCAGTGCTTCCACAAGATTTCTGCCTGTTCCGGTGGTGCCAGCCGATCGCCGAGGCCGGCGATGATTAGCCGTCTGTCCTTGGGGGTCAGCGGCCGATAGTTCAGCGGGGAGGAGTACATCGCCGCCGCGCCGGAGAGCTCGGTATCGGTTCCGAGGATCTTGTCCCGCAGTGCAACAACCTTGTTGGCCGGGAACCATTCGTCGACCGTTCTGTCTGGGGTGACCACGGGTACGTTGGGGATCACTGCCTGAATCCTGTTGTCGACGCTGGCGATCAGCGCCGAGGTGTACCCGCCCAACGACATTCCGGTCAGCGCGACTCGATCGACGCCGGTGTACTCCAGATAGTCGATGAGCGAACGGAAGTCGTGCACCGCTTGAGCCATTGCCTCGGCGAATCCGGCAAAGCCGTTTGCAAAGTATCCGTATCCACTGAAAGGGGAATACTTTTCAGCGCGACTCCCGTGGAATGGCAGCGTGTACAGAACTACGTCGTACCCGCAGCGGTAGAACCAGGGCAGCGAGAAGAAAAGCCCGTTGAACAGGTAGGCCGAACCCATGAATCCGTGGATCACGCAGAGCGTGGGCCGCGGCCCGTCGCTGTGACGCCAATGCTGAGCATGGACGACGTTGTTGCGTGTATAGCCGCGGTTTCGATCACGCACTGCCGGGTTGAGCGCCCGGAAGCTGCTGTCGAAGCGGATGTTGCTGACGCTGCCCTTCGCCAGCCATTCGGCGACCGGGTTAGCCGGTCGTGATGACACTCGCGGCAGCGAGGGTGGAGGGGGGAAGGACCGTTGCGGGTCCTTACCCGCGGCAAGTTCTGCGTAGAACTGCAGGTGTTCACTTTCGGCGCGTGACTGCGACCTACCCAGCGCAGAGACGAGCGATGGCGCGATGGTGGCGCTCAGCAGGGACGCGATCGACGTGCGCAAGGCAAGGTCGGCGACGGCGGACGAGTCCACGATCAACCGCTGCCGCAGCGTGAGGTCAACGCGACGGGGAAGGCCGCCCGCGCTCGCATCGGCGCCTGGGATATCGGGAACCGGGAGGGGTGTTGTCGCTGCTTCAGGAACGAGTTGGTGCGCGCCCTCGGACTCCATGTCCGGCATGCTAACGCGGCCAGTGCAGTGGATGGCAGAATGCCGACATGTGGAATCCTGAGGTCTATCTGGCTTTCGCAGACGACCGGGGCAGGCCATTCGTCGATCTGCTGTCGCGGGTAGGCGCCCGCAGCCCGCGTCGGGTCGTCGACCTTGGTTGTGGTCCGGGGAATCTCACGGAGACGCTGAACAGCCGCTGGCCCGGCTCCGAGATCGAAGCTTGGGATTCCTCTGCGGAGATGGTCGCTGCCGCCCGCGCGCGCGGAGTCGCCGCACAGGTGGGAGATGTGAGGGATTGGACCCCTGCCCCAGACACCGATGTGCTGGTGAGCAATGCGACGCTGCAGTGGGTACCTGAACATCCGGAGTTGGCAGAGCGATGGGCAAGTCAGCTTGCCGCCGGATCTTGGATCGCGTTCCAGGTTCCCGGTAATTTCGACGCACCCTCCCATCGAGCGGTCAGCGAGCTCGCGCTCCGACCGAAGTGGTCAGACACGCTGCAGGACTTACCCTTCCGCGAGGCCGATATAGTGAAGCCGGTCGCATACTATGCCGGGCTGTTGACTGATGCCGGCTGCTCTGTCGATGCGTGGGAGACCACCTACGTCCATACTCTGACAGGTCGGAACCCGGTGCTGGAGTGGATCACCGGGACAGCACTGCGGCCGGTGCGAGCCATCCTGGATGACGCTCAGTGGCAGCAGTTCCGCGCCGAGCTGGTCCCAATGCTCGACGCGGCCTACCCAGCACGCCCTGATGGCACGACCTTCTTCCCGTTCCGCCGGGTCTTCGTGGTGGCGCAGGTCAACTGAACGACGGGTGCCTGAACTCCCGCGGATTCCCCTGCACGGCTCCAGCGCACGCGGATCACGCTCGCTCACTGAATTACCTGGTAAAGCTGTTCAGGTGCAGACACGAAGAAGCTGGCTGATTAGTAGCTTGGTGGCGGCCGTGGTCATCTACGCGCTGCTGTGGCTGGGATACGCCCAGAACTGGATGTGGCTGACGCGAGCCGACGCGTGGGCGCTGCAGCCGATGCATCGGCTGGGTGTGGCGCACCCCGGCTGGGTCTCTGCCTGGAATGTCTTCTGTACAGTGCTCGGGGACAACGCCTTCCGCCTGTTGGCGTTAGTCGTGATCGTCGTGGCATTGGTTCGGCGTCACGTCCGCATCGCGATATTTCTCCTGATCAGTGTGGAGTTCAGCGCTCTGGTGACCCAGATCGCCAAGACATTGGCGGACCGGCCGCGGCCCATCACCGCGATGGTTGCCACACACGGAACGTCCTTTCCCTCCGGGCACGCATTAGGTGTGACCGTCGCGGTACTGGCATTGCTTACCGTCGCGCTTCCCATGGTCGGCGCCTCCTGGCGCCGGTGGCTGGTCGCGCTTGGCATCGCGATCATCCTCGCGATAGGTGCAGGCCGGGTGGTCCTTAACGTGCACCAGCTGTCGGATGTGATCGCTGGATGGGCGCTGGGATACGCCTACTTCGTCGTCTGCCTGCTGATTGTGCCGCCGCTGCGGCCCGGCACGCGAGCCGGGGAAGCGCCGGCAGTGCCCAGTAGTGCACCCTGAAGCCGGCTCTTCGGCTGGGCACCTCGGACCGTGAGCTGGCCTAAGGGGTCGCGGCCGCCGTCTAGTGGCGTGCGCTGGCGGTGTCGCGACGCGATCGTGGCCGAATCTTTATGGCGGTTGCTGCCCTGATCGGCAACGATGGAGCCGTGCGCCGAATGCTGACATTGCTGTGCGCGGCTGCGGTCTTTCTGGTCGTGGGCTCGCTGGTTGCACCACCCTCGATGGCGCAGTTCATGCCGTGGTTCGCCCCCTCCGTCGGGGCCGCCACTCAGGTGCTGTCTGTCACCGGAGTTGGCGGCACGGATGCCAAGATGGACGTTTGGGAGCGGACCGCCGCGGGGTGGCAGCCCGTGGATGGGGGTGTGGGCATCCCGGCGAAGATCGGCGCAAAAGGCATGTCGCCAGACCACTTCGACGGATCGATGATGACTCCGAAGGGCGTCTACACGCTCGATTTCGCCTTCGGGACCCAACCAAACCCCGGTGGTGGCCTGTCGTATGTACAGGTGGGCTCCGAGCATTGGTGGGACGGCGACATGAAGAGCCCGACCTACAACACGATGCAGGTGTGCAAAAAGGACCAGTGCCCGTTCAACACCTCACTGAGTGCGGGGACGGAGAACTTGCAGATCCCGCAATACGCTCACGCAGTAGTGATGGGCGTCAATAAGGAGCGGATTCCGGGTAAGGGCGGCGCGTTCTTCGTGCACAGCACCGACGGCGGAGCCACGGCGGGCTGCGTGGCGATCGACGACGCCACGTTGGTCAAGATCATGCAGTGGCTGCGGCCGGGCGCCATGATCGCGATCACCGAGTAATCAGATATTGAGGGCGCGACCCGCCTTGACTTTGAAGTTCAACGCTTCCAGCGACATCGACGCGTCGTAGGTGCGGTCGTAGCCGGTCTCGCAGATCTTCCAACCGTCCGGCGTTCGGCGGTACCGGTCATGGTAGAAACCGGCACCGATCAGCATGAAGTTGAAGTCGGGCGCAATCACCCGGTCCTGTAGGTACCAGGTCGCCTGCGCCTCGTCACCATCGACGGTGATCTCGGGGTGGTTGACCCGGTGTTCGGTCAGAATCTCGGGCCCCAGCGAGTTACGCAGGAAGCCGACGAGCTCCTCACGGCTGGTGAAAGAGTGTTCCTCGCCCATAGATTCGCCGTATCGGCCGATCGCATCCTCGGTGAGGGTGTCGGCGAACTCGTCCCAGTGTTTGGTGTCCAGTGCGCGGAGATACCGGTATTTGACCTGTTTGATGTCGTCAATATCGCTCATAGCCGACATTGCAGCACAATCACCGAACCCGATCATAGGCCCGAGTGTCTGAACGGCTGGAAGCGGTTCGGCGGCTATCGTTGCCGGGGTAATGAGCGATCCCCTGGGGTTGTCCATCGGGACGACCAACCTTGTCGCGGCCACCGCCGGGCATCAACCCGTAGTTCGGCGTTCGCTGCTGACTGTGTTCGGGGACGCCGCACCTGAGGTCGGCACTCCTGCAATGGACTCTGCGGACTCCGGCGGGGCGCTGTTGACCGGGTTCGTTGACCGCGTCGGTGACCCGGTGCCGCTGGTCGCCGCTGATGGTGCGTCCTACCAAGCCGAGCAGCTGTTGGTCGAGGCGCTGGAGTCGATGGCCGAGCTGGGCGTCCCTTCAACGCACGGCCAAACCTGCGGCGTGGCCATCGCCATTCCGTCGTACTGGACCCCGGCCATGTCGGGCGCGCTGCAGGCCAAGCTGGGAGCCAGCGAGATCCTAGCGCCAGGTGGTGTGGCGCCTCGCTTGATTCCCGACGCGGTGGCAGCCCTGACAGCGCTGAACGCCAGCCCCGGCATCGACGGAGACGGCGTTGTGGCCCTGCTGGACTTCGGTGGCGGCGGCACCAGCATCACCATCGCCGACGCGGCGCCGGCATTCAACGTGATCGACGGACCGCAGAGAATTCCTGAATTGGCCGGGGATCAGATCGATCAGGCGTTGCTGAGTCATGTGCTCAAGGGGATCGTCAGTGACGCCGGTGTAGACCCCGGCCAGACCGCCGCTGTCAGATCGCTCGCGCCGTTGCGGGAGCAGTGCCGCGGCGCAAAGGAGCGGCTGTCTCGAGAAACGGTCACTGAGCTGAGCGTCGATCTGCCTGGTCACCGCGGCGATATCGAGGTGACTCGAGCCGAGTTGGAGGAGCTGATCGAGCGGCCGCTCGGCAGCGTTGTCGGCGCGCTGGAAGACATGTTGAGGCGCAACAACCTCAGTTGGGACGCCCTGTCGGCGGTGGCACTCGTCGGCGGTGGTGCGAGCATTCCGCTTATCGTGCAGCGCCTTTCGGAGCGGTCCCAGGCTCGGTTAGTGGTGTCTGACCAGCCCGCCCAGGATGCGGGCGCGGGCGCGGCACTGCTAGCCGCACGCATGTGGGACGCGGAAACCGCGACCTGGGTCGCGCCGGCAGCAGTGGGGCCCGCGCTGGCTTGGTCCCAAGATGACGAGCCCGACGACGTCGTCCCGTATTCCGGAGTCCCGTATTCCGGAGAAAACCCCTACGTCGTTGAGGCACCAGCTGAGCTGACCGAGACCGTCGACCGGGAACTCGCGGCGGCCGACGGCAAGGGCTGGCCACGCCTGCCGATGTCGGTGTTCGGCGTGGCCGCGGCTGTATCGCTCGTCGCGGTGGGTGGCGTCGCGATTGTGTTGACCAGTGTGGACAGCGCTGGTCGAGACCATCCGGAGCCCGGGACCGCTCCCTTCACCACTGCGCTCGCGCCGTCGGGTCAGCCTGCGGAGACGGCGAGGGTCAGCAATCAGTCTGCCCAGGCGCCGACTGCAGCGACCAGCGCTGTCGCTCCGCCGAGCGTCGCCCCAACCACCACTGCATCCACGACAACGGTGCCGACAACTACGGCTACAACAACCACAACGACCACGACGTCGCCGACCACAACAACCACCACGACGACAACCACCACAACCACGACGACCACAACGACGACCACGCCGACCACAACGACGACCGCGCCGACGACGACCGCGCCGACCACGACCGCGCCGACCACGACCGCGCCGACGACGACGGTCGCACCCACGACGACCCCGCCGACGACGGTCGCACCCACGACGGTCGCACCCACGACGGCGGCCGCACCGGCGACGGCCGCACCGACATCGGCGCCGGCGCCGGCGACCACTGCGGCCAGGGCAGACTCGGCGACGCCAGTTCTGACGACGACGTTTCCGGCTGTTCCGTCCCCGCCG
>Ga0209991_10001287_pt1 | contig 11333 bp, 10 predicted proteins | sample ChitaG_FD_183167 | JGI IMG/M metagenome (GOLD analysis project Ga0209991, IMG submission 183167) | Deep subsurface microbial communities from South Pacific Ocean to uncover new lineages of life (NeLLi) - Chile_00310 metaG (SPAdes)... | ecosystem: Environmental > Aquatic > Marine > Oceanic >...
CCGACATTCAGATGCCTCTTGAGTTATTTGTTTCATTTCTTCCTCTATTCCTTCAAAACCTTTTTTACCTACAGTCAAATTTGCTACCATTTCTGTTAGCGCAGAAGCAAGCCCTGCACTTAAAGCAGCAACACTACCTCCCCCGGGAACCGGGGCGCAAGAAGCTAACTCTCCTAAAAAATCGCGGACACTTTTATCTACCAACATATCTTTTCACCTTTCCTTTCTTTGTCAAAGACAATTATCCCATTCTTAATTACTTTTTCCACACAACTAACTCCTAAATGATAGGGAATATATTTATAAGAAGGAAATTCCAGAATAGAAATATCCCCTTTCTTCCCAATGTCAATACTCCCTATGGTTTTCTCTCTGTTTAAAGCAGCAGCACCATTAATGGTTAAGGCGGAAACTGCTTCTTCTACACTCATATTCATATAAATTGTAGCTAAAGCAAAAATTAATGGAATCGATTCGGTAAAACAACTACCCGGATTCATATCAGTCGCTAATGCTACTGCACATCGGTTATCTATCATATATCTTGCTTTAGGATAGGGTTCTTTTAAACTAAATGCTGTTCCGGGTAGTAAGGTAGCAACCACGCCAGCCCTCGCCATTTCTTTTATTCCTCTCTCGGATGCCTGCAGTAAGTGGTCAGCAGAAACAGCCCTTAATTCAGCAGCTAATTCTGCTCCTCCCAATGGCACTATCTCATCAGCATGAAGCTTTAATCCCAGACCCATCTCTTTTGCTTTCAACAGTAATCTTTTAGACTGCTCTAAGGAAAATACATTTTTTTCACAAAAAACATCGCAAAATTCCGCCAACTTTTTCTCTGCTACCACAGGAAGTACTTCTTTAATAATATAATCAATAAATTTGTCTTCTTCCCCTTTGTATTCTTCAGGGACTGCATGAGCTCCCAAAAAAGTCTTTACTACATCTATAGGATGGGCTCTATTTAATTTATCCATAACTTCTAATTGTTTTATCTCGGTTTCATAATCAAGACCGTATCCGCTCTTGCCCTCAACAGTGGTAACCCCGAAAGAGAGCATTGAATCCAATCTCTTTATTCCGGAATCATACAATTCTTTCTTGGAAGCAGCTCGAGTTGTTTTTACACTGTTGGCAATCCCTCCCCCTCTTTGCATTATATCCATATAGCTTATTCCGCTTAATCTCCAACAAAATTCTTCAGCCCGATATCCTCCAAATACAAAGTGAGTATGAGAATCTACAAATCCCGGTAAAACCGATTTACCGGATGCATCAATTACTTGATAATTACTAGCATCTTTAAAATATTCTAATATTTTATCACTCGTACCTACTGCCTTGATTATTCCCTCTTCAATAACTACTGCTCCATCTAAAATTATCTCTAAATCAGACATCTCTTTGCCTGCTTTAGCCTTAAAACCGCTGCAGGTTACTACTTCTGAAGCATTTTTAATTAATATATTCCTTTTTTTCATAATCTTATAACCTTATTCCATCATCTTTGCTTCTAAAATCTGTTCTGTAGAAAATTTTTCTAAACCCAGATAATACACGGCTGTATCAACCAGTGCCTCCATGGGGGCAAAACCGACTATTTCACTCCCGACTATGTTTACCCCATATCTTTTAGCCTCAATTTTCACTAATTCAAAAGCTCGGTAAAGTTGGGTTTTAGTATAATCAGTCATATTAATTGAAACTTGAACAATCCCTCTCTCTTTTAATACAACACCTATCGCCTTACAATATCTCAACCCGCCATTTATGTGTCTGATACTTCGGGCAATGTTGTTAGCAATTTCTAAGTTATTAGTACCTAGATTTATATTGTAAGCTATCAACGGCACCCTTGCTCCCACAGCGGTGACTCCGGCGGTAGGATGAATCTCTGCAGGTCCGTAATCCGGTTTCCACTCCGGCTGTTTTATTTTTTTAACCATCCCTTCGAATTCACCCTTTCGAATTTTCGAAAGATTTTCTCTTTTAGGGGAAGTAGCTGACTTTTCATACAAAAATATAGGTAATTTATACTTTTCGGAAGCTATTTTTGCTATTTCTTTGGAAAGAGAAACAGCCTCCTCAATAGTAAAATTCTTTATAGGCACAAAGGGGACAACATCAATAGCCCCCATTCGCGGATGCTGCCCTTTATGTCTTCTCATATCTATAACTTTTATTGCCTCACCTATAGCTTCTATAACCGTACTTTTTACTGAATCAGGTTCCCCTATAACTGTTACTACGAGCCGATTATAATCTTCATCTCTTTCGTATCCTAATAATTTAACGTCTTTTTTATTCTTAAAAGGTTTTACTATTTTTTCTATCTTGATTAAATCTCTACCTTCACTAAAATTAGGAATGCATTCGACTATTTGTTTCTTAGTTTTCATTTTAGCTACCTGCTCTTTTTAGATATATTTTCACAATCTATTCCGTATTTTTTAGCCTCTTCGTGATATAGCCCTTTCTAACAAATCTTCACTAACTAAATAAGGAATAGTAATGTGATCGCCTGATTTATTTTCTTTATTGTGTTTTATAGCGGTCTCTACCGCATGTTTATTTCGAGCCCAGGAGCGTCTGGCAACACCTCCTAAAACATCCCAGGATATTGCTTTTTTAATTATTATGTCTACTTTTTCGCTGCCATCAAGAACCAAACCAAAACCACCATTTATAGCTTTTCCGATTCCAACTCCACCACCATTATGTAAAGTAACCATGGTCATTCCTCTGGCTATATTTCCGGCAAAACATTGAGTGGCCATATCTGCTGTTACATTACTACCATCTCTTATATTAGCCGTTTCTCTAAATGGCGAATCCGTTCCTCCCGAGTCATGGTGATCTCTACCCAACATTATTGGGCCAACTTCTTTATTTCTAACCATCTCATTGAATTTAAGAGCAATTTTTATTCTTCCGGCAGCATCCTGATATAAAATCCTTGCCTGGGTTCCTACTACCAATTTATTCCTGTCAGCATTTTTTATCCATATATAATTATCTTTATCCTGAAACCTTCGATTAGGATCTATACATTCCATCGCTGCTTTATCGGTCTTTAATAAATCTTGGTGTTTAGCGCTTAAACAGACCCATCTAAATGGTCCATAACCATAATCAAATAAAAGTGGTCCCATTATATCTTCCACATAAGAGGGGAAAATAAAACCATCATTAGGGTTCTCTCCATTCTTGCAAATTTCTTTCACTCCCGCATCATATATTGCCTTCAAAAAACTATTTCCGTAATCAAAGAAATATGTACCTCTACCGACAAGCATTTTAATTAATCCGAAATGATGAGCTAAGGATTGGTTAACTAATTTTATAAATTTTTCCTTATCTGTTTTGAGAAGTTCTGTTCTTTCTTTGAAAGTTAGTCCTTGAGGACAATATCCTCCTCCATAAGGGACATGACAGGAAGTTTGATCTGATAATAGATCAATTTTAATATTTTTATTTACGGCATACTCGAGCAAATCAATTATATTCCCACAAAATCCTATAGAAATATTCTTTCTCTTATCCGTATATTCTTTGGCGAGTTTAAAGGCATCAGCTGGGCTTTTCACTACTTTCTTAATCCAACCCTGGTTAAATCTGGTCTGAATTCTGGAATAATCAACCTCAGCAATTAATCCTACGCCATTGGCAATTTCTATTGATTTGCCCTGTGCTCCGCTCATTCCTCCCAGCCCTGAACTTACAAATAAATATCCGCCAAGATCACCTTCATCGGGTATATTAAACTTTAATCTGCCTGCGTTTAATAAGGTATTATAAGTTCCATGAACTATTCCCTGGGGACCAATATACATCCACCCACCTGCGGTCATCTGTCCATAATTGGTTACACCCAGAGATATAGCTTTGTGCCAGTCTTTCTGATTATCATATTCACCAACTAATAAACCATTAGTTAAAATTACCCTGGGGGCGTCTGTTGAGGACTCAAATAACCCAAGGGGATGTCCTGATGATACAACCAAGGTTTGATTTTCAGTTAATACTTCCAGACATTTTTTAATAAGCCGATATTGCATCCAATTTTGACAAACCTGCCCGGTTTCCCCATAAGTAGTTAATTCATAAGGATATAGGGCAACATCAAAATCCAGATTATTATCTATCATAACCTGCATAGCTTTTCCGGCAAGACAATTTCCTTTATATTCACTTACAGGTTTCCCGTAAATTTTCCCCTTCGGTCTAAAGCGATATCCGTAAATTCTCCCCCCACTTAAAAGTTCATCTAAGAATTCAGAAGCTAATTTTTCATGCCATTTTTCCGGAATATAACGCAAGGCATTTTTTAAGGCTAATCCAATTTCTTCTTGATTTAATACAAGTTCTCTTTTTGGTGCCCTTCTTATTCCTTTTACAAATTCAGGCGTTTCTAATAAATCATCATCTAATTTAATAGTCATTGCTTTTGAAATATCCAAATTTGTTAGCATAATTATCACCTCTTTTAAGATCATTAGAATTAAAAATAAGTAAGAAAAGCCTATCCTCCCAGATAAGCTTTTCTTATTTCATCTTTTTGTTTAAGAATGTCTGCTCTATCTTCTAAAATTATATGCCCGGTTTCTAATACATAACCTCTATCCGCAGCGGAGAGGGCTTTCTTGGCATTCTGTTCTACTAAAAGTATGGTTATCCCCTCTTTATGCATCTTTTTAATGAAAGCAAATGCTGTATTTACCAAAATAGGCATAAGCCCCATACTTATCTCATCAATAAGGAGGAGTTTGGGATTTAACATCATCGCCCTGGCAATAGCTAACATCTGTTGTTCTCCTCCGCTCATAGTCCGAGCTAATTGCTTTCCCCTTTCTCCGAGTCTGGGAAAAAGAGAAAAAACCTTTTCTAAGTTTTGTTTTAAAACTCGCTTGCTTTTTATAGTATGTGCCCCAATTTTTAGATTTTCAACTACGGTAAGATCAGGGAAAACTCTTCTCCCCTCAGGAATATAACCGATGCCCATCTCTGCCCGAACCCAGGGTGGCTTATTAGTTAAATCGGTGTCTTCAAAATATATTCTCCCTTTTCTAACCCTAATTAATCCCATAATGGCTTTCATTATAGTAGTTTTTCCTGCTCCGTTTGCCCCAATTATAGTTACGAATTCCCCTTCCTTTACAGAGATAGATACATCACTGACTGCTCGAGATTCTTCGTAATATACATGAATTCCCTCTAACTTAAGCATCTTCTTCCTCTTCCTTCCCCAAATATGCTTCGATCACTTTTTCATTCCCCTGAATTTCTTTTGGTTTTCCTTCCGCAATCTTTTCCCCATAATCCAAAACTATCATTCTATCACATAAAGCCATTGCGATGGGCATATTATGTTCCACCATCATTATGGTAAGTCCTTCTATTTTTAATTTTTTAAACAATTGTATAAAATCCTTTACAGCATCATGACTTAAACCTGCACATGGTTCGTCTAACATAATAATTTTGGGGTTTATCCCTAAAGCTCTGGCAATTTCTAATCTTTTAATATATCCTAAACTTAAAGCTCTTGTTTTCTCTTTTTTATATTCTTCTAATTCAACCATTTTAAGAAGCCTTTTGGCCTTACTAACAGTTTCACTCACCCGACTATTCTTAAAAGACCCCCATATACTTTTATACCTATTAATTCCAATTGCCGATATTACATTATCTAAAACAGTCATATCACCAAACGGTTTTACTATTTGAAAAGTCCTGGCAATACCCAGCCTGGCTATCTGAAAAGAGGCTAATCCTTGAATTTCTTTACCCTGAAATATTATTTTTCCTCCATCGGGATTATAGACTCCTGATATAACATTAAAAAATGTAGTTTTTCCTGCTCCGTTTGGTCCAATTACTCCGAGGACCTCTCCCTCCTCTACCTCTACGCTCACTCCATTAACCGCTTTTACTCCTCCGAAAAATTTTTTTAAATTTTCTACTTTAAGAATTACCATCTTCTATACCACTTTCCATTTCTTTTTTAGAGTATATCTTTTTAAATAATTTAGTTATATTAGTCCATAAAAAGCTTTTTTCCCCCAAAAGACCTTCCGGTTGAAATCTCATGGTAAATACCAATAATGCACCATAAATTAACATCCTATAATTCATAATAAATCTTAATACTTCTGGAGCAAGACCAAGAATTATCGCTCCCATTATAGGACCCCTAATAGTGCCCGAACCTCCAACCATGGCCATAGATAAAATTGTTATAGAGGTTACAAAAGCAAAATCCACTGACGAGATAAAAGTCATATAATGGGCATAAACACATCCGGCTATTCCCGCAATAGCTGTACCCAAAATAAAGGCTGCTACCTTAAACTTTTTAATATCTATTCCTATGGATTCAGCAGCTACCTCATTGTTTCTTATCCCTCCCATAGCCAAACCAAACCAGGATCTTTCTAATTTCCGCAAGAAAAGAACAGTCAAAACAATTAGAGAAATTATTAAAAATAAATAACCTAAATAAGTTATTTTCATCCCAAAAATATAAGCTGGCGGGACAGCCAAACCTAAAGAGGCACCAAAAAAAGGAATATATTGAAAAATGGCTACTACCACAAAATTAGTTCCTATAGTAGTGATAGCTAAAAAATCATCTCTCACTCTTAGACTGGCAAATCCTAAAAGTGCCCCTATAAAACCCGCAATTACGCCTGATAATGGAAGAGATAATAAGAAAGGTACTCCATATTTTCCGGTAAGTATAGCGGAAGCATAAGCACCGATACCAAAGAATGCTGCATGACCTAAAGTAGGCTGACCTATATAACCGATTATAATATTTACACTTAATGCCAATAAAGCAAAGATACCTACATTAATAGCTATAACAATTTCATACATATTTATTTAACCTAACTTTTAAATATTTTTTCTTACAAACAAACCTTGTGGTTTAATTAATAACATAATAATTACAACAATAAAGGCTATAGAATCTCTGGGAAGAAAAAAACCGATATAACCCCCCACTAAAGTTTCGATTAATCCTATTAACATAGCCGCGGTTACCGCTCCCAAAGGATTTCCTAATCCTCCTAAAACAATTATTGCTAACATTTTATATGCAGGAACATCGCCCATTGTCGGGAAAATATAATTATACATTATTCCTATCATAATCCCTGCTGCTGCCGCAAAACTATACCCCAAAAAAAAGTTAAAAGCAACCACAACATTTACATTAATTCCCATGGCTTTAGCTGTTTCTAAATCTTGAGCCGTAGCTCTCCAAGCCAATCCAATTTTAGTTTTAGTTATTAAATACCATAATATAAACAGAAGAATAGCAGTAATTAAAAGAACCAATATCCAGACACTCATTATAGTAAGATTTTCTGTTTTAATTCCAGAAAAAGGTAACTTTAAATCTGCTGGGAAATCTCTAATAAGAGGTCCCGCCCATAGTCTTATAAAGTCCCCTAAAAATATAAATAAACCTATACTGGTAATGAGAGATATTAGTGGGGATTTGCCTAATAAAGGAAGATATAAAAACTTCTGCACCAAAATACCCCAAATACCCATAGCTATCATTCCTATCAGAAAAGAAAGTACCAAATTTCCAGTTGCTACATAAGAGAAAAGGCCAACATACGCACCTAAGGCATAGGCTCCAGCACAAGCAATATCTAAAACCCTAAGAATGCTATATATGAGTGTGACACCCATTGCAGTTAAGGAGTATACACTGCCAACTACTATTCCATTAATTATTTGTTGAAGTAACATCAGATTCCTTTTCCTTTCCTTGGTTATGGATATCCTGGGGAGATAAAAATAAAAAAATAAATTTAGGAATATTATTACCTAAATTAGAATTATCCGTAAAGTTCTATGGTTATTTCACAATGAACCTTACGGATAATTCCCTAATTTTTAGTTATTTAATAAATCTTGCTGATTTTGGTTGGTTATTAATTTCACGAATTTATATTTTTGTTTTTATAAGTTTGGAGGAGTAACAATCTCTGGATCAGTAATTTCTGCAAAATAATGAAATTCTCCATTTACTACTTTCTGAACCTGTACGCTTTTGGTTACTTCTCCTAACTCATTATAACCCTTGATAACCCCGGTCACTGCAGGAAAATCTTTAACTTTGTAAAGTCCTTGCTGTATTTCTTGTGCTGAAGTACCATAATTCTTCATAACATACTCAAGAACCGTAAAGGCATCAAATACTGATGCTCCAACCATATCAGGAGCATAACCATATTCCGCAGTAAATGCTTTTATAAAGTTTTGTACTTCCGCTCTTTCGCTATCTCTATTAAGATTAGTGGTAATAACTAATCCATCAGCTTTTTCACCAGCAACTTTTAAGAACTGCATGGTAGAATCCACACCTTCAGTGCCAAGCATTTGGGCTGTTAAACCAATCTCATCTGCTTGGAGAATAATCTGTGCACCTTCTCCCGCATAGGCAACCAAAAACAGAATATCAGGATTTTCTCGTTTTATTTTAGTAAGAACAGGAGTAAATTCCCTTTCTCCTATAGAAAAGGAATCTACTGATAAAATTTTAACACCCTTCTTTTCTGCATTTTCAATAAATGACTTAGCTAACACAGTCCCAAAGTCATTATCTACATGAATCACAGATATAGTTTTACCACCCAAAAGTTTTATTGCAACTTCAGCTGCTGCCCTTCCTTGAACAGTCCCCACAAAAGACTGTCGGAAAATATAATCTCCGGTTTTAGTTATATCAGGATGAACTCCATATGCTGAAATCATGGGAATCTTTGCATTTTGATAAGTCTCAGCTGATGCTCTGGTTGTATGGCTATAAGAACCACTAACTGCTGCAACTACCTTATCTTTAGTAGTCAGCTTTTGGGCAATACTTACTGCCTGAGGTGGTGATAAACCATCGTCATAATAAACCAACTCGACCAAATTTCCGTTTATTCCCCCCCGTTCATTTATCAACTTTACCGCTAATTTTGCTGCATGTAGACAACTTTCTCCATCAGCGGCAGCAGGGCCAGTTATGGGAGCAAAAAATCCTAACTTAATAGGTTTTTCAGCACCACACACTACTAAAAAACTCGATACCAACAAAAAAACCGCTACAAGTCCCGTCAAACCAATCTTCTTAAAATTTAACATAAAATACCTCCTTAAAATTTTAATATTTTAAAAAATCGTCAAGTAAAGCATTCATGATTGGCTGCCTGTGCACCTTTATTAATTTTACTCGCAAATATAAAAAAAGTCAAAAAATAGTAGTAGACTTAAAATCACCCGGAAAGAGAATGTTCTTAATAAATACATTATTAATTTAAATTTATCACCTAAGTAACTAAAATTTCGTAAAATATACTTGAATCATCTATCTCTTCAATTTTCAAATTTATAGGAAACTCAGAAATTAACGAAGTAAATTCAATTGGTCTGATGGTGGAAGCTTTAAATCCATCTTTGGTGACAATTATCCCATTACGGGTTGCAGTTAAATCAATTTCCCCAATTAGTCCTGCTTTAGATTGAAGAATAAACCATTTTAGGCGTTCTTCCCAAAATTTATCTGAATAAGTGGAGAATAACACTAATCCCCTTTTTTTAGTAATCCGAATAGCCTCTCTGATTAAACCTTTCTTGTCTACATTAAAGGCAGAAATTCCATTTTGAATACAGACCACTACATCAAAAAAGTGATTCGGAAATTTAAGATTAATAGCATGCATCTGGAATAACTGGCAATTTAAATTTCCTTTTAATAGTTTTTTCGCCAATTCTAAACTGGGCTTTGATATATCAATACCGATTACTTTTTTTGCTTTCTCACAAAGCTTTTGAAGCACTCTTCCGTAACCACAACCCAGTTCCAAGACAATATCTGAAGATTTAATCTTATCCAAAACATATTGAATTTCAGCATTTAAATACTGCTTTACCCTAAGAGGTGCAATCTGGTAACATTGCCTTAACTGTTCTGCTGAAAGTTTGTCTGAATAATAACTCTTATTCTTCATACCGCAACTCCTTACTGCTGCTGTAGTTATCTTTTCTGTTATTCCTACCGCACCCCCCGCTTTCGCAAGGATAAACTCCAGCGGGAATCCAATATTTCTTTGCACCAAACATCCAACCCTTGATGTAATATACTTTAAGCTCTATTCCTCTATTGTAATTTCTTTATTAATATATTGTATCATCTTTCGTAAACCTTTACGGCCCTCTTTTCCGAAGGGATACATATAATTTTGTTGTACAATGCCCTTGGGGATGAATCCTAAAAACCGCTGAACACTGGTCAACTTACCCTCGAACTTTAAAACCAATAGAGGTTCACCATATTCCTTTGCGGTATATGCGGTTATCCTATAAATCCATCTATCCTGCTTATGTTGGTCATAAAAAATAATTCTCTCTGCATAGTCAATCAAAGATATTTCCCGCATATTAGTAATTCCGATAAACTTTAAAAATTTACCCTGCATCCCCAACCAACTACTTCGTTTCCCTTTCAACTCAAATACCTGATTTGTTCTTTTATTATGGTATCGAGCCATAAATTTATCTTCATTCTCACCCACTATTTCATTAAGCAGCTTGCACGCATGTGGCCGAAGAATATACCAATTAACTTTCGGGGCGCCTAAGCTGTACTCAACTATGCCCGGTTTTTCAAAGGCCTCAACAACCTGAAGGGTGAGGTGTTTTTTGTCCTTGATTTTCACAAAGAAATGCTCTGGTTTCAATGAAATATTTCTTCCCATAGGGTCGTCGTTCTATAATTCCAAAATCTACTATCTTCTTTCCAACTATTGACTCCCAGAATTTCTTAATGCCCTCAGCTGTTTTAATGCCTAATTTTGAAGCATAATCAAAGCTCAAATGCGCTAATTTTTCCGGATCTTCCCCTATAATTTGAAAGATTTTTTTATTCAGCTTCCAAATAATAATGACTCCTATTATTAAAAAAATTGCAAGTAATATATAAATAAAAACAAATTCCTGCATTTGCATTACCTCAACAAAAACTGGAGTCTTTTACATATAACAATATCCAGGTTAAAAGCTAGCTGAACCTGACCCTTTTCCTCTTTGAGTATAATCATCTATACAGACATAGGGCTTGAGTTTTCAAACTTATTATGAAAAATTAGAAAAATCCACCGAATTATTGAGCTACTATACCTCTCCTGTCATGCTTAAATTTAATTTATTTCTTTTAATGTGCTGATAACATCAATCCCCAGACTTGCAAGTTTCTCATAACTATGATGTCCGTTGGCAACCAGCAAACAATCGCACCCCATATGTTTTGAAACATCATAATCATGGAT
>Ga0209991_10001288_pt1 | contig 11328 bp, 10 predicted proteins | sample ChitaG_FD_183167 | JGI IMG/M metagenome (GOLD analysis project Ga0209991, IMG submission 183167) | Deep subsurface microbial communities from South Pacific Ocean to uncover new lineages of life (NeLLi) - Chile_00310 metaG (SPAdes)... | ecosystem: Environmental > Aquatic > Marine > Oceanic >...
TCTTCGATGCTTGGTGGAAAAAGACCTCTTTGCTCTTTATTACCATAGCGATATGACATGATTATTTTCCCCTTATTTTGTACACCTTATTCTACCATATTATAGGGGGAAATTCAGTCTTTTTTTGTTGTTTATTTGACTCATTTTTAATTATTATAAATAATGTTAATTGTGACACAGTCTGAGTGTAAGGGGTATGGGCTATCGCTTCGAAGGCTAGAAATCTTGACAGATTCTGGACAAAACCTGGATACGACTTGGATATCGGGCCGTTATTATGAAGGCAGGAGGTAAGGTCCAATGAAGATTAAATTGATCACGACAGTCTCATTGATTGCAGTTCTGGGCGTCCTGCTATCTATTGCAGGAAGCGCCCGCCAGGCCGATGACCCCGGTGTTTTGCTACGGGCTGCAATTGAAAAAGAAGAGGTTGACGGCGATCTCCAGGGCGCCATCGACCTGTACAAGGAAATCATCGCCAAATATGGAGGCAATCGTGCCATCGCCGCAAAGGCGCAACTACATATCGGTCTCTGCTATGAAAAATTAGGCTTGAAAGAAGCACAAAAGGCTTTTCAGAAAGTCGTTGATGATTTTCCCGAACAAAAAGAGGTAGTCAGGATAGCTAAAGAAAAACTATCCATTATAACAAAGACCCGAGCACTCATCGAAAAAGGTGATAAGGAATTCAAAATACGCCAGATTTGGGCAGGAGCTCTCGTAGATACTACAGGGGCTCCTTCTCCTGATGACCGATACCTGTCCTTCGTGGATTGGGAGACTGGAGACCTAGCCATTCGAGAGCTTGCTTCTGGAGAGAAGCGGCGGCTCACAAACAAAGGTTCCTGGTTCAAATCCGTAGAGTTCGCTATCTTTTCCAGATGGTCTCCAGACGGAAAGAAAGTTGTCTACTCCTGGTTAAACAAAGATGGCTTCTTTGAACTCCGTATTATCGCTCTTGATGGTTCAGAGCCCCGCGTTCTCTATCGGGATGAGAAAGTAAGATGCGTTCTGCCCTACGATTGGTCTTCGGATGGTAAGCATATACTGGCTGGCTTCGGAAGGGCTTTTGATGAACCTCCAAATCAGATTGGGCTGGTCTCCGTTTTGGATGGTTCTTCACGAATTCTAAAAGTGATAAATATCAGCTTTTCATCTGTATTTCTCTTTTCACCAGACGGCAGGTTCATTGCTTACGACCGTCCTCCGCAAGAAGAGTCTCCCGGGAAAGATATTTTTCTGCTCTCGACTGACGAAGGCCGCGAAATTCCACTCGTTGAGCACCCGGCTGATGACTCTGTACTCGGCTGGGCTCCTGATGGAAAAAGCATCTTATTTGCCAGTGACCGTAGGGGAACGGTGGATGCCTGGATCATTAATGTCGCCGAAGGTAAAGTTCAGGGCGATCCCAAGCTGATTAAAAAGGATGTAGGGGAAATCGGGCCGATGGGCATCACCAAGAAAGGTTCCTTCTATTACTCCCTTGAAACCAAGATGATAGATGTTTACATTGCCACGCTTGACCTGGAGAAAGGAAAACTCCTGACTCCTCCGAAAAAGGCAACCCAGCGATTTGTCGGCTCAAACAGCAGGCCTGAGTGGTCGCCTGATGGGAAATACCTGGCTTATATCTCAGAGCGCTGGATTAAGCCTGGTAAGCCAAATACCATCGTTCTCTGTATTCGTTCAGTCGAAACCGGTGAAGAGCGGGAACTTTATCCTGAACTTAAAGACGTTTGGGGACTGTGGTATTCGCCTGATGGTAGATCCATTCTAACAGCAGGAAGAGACAAGAAGAGGCGCTCTGGTATTTATATGATCAATGTAAAAACAGGAGATATGAGTACCATTATTCAGGTTGAACCTGGAGAACATATCTTTAGTCTTGCGTGGCTACCCAACGGAAGAGCGATTGTTTATAAGCGATATAATCGTGGTAAAAAGAGCGTGAGCATCTTCATCCGTGATATGGAAACCGCGAGAGAAAGAAGACTTTATCACTCAGATAATTCCTCTGAAACCCATCATTTGGCCCTATCACCTGATGGCAAGTGGTTGGCCTTTAATGAGCTCAAGTGGTGGGATTCGGCCTTTAATGAGAAATCACTATCAAATGAGAGACTACCGACACGGTTCTTGAAGGTAATGTCGATCTCAGGTGGAGAATCCCTCGATGTGCTGAGAACGAGTGAACAGGGCAATGCTATTAGACTGCTTGAATGGACGCCTGACAGTCGAGAAATTCTCTTTGGAAAGGCCTCTTTTAAAAACAACCGAGAATGGAAAATAGAGCTGTGGCGAATCCTAGCAGAAGGAGGAAAAGCCCAGAGGATTGATTTAGCAATGGCCAATTTAGATAGTGTGCGTTTTCATCCTGATGGGCGGCGTATTGCCTTTAGTGCAGGGCCACAGTCGTTCGAAGTCTGGGTGATGGAAAACTTCCTGCCCGAAATCAAAATAAATAATGAGAAATGAAAGATATTTAAAAAGATTCATTTCCTAGATTAAATTGTGGAAATTGTAGCTTGGCTGTTCCAACCTATATATTATAAAAGAAATAGCCCAAATTAAAACAAAAAAGGGGACGGTTCTATTTTTTTTCTTCACAATTGGGATTAAATCCTGACATTGGCCATATAATCTAGGATGAAAAAAAATAGAACCGTCCCCTTTTTTGCTTTTTTATTCATTTTCCCCCCCATAGCTAATATTTCCAGGTGACTTTATATTTCTTAACCATCTGAAACCCATCTTCGTCCTCTTCTATTGAATAGAGCTTGCCTTTTTTACAGATATAAGGTCTAGTCCGAAGGGGAATTTTAACTATATATCTTCCTTCATGGTCAAAAACATCATAGTAATATATGTCTTCGTCAACGATTTTCTCCCAGGTCCTGACAAATATCCTTCCTTCATCATCAAGGAAAAGGCGACGATAAGCAGAATGATATTTGGAAAAATCATATCTAGTTCTCATTTGAGGAGGAGTGTCTTCTAAAAATTCCTTTTTTTCTTTTTCTGTAACCTTTACAGGGTCATATTCTTTTGTGATTTTTTTGATTAACTTATCCTCTGGATTAAAAATTTGTAATTCATAGTTTTTTGGGTAGCCATAAACAATATTGTCATCCTTATCAATTAACCAATGAGCCACCGGCATAAAAGGATTAAAACTTTTTCGAGCATCTGGAGCAGGACTGCTGGCAATCTCGGAAAGCAAATTCATCTTTGAGTCGAACTTCTTTAAAATATATCTGACATTGTCAGGATCCAGAAGACCCTCTGTTACTACAATATTGCCTTTAGAATCAATCATTGCACTGAGCGCCCATACTCCTTTTGTAGATACATTTCTCAGGAATTTACCATCAAGCGAGAAGAAGGATAAGCGTCTTGTCTCGTGGACCATCAATTCATTTTGGCTAACAGAAATCGTGCTCGGTCTGTTTAATTCTCCAGGGCCTTGTCCTTGCCTTCCTATTGTTTTTAAATATTTTCCATTTTTATCAAAAACTTTAACATGAGCTTCCTTTGAATCCAGAATATAGATTTTTTCGTCTTCACTAACAGATATATATCTTATCTGAGAGAAGATATATTCATCTTTTCCTTCTGCTCCTCCTATAGATAACTCCTCTTTCAGGTTAAAGACATCTTTGTTGTAAACAGGCTTTTTTGGGTTTTTTACTACAATAATTTCTTTTTCTTTCTCAATTTTCCCATTCCACTTTGTCTTTTGCTTTTCTGTTGACTCAGCAATAACAATGGAAAATAAAACAAGAATAGCTAAAAATAATTTTACTTTGATTTTCATTCTATTCTCCCCTTCTTTACAAATAATAAATCTTTATAAAGGGCGGAGTCAATTTATAAGTAAAAAAGGGATCTGCATCTCAACATTTGACATTTCCCTCGTTGCGACGGGAACGCCCTAATTTAATTGAGAAATGTCAAATGTTGAGATGCGACCCCGCCTCGAGAGTTATGTTTGTGGATCTACCGGGTGAGCGTAATTTTTCTTAACCTGCGCGGAGCCTCGGTGTCATAACCTTTCGCGCGGGTAAGGTGATAACAAAACAATTGGGCAGGCACAATGCTCACCATTGGGCTTATCCATTCGGGCAGGTCTGCTGGCAAATGCAGCGGTGTATGAGCCAGTGACAGGGCCTCATCTTTGTCCGAAATAACCAACAACTCAGCTTGGTGTTTGCTAACCAGGTCAGACAGCAGGGCCAGCATATCATCGAAGACAGCCCCACCTGGCATGACTGCTAACACGGGGAAGCCTTGTGAAACAATGGCGACAGGGCCGTGTTGAAAGTCAGCCGAGGAATATGGCTCTGCAACCACATAAGCCAGTTCCTTTAGCTTAAGCGACCACTCATAGGCAGTGGCATAGTTGTAGCCGCGACCCAGTACCACGCAATGTTCCATATAACGGTAGCGTTCAGCCTCCTGTTTGATTGTGGCGTCAAGCGCCAGGGCCTGCTGTACAAGTGATGATACGCGCTGCAGTTCCTTCAATTGGTCATCTTCTTCGCTCAGTGCCACAGAAAGCATTGCTATGGCCAGGAGTTGGGCCGTGTAGGTTTTCGTTGCAGCCACAGCCTTTTCTGTTCCAGCGCATATGTCAATAACAAACTCGGCGGCCTTTGCAAGCGGCGAGTCAGGATCGTTAGTAATGGCCAGGGTAGGTGCACCCTGGCGGCTTCCTTCAGTCATAACGCTGACGATGTCGGGCGACTGACCGGATTGGGAAATGCCTACTACCAGTGCATTCCTTAAGGCAGGGGGCCTGCTGTAGATACTGAATAGCGAAGGAGCGGCCAGGGCTATGGGCAGCCGGTTGAAGGCCCCCCATAGATACTTTGCATACAAGCCAGCGTTATCAGAAGTCCCCCGGGCGGCCAGGAAGATAAAGTCTACTTCTCTCGCACGGATTGAATTGGCTATCTTTTGAACACTCTCCATCTGGTTTTCCAGAAGGCGGGCAAGTACTGCTGGTTGTTCAAATATTTCTGATTTCAGACTCATGAAGCCTCCTTCTGCAGTCTTGTTAATCGTTCTTCTACATCTTGAACAAACCGCTCTGTGAGCTCGCGAACATAAGCTTGGATGCTCATGCCCGGGTCCTCAATCAACGGTGTGAGGTCCATTGCGAAGATCATCCCGGTTGCCACATCTGTTTTGTGCGATGCGTAGTAAGTTGCGTTTGCACGTCGCCGTCCCATTGCCGCCAGATCATACCGCTTCCCGCCATATGCGTAGTTCGCGCCAGTGCCTCCTCAGCCGGAAGTCCATCTGGCACAAAAATCTCTGCTGTTTCGAGATTGAATTTCATCTTTTTCCTCCTGCCTGATTGCCGGAAGGCTTGCTGCTGCGATCTTCTGAAATTCTTTATTGCTTATATCATAGAAACAAATCTGGGGTCAAACACAAGGAAAAAACAAGAAACAAGATTTGAGCTCTATTGTTTAATTTTTTTCTTGACAAACATTATAAAGCAATATAAACTATAAATGAAATGAAGTTAAGAAAAAATAAAAATGAATTGAGATGAAGGAGAAACAAAATGAAAAAACCTGTTAAATTAAAGCCAAACGATTTGGGAACGGGCATATTTGTTATGGTCATTGTCATTATTATTATAGGATCAAGGATCATCTTTGGCAGAGAGGCGTTCTACAATGTGCTTTGGATTATCCTGACAATATCTGCCCTGATACATTTCGTCGTTTTATTGAGAACAAAGAATTGGGGTCATTTGATTGCAATGCTGTTCTATTTATTTATTGCCGCCACTTTTTTCAATCTTTCATTTCATCGCCATCATTTTCTGACCCTTTTTTTTGCTGCGAGTGGATTTATCCTGTTTATATTATTCATGTATGTGATGTTCACAAACAGAATAAAATGGCGTTACACAGAAATCCTGGAGCTTGCAGCAAGACCTGTGGATGAATCTGACGATGGTTTTTCTCCTCGTCCATTTCCGGCAGGAGAAGCAAGATATGCCAAAGGGGAAGTCATCGGATTCGCAAAATTCCTGCTTAAGCATGTTATAGCCTACCCTTATTTTGAGGAGAATAGAGTTATATTGGTGGTTCCTCAAAACATGTTCAGTCATTTATTATTTTTAAAGAGGAGTTATCAAGAAGATACATATATCTCATTTGATTTTAATGGAAATGTTTCTGTCCACATTGCAAAAAAAGACTATCAAAAATACAAGGAAGAATTGACTTTTGACCGGCTCTGTGACTCGTTCGGGAATTTGTTCAGGGAATTTTTAGAGTTATATCAAAGAAGTGAGAGCAGCAAGATTATTGACAGATTGAATGCTCTCCGTTTTATATCATGAGTTTTATAAAATGACTGATGAGAGGAATTAAAATGGATTTTAATACAGCGTCAAAATTAAGTTCCCTTATATCAAAAGATTATGCTGAGGATTTTTTTAAGCTGCTTGTGATGTATCAAGACATATCGGCGTCAGAAGCAGCATCGCGGCTTAATCTACATACGAAAACTGCACAGGATTTTCTTGAAGGACTTGATTCTTTTGGCATAGTTTCAAAAAAAGAGGTTTTTGAAAAAAAACGACCCTATTTCAGGTATTCTTTGAAAAAGAAAGAGTTGACTATTCATATTGATTTTGCAGCTCTTTATGACAAAAAAGACAACCAGGACAAATTAAAATGGCGAATAAGGGAGAAAAAGAATTCCGGTGCTATGTTTAAAACATTCAGTAAAAGTGATCATATTTCTACAGTTCATTTTTTTCTTGGCAAAGGAAGAACATGCAGCGAGAAAAAACTCAATCTGACCAGAAATCAAGGAAATTTTCTTTTTTACCTTCCCTTTCCAACCGAACCCTTTCTTAGCGTTGCTGACATTATCAAAAAAGCTAAAATTGATGAGTCCTATATTCCAGAGATTCTGGATATAGTTGATGTTTTGGAACAATACAAAATAATCGAAAGAAAATTATAAGGGATCAGGCCCAATTATTTCATGCTATCTGGAATAAAAAAAACCCATTCTATTTTCTAAATTCCAAATTACAATTTCCAAATACCAAACAAACACCAAATGCCAAAAACCGAGAGCTATTTTGGTTTAAGGTTGAATGTTTAATGTTTAAGGCAAGAGAAGAGACTGGCTTAATGTTTAAAGAATAATACTAAATGAAAATATAAATACCTTAAACTTTAAACCTTAAACTAATCCGTTTGTGATTTGGATTTTGGCATTTGGATTTTTTATGGAATAATCTGGGCAATCGTGTTGTCTAATTGATATGAAACAGAAAATGTTGAGAAATCAAAAAAATTTTCGTCAAAGGAGGAAAAAATGAAAAAAGCAATGACATCTTCAATTATCTTTTTGGTAATGATCTTGTTCGCTGCCAGTGTTTTTGCGCAACCCCAAAGAAGAATGATGAGAGACAAAGGTTTTATGAACCGCACGCCAATAAGAATGTATCTTGTTCTAAAAGCAAAGCAGAAAGAGCTGAATATCACAAATGACCAGCTCGAGGAGATTAAAAATCTAGAATTTTCGTTGGAAGAGAAGATGATTCAGATGCGGTACAACAGCAGTACACAGCGCCTGGAGTTGAGAAAGATTTTGCAGGATAGGGAGAATCTGGATTATGATAAAATAAGAGCAGCTCTTTCCAAGGCATCGGAACACAGAAGTGACATCTTTATTGAGAGGCTTAAGATAAGAAAAGAAATTGAAAACATCTTAACGCCTGAGCAGCGTGAAAAACTGAAAGCCATGCGGCAGGACCGGTTGATAGAAAGAAGAGTATTTCAGAGGGGAAATAGAAGATTTTTCCATACACAGGATAGATTTCAGCGATTCCCCCAGCTAAGAAATCGTATAAAGAGGTAATTTCTGTTGGGGTCAGCCCTTGACAATTGACAAAGTCAAGGGCTTGCTCCTACATTTTGTATTGTGGGGCCCGAGGTCCCCATCGGGCCGTTATTATTGTCATTGCAAGTGAGCGAAGGGAGTGCGGCAATCTGTGTGCCATGGATGGGCATTGACTATAGGGTGAGAGTCCCGAACGACGAAGGCAGCCGTAGTCGTTAGCCGAACGGCAAGGGTGCCCGCCGTGAGGCGGGATCTGAAGGAAGCCTGAGGCAAACCTCCGGCCCGAGGGACACAAACCCCATAGGAGGCTTGGGACAGTTGGGCGAGCTTGCAGATCAAAGCAAAGCCCTGGCTGCCGAAGGCTGTCTGGAGTAGATGGGGCGGGTAGATGGAGGAAAAGTCAATGTTCTTACCCGGGGAGGCCTGTCGTCAAGCCGGGAAACCGGTAATCTGTACCGGGAGGTACAGCTGAGAGGGCAGGAGTCAGCCGAGGCCATAGTACTCCTTATGGAGGAGGAAGGGCCGAACATGAGACCGAGGGAGAGAAGCTATGAGTTCGAAAGAGAGACGGAGAAAGCCGAAAACCCCGGAAGGGGGCTGCCCTGAGCGGGAAGCGGTGAATCCGCCGAAAGTCAAGGGAGTGCCGAGTCTCTTAACGGCACGAGTAGCGGAAAGCTCTCACGAAGCGACGCACCTATTGATGGATGAGGTGGTAGAGAGAGAGAACATGAAGCGGGCGCTGAAACGAGTGGAGCAGAACCGAGGAGCCGCCGGTGCGGATGGGATGGAAGTTGGGGAACTGAGGAGTTATCTGAGGAAGAACTGGGTAGAGATCAAAGAGGAACTTCTGGAAGGGACGTACAAGCCGAAGCCTGTAAAGAGGGTTGAGATACCAAAGCCTGGAGGAGGGAGAAGAGCGTTGGGGATACCAACAGCTCTGGACCGTCTGATCCAGCAGGCGCTCTTACAAGTGTTGACGCCTGTATTCGACCCGGGATTTTCAGAGTCAAGCTACGGGTTCAGGCCGAAAAGGAGCGCTCACCAAGCTGTGAAGAAGGCGAAAGAACACATTGAAGAAGGGTATGAATGGGCAGTGGATATTGATCTGGAAAAGTTCTTTGACAAGGTCAACCACGACATGCTTATGGCGAGAGTAGCGCGCAAAGTTAAAGACAAGCGGGTGTTGAAGGTGATCCGGGCCTACCTGACGGCTGGGGTCATGATTGAGGGAGTGCGGATACGGACGGAAGTGGGAACACCCCAGGGAGGGCCTTTAAGTCCTCTTCTGGCCAATGTGATGCTGGATGATTTGGACAAGGAGCTGGAGAAAAGAGGACACAGGTTCATCCGCTACGCTGATGACTGCAATATCTATGTCAGAAGCGAGAGAGCGGGACAACGGGTGATGCAAAGCGTGGCGAAGTTCTTGGAGAAGAAACTCAAACTGAAGGTTAATAAGAAAAAGAGTGGCGTGGATAAGCCCCAAAAGAGAAAGATTTTAGGATTTTCCTTCTGGAGGCCGAAAGGAGAAACACGATTGCGCTTGGCTCCAGAGACCGTGGAGAGACTTAAGGAGAAGATCCGTCGATATACCGGACGTACATGGGGAGTTAGTATGGAAGAAAGGCTAAAACAACTGAACACTTACCTCATAGGGTGGATGAGCTACTACCATATCGTAGATACTCCGGGGATTATGGAAAAGTTGGACAGATGGACAAGAAGGCGTTTGAAGATGTGTCTTCTCAAACAATGGAAAGAGCCGAAAACCCGCCGGCGGAAACTCATCGCTCTGGGAGTTCCTGAGAGTGAAGTTCATCTCATATCCGCATGTCGTAGAGGGGAGTGGTTCCTCTCAACCTGCAAATGGGTCAATATCGCCCTCTGTCCGTCCTACTGGAAAGACAGAGGCTATGCCAGCCTGTCCGATAGGTACTACGCGTTACGAGGTGTTTCATGAACCGCCGTATACCGAACGGTACGTACGGTGGTGTGGGGGGACGAAGGCTAGCCGCCTTCTCCTACCCGATCCTAAGGAAGAGACAGTAAATCATGTATAAAAAAGTGACTGAGAGGATAATTAAAGAATTAGAAAGGATTGTTGGCCAGAAAAATATGATCGTTGATGCGGATCAAATGCTGGATTACAGCCATGATGAATTTTCCTTGCTTGACATAGCACATGAACCAGATGTTGTTGTAAAACCATACACTACGGAAGAAGTTGAAAACATCCTTCGACTTGCGAATAAGGAGAAGATTCCGGTTACACCAAGAGGCGGGGCAACCGGCCTTTGCGGGGGCTGTGTGCCTTCTTTAGGAGGCATTGTGCTGTCTCTTGAGAGGATGAATCGGATTATTGAGATTGACATTGCGAATCAGATGGCTGTTGTAGAGGCCGGAGTAACACTCATGGATTTTTATAGAGGCGTTGAAGAGGAAGGCCTTTTCTTTCCTCCTCATCCCGGTGATGAGAGTGCCATGATAGGAGGTGTTATTGCCACGAATGCTGGAGGCGCAAGGGCAGTAAAATACGGAGTCATCCGGAATTATGTGCGTGGGCTGGATGTAGTGCTTCCGAAAGGAACTACTATTCATCTCGGCGGCAAACTTATGAAGAGCAGTACAGGATATAGCCTGCTGAATCTGATGATCGGATCAGAAGGGACTCTTGGGATAATCACAAAAGCGATTATTCAGTTAATGCCTTCACCTCAATGTATGCGTTCACTCATCATCCCTTATGATGATTTGGAAAATGCTATTGAAGCTGTCCCTCTTTTAATAAGAAGAAAAATCCTTCCCTTGGCTGTTGAGTTCATTCCTCGAGAAGTTATTCAGATAACCGAGGAGTTTCTGAAAAAGAAATGGCCATCCACTCTGGGGAATACCTATCTTCTTATAATCCTTGATGCTTCGAGTGAAGAAGAAATGGATAGACTATCCGAGGTTGTGGCTGAAATTTGTTTGGAAAGAGAAGCTCTTGATGTATTTGTTGCTGACGATCCGAAAAAGCAGGAGCAGGTCCTGGAAATCCGGAGCCAGATCTATGAGGCTATCAAGGCACATACTATTGAAATCCTCGATATTGTTGTTCCTAGAGCAGAAATTGCTAAACATGTCAAAAAAGTTCAAGAGGTTTCACAGAAGTACGGAATTTGGCTTCCAACCTTTGGTCATGCAGCGGATGGGAATGTGCATACCCATATCATGAAGTCACGCTTTGAAAATGGAAAGAGCATCCTTCTTTCAGAGGATGAATGGAGGACAAAAATCGATAAAGTTCGCGAGGCACTTTATCAGGACAGCAAAACTAGGGGAGGAATGATTTCTGGAGAGCATGGAATCGGGATTGTAAAAAAGCCTTATCTTTTTTATGTTCTGGATTTAGAAACGATTGAACTAATGAAAGGAATAAAGAATATCTTTGACCCTCAAAATATCCTT
>Ga0209991_10001289_pt1 | contig 11314 bp, 12 predicted proteins | sample ChitaG_FD_183167 | JGI IMG/M metagenome (GOLD analysis project Ga0209991, IMG submission 183167) | Deep subsurface microbial communities from South Pacific Ocean to uncover new lineages of life (NeLLi) - Chile_00310 metaG (SPAdes)... | ecosystem: Environmental > Aquatic > Marine > Oceanic >...
CATCGCTCTGGCTCATCAGCAGCCATTTTGAGGTAGCCCTCCTTTACCCTCCGGTGAAAGGTTGGAGCCTCCCGCTCAAAGCGGTCTTGCCTTTCGGCTCGCTTGCGTTCAAGCCCTTCCTCCACCGATATATCCAGCAGAATGGTCAGGGCGGGCTTCAGTTCCTGGGTGGCAGCATTATTTATAAAGCACTCAAGGTGATTCTGGAAGCTATATCCTCTATTTCTGTCTAGTGCGAAATACTACCTTAACTAGAGTCACAAGTGCTATTATACCGACTGCTGCACCGACGACTACTGCCACTGCATTCAAGGGGAAAGGGAGGGTAGGGAACAAAACCAAAATTGCTGCGACTGCTCCACCCGCTACGGCGGCAAGGACTACCAAATTTAGGATTAGTTGGCTAGCAGCCATCTGAATCTCACTTGTGTCCAACCTTCTCTCTATCCCACGGATGGTCTCGCCTTGCTGTTGCACTTCTTTAGAAAGCTTCACTCTATCAAATAGGACCGGAGGTACAGCTGCCTTGGATGGTGCCTCCTTGCTAGGCTCGTAAGGTCCTGCCTCTTTACTTAACTTAACGAACTCTGCTGTAATAATGGCTTCCTCATATTTTAACTCAACAGGAACGTCGCCGAGGTTAGCTATTGGTAAGAAGAGGTAATCATTGTAACCGGGGTCTACGATGCCTCCCGGGAAGAAAATCAATCTTCTAGCATGAAAAGCCCGTAGCGCCAAGCGCCCCTTCATGTCTTTAGGCATATGAACTTTCTCCAAGCTACGGATAACACAGGTAGAGCCTGGAGGTATCCATACTGACGCTTGAAACCCGGGACCTAATGCTACTGTTCTCGGTTGATCCTCACCTTCCGGCGGTGGCAACTGAGCTATTTCACCTACTCTAATGTCATAGGATGCGCCCTTGACGCAACTAGGCTCAAAAGGCTCTAGTAGCTTCTCACCAAAATCCTTAATCTCTTTGTCAATCAGAGTCTCGTCAGCCATTACACGTTCACCCTTGAGTAGCTTCACTTATTTCGGGATTCGTGTCGAGCAAGCTTAATTGTGGATATCGGACAACCGGGTTCTTAGGGGAGGTCTTTTCAACTTCGTGAAATATCTGTTGATGTATTACATTAACGGGCTGATTTCCATCAATGATTACTATGTTTTCTCCTTGCCACATAAGGTGCTGAATAACTCTTAGGTAATTCTGCCGTACCTCTTCTAGTTTCGCCTGTTCTTCAAAAAGCTCGATGTGCCACCGTCTACGCTGCATTCTTTTATAACAAATTGCGCTATCGACATTTAAGAAAATAGTAAGATCAGGCCTAAGGCAGTGAGCATTGATTTTTTGCAACCACTCAATATCGACATTAAGTCCCTGAAATGCATAGGACGAAAGATAATATCTGTCAGAAATCACAGTTACCCCTATGTTTAGTTTCGGTATGATATCTGTATGGAGGTGATCCATTCTATCAGCCGCAAAGAAGAGTGCAAGTGTATGTGGTTCAAACGATTGCAACTCAGCGACATCTTTTGGATGCACTAACCTTCCAGCGAGGGTTAAACGGATCATAGCACCAGCAGGACCATCAGTAGGCTCCTTGGTTAAGTGAACTTCTCGGCCTTCATCTCTAAGTTTTTTTTCAAGCCTTTCTGCCTGGGTACTTACCCCTGAGCCGTCTGTACCCTCAATAACTATGAATGGAGCCCTATTATTTTGCATTGAACTACCAATCCTAACTGCTTACGTGCTATGATTTTACGCCACACAAGCATTCCCGTCAAGTTCGTTTAGCCTTGATGAGCTATAATGATTATATAGGGCAAAGTTGCAATTACACCATTATATTGTAAGCTTCTTGACACTTTTAGCTGGAAGCTGTACAAGTAAGAATGTAAAATTACGAAGGAGCATGTGTGCGATGGTAATTACGATTTGTGGTAGCATGGAGTTTGCAGATAGAATGGTTACTATCGGTTCAATCCTCGAAGCTAAAGGACATCGAGTCCTCTATCCAAAGTATACCTCCCACTTTGCTCAGCATCAATCTATTAAGAAAGAAAAAGCGAGACTCAGGAACGCTGAAGACCTCATTCGAGCTCACTATGAGAACATCAAAAAAAGTGATGCGATTCTCGTTTTGAACTATGACAAGGGTGAGGAAAAGAGATGGATAGGTGCAAATTCCTTCTTGGAAATGGGCTTTGCCCATGTTTTAGGGAAAAGGATCTACTTGTTAAAACCTATCCCGCAGTTTGTCTATTTTCAAGAAGAAATCAAGGCCATGCAGCCTATTATTCTAGACGATGATCTGGCTAAAATCTGTTAACGCATGGCCTTAGCTTCTCATACGCAGGGCAACGAAATATACCGTTAATTAACTTATCTTGTCTCGTTCCTCTTGCTTATAAATCATCACCCTTCTATCGGGGTCTTTGCCTGTGCTTTGTGAGGATAGGTCATTTCGCTGGGCTATCAGGTGCTGTAAGCGCCGAATGTAGGCGCTCTGCGGGCTGAGTTCCACCACTTCCTGCCCGCTCTTTACCTGAGTAACCGCTTCTTCTGCCTCAGCGATGGCGAGTTTAAATAGGTCTGCCTTTTCGGTATCAGTTCTGGGATAGAGCGTATTTAGCAGCTGCCTGAACTGAGCCGGGGTGTTACTCTTAAGGACATAGATGGGCAGGTTAGCCGTTTCGGCATCCCTGACCTTTTGTGGCTTGCGGCGATAATGACTTTTAGAGGTTACCAGCAAATTGGCATCGTTTAAGCTACCGACTATATCCGGGCTCAGCTGCATGTCTTTGGCTATCTGTTCCATTCGCCCCCGATTTACCCCGAAGAGGTAAAGCTTAGGTAGATTGTCTCCTCTGACCTGCGGCTTGACCCTGGAGGTTTTTTCTGGGGTGGTCGCTGGCACCTCTTTTTTGCTTCTGACTTCCCCAGCCTCGTCCAGCCAGCGAACCTCAGTGGCTACCAGTTGACCCCGCAGCAGAGCATCAACCGTTTGGCTGACATCAGGATGAATGGCTACCTTGTCCCAGTCCTGAATTTCGACCACAATATCAAAGGTAGGCGGCGACATCCGCTCCAGTATGGACTTCTGTGTGCCCCTACGCTTTGCCTCTTCATCACCCAGGGTTACCGTCTGGATGCCACCAATGAGGTCAGCCAAAGTAGGGTTCATCATCAGGTTTTCCAGGGTGTTACCGTGGGCGGTGCCCACCAGTTGAACCCCACGCTCAGCAATAGTTCGAGCTGCCTGAGCTTCAAGCTCGGTGCCAATTTCATCAATGACAATTACCTCGGGCATATGGTTTTCCACGGCTTCAATCATTACCGCATGCTGCATGGTGGGGGTGGTTACCTGCATCCGGCGGGCGTGTCCAATGGCGGGGTGGGGAATATCACCGTCCCCGGCAATCTCATTTGAGGTATCCACGATGATAACCCGCTTATTCAGGTCATCGGCTAGCACCCGTGCTACCTCGCGCAGCATGGTTGTTTTGCCCACTCCGGGGCGACCTAAAAGCAGGACACTTTTGCCTGATTGGATAAGGTCTTCAATAACCTTTATGGTGCCGAAGACGGCTCTGCCCACACGGCAGGTCAGCCCAATAATGCGCCCCTTGCGGTTGCGAATAGCTGAGATACGGTGCAGGGTGCGCTCAATTCCAGCACGGTTGTCATCCCCAAAGCTACTGATGCGAGAAGCTACATAATCAATGTCCTCCTCATCAACTTCCTTGGGGTTAAGAACCATTTCCCGCTGGGGAAAGCGGGCTTCTGGAGGGCGACCCAGGTCAAGGACTATTTCTAAAAGCTCACTGATGTCCTTCTGTCGGCGTAATGGCTGGCGAATGTGTGGTGGCAGAATGTCAACCAGCGCATCCAGGTCATCTGTGATTACCTTCTGCAAAATTATCCTCCAGATTCACGGCGTCCGGCCACGATATCCAGAAAATATTGGTGGAATCTCAGGTCGGTGGTCAGCTCAGGGTGAAAAGCGGAAGCCAGTAGCTTACCTTGCCTAGCAGCGACACTGGTGCCATCAGCTAACCCGGCTAGTATTTCCACTTTGCCATTTGCCTCTTTAATTACCGGGGCCCGAATGAATATACCAGGAAAGGGCTTTTCCCCCAGCACTGGTATTGAGAGTTCAGTCTCAAAGCTGTCCTTCTGCCTACCAAAGGCGTTGCGGCTAACTGTTATATCCATGACTCCTATAGGTTCCACATCCAAGTCTGAAATCTCGCTGGCGAGAAGTATCATGCCAGCACAGGTACCGAATATGGGCAGTCCATTGTTGGCGAGATTTCTCACCTCGGTCATTAAGTTGTAAGTCAGCATCAACTTGCTGATGGAAGTGGTCTCCCCGCCAGGAATGATTAGCCCGTCCAAGCCTGCTAGTTCTTGAGCGAGGCGGACGGGCAAAGCCTCTACCTCCAGTTGCCACAATATGGCTATATGCTCAATAAAGGCTCCCTGCGAGGCAAGGACGCCAATTCTCATGTTACCATCCTCTAGATGCCAGCAGTTCTTCAGTAGGGATTTGCTTTATATCTAGCCCGGGCATAGCCAGTCCCAGGTTCTTGGAGACCTCGGCAATGATTTTAGGGTCTTGAAAGTGGGTGGTAGCCTCAACTATAGCCTTAGCTCTGGCCTCCGGGTTGCTGGACTTGAATATACCTGAGCCGACAAAGACGCCGTCAGCGCCTAGCTGCATCATCAGGGCAGCATCGGCTGGGGTAGCCACCCCGCCAGCGGCAAAGTTAACTACCGGCAGCTTCCCTGTTTTGTGTACCTCGATTACCAGCTCAAAGGGGGCTCCCATCTCCTTAGCCTGTGCCATCAGCTCTTCCTGAGGGGTATCCGCCAGTTTGCGGATGCCGTCCGTTACTGCCCGCATATGCCTGACCGCTTCGACAATATTACCGCTGCCAGCTTCGCCTTTGGTTCTGATCATAGCTGCCCCCTCCCTGATGCGCCGCAACGCCTCACCCAAATCCCGGCAGCCGCAGACAAAGGGAACCTTGAAGTCTTGCTTCCAGATATGATGGCTTTCATCAGCCGGGGTAAGCACCTCAGACTCATCTATAAAATCCACACCAAGGGCTTCAAGGGCCTGTGCCTCCACAAAGTGACCTATGCGGCACTTAGCCATTACCGGGATAGAGACCGCCTTCATAATGGCTTCAATAATCGTTGGGTCAGCCATACGGGCTACACCCCCTTCAGCTCTAATATCGGCGGGGACTCTCTCCAGTGCCATCACGGCGCAGGCGCCTGCCTCCTCGGCAATCTTGGCTTGCTCTGCGTTGACCACATCCATAATCACCCCGCCCTTTAGCATCTGGGCTAGCCCGGTTTTGACCTTCCAGGTGCCAGTTTCCATGCTTTTCTCCTTACCCTGCCTCAAGCCATGACTTTTCATAACTGTATTTTACTATTGTTTGGATTGATTATCAACCTCACCCCCTTTATCCCCCTCTCCTTCAAAGGAGAGGGGGATAGGTTTCTAAGTAATCTCTTTAGTAGCTCCTTCGGGAGACCTCGTTACCCTGGTTATCGTATAGCGCAGCTACATCAGGTTCGCTGTTGTTCCAAATGGCTAGGCTATATTCAAAGCTGAATCCTCCCCATTCGGGATGATATTCGTTGGTATAAACTCGGATGCTTTCGTCTGGAGCCAAGATATAAGATGGGAAAGTGAATGAGGGATACCCATCTGATGTATCCATTAGCACACACCCGGTCAAATCTTGTGGCTGGTCCCCGAGATTGGTGATTTCTACATATTCATCGGACTCTACATTGGGCACTAGACCGTCATAATAAATGCGGGTAATTTGTACATTTTCAACTTTTATAGGCGGTGGTGGTTGGCTCTCTTGCCAAATCCCTATTTTGTCTTGCCTTGCTTCTGCCTCGGCTTTCTCCAGAATGCCCTGGTATTTAGTATCAGGGGGGTAAGGTTTAGCCCAAGCAAGCCCTCGTCTGACTAGCTCAGCATTGACGAAAATATCATCAACATAAACATAGCGTAGGAGCCTCTCATATTTGTCAGTCTCGGAGATATCCTTCTCCAGCCGAACGGTCTTCTCTTCTACTAGCTGTCTATTCAATCTGGTAGCCTCTTGAGCTAGGGCACAGAACTCGGGGCGTTCATCGTCTAGTTCCGGCGTATTTATGCCAATATAGCGAACCTTGTATATTGTGCCAGCAATGTTAACCTCGATGGTGTCACCATCAATCACCCTAGTGACCATAGGAGCAGTAGGAGCTGCACAACCAGTCGCTAAAATCAGGAGAAACAAGACCAAGATACTGTAGAGGTATTTTGGTTTCATATTTACCCTCTTTATGCTACACCAGCGGTCTTTTTGCCGGTATACCCGGACGGCGGGGGTATTGCCTGGGGGTTGGTGATATCTTATCGATTAATATTAAGTAACGCTCATCGGCGAACTCTTCCAGGTCAACCATCTTCACCTCTCGCAGGTTGCCACCCAGTATGGAAATCGCTCTATTTGCCCGGCTTATCTCCTCATCAAGAGCCCCCTTTTTCTGGGCGATAAAGCTGCCACCAAGGGCACAAAAGGGTAAGGTCAATTCAACCAGAGTGGGTAGCGGGGCAACCGCCCGGGAAAGTACCAGGTCAAACCTCTCCCGGTATTGAGCCAAGTGGGCAACATCTTCAGCCCGACCAACCAGAATTTCAACATCATCCAGCCCGAGTTTATGTTTAATGTGATGCAGGAAGGCTGCTTTTTTAGCTGTAGCCTCAAGCAATACCAGCTTTATATCGGGGAAGACAATTTTAACCGGGATTCCCGGCATGCCAGCACCGGTGCCGACATCAATAAGGCGGAAATCCCTTTTACTTATCGCTCGCTGCCAGGCTAAGGTCACAGTAAGAGAATCAAGGAAGTGCTTTATCTGCACCTCCTCATAGCCGGTTATGGCGGTGAGGTTTACTCGCTGGTTCCAATCCACCAGTTCCTGATAGTAGGTATTGAACTGCTCAAGCTGGCTTGGGCTAAGGTACAGCCCTAATTTTATTGCCCCGACATTAAGCCTTTCCATAATGGTCATCCTGCTAGTATTATAACTGATTGCCCTACGGATAAGCGATAATATGGAAATTGCTTATCAACCCTATCCCCTTTATCCCCTTCCCCTTGGCAAGGGGAAGGGGAGGTGGTGGAAAGAGGGGGCTAGCGCCCCCAATCTCCCTCTTTGGGGTGGTAAAGGGAGAAGGCACAGGCTAAAACTAGGGGATGGGGAAGAAAGATAAAATTTAGCTTGTTGCGAAATGGAGTTAATCCAAAATACTAAATAGATATTTCATAAAAGGGCTTGACAAATGGTATCATTAGTGATACCATATTAACTAGAAAGATGGGTTCCATAGAAGATATAACCCAACAAATGGTGAGGAACCCTAAAGGTGTAAGATTTAATGACCTTTGTAAAGTTTGTGACTATTACTTTGGAGAAGCTCGTCTTAAGAGTGGTCACCACATATATAAAACACCATGGCAAGGTGACCCAAGAATAAATATACAAAACGACAAGGGGAAGGCTAAAGCATATCAAGTTAGACAAGTACTAAAGGCTATAGAACAATTGGAGGCGTAACATGACAACAAAAGTGGTAACAGAAACGGCAGTAGAACAGATAAAAGAAAATGACCGCTATACCTATCGGGTTACCTGGTCTGATGAGGACGAGGAATATGTGGGCTTATGTGCAGAATTCCCTAGTCTAAGTTGGCTGGCTGATAGTCCCGAGGCAGCATTGCGGGGTATACGAAATGTGGTATCAGAAGTCGTTTCAGATATGCAGTCTAGTAGTGAACCTATCCCCCAACCACTCGCAATTAAGCGTTATTCGGGCAAATTCACAGTTCGCATACCGCCAGATTTGCATAGAACTCTCCATATACAAGCAGCAGAAGCCAATATTAGCTTTAATCGCCATGTCAGTGCTAAGTTGGCTACACGATGAATGCGTTACCCAACACAATTCCTCGGGGTATCAGGAAAAGCCAAAGCCATCACTTGTGTAACAATCACTGGTATCAAACTGTGAACAGTCACCTTACGACGATTCCTAACGGTAATATTGTTTAGTCGCCTTTGAGTTTTCATTCTCTCTTTTGGGGGTGTTTAAGAGGGGCGTTAGCCCCTCTTTCTCCTTCTCTTCCCCCTCTCCTTTGAAGGAGAGGGGGATTAAGGGGGTGAGGTAGATAGATAATCTCATAACAAGCGCATTGCATTTTAGCCCCGCCTATGCTATATTCTAACTATACAATTTAATAAATTAACCGCTAGGGGTGCTTGAGCGGCTGAGAGGCAGTTTGAAGCCAACCCTTGAACCTGATCTCGGTAATACGAGCGTAGGGAAGCGGCAGCGATTTAAACCAAGGGTTTAGAGCGAGCGCCGAAGCCCTTGGTTTTAATTTTTGTGGAGGCAGATATGACTCAACTGGAATTGGCAAGAGAAGGAACTATTTCGCCACAGATGAGCCTGGTGGCAGAGAATGAGGGGGTAGAAGCGGAGTTTATCCGCCAAGGTGTGGCTGAGGGGACAATAGTCATCCCAGCCAATATCAAGCACACCAACCTCGCTCCTTGTGGCATCGGTCAGGGGCTTAAGACCAAGGTCAATGCCAATATTGGAACCTCCTCCGATTTTGGCGATATAGATACCGAGCTGGAAAAGCTGCGGGTGGCTATTGACTGTGGCGCCGATACCGTTATGGACTTATCAACCGGTGGCGATATATCAGCTATTCGGCGGGCTATTATGGCCTCCAGCCCCCTACCAATAGGAACAGTGCCTATTTACCAGGCAGGGATTGAAGCCATAGCCAAACACGAGGCTATAGTCAAAATGAGTGTTGATGACCTATTCTCAGCCATTGGAGAGCATGCCCGGGATGGCGTTGATTTCGTAACAGTGCACTGTGGTGTCACCCAGTCAGCCGTTGACCGGCTCAGACAACAGGGAAGGGTGGCTGATGTGGTCTCTCGAGGTGGTGCTTTTTTGATAGGCTGGATGCTCCATAATGAGCGCCAAAACCCCCTTTATGAATATTATGACCGCTTATTGGAGATAGCCAGGCAGTTTGATGTTACCCTCAGCCTTGGTGATGGCATGCGTCCCGGTTGCCTGGCTGATGCCACTGACCGGGCTCAGGTTGAGGAACTGCTTGTTATTGGAGAGTTGGTAAACCGAGCTCAGCGAGCCGGAGTCCAGGTAATGGTTGAGGGTCCGGGGCACCTGCCCCTGAATCAGATTGAGGCTAATGTTCAGTTAGAGAAAGCCATCTGCAAGGGGGCTCCTTTCTATGTGCTAGGTCCACTGGTAACCGATGTTGCTGCTGGCTATGACCATATCACCGGAGCCATAGGGGGGGCTATTGCTGCCGCTGCCGGTACCGATTTCCTATGTTATGTAACCCCAGCGGAGCACCTCTCTCTGCCCGACCCCGAGGATGTAAGGCAGGGGGTTATCGCCTCACGCATTGCTGCCCACGCCGCTGATATAGTTAAAGGAGTAAAGGGTGCCCAGGAGTGGGACAGGAAAATGGCAGTGGCCAGAAAGAAGCTTGACTGGGAGGAGCAAGCCAGGCTTTCCTTAGACCCTGAGCTATCTCACCGGGTTCATAGCAAGCACGCCTCCGCGGGCAAGGCTTGCAGTATGTGCGGAGAATATTGTGCTATGGAGTTAGTGGAAAAGTATTTAGGTATCTCAGCAATCAGGTGTTAGCTTCTAGCCTAAGAGAGCCGCTATAATGGAGGAAATATGGAACTCGATGATATAACCATATCCAAGGCAATAACCGAAAGCTTTATGAAAGACTTCCTGGAGGCGATGGAGGTGGACGTTGCCATAGCTGGAGCAGGGCCAGCCGGCATGACGGCTGCTTATTACCTGGCAAAGGAAGGAGTGAAAACAGTCGCTTTTGAGAGGCAACTCCGCATTGGCGGTGGTATGCCAGGTGGAGGGATGATGTTCAATCGCATAGTAACGCAAGAAGAGGGAAAGAGGCTATTAGACGAGTTCAATGTACAAACTAGGGAGCATGAAAAGGGCTACTATATTGCAGATTCCCTAGAGACTATCTCAACTATTTGCTCCAAAGCAATAAAGGCTGGAACAAAGATATTTAATTTGGTTAGCGTTGAAGATGTGATGATAAGGGAAGAGGATAGGATAACCGGCTTGGTGCTGAATTGGAGTGCCGTTTCGTTGGCAGGATTGCATGTGGATCCGTTAGCTATAAGAGCAAAGATAGTGATAGATGCTACCGGGCATAGCAGTGAAATCTGCCGCATAGTAGTGAATAAGATTGGTGCCAAATTAAGAACCAAGACAGGGGGAGTAGTTGGGGAAAAACCAATGTGGGCTGAGAGAGGAGAGAAAGAGATAATAGAGAACACCAAAGAGGTGTATCCTGGTTTAATAGTTACTGGCATGGCGGCTAACGCTGTTTTTGGTTCACCCAGGATGGGGGCTATTTTTGGCGGCATGCTTCTCTCAGGGAAACGAGCGGCTGAGGTCGCTCTAGAAATTGTACAAAGGTCAGCGGTTTCCTAATGCCTGAATTATTCCAACAGGGCGATTAAAAATGGGTGGCGGTTTTAATCTAGGCAAGGTATTCGGCATCCAGTTCAGGCTACATTATACCTGGTTCATAATATTCTTCTTAATAACCTTCTCGCTTTCGTGGCGGGTCTTCCCTCTATACTATCCAGGCTGGAATCAGTTGCTTTACTGGAGTATTGGTATAGTTACCAGCCTGTTATTCTTTGCCTCCGTATTAGTCCACGAGCTAGCTCACAGCCTGGTGGGCAGAGCCAACGGCATCCCGATAAAAAGTATAACCCTGTTTATCTTTGGCGGTGTGGCTCAGATGACCAAGGAGGCAGCCAAAGCCAGCGCCGAGTTCAAAATGGCTGCCGCTGGTCCCGCCTGCAGCCTGGCAATTGGCGGGGTGTTTGCCCTAGTCTGGATGTTAACCCAAGGCATAATTGAACCGGTGGCGGCTATGGCTTTTTATCTGGCTCAGATTAATGTGATTCTAGCTGCGTTCAACATGGTTCCAGGCTTCCCTCTAGATGGTGGACGTGTCTTCCGTTCCTTAATGTGGCACTTTAGTGGCAACTACCAGCGCTCTACACGAATTGCCACCAGAGTGGGGCAAGGCGTAGGCTACCTGTTTATTCTAGGTGGCATTTCAATAGTTTTCTTGCAGCCATTTGGTCTGAATTGGTTTAGTGGTCTGTGGCTGGTCT
>Ga0209991_10001291_pt1 | contig 11298 bp, 9 predicted proteins | sample ChitaG_FD_183167 | JGI IMG/M metagenome (GOLD analysis project Ga0209991, IMG submission 183167) | Deep subsurface microbial communities from South Pacific Ocean to uncover new lineages of life (NeLLi) - Chile_00310 metaG (SPAdes)... | ecosystem: Environmental > Aquatic > Marine > Oceanic >...
GAAACACCAGCCTAAAATAGAGACCATGGGGAGGAGTTCAAATACCGCTTGAGAACAAATTCAGACTCCTTGCTCTGACAGCTTAAATCATGGTTCGGTAACAGTCTACAACATTGTGCTATATTGTGTGCATTTTGGGGAAAAGCAGTTGCTCCAGTTAGCTTTGTGGCGTCCCTGGCGGGATTCGAACCCACGACCCGCTGCTTAGAAGGCAGCCGCTCTGTCCAACTGAGCTACAGGGACGAGCTATCTATTACTCAAATGTAGCACGGGATGAGGAAAAAGGTCAAGATAGTTTTCTTTTGCCAATAGGCAACTTTTTACCTCTCATTTCAGCCGTATTATCATGATGTTTAGGCTCTCCACATACCGAAGATAGTCACGCCGAGTAAGCAAAGGCAGGTCACAATTATACCGGCAATGAGTATTCCAATAAAGATAGATAACATAGCATGCTTGAATTTTAAACCAAAAAGGACAGCCGCTAGTGAACCTGTCCAGGCACCGGTGACGGGGAGAGGGATAGCAACAAATAACGCTAAACCAATTCTTTCATACCTCTCGATAATTCTTCCCCGCTTCCTGGTGTGTTCAAAGAGCCACCGCAAAAACCGGTCAAAGAAACCCACCTTGCTCAGAAATCTGGAAATGGCATCAAGGAACAATAGAATAACGGGCACCGGTAGCAGATTGCCAATGATAGCTAACGGGAGAGCATAATACCAGGGGAAATGAAACAGGGTTATAGCTACCGGTATTGCCCCACGCAGCTCGAAAATAGGCAAGGCGGAGATAATAAGCACCACTAGTTCTTTGGAAAAACCTAAGCTGAGAAGCTCTTCAGGAGACACACTTTTCCCTCACGGTCATTGTCCAGTAAAGACCCTATTTAGCTAATGTAACAAACAAGCAATACCAGCGTCAAGCTGGCTTAAGGAGCGTTAGCTTGACAATCATTTAGCCCTATCAGGCTAATCAACCATAATTGCCAAAAATTAGACAAAATGCTAGTATGAGGTCGACTCTCCAATTTGATTGGTGAACAGGGTAGCGATGCCGAGACTATTAGATAAAGTAGATAATCCTGCAGATTTAAAAGGACTAGCAAAACAGGAGCTGGAGCAATTGGCTGCCGAGATTAGGCAGGAGCTGGTGACTACAGTAAGTGCCAACGGAGGTCATCTGGCTTCTAATCTGGGTGTGGTTGAGCTTACCATAGCTTTACATCGGGTCTTTGATAGCCCACGGGATAAGATTATCTGGGATGTGGGACATCAAAGCTATGTACACAAACTGCTCACCGGCAGGAGACAGCGTTTTGCCTCTCTTCGTCAGTATGGAGGGCTATCCGGTTTTACCTGCCGCAGTGAGAGTGAGCATGACCCCTTTGGTGCCGGTCATGCCAGCACCTCGGTTTCGGCTGCCCTTGGTATGGCTATCGCTCGCGACCTTTCCGGCGATGACTACCATGTGATTGCTGTTATCGGTGATGGGTCTATAACTGGAGGGATGGCTCTTGAGGCACTAAATCAGGCGGGGCATTTGGGCTCCAGGATTTGTGTGGTTTTGAATGATAATGGGATGTCAATTTCACCTACCGTTGGCGGTTTAGCTAAGCTGTTGAGCAGGGTGCGGTTTGACTACCGCTATCGGTGGGCAGAGGAAGAGAGCAAGCGGGTAATGGATGCTCTCCCCTGGGGTAAACGGCTATGGCGAATGGGGCAGTGGCTTAGGAGAGGATTCAAGGGCTTGATTATGCCCACTGTGCTCTGGGAGGAACTCGGCCTCACCTATATTGGACCCATCGACGGACACGACATTGACGCACTGGAAATAGCTCTTACCCAGGCACGGGACTACTCCTCCAAGCCAACCTTTGTTCATGTTATTACCACCAAGGGTAAAGGCTATCTTCCGGCAGAGGGTGATGCTGTTTACTTTCACGGTGTAGCCGCTGAGAGGGCAAGCGCCGAGACAATACCAAGTTATAGCGAGGTATTTGCACAAACTGTGCTTCGCTTGGCCCAGGAAAATCCCAGGCTGGTGGCGATTACCCCGGCCATGCCTGAGGGAAATTGCCTCAGTATAGTTGAGGCTGAGTTCCCGCAGCGAGTGTTTGATGTGGGAATCTGCGAGCAGCACGCAGTTACCTTTGCCGCCGGGCTAGCGGCACAGGGTTTCATCCCTATTGTGGCGATATATTCCACTTTCCTACAGCGTGCTTTTGACCAGCTGATACATGATGTCTGCCTCCAGGATTTGCCCGTCATTTTTGCCATTGACCGCAGTGGCATTGTTGGTGAAGATGGTAAGACCCATCAGGGAACTTTTGACATCTCTTATCTAATGTTAATTCCTAATTTGATAATAGCTGCGCCCAAGGATGAGAACGAGCTTCAGCACTTACTCTACACAGCGGTGAAGTCAAAGCATCCTATGGCGATACGATACCCCCGCGGCTCTGGTTTGGGAGTAGAATTAGACCCGGTGCTGCATGAGATTCCCATAGGTAAAGGGGAAATAGTGAGACATGGCGGAGATGTAGCCATATTAGCTATAGGAACTACTGTGGCTCCGGCTCTTGAGGCAGCCCAGGAGCTAGCTGCCAACGGAATTGAGGCTACAGTGGTCAATGCCCGCTTTGCCAAGCCGCTGGACGCTGAACTTATCATAGATTTGACCAGCGATATTAAGCGCCTGGTTACCGTTGAAGAAAATGCTCTCAGCGGTGGTTTTGGCAATAGTGTCATCGACCTCCTTCAACAATCAGGCATCAGCGATATCCGGGTAAAAAGCATTGGCATCCCTGACGAGTTTGTGGAGCAAGGCAGCCAAGCCCGGCTTCGGGCTAAGTATAGTCTTGATGCTGAAGGGATAGCCAGACAGGTCTTGAAGTTATTCCCCAACCGCTAATGCAGGAGATGAAGCTTTGCATATAAATGAAAGCCAAGCTAAAAAATCAGGTGTAAGCTCAACACCTGATTTTTTGTTTTTAAGCCATAGATAGGGAGAAGGGATGGATAAACTGACAATCAGGGATATAGAGGTTAGCGGCAAAAGGGTCCTGGTAAGGGTGGACTTCAATGTTCCCCTGGATGAGGAGACAGGGGCTATTACTGACGACAGCCGTATCCGAGCCACGCTGCCTACTATCAATTATCTTATCGACCGAGGAGCTAGGGTTATCCTGTGCTCTCATCTGGGTCGACCTAAGGGGAGGGTGGTAGAGAAATTGCGCTTGGCTATTGTTGCCCAGCGTCTGTCCCAGATTCTAGGGCAGACAGTGGAAGTTGATACTGACAGTATTGGCCCCGAAGTAGAGAAAGCAGTGGGAAACTTAAAGGCGGGCAAGGTCTTGCTCCTGGAGAATATTCGGTTTCACCCCGAGGAGGAAGCCAACGACGTCCCCTTTGCTCAAGCCCTAGCCCGTTTAGCTGATATATATGTAAATGATGCCTTCGGTGCCAGTCATAGAGCTCATGCCTCAATAGTGAGCGTTGCCAATTATCTACCAGCAGTGGCTGGCCTGCTGGTTGAGAAGGAAACCAAGGTTCTGGAGGGCATTTTAGCCAATCCAGGTCATCCCTTCGCCGAGCTTGCCGGTGGCGCCAAGGTGAGTGACAAGATAAGCGTGTTGGAAAATACCATGGATAAGGTGGACTCTCTCCTAATTGGTGGCAGTATGGCAGCTACCTTCTTAAAGGCTAAAGGTTATGAGGTAGGCTTGTCCCTGGTGGAGAATGACAAGCTGGAGCTTGCTGCCAAGCTGATGAGGGAGGAGGCTCAGCAAGGGGTTCACTTGATGCTTCCGGTTGATGTGGTTGTTGCCGATAAGCTCAGTGCCGAGGCTGAAGTTAAGACGGTATCAATAGAAGATGTACCGCCGGATTGGAGAATTGTAGACATCGGTCCTCAGACTATCAGCAATTTCTCTGAAGAATTACGACGGTGTAAAACAATCTTTTGGAACGGGCCTATGGGCATATATGAGATAGCTCAGTTTGCTCGCGGAACGCAAGCCATGGCCAGACTTCTAGCCAGTATTGAGGCTACCACTATTATTGGAGGAGGCTCTACTGCTGAGGTAGTAACTGAGATGAAACTAGCTGATAAGATGACCTTTGTCTCTACCGGGGGCGGGGCTTCACTCAGATTCCTGGGTGGCGAAACGTTGCCCGGTGTCGAGGCACTACTCAATAAGAAGACATAAAGAGAGTCAAAGAGAGGCAAAGCCTCTCTTACATAACATATTCCCCCTCTCCTTTGAAGGAGAGGGGGATAAAGCGGGTTCCCTGAAAAATCAAAGATTTTTTAGGGTGCATAAAGGGGGTGAGGTTGATTATAATTAATTTAGATTTAATCAAGGGAATTTCCACTCCTTCCCCCACCAAGATTGTGTTATTGATTATAGATGGCTTAGGCGGATTGCCCAGTCTAAAAACAGGCAAGACAGAGCTAGAGACGGCCAATACCCCGAATCTAGACCAGCTGGCAACCAAGGGTATCTGTGGCCTTATTGACCCGGTGAGCCCGGGAATAACACCGGGTAGTACTCCAGGGCACCTGGCTCTGTTTGGTTATGACCCGGTCAAATTTAACATTGGTCGGGGGGTGGTGGAGGCAATGGGGATAGATTTTGACCTGGAGCCGGGAGATATAGCGGCTCGGGGTAACTTCTGCACTGTGGATGGCGCTGGACTGGTCACTGACCGCAGGGCAGGACGTATCTCAACTGAGAAGTGCACCGAGCTATGCCAATTGCTAGACGGATTGGCGCTGGAGGGGGTTAGACTTTTCGTTTGCCCCGTCAGGGAACATCGCTTTGTAGTGGTGTTTCGGGGAGAGGGGCTGGCTCCCGAAGTCAGCGATTCTGACCCCCAGCAGGCGGGGGTGGCACCAAGGGCTATCGTTGCCCTGAATCCGCACGCTGATATGATGGCGGCTATTGCCAATAAGTTCATAGCTCAAGCCAAAATAGTCTTGGCTAAGCATCATCCCGCCAATATGGTGCTGCTACGTGGCTTCTCCCGGCGACCGCATCTTCCCACTATGAGTGAGGTCTATAAATTAAAGCCAGCAGCCATTGCTGGTTATCCTATGTATCGGGGGTTAGCCAAGCTAGTCGGGATGCAGGTTCTGGAAACTGGCGCCAGCATCATGGAGGAGTTTGCCACTTTAAGACAAAACTATGCCGATTATGACTTCTTCTTCTTACATATAAAAGGGACTGATTCCGCTGGCGAGGATGGTGACTTCGACCGCAAGGTCAGGATTATAGAGGAGGTTGATAATGCTCTACCCGGCCTGACCAGCCTTGAACCCGATGTCATTGTGGTTACCAGTGACCACTCCACACCAGCCCTGCTTAAAGGACATAGCTGGCATCCAGTGCCCATCCTTCTGTATTCTAAGTGGTGCCGCGCTGATAGGGTAGGGGAGTTTTCCGAGTCAGCCTGTATTTTTGGTGGACTGGGAAGATTCCCCGCTACCCAGATTATGCCTTTAGCCATGGCTCACGCGCTCAAGCTGGCTAAATTTGGTGCTTAGGGGGTTAAAATAGATGGATGCAATACAAACTTTTAAGCTCACCAGGCGTTTCAACAGCTTGGTGGCAGTAAATAGCATTGACCTTAAGATTGAGCAGGGGGAATTGTTTTCTCTCTTGGGACCTAACGGGGCAGGGAAAACGACCACTATCAACATGCTGTGCTGCCTTCTAAAGCCCACTGAGGGCACAGCGCAAATAATGGGATATGACATTATTAAGGAACCATTCAAGATTAAGCAGACCATCGGGGTCTCACCACAGGAAACTGCCATTTCAGAGCATCTCAACTCTTGGGAGAATCTGGCTCTGATAGGCAAAATTCACGGCATGAGCTCCGACGAGGTAAAAAGACGCTCAAGGGAACTGCTGGAACTCATGGGTTTGATAGAGAGAGGGAAAGATAGGGTGGGTAAATTCTCTGGAGGGATGAAGAGGAGACTGAGCATAGCAATGGCAATGGTACACGACCCGTCAATTTTATTTCTGGATGAGCCTACCTTGGGGCTCGACCCGCAGGCGAGAAGGGCGACATGGGAACACATTGCCCAGCTAAAGGGAAGGAAAACTATTCTACTCACTACCCACTATATGGAGGAGGCTGATTTCCTCTCCGATAACGTGGCGATTATCGATGAAGGTAAAATCGTGGCTATGGGCACCCCGAGACAACTTAAAGCTAACTTTCTCAAGACCCGCACTATGCTCATCTCGGCAGAAAACATCACGCCTGAGATTATGCAAGGACTGAAAGGCAGATACTCCCAGGTAAAAGAGGTTGAGGGAAAACTGAGAATATCTGATGAGAACCTGGATTTCAGAGAGCTTACCGATTATCTCCATTCGAAAGGTGCTACTGTTCGCTCCGCGGCGCTGGAAGAGCCGACCCTAGAGGATGTCTTTATCCAGCTTACCGGAAAGGAGATCAGAGAATGAGATTCTGGGAAATAGGTAAAAGGAATCTAAAAGAGCTTTATCGTGACCCGATAGCGTTGGCATTTCTCCTGGGGATGCCCCTCGCTTTCATTTTGATTTTTTCTTTTGCTTTTGGAGGGCAAGCTACTAGCCCCATCCCTATGGGAGTAGTAGACGAAGACCAAAGCCAAATCTCTGCTGCCTTTGTGAGTTGCCTTGAGGGCATCCCTGCTCTTGAGGTAGCTTCTCCGGTATATAAGAGTCAATCTGAAGCTGAAGAGGAATTGAATACCGGTGGATTATCAATCTATTTGCTCATCCCTCGCGGATTTAGTGAAGCAGTAGAGCGCCATCAAGCTATTGACCTGGCGCTAGCCTATAACCAAGTCGACCCCATGCTGCCCCAGCGTGTCATGCCTGTAGTTAGGGCCGCTGCCCTTGGGTTTCTAAACATTCCTGTTCCCTTAAATATTGAATTGAGCGAGAGGGAGGCAAAGATTAAAGACGAGTATATCAATTACTTGATTCCGGGGATGGCTGTCTTCGGGTTAATGATTCTGATAACATCAGTGGGCGGTATTATGGTAAGGGATAGAGCCAGGGGGTTCTTATCTCGATTGATGACCACTCCAGCCAGACCTTCGGACTTTATCTTCGGTTACACCTTGCCCTTTATCCCGGTGATTATCATTTCTACAGCGATTTATCTTGGGGTAGGGATTCTAATGGGTCTAAGCATAATTGGCAACATTGGATTGGCCTTCCTCGTTTTATTCATCATCGGAATTTGCTGTATGGGAATAGGGATGATAATCGGCACCTTGGCAAGAAGCGAACAACAGGCAGCGGGGGCTCCCTGGATATTTATAATCCCCCTAGTTATGATCTCCGGTGCTTGGTGGCCGGTAGAGCAGATGCCTTCGGTAATCAAAAGTATTGCTGAAGCCCTCCCTTTTCTGCATGCTATGGATGCTTGTCGAGAGGTCATCACTAGAGGTGCTGGCTTTACTGCCATTCTCCCTGACCTTTACTGGCTTATCGGCTGGACAGTGGCTCTCTTTGCCCTTGGCATCGTGTTGTTCAGAAGGAGCATGGCAAGATGAGTGATACGAGGTGAGGTTATAATGCGCGTCCCTATGATTGCTGGTAACTGGAAGATGAATACCACGGTAGGCGAAGCCATAGAGCTGGTCAACGAGATGCGCCAGGAGCTTGACCGGATAGACAATGTGGATAAGGTAATATGCCCACCTTTTGTTTCCTTAGCCGCCATAAAGGAGCTGATTAAGGGGAGCACAATAAAACTGGGGGCACAGAATTTATACTTTGAGGAAAAGGAGGCATATACCGGTGAGATTTCGCCACTGATGCTGGCTGACCTTTGTGAGTTTGTTATTGTTGGGCACTCCGAGCGCAGGCAGTATTTCAATGAGACCATAGAGGTTGTAGATAAGAAGGTTCAAGCGGCGCTGAAGGTTGGTCTGACGCCCATTTTATGTATTGGGGAAAGTTCGGAGGAAAATGAGGCGGGGAAGACGGAAGAGATATTAACCAGGCAGCTAAGCTCACCTTCAGCTCGATTATACTATCTCGGTGGCTTGATTCTGGCCTATGAGCCGATTTGGGCTATCGGCACTGGCAGGGCAGCTACCGGCAGGCAGGCAAATGGGACCATCGGTTTTATCCGCCGACATATCGCCCAGCAATATGGCAAAGGAATTGCCCAGGAGGTGCGCATTCTCTACGGAGGCAGTGTAACAGCCGATAATATTGCCGAGTTTATAAGCCAGCCTGAGATAGATGGCGCTCTTGTCGGCGGTGCCAGCCTGAAGGCGAGCGAGTTCTTGAACATAGTGAGACAAACCTCGGAGATTAAGCGGGGGTGATGAATCGTCTATTGGCTATAGTTGGTCCTACCGGCGTAGGCAAGAGTAGACTAGCTCTTCGTCTGGCCCAGGCTTTTGACGGGGAGATAGTCAGTGCTGACAGCCGACAGGTTTACCGTTATATGGATATTGGCACCGCTAAACCCAGCCCAGAGGAGCGAGTCCTGATCCCCCATCACCTGATTGATATCGTCAATCCTGATGAAGACTTCAGCCTGGCTCAATATCAACAGCTTGCCTACAGAGCTATTGAAGACATTCACCAGCGTCATAAGCTGGCTCTATTAGTAGGTGGCAGTGGACTATATGCATGGTCGGTATTGGATAGCTGGAGGATACCACGAGTGGCACCTGACCCAGGATTTAGACACAGTTTGGAGGAGAAAGCGGCTAGGCTGGGGAAGGATGAGCTTTATCAGGAGCTTGCCAGGGTTGACCCGGTGGCAGCGCAGAGGATTGACCCCCGCAATGTGCGCCGTACCATACGGGCGCTTGAGGTGCACCGAGGTACCAAGGTTCCCATTTCCCGGCTTCAGGGTAAGACAACACCACCGTTTAGTACCCTGATAACAGGTTTAACCGCAGATAGGGCGGAACTATATCGCAGGATTGACTTGAGAGTGGACGAGATGATACAGCGGGGCCTAGTGGATGAAGTTAAGCGGCTGGTGAACAGGGGCTATGATTCCAATCTGCCAGCCATGTCTGGCATCGGCTATAAGCAAATTGGCATGTTTCTTAGAGGTGAGCTATCCCTGGCGACTGCTATACAGCAAATCAAGTTTGAAACCCACCGACTTGTCCGGCATCAATATAGCTGGTTTCAGTTGAAAGATGATAGAATAAGGTGGTTCGATATACAGAGCAAGGTGGATTCACAAATCATGACACCACTGAGTAAATTTATAAGAGGGAGTAATTAAGGGAGTTTTAGAGGGGCATAGGGTTTAATATGAATTTCACCAAGGTGCAGGGTGCAGGAAACGATTTTATACTGGTAGAGGCTGGTGGTGTAAACCGTGATTGGTCACAGATAGCAGTGGCTATGTGTGACCGTCACCTCGGTGTTGGTGCTGATGGCTTGCTGGTACTATTGCCTTCAAAGGTAGCTGATTTCCAGATACGCATGTTTAACCCTGACGGCTCTGGGCCCGAGGCCTGCGGCAATGGACTGAGATGCTTGGTTAAATATGCTTTGGAAAAGGGGCTGATTAGGGCTGCGACTCATCAGATGTTGGTGGAAACAATATCAGGCATAAGAAAGATAGAGCTTCATGGGATAGGTAGCCAAGTAGCCAGCATCAAGGTTGGTATGGGGGAACCGAAGTTCGGAGCTAGCGACATCCCGGTAGTAATAGAGCAGGGCAAGGATTTAGTTGACATAAAATCAATGCTGAGCTATCCGGTTACTATAGACGATACAAACCTGCTCCTGAACCTAGTGTCTATGGGGAATCCACATGCCGTTTATTTCTGGCAGCACCCGGTGTCCGATTTCCCATTATCCCAACTGGGACCAAAGGTAGAACGCTTATCAATATTTCCCAATAGGGTGAATTTTGAGGTCGCCAGGGTGGTGAGCCGAAAGCAGATTGAAGCCCGGGTCTGGGAGCGGGGAGTAGGGGAGACATTGGCTTGTGGCAGCGGTGCCTGTGCCATAGCTGTTGCTGCCCGACTATATGGTTATATAGATAATAAAGTTGACATAAAATTACCAGGAGGTATACTCGGTGTGGAGTGGGATGGGGCAGGGGAGGTATTCCTCAGCGGTCCAGCTGAAATCGTATTTAGTGGAGAATGGTCAGATGAAAATGTCAAGACGGGTTGAACATTTGCCCCCTTATCTTTTCGTGGAAATTAGTAAAAAGATTGCCGAGAAAAAGGCCAAGGGTGAGGATGTAGTTAGCTTTGCTGTAGGTGACCCTGATATTCCCACGCCACCTCATATAATTGAGCGGCTATGCCAGGCAGCAAAAGACCCAGCTAACCACCGCTACCCGGAGACTGAGGGTTTGCCTGAATTGCGTCAGGCTATAGCCGGATGGTATCAGAAGCGCTTTGGTGTTTCCCTTGATGCTGACCAAGAGGTGTTACCCCTCATTGGCTCAAAGGAAGGCATTGCCCACATCGCCTTTTGCCTGATTGACTACCGGGATATCGCCCTGGTGCCTGACCCGGCATATCCCGTTTATTCAGCAAGCACTATGTTAGCCGGTGGAAACCCTTACTATCTGCCACTTGTTGAAGAAAACGATTTTCTGCCTAATTTAGATACCATACCTGCTTATGCCCTAAACGGGGCTAAGTTACTATGGATAAACTATCCCAATAACCCTACCGGCGCCGTGGCAGACCTTGACTTTTTCAATAGGGTAGTGGAACTCGCTCGGCAACATGACCTGGCTGTTTGTCATGATGGACCATATTCAGAGGTCGCTTTTGATGGCTATCAGCCGGTTAGCTTTATGCAGGCAGATGGGGCTAAGGAGATAGGGGTGGAGTTTCACTCCCTGTCTAAGACCTACAATATGACCGGCTGGCGAATAGGAATGGTGGTAGGTAATGCTACCATGATAGATGCTCTAAAGAGGGTTAAGTCAAACTTAGATTCAGGAATCCCTCAGGCTATTCAATATGCTGCCATTGGGGCTTTAACCGGTTCCCAGGACTGCATCCCGGAGCATAATGCTATTTATCAAAAACGCCGTGATTTGATTATTGAGGTGCTGAATAATATCGGACTTGAAGCCAAGCCTCCCAAAGCAAGCCTATATATATGGGCTAAAATTCCGCAGGGCTACACCTCGGTGGAATTCGCCACTGATTTGTTGGAAAGGGTTGGGGTAGTGGTTACCCCAGGGGTAGGCTATGGTAAGCATGGCGAGGGTTACATTCGGGTGTCGTTAACTGTCCCAGATGCAGCGGTGGTCAAAGGTTTGTCTCGATTGTCAG
>Ga0209991_10001292_pt1 | contig 11298 bp, 10 predicted proteins | sample ChitaG_FD_183167 | JGI IMG/M metagenome (GOLD analysis project Ga0209991, IMG submission 183167) | Deep subsurface microbial communities from South Pacific Ocean to uncover new lineages of life (NeLLi) - Chile_00310 metaG (SPAdes)... | ecosystem: Environmental > Aquatic > Marine > Oceanic >...
CAAAGCCCACAAGCATCAACGAAAAGGCAATGGGCATTCCCAGGAATAGTAGAAAAAATACTAAAATAGTTCCGATAATACCTACAATTACTGGGTCCAAGGTTATCTCCTCACTAGCCGTCTATATAAGTTAAAATCTTAACATTTATGTCAATTTATTGTAACTCAACTAAGGTGCAGAGGATAATTGGGATTGTAGAACGGTTGCGGTTGCGCAGCTCGAATCGGTTAACGTTATACAAAACCAGCAGCGTAACCGTAGAACGTTAAACGAAACCAACATCGCTTCGCCTCCCCGGCCCGTACTGGCCCGGGACGGGCAAGCAATGTGATATTTACTCCCTTAACTCGTCGGTTTTAGGCGGAGCTTCGCTAGTTTCCCCACAGAAGCAGCTAAGTCAATCAGGAGTTCCAGGCAGATAAAGATACCTGCTACCGAGACAAGTAGCCTGAACGGCAACTGGGGGATTCTGAGCATGTCTGAAACCGTTCGTTCTTCGATTCCTACAACCCAGCCCTGCCATGCCAGTATGGAAAGTATGAACAGGCTGAGAAGGGTGGTCATTGCATCCATGATTAGCCCTGCCCGTTCGGGGAGTCGAGATACAAGCATTGATACGCGAACATGCCCTTTCACCTGGTGCGTGTAGGCAACACCTAATAGAATAAAAATGGCTAACATGTAACTGCATATCTCGACCGTGCCGGGGATAGGCCAGGCCCATACGGCCCGGCCTATCACATCAGCAGCAGTAAGCAACATCATAGGGATGAGCAAAAACATGCCCACTAAACATAGGTAATAGTTTATTCTTTGTATCCTCTTCTTAATTGTAGTCAACCATCCCATCGCTTAACTCGATTGTATATGGGTTTCCTTTTTCCACCCCCTCCCAAACCCTCCCCCTTGAAGGGGGAGGGCAGGGTGGGGGTGGTAACTTGATCCCAGTAAGTTAATAGCTATTTCCATTCGGGCGGGCATGCTACGCATTTTACACCCCTCTTTTCGGCCTCCTCGCTGTACATCTTCACTACCTTTTTTGCCGGAAGCCCCTTCTTCTCTAAATCTGCAACCCACTTTCTCGTCATATCCTGAAATCCCATGAACCAGCGATTCTCCTCATTTTTAGGCAGGGTATAGAGTTCTACCCCTTTATTTGCGATCTCTTTCATCATGACCTTGTAGACATCTCCGGTCAGTCCGCCGCTGGTACGGAAGGGATTTGAGCATACCTCCTCTATGATAGGTTTGAGATCAGCCGGTGTTCTGTCCCAGCTCTTCTGGTTCATTATCACACCTTCAGTGACACAACCGAAGGTGGCGATCGTCCCATGCTTTGCAACCTCAAAGAGCTTGAAGGCAAGGACCAATGGTGGACAGGTAACTATTCCATCTACAGTACCTGTCTCCATAGCCAGATATACTGCACCAAGTGGCATGAATACCGGCTCTGCACCCAGGGCCTTAATGTAGTTCGTCTGGTGACCTCCCGGGGTCCTTATCCTGAGTCCCTTGCAGTCTTCAAGAGTACGCACAGGCTTCTTGGTCCATAAGAAGGCCTGGATGCATCCGTTTAATTCGATCATTTTTACACCTGGGAATTCCCGATTAAGGATACGCTTGTACATCGCATTCCCTATATCAACACCGATGTCTTTACCATTCACCCAGGCAGCCAGTGAGAGCACATCGCTGAGAGGAAAACGCCCCGGTGTCCAGGTCGCAGTAAAATAGCCCATATCAGAGAGTCCCTTGGCCGCGATATCGTAATGCTCCGGCCCTTTACCCAGTGCTCCACCGGCAAACATGGTGTAGGTTATGCGGCCATTACTCCTCTTTTTCAACTCCTCCAGCATGGGTATAAAAACAGTCTTAACCTCTCTGGCCACAGGAGGGTGCCAGGTGCTAAATTTAATATGCATCTTAGACTGTGCTGCTGAATTATTGCTAACAACCAATAATAGACCTAATGCCAGCAAAGCTACTAAAGAAACCATAAACATCTTCTTTTTCATCACTTCTCCTCCCTTAAAAAAGTTTATGTCATTAACCTCACCTGTTCATTTCTTTCTTTTGCTACCACCCCCTTTCAAATAGCTTATTGGAGCTTGCACTTAGCTGCTTTTTGATTGATTTGCCTTTCATGCCTTTTAGAAACTCCTTATCTTTTGCAGATCAAATTCTTTTAATATTATTATCCCCTTGTCTTTCATCTCTTTCAAAGCCTTTGCCGAGGTTTCAGGTGCTACCCCTTTGCACAGCCCTTCTATAACTATCACCTTGTATCCTGCATCTGCTGCATCCAGGGCAGTTGCCTTTACACAATAATCGGTTGCAATCCCATAGACAACGATTTTCTGAATCCCGTTTCTCTTCAGGATCTGATCCATTTCAGTCTTTTGGCCTCCATCGTCCATAAATCCAGAGTAACTATCATATCTTGTATCCCTACCTTTTTGAACGATGGCCAGGAAAAGATTATTGTCCACAAGGATCCTCGCATTTTCCTTTCCCTGCACACAATGAGGAGGCCAGAGAACCTGAGTCCTTCCCTCGATCTTTATAACCTCAAAGGCCTTTTTCCCAGGATGATTGGTATAGAATGATATATGATCTCCAGGGTGCCAGTCCTGTGTCGCGAATACAGGATATCCCTCTCTGCTAAGAGTCTCGGTAGCCTTCTGGACCTTCTGAACAAAGGCCTTGTCCGTGCCATTGACTGCTAATGAGCCCTTCTTCCAGGTAGTAAAATCTCCCTGGACATCCACCACAATGACCCCTATCTTTCCCTCGGCAATGGATATAGCTGCAGGGACAAAAATTAAGAAAGTTAAGCTAATAACTAAAAGGCTCAAAACTATTAATAAGTTGTTCGATTTCATTTCCATCCTCCTTTTGATTGTAAAATAATTAAAATAAACTCACCCTACAAATACAAGATTAATTAATATATCACCCCCTTTCTTTACGCTTTTATCTCCCTAGATAATGATTGGCTTATCTCTATCCAAAATGGATAATATCTAAAAATTATCTCCCTTATATCTAATAATAGGGGAGGACACTTACAATCTTGAAAAATACCTTCTTATAACTTTAATAAAGTCTTCTTTCTTTTCGGTTTTAGGTAAAGAGCTATCTTTGAAAACTGTAAAGCCCTGTACATCAAAGAAACACGTCAATCTTCCCTGTTTGTTCATATACTGTTAGTTAAAGCGAAAATAACAATAACACACCCAATCCTACTGATAAAAGATATTTAACTGTGCTTCTTTGTTTAAAAGGAAGTTTTTTCCATTTTTTTTTGAATTTTCTACAAAAAATAATAACTCTCTGATAAAACTTCTGAAAAGAATGAGATGTAAATTAAAATCATGATTTGGTAGCAGGCAAGAAATCATTGGCATATATTTTGAGTTAGCCAAGTTTGATTTTTAGAGATGTGAATTGTCTATTGTATACAAAAATTATTATCACGTTCCTCTTTTGTCAAGAAAATTTTATTTACCTTATCCAAAACACTCGACTGATTAAATTCAATTTTACAGATTAATAAATCAGCTAAAAATAATCCAGGAAAGGGATGAAAATTTATCTTTGGAAAATTTGTAGAATATATGGTAAATGTAGCTCACGAAAGTATAGTAATCTCTGTTCAGTGCATAGATGTTAAAGCTTTTGATTGTTTTGCTTTGATAAAGGAGGTGTACCAATCTTGCTGCATACAGCCACCTGGAAAGAGATTAAGGAGGGGCGGGTTACTGATATCTATTTTGAGAGAACAAAGAAAATCTTAGAGGCCAAAGGGATAGATCTGCATGTTAGGGCAGAGTTTATAGCCCATAATTTCCCGTCAAACTGGCCCTGGGCAGTACTTGCAGGGGTTGAGGAATGTGCTGAGGTCCTAAAAGATCTTCCTGTTGATGTCAGGATGATGAAAGAGGGAACTATATTTGGCACTATACAACCTGTAATGGAGATCAGCGGAAAGTATCTTGACTTTGGCCAGTATGAGACAACATTTCTTGGTCTTATATGTCAGGCATCTAGTATAGCTACAATGGCTGCCAGGTGTAAAAAGGCAGCGGGAAAGAAAGAGGTAATAAGTTTTGGCGCTCGCAGGGTGCACCCCACAATAGTCCCCTTGATAGAGAGAAATGCATATATAGGGGGCTGCGACGGTGTGTCTGCTGTTCCTGGAGCTAAACTCATTGGAAAAGAGCCGGTAGGGACAATGCCTCATGCACTCATTTTGATTATGGGTGATACAGTAAAGGCCACAAAGGCATTTGATGAGATCATTGAACCAGGGGTGAAGAGGGTAAGCCTGATAGACACCTTTAATGACGAAAAGATAGAGGCTATTAATGTAGCAGAGGGGCTGGGTGATAAACTTTATGCCGTCCGGCTTGATACACCAAAGAGCAGAAGAGGGGATTTCCTGGAAATCATGAAAGAGGTAAGATGGGAGCTTGATCTCAGGGGATACAGGGAGATAAAAATTTTTCTGAGTGGTGGCATTGATGAAAGGGATATCGAAAGGTACAATCCGCTTGCAGATGCCTATGGTGTTGGAACTGCAATAAGCCATGCGCCTGTAGTAGACTTTTCTATGGACATAATAGAGATAGATGGTCATCCTATTGCTAAACGGGGAAAGATGTCAGGCAGTAAGAGCGTCTTACGATGTAAGGAGTGTTTTAATACAAGGGTTTGCCCTGTGAAAGAAAGGCCAGGAAGGTGTTCATGTGGAGGTGTTGAGGAAGAAATTTTGGTCCCATTTACCTCTAAAGGACATTTACTCCAGGCCCTACCCAAAGCTTCGCAGATCAGGGAATATGTTTTAGGGCAGTTGAGCAAGGTGGAACTATAAACTTACGGAATTTCTATAACTTATTGAAATCATGCCCCTTTTAATGGCGTTTAGATTAAGGTATCCACATGGAGCAATGGAATGTTGAGAAATAAAATTGGAAAAAATCATATCAATTGTTTTTCTTTATCTAACTCATTATTCCAGCCTTCCATTATTCCAATATTTCAATTTAGGTGAAACCCTTAAGTTCAACAAAAAAACTGAGTGGCTAAAAAATACAAAAGAAAGGTAGATAACCTAAGCCGTTTGATGAGTTACATATTAGGAAATAGACCAGATGAATTTGGCCTTGTTCCGGAGAAAGAGGGATACATAACCATTAAAGAGTTTCTAAAGGCTATTAATGAAGAGCTCAATATGGCCTATGTCCGAGAATCCCATTTAAGAGAGGTTCTGTTAAATGATAGGAAGGGCATTTTTGAAATTAATGGGAAAAAGATTAGATCTACTAAGCGAAACTTTAACCCAGTAGATAGGGATCAAGATCCTGTCCCTCCTCCAATAACCCTATATAAGGGAGTCAAAAGAAAGACATACCCCTATATTCTTAAATCTGGCCTATTGCCGGGATCGAAAGAGCATGTAGTGATGACAAAAGACAAAGATCTTGCTATACGTATCGCACGCCGGTTGGATCAAAAACCAATTATCATAGAGGTAAAGACAGGGGGAGCCATTGAAAATGGGATTACCTTTTTTCCTTTTGGTGATTTTATCTATCTAGCAGATAGAGTTCCAGTTCAGTTTATTAGCGGCCCACCATTGTCAAAAGACCTACCCCCCAAAAAAGAAACCATAGGGAAAGAAGGGGAAATCATCCCAGGATCATTTATCTTGAAAGTAGAAAGGGATCCAGATCTTAGGCGGCGAAAGAGCGCCGAAAAAAGAATCGGGTGGAGGAAAGAGGTAAAAAAAAGCAGAAAAAAGGCAGGCCTTAGAAAAAGCAGGCTGAAGCCATTTTTTTAAGTAATTATTGGGAATTCATCAAATAAAGAAATGGAGGTTAATTATGGATCCAATAGATATGTTATCTACAGTTAATCTAGGTGTCCCTCTTTATATGGTTATCTCTTTTGTTGCTATAATCTCTATCTGTTTCCTGCTCAGTCGGATACAGTTAGGGCTTGCAGTGTCATTTCTTTTTGTCTTTTATATCGGATACTTTTACAATAGAACGCTATTGCTTAAAACTATCGAAGGCTCTATCATAGGCACAGTGATATATGCAATTCTGGGCCTTATTATCATTATTTTAGCCATGATCTCTTTCCTTTCCTCTAGTAAATAACACCGTTAGAATTTTACAAGGCATTCTAATGGGGTCATCAAATTTTGCCTCTAAACCCTTTATTGCCTAAGGTGGATTAAGGATTTTTTATGACTGAGGGAAAAATTATTGAATACATTGACCAGAGAAAAATTATACTCTCTGTCTGTCTGAAAGATAGGGGAAACAAGTTACAGCTTTTAACCATATCTAACCATGAGGTGAGTATTTCTCCCAAAAGAGCTCTCCTCATTTCATCTGCCATCTTAAATACTTCTAAGTCAAGGGGAGAATTACTAAAAGAGATAAAAGTACTTGAAAAGATACGGACTAATTATATGACAAAGACATCTGTTCAAGATCTCTGGGAACTTACCCATGAGGAAAATAGGGCTTTTAACTATCAATATCTTACACAGCTTTCCTTTGGTAGAGATATCACTGATGATCACATATCTGCTCTGGTTAGGGCCCTCTTTGCTGACGGGGTCTATTTTAAAATGAAAGATGGCTTCTTTATCCCCAATAGTCCAGATAAGGTGGAACAAATAATAAAGGCCAGAGAAGCTGCTGAATTAAAAGAAAGGGAGTTAGCAGAAGGAGCAAACTTCCTTAAGGAGATAATAGATAATAGGCATATTGAGGAGCTCCCCTTAAAGGACAAGGTTATTGAACTACTCATTCAGCTTGCCCTTTATGGAAAGGATGCCCCAGATTATAAGCTTGGTAAGGAAATATTTTCCAGGGCTGGAATAAAGGATATAGACAAGGCTCGCCATTTATTAGTAAACCTGAATATATGGGATGAGGATGAGAATCTTGATCTTCATAGGTTTAAAATCAGGACCGATTTCGGTGAGCCGGTCCTTAAAGAAACAGATATTGTAATAAGAAAAGAGCTAGATTCTGCAGATCGGGAAGACCTAACAGATCTATCTATCTTTACCATTGATGGACCATATACCAGGGACTTTGATGATGCATTAAGCTTGGAGCCTACTGGGAAAGGTTACAGGCTCGGTGTTCATATTACCGACTTAACTCCATTTATCAAGGTTGATGGACACTTAGATAGGGAGGCCTTTAACAGAGCAAGCTCAATCTACCTTCCGTTTAATCAAATCCCCATGCTCCCTTCAAACCTTTCTAACAATGCATTAAGTTTGGTAAAAGGTTTAAAACGGTTTGCTATATCCCTTTTTGCAAATTTTGATAGGGATTGGAACATGATAAACTTCCATTTTATACCCACCATTGTAAGGATAGAAAAACAGTTTACCTACGATCAAGTAAATGCAGTGTATATGGAAGAGCCAGTTTTTCCTGCCCTCTATCAATTGTGCCAGACCCTCAGGCAAAAGAGGGTTGCAAATGGGGCCATACTTATCCCTCTTCCAGAGATCCATTTTGAATTCGACAATAACTCAAATGTACGTCCCAGGCTGATAGAACAGAACACTCCTGCTAAGATTATCGTCTCAGAATGTATGATTCTGTATAACTGGCTAGCAGCAAAATTTTCCTTCGAGAAAGCCCTGCCTATCCTTTATAGGAGCCAGGAACCACCTCAAGAAAGACTATCAATAGATGAGTCTAATTATATCTATTATGTATTTCAGCAAAGGCGCAAGCTTCGGCCTCTTTTTATAGATACAATACCTCATCCACATAGTAGCCTTGGGGTTGATGTTTACACCAACGCAACCTCCCCATTAAGAAGATATATAGACGTGCTTGTCCAGAGGCAAATCTATTCTGCCATATTCAAAAAAAGGCCTGTTTATGAAGAATTAAGACTTAAAGAGCTAAATATGGTGATACAACAGACACTAAAAGATATGGATTTGATGAAGAGGAACCAGGTCCGGTATTGGATTCTTAAGTATCTTGCAGGATGTATAAATGATAGCTTTAATGCTATTGTTTTCCAAAAACTTAAATATAAGTATTTGATAATATTAACCGATTTACTTTTCGTTGCTGACCTTCCAACAATAAGTGGTCTTGAGTTATCACCAGGTGAAGAGATAAAGGTAGCTGTTAAAAAATCCGATCCCTGGGATGACATACTTATCCTTCATCTGGCCAATTAACCTTGCTACGTCATTTGTGGATTAGAGTTCTAGGCTATGCCTCAACGACCTTCTTTAAGATCAATTTACCATTTCTATCGTAGACAAGTATCTCCAAGATGAGTGGTTTATTGATTGATTTGCTGAGTGTATATTTACTGCTGACTGATTTAAATCTCTGTATGAAAAAACGCTGCCCACTCCTATAGTTTGTGGGGAGCCCATCTTTGAGCGGTGAGCTAGGATAAACCCAAACCTCAGATTTATCTGAATCCTTTATGCTGGCAAGGACAAATATATATCCGCCTATAGGTCCCTCATTTAACTGTCTGTTTACAATCCTGAAGTCAACATTAATTGTCGATTTATTTCTTTCTACCTTTAGTTCACTAATATCCACAAGTTTGGGCAAAGATGATTCAGTATAATTAACTGAGGACATTGGCTCTGGAATTTGTTCTTTATTCTCCCTGATATAGTCATCCAATAGGGCAATATGTTGTTTGGATCTCTCAAGAGTTTTTGTTGTTTTGATAAGTTCTCTCTTGAGTTCGTCTATTTTATTTCTCTGTAATTTATCTATCCCTACGCATCTAAAAGGATAAATGGATTCAATAGGATAAAAGTATGCAAGGTATTTGTTGGTCAGAAAAATGGTAAGCACAATATAGATAAGCAAGAACAAGGACGCCAGTAATATAAGTAGGGAAGATATTTTAAATGTTTTTAGCTTGCCCACTCTCTTAAAGATCATGACTGTCAGACGATCTTGGCTCTTAGTGCGCCTTCTTTTCTTCTTTTTCCCCTTCCTAATAGGACCCATATCTATCTCTGGACTTTTCATTTTCCATCTCTCTGTATCATTTCAATCATTTTTTCCCGTCCTGGTATTGACCCATACTTTGTATTGTTCAAAGTACACTATTATCCTTTCAGATAATAGTAGCCTTATCTTCAGATTGTTAATTGCAAACCTGATCTGACTCTATTTTTTATTGATTCCGGGTCTGCACCTTTTTCAACCCTTATGCTCAAGAACAATTTTATAATCTGAGGAAATATACTCTGTATCAGAAAGTTTATTATATAAATTCTGGATGAAGCACATGCCGAAAAAAGATACAAGAGTATAGCAAGGAAGCAAACTGGATATACAAGAGGAATTATCCTATTTTTGGAATACCCTAGCGAAGATCTCCTCCACATGTTTTAGATGATAATTAAGGGAAAATATCTCCTCTATTTGCTTACTGTCAAGGTAATTTTGGACATCTGGATCGCTTAAAAGAAGTTGCTTGAAATCTTCCCCAGCATTCCAGGCCTGGAGAGAGATTCTTTGTGTCAATGAATAGGCATGCTGACGAGAACATTCTTTTTCTATCAAGGCCAGTAACACCTGCTGAGAAAAGATCAGACCCTTTAGTTTTTCAAGGTTTTTGGTCATATTATCTTTGTTCACTACCAGGTTTTTTATCATCCTTGTCAATCGATTGAGCATGTAATCTATAAGGATAGTGCTGTCTGGCGCAATTACCCTTTCTACAGAGGAATGACTGATATCCCTCTCGTGCCAAAGTGCCATATCTTCCATTGCAGCAATGCTATTGGACCTAACAAGCCGGGCCAGTCCCGAGAGATTTTCTGAACCAATTGGGTTCTTTTTATGGGGCATAGCAGATGATCCCTTTTGACCCGGAGCAAACGCCTCCTCTACCTCTCCAACCTCTGTTCTTTGGAGATGCCTTATCTCCACGGCTATCTTTTCAATTGAGCCTGCAAGGATGGCCAGTGCAGTAAAATATTGTGCATACCTGTCCCTTTGAATAATCTGGGTAGAGATCTCTGCCGGCTTAAGACCTAAATGATTGCAGACATATTTTTCGATTCTTGGAGGTATATTAGCAAATGTCCCTACTGCCCCGGATATCTTGCCGTAGCTTATCACATCCAATGCCTGTTTAAGTCTTGTCAGGTTCCTTTTCATTTCGCTGTACAATACTGCCAGCTTAAGACCAAATGTTATGGGTTCTGCATGGATGCCATGGGAACGCCCTATCATTACAGTATTCTTATGCTCAAAGGCCTTCTCTTTTAAAACAACGAGAAGACTACCAACATCATCTATAATTATCTGCATTGCCTCTTTGAGTTGGAGGGCAAGGGCAGTGTCTAAGATATCAGATGATGTAAGCCCCATGTGGATGAATCGTGCATCCTGGCCAACTTGTTCCTCCACATTTGTCAAAAAGGCAATAACATCATGTTTTACCTCTTCCTCGATCTCCTGGATCCTATCAACAGAGAATTTCGCCTTTTTCTTAATATTCTCCGCTGATTTCTTTGGGATCATCCCCTCTTTGGCCATTGCCTCGCATACAAGTATTTCAACTTGAAGCCATTTGGCAAAGCGATTATGGGGCTCCCATATCTTGGCCATTTTTGGAAGTGTGTAGCGCTCTATCATGTATGCACCTAAAGAATATTGTTAATTTAATCCCTATAAGGTAATTTGCCGATAAAATCAAGATAAATAGGGTTTTTGATCTCTATACCCTATTTTTCTCAATTATATGAACCAGTTGACATCCCATCTCTTCCGGTGTTAAGGTAGTGAATCGCCTGTAACACTTCCAGGGAAATTTCTATCTGTTTGTAAGGGAAAGTCATATTTTTTATGCAATAGCTGAGACTAAATCTTACAATTTTAATACGCAGCTTTTGCTTTTTAGAAGACAGATGCCTTGTTGGGGTTGAAGTTTTAATTATGTATGCTACATTTTATCGATATTTAAGTATATGCCAAGAAAGCTTCATTCTCAACAGCGTGCCAGCGATCAATAGCATGTTGCTTTGAATAGAATGGATGTCAGATTAAATCTAAACAGCAGTCAATTAATTCCCAGTCCAAATATTGTTCTTTGCAGTTTAATAAAAAGGGAGTCATGTTTTTATGCATTTCATATAGTATATTCTCATCAATGTGCCCTTTATCCTTCCCCAAATACCTAATAAAGAAAAATATAATTTCATGGCCGTCTCTTTTTCAATCCCTTGAGGTTGGCTACATCTTCTGTTAATAGTT
>Ga0209991_10001293_pt1 | contig 11295 bp, 8 predicted proteins | sample ChitaG_FD_183167 | JGI IMG/M metagenome (GOLD analysis project Ga0209991, IMG submission 183167) | Deep subsurface microbial communities from South Pacific Ocean to uncover new lineages of life (NeLLi) - Chile_00310 metaG (SPAdes)... | ecosystem: Environmental > Aquatic > Marine > Oceanic >...
AAGTCTCAATGGCGGTGAGCTCTGATTGGGTATACCCAAATCTTTCAGCTCCATTGAAAAGCTGGGGGCTATCGTCATTCGCCATACTATTTGTAGTTATCATAAATACGACGGCCAGCACTACTACAATAAGCATGCCTAGCTTTCCAATGCTTCGCTTTATGAGCCCAGATATACCTGCTAGACCGCACACGGCTAGAATTGACAGGGGCACATACAGGAATAGAAACCACCGCCAGGGCAATATATCTTCCAAGGAAAAGAGCTGAAAGCTGTAGGGCAAACCAATGAGCACCGCTGCTGTTAAAACCAATGCCATCCTAGATGCGGTGCGATTCTTTGGGTGTAAGTAGATTAGAGCCCCAACGATGCCAAATAGTAGGAGAAGTAGGTATCCCCCTTCATTCAGAATCGCGACCGCATAGGAAATACTTGTTTCAGTTGGTGGCTCTGCTAATACAAATTGAGTTTCAAGCCGGAAAGAGCTAACTAATTCCGCAATCCTAAGATCGAAGAATGCCGGCGCACCTAGTGGGGCCTGCATCCACCTGGTTAGCATAGCTACCCCGAAAAGCCCAACGAGGGTTAGAGACACTAGCTCATATAAACTAACAGCTTTGGTTATTTGTTTATAAAGCTTGATAGCTATGAAAACGGCGATGAGACTTAATAGCGCCACTAAAGCAGCAATGGTATGGGTTAATATCAAAGCCGCTGACAAGATTAAGATGAGTAAGGTGTCGGAGACTCTTTTCTGCTCACGGCAAAAAACAAGGTAGAGGATGGCGGAGAAGAAGCAAAAAGCGAGAGACATCGGGATTATCGCCGTAGCCCTTTCAATAGCATTAGCGGTAAGAGGAACAATGAGAGCGGCCAATAGACCCACTTTTGTGTTAACCAGCTTCCTACCAATCAGGAATACGAAAAGACAAGTTAGTGCAACTATGACCCCAACAGTGGCAAACACTGCATTATGAATGGACAGACCGGTCATGATCTTTGTCATGGCACCAGCTAGGTGGAATACTGGAAAAAGGAAATAGCCGTTATCCACAAACTGGCCTGGAGTAATTTGCCCAAGGTCAACTGTTTGTCGAATCCACTCAGTGTGCAACCACGGGTCAACGCCGTAGATCCCGGGGAACTGGTAGTAAATACCGGCATATATAGCGAGGCTTAAGGCAATTATCTTGAAAAGAGCCACGAGCGCATTTGAGCTCTTGGCTTCATTCAGGGAAAGTATATCCAAGATGATAGATGCAACAGCCACCAGACACAGGGCAAAATAAAGGGGCGGCCTATAGTATAGATTATTACAGAGAAGCAATACACTTAGAGAAAGACAAACTGTAAAAACAACGTGGTTGAGCGCCCTTAGTCCATTTCCTACTCGAAAGTGGAGTAGCTCTGCACCTGTCGATAGCCTCTGTCTGAGTAGAAGGTAAAAGAGGGATGAGACCAGGAGAATGCTAGGTAGGGCTATGCTATAGTGTCCCAAACTAATGGGCCAGGCGATAAAGGCCACACCAACGCACAATAGTAGGATACCAATAACTTTATCTAGAGCCAAATCGTATTTGGTCAGTTGCCTAGAGAAAATGTCAAACACATCAACTCCCTGGTGTCGTCTTCTACCAGAGGTCCGCTAGAAGCTTCTGCCATCTATTACCCGTGGACATCAGCATCCATCCTTCCGTAGCTGTTTCCATAAATACCATTGTACGTTTCATTTGCCTCCGTCCAGCTCATAAAATGAGCACCGTGATTGCTAAGTAGGTGCAGGAATGAGGATAAGTTATCCAGAAAGCGCCAATCCGCTCCGCCGTCGCTATTGATAGCCTGCCAATTATGGATGAAAAGGGATAAGAAAATGGGCTGTCGCCGATGTAGCAAGTACCAAGTTCGAGTTCTCAGCAGGAAGTCTGACCGGCTATTACATATATAGCCTACTGTTGGTATTTCCAGCACACCTGTTTTCTCGGTCGCCTTGTGCCGTATATTATCCCTGGCAGCATAATAAGCGTTAGGCACCCTTACCCACTGCTTCAGCCCTTTTGATACCGAGCTATCTATATGGATTCCGTTCCTGTCCAGAGCAGTTGCCAAGTGAGTGGCATACTGGAATGCCCCGGTGCGACACCCTATTGGATTAACCTGGCAATCCTCCCGGAATTCTTTTGCTGCTGCTGTAATCAGGTTTATTACAAATTCAGGGTCATAGTATGGCCTGGCAAAATCCCACAAATCAGGGTCATTGTAGGAAGAAGCGGGAATTTGCTTCTCTCCGCCCAGCCAATCATACATGGTAGGATGCAGACCCAACTCATCTTCCCTATTTTTGATTTGCATGATCAACTCCAGAAATTCTTTGACAAAGAACTCAGAACGAGGATTGGCCGCTAGAATACCATCTTTAAGGTTATACTCTATCAGCCAGCAAACTTTACCCCTCATGCCGAAAGAGTCGAAAATTTCAAAGAGCAGAGGAATCCCCTTCGACCAACCGGCAGTCTTGGTCTTGTATCTTGATATAATATCATGCTCCGTATCTACAGAAAAAATGATGTAAACCTGCCTCCGGTTTTGACCATGCTCGAATCCAGGCATATTACCTCACCTTAGAACCCGCGTCGCTGAGGACTTCAGCCACTCTATTGGCCACGCTTTCCCAGCTTTGGTTTTCCACCACATATTTCCTGGCATTTTCACCCATCTGGTTTCTGAGTTCTTTGTCTTGAAGGAGTCTTGTAATAGCTGTAGCAAGCTCAAAAGAGTTTCCGGGCTCAACCAAGATTCCGCCTTGGCTATCCTCTAATATCTCGAGCCCACTCGCTCTGCTAGCTACCACCGGCTTCCCGCAAGCCATGTATTCGCATAACTTCAGCGGCGAGTATCCCGACCTGAGCCCCACTTTAGGTGCAACACAAACATCACTGGCATTCATATACAACGGGACTTTTTGATAGGGAACCATACCCGTGAATATCACCTTATCTGAAACATCGATCTGCTGGGCAAGATTAATTAGCTCTTGCTTCATTTGTCCGTCACCAACGATTATTACTTGTGTTTGAGGACACTCGCTTAACACAAAAGGGATACTGTTTATAAGATATTCAATGCCTTGCCACTGTACCAAGATTCCGACGAAACAGATATAACTACAGTCCTGCCTCAAATTTAGCTCATCTCTTACCTGTATGACATCCGCGGGCTTGAATAAGTCCGTGTTGGCTCCGTTTTGGATTACAGCGATTCTATTTGGCTCTATCCCGTACTCTGAGTGAAGAAGCTCCTTTAGCCTGGGTGTAACTACAATGATTCTATCAGCCTTCGGCATACTAAATCGCTCTATCCGATCAATAACCCATAACAAAACCCTATCCCCACCTTTAGTGTTCTTTGCCTCATCTGCCACTATCCCGTTTACCTCTCTTACCGAGGGAATTCCAAACAATTTCGCCAAAAGATACTCGCTGTTGAATAGAGTGTGCCTGCGGTAGATCACGTCAAACCTTCTCCTTCGCCTAGCTATGAGGATGAAGGCTGAGATGAATATGTATATTTCATACAAAAACAACCACAGAAGAGTAATCTCCCCCATAATGGGTCTAAGTATACGTGAGTGGTATACACTGTTCTTTACGCGTGTCCACGCCGATAACTGCTGATTAGCGTCGAATTCTCTCTCACCTCTAGGAAAGCCTGAGTTTAAGGGCACTATATTATGCCCCAGTTTTGATAGGCCCTTTAACACCTCATAAATATGAACTGACCCGAATCGCAGACTCCGGACTTCTAATTGCCCGCAAAATAAAATATTCATTTCTCTCACCATATAGCCTACCCCAGCTTCAGGCTGGTTAGGATGTTTCTATATCTTTCCACTGCGGCTTCATAAGTATATTCCTCCTTGATAAGGGCATGGGCATTTGTTGCGATTTGCTCGAGGTCTGGGTGATTCAAGGCTCTCATCACATTTCGGGCAATGCACTCTGGGGAATTATCTCGCATAATAAACCCGGTTTCTCCATCTCTTATTACTTCCGGTGTACCACCAACTGGCGTTGCCAGGACCACTGTGCCGCAAGCCATTGCCTCCAATACTATGTTAGCAAATCCTCCGTGATGGGACGGTATAACTAGGATTCTTATATCGTTTAAGTAATTTGGTATCTCTTTGTGCTCAACCCAGCCAAGTAAATCTACTGTGCCCTGAATATTGTTTCTAGCCAGTAGCTTCTCAATTTCGCCTTTTTGCGCTCCGTCACCTATCACTATGGCTGTGCTCTGTCTATTCGCCAAAATCGAAGGGAGGGCTTTAACAAACTCTAAGGCACCTTTTTCCTCGGAGAATCGACCGATATAACCCACTTCGTAACTTCTTGCAGCCAATTCTTTAGTTTTCTTGAAGAGAGAAATGTCTATATATTGACCGCCGAGGCCAACTTTGTTTGAATACTCGTCCAGATTATATAGGCCTGTCATGTATTTATATTCGAGGACTATCTTACTGGCTAGGGCATAGGTTATTTTCTCTACGATAGGAAACAATATTACCTTAGCTCTATTTAGTTGTTTAGAATACCTTTTCACTAAAAACGATGGTCTGTCATCACTTCTTATGATGACTTTCTTCCCGGCAAGCCTACTAAGTAATATGGGAAAAAGCAATAAATCCGCCCCAAAACTAAAGATAACTACATCAGCTTTAAAAAGTCTTAAGGATCTTAGCATAGCTAACACTACTCTTACCTGATACAACAAAAAGTAAAAAAACACTTTCCAAAACGGTTTTTTTACATATTTGCTGTTTATTCTTATGAGAGCGGTCTTATCATTAAGAGAACCTTCACTAGAAAGATTGGCAGCTAGCCACGTTATCTGGCTAGATGATGGTTCAAGAACTCTTACCAATTTGGAAGCAATTGCAAAATCGGAGTAGGTTTTTTCGGGATACCACCCAGTAACCACTACTATTTTAGCTTTCCCAGCCATAGGTATTTAGTACCTCATTATTATTGAGCAGATAGACCATAGCTTGTCTCTAGTCCATACTTGCCACTATGCTCTGATACCTTATTTAATGCAATAAACCACTGAAAAAGCCGAAGCCGTAGCTAAAGTGCTGCGTTGGTAACAATACCAATGTTAATAGGGATTTTATACTCTTGCACTTTTGATATACCTGTGCAGTGGAGATAATCAACCACAGCAGATAAGTGAAACAGGCGAAGACATACGCATATGTCAGCCAGGGGAATAACTGAGTTAAGGGATAAGCGAGCAGCAATGCCGGTATAGCTAAAGGCGGTAAGAAGGCATACCAGCGCACCACGCTTTTATGCTTTCTGGTCATCTTTGCCATCGCTTTGCCATAGGAAAACATTTTATTGACCAACTTTTTGAAGGTGTTCACTCTATGGTGCCAAACAATAGCATTAGGCGTGAATGCAAACTTGTATCCTTTTCGCCGTAATCGATAATTAAGCTCGCCATCCTCACCTACACCAAAATTGTTGTCGTATCTCTCTTGGGCTACGACTTTCCTCCTGTATATAGCGTTGCAATTTGGCGCCGAGATTGTATCAATTTTGGTTTTAGCCATTCTATAGGATTGAGGCGAGGCGCCAGAACCCAAAAGGGTTTCTTGCATGTAGCCCACAATTCTGCTGAAGAGTGGGTCGCTATCCAATACTAGGTTCGGTCCGCTTACACCCACTATGTCTGAAGGACTACTCCTGATCGCTGCTACCAATGCTTTTAGCCAAGATGTATCAGCGATACAATCAGCGTCAGTAAAGGCAATATAGTCACCCGTCGAATTTTCAATGCCCACGTTTCTCTGGTGTGCCAGGGTTCCGTAGCCATCAACAATCAGTTTAGCTGGGTAGTTCCTGACAATTTCTTGAGTTCTGTCTGTAGAGGCAGCATCAACCACAACCAATTCGTATTTATCTTTGGGGAAATCCTGAGCTACTAAGGATTCCAGGCAATCAAATATATGTTTCTCCTCATTTTTTGTTACCACGACCACTGAAACAATGGGGTTGTCGCTCATATAAACCTTCTTCCCTAGCTTCGCCACAGAATCTCATAGTCGATGACGCGAATTTCATGGGACCTCAGAGATAACCTCTCCATAGTTGTTGTTGTTGCTGATGAGGACCCTTTTTCAGCCAATCTGATTCTTGAACAACCAAAATTTTCATATTGCTAATCGTAGTGATACGGGTTTCTTACCCTCAAGCTTGGTAGAACCTTAGTATCAACGGGTGGCGCATAACGCTCTTAATCTCAGCCCCCTTCTGAGAGAGTTCCGACTTAATTATTTGGTGCTCTACCAGCACCAATAGACAGTCAGCACCTTTAGCTACTTCTCTGATATGGTGGTACTCATAGCCCTCGACCAATGGGTCATAGGCCTCAAGTTGGTAGCCATCCCCTTTAAGGAAGCCAATAACCTCAAGGGCTGGGCTGTTCCTAGTGTCATCAGTATTCGGCTTGTAGGTAACACCCAGTGCTACAATTCTGGGGTTTGATATATCTTGCAGCATGCGCTTGATCTTGGAAGCAATTCTATAGGGTACCTCATCGTTGACCAGTCGGGCAGTGCGGATGAGGCGAGAGTTAGCTGGGTCGACCTGCTGGATAAACCAAGGATCGATGGGAATACAGTGCCCACCAGTGCCGATGCCAGGTTTAAGAATATTCACCCTTGGATGTTTGTTGGCCAGTTCGATAGCATGCACAATAGACACTCCAAGCCCTTCAGCCACGGCAGCGAACTCATTAGCTAGGGCGATGTTTACATCCCTATAGGTATTCTCCATAAGCTTCACTAGCTCAGCAGTGACATCATTGGTGACATAAGTATTTCCTTTGACGAAGGAGGCATAGATTTCCTTTGCCATCTGAGCAGCTTGGCTATTAAGCCCGCCGACAATACGGTCATTCTGTACGATTTCTTTGAGCACATCGCCGGGCAGCACTCTTTCGGGGCAATGGCAAAGGAAAACATCCTCACCGAGCTTCAAGCTAGTCTTTTCGATTAAAGGAGCGATCAATCCCCTGCAAGTGAGAGGTGGGACAGTGCTTTCGATAATGATCAGATTGCCGCGGCGTAGAGAAGGCAGGATAGACTCCACTGCGTTTATGACCTGCGAAAGATCGGCGCTCTTTTTCTTCTCATTGAGGGGTGTGGGCACACATATGGCGAATACATCTGCCTCACACGGGGTCTTCTGGGCACGAAAGTTTTTCCTCACCTGTGGTTCTTGAAAGGTTCGCTTGATGTCCTCTTCAGCGAGGCGCAAAGTGCCCTCATTAATACTGTTCACGACTTTTTCGTCAATGTCTACTCCAATGACCTCGTAGCCTGAACGTGCTAGCATTATGGCCAGGGGCAGCCCCACGTAGCCTACACCGATTACGGCAATTCTCTTAGCCATATTCGGCCTCCCTTACTATTTCCACAATTCTTCCCCCCGCCTTTCCATCCCCGAAGGGATTCACCCAGCTATCTTGTCTGCCAAGCATCAGCTCTGAGCATTCAAGTATCTTATCCGGAGAAGCACCAGCCAGGATGTTGGACCCAACGTAGATAGTTTCCGGTCTCTCGGTATTGTCCCGCAAGGTTACACAGGGCACCCTAAGGATGCAAGCTTCTTCTTGAACTCCACCAGAGTCTGTTAGGACTAGCCTGGCATTGCTTTCAAGCTCGAGGAAGCCCAGAAAATCTACAGGAACAATAAGCGTGAGGTTCTTGGGCTTAAGATCAAACTCGCCCATTCTTCTCCACGAGTGGGGATGGATGGGATAGATGACCGGTAGACGAACGTGAGCGGCCACTTCATCCAGGCCTTCCAGGATAGAGGCGAACCTTGCCAGATCATCAACATTTTCTGCTCGGTGAAGGGTCACCAGAAGATATTTCTTTGGCTTAAGACGCAGGGTACTAAGCGTGCTTGCCCTCTCATTTGCCATCTCTAAATGCTGCTGGACGGCATCAACAATGGTATTACCGGTGACAAATATTTTCCCTTCAAGGATGCCTTCACCTAGCAGAATTCCCTTTGCCTTCTCGGTGGGGGCAAATAAGTAATCGGAACAATGGTCGGTTAGGATTCGGTTGATTTCCTCGGGCATTTGTCTATCATAGCTTCTCAAGCCTGCCTCGACATGTCCTAACTTCATATGGAGCTTGGCAGCCACCAGAGCGCCGGCAAGAACAGAGTTGGTATCGCCCTCAACCAGAACAATACCCGGTTTTTCCTCCTGCAGAACGTTCTCCACGCCGATGAGCGCCCTTGCCGTTTGCTCCGCGTGAGAGCCCGAACCCACTTCCAGATTGTACTTGGCAGGCGGGAGTTCTAGTTGCTCAAAGAACACCCCGTCCAGGCTATACGAATAGTGCTGGCCGGTGTGGAGGATAAAGAAATCAGTATTTGTCCTCTCCAGTTCCCTTACCACTGGCGCCATCTTGATTATCTCTGGGCGTGTTCCAACGACTATTGCGATCTTCACTTGCCAAGCTCCCCTTCGATTCTGCGACACTCAAAAACCACGGTTCCACCTTCAGTGTAAGGCTCTCCAGGGTCCACGCACTGCATATATGCATGCTCCTTGTCCTTTGATAGCCCTAGTTTTACGGGATCCGTACCTTCTTCCAGTGCAACTACATAGTGCAGTAAAGTTGAGAAGGCATGGGCGCAGATGGCATCGGTCTTACCAAGCAATATCTCGGGGCCTTCGATTGTCATTTTATCCCCAACTTTATATACAGGGCATTTACCCCTAATTTCACAAACCTTGATTTCAAGCACTATTGCCTCCAATCAACCTCCGTAACAAGCTCTTAGAACGGAGCTTCACTACGGTAAGAGCTACGCTTAGACCATGGCGCACTGGATTGAGCGTTGAGCTATTGGGATGATAGCTACAGGAAATCGGCACCTCCTGAATAGTAAAACCCTTTCCCCTTGCCTTTATTAAGACCTCAACGCTGATGCCCATCCCCTTCTCAGCGAGGGGGATGGAATCCAAAACCCTTCTGCCATAAGCCCTGAAGCCGCTTTGGGCATCGGACACCCTTACTTTTGAGCCCATATTGAATAGCCAGGTGATTACATCGATGCCGAATTTCCTGTATCGGGGCATGCTGCCTCCGCCACCGAGGAATCTGGAGCCAATTACCATGTCGGCTCCTCCATTGAGAACAGGAGCCAGGGCGCGGGGCAACTCCTCTGGATTATGCTGTCCGTCACCATCGAATATGACCAAAACATCCGCATGATTTGCCTTCGCCGCCTCGAAGCAGGACTTAACGCTTTCTCCATAGCCTTTGTTCACGCCGTGAATTACCACCAGAGCTCCAGCAGCCCTTGCTGCTTGGGAAGTACCATCACGGGACCCATCGTCGATCACGATGACCTGGTCAACATGTTTCTTGGCCTTGAGCACCACTTCGCCGATAAAGCGCTCCTCGTTGTAGCAGGGGATGGCAGCGATAACCTTTGGTTTGATCGATTGAGGCGGTTGATTTGGTGTCATGGGCCTACCCTCTTATTCCACGGTAACGCTTTTTGCCAGATTTCTTGGCATGTCTATGGGACAGCCCCTTTCCTTAGCTGCATAGTATGTGAGTAGTTGGATTACAACCGAATTGACGACTGGGGAGAATATAGGGTCGACGCTGGGAACTCTGATAACAAAGTCAACGTGTTTGTCGATCTCGCCATCGCCTTCCTCCGCTATTGCTATCACCACGGATTCTCTAGCCTTAATCTCCTTTATGTTGGTCAACAGCGTGTCATAGGTATTATCCCGGGCGACAATGGCGATAACCGGGATGTGCGGCGTAAGTAGGGCAAACGGGCCGTGCTTGAGTTCACCGGCAGGACACCCCTCCGCATGTATGTACGCTATTTCTTTCAACTTCAGCGCTCCCTCTAAAGCTACCGGGTAGTTCAAGCCGCGGGCGACAAAGAACACGCTTTCGTATTGCGACAAGTACTTGCCGTACTCAGCGATCTGGCCTTGGTCTTCCAGTACTCTCTGCACTTTGCTTGGCAGCTGTCTAAGTTCGCTTATCAGGTTCCTGCGCAATTTGACATCCTCTGTGGAAAGGGACAGAGCAAACAAGTAAATGGCAATCAATTGGGCGATGAAGCTCTTGGTAGCTGCTACACATATCTCCAGTCCCGCTTTGATGTAGAAGGTTTGGTCAGTGATGCGAGTTGCACTGCTTCCCACCACATTGGTAATGGCTAGGGTGTTGCACCCCAGAGCTCTTGCCTTTTTGAGCGCCATTAGGGTATCGGCAGTCTCGCCTGATTGGGTGATGCCAATACCCCAGGTTTTGTTTAGAACAGGGTCGGAATAATTGAATTCAGAGGCGAGTTCTACCCTCACCGGTATCCGGCCGAGCTTCTCGATCACATGTTTGCCCACCAAAGCAGCGTGATAGGAGGTGCCACAAGCCACCATAAGGATATCCGTTATTCCTGTGTCGGTCCTTATCCCCAGGTCTACTTGCGGCTCGACCGTCGAGATATATCCCCTGAGGGTGTCCTCGATCACTCTGGGTTGCTCGTGGATTTCCTTGAGCATGTAGTGCTCATATCCACCCTTCTGGGCATCCTTTATGCTCCAGGTAATCCTATGCTCCTCTCTCCTTGCTTCTTTATCATTGTTTGCGATCCTTATCCCCTCTTTTGTGATGACCCCAATATCATCGTCCTCGAAATAAATCACTCTATCAGTGTAGTCCAGCACTGCCGGCACATCTGAAGCAATGAAGTACTCCCCATCTCCCAGACCCACGATGAGAGGACTTCCTTTCCTTGCCACCACTAACTCGTCACAATCAGCATGAAGCACGATGAATGCATAGGAGCCATCTACATCCAGCAGGGCTCTCCTTACCGCCTGTTCCAGCTCGCCCTGGAAATACTTCTCGATAAGGTGAGGTATGACTTCAGTATCCGTTTCGGAGCGAAAAACATGCCCCTCCTCCGTTAGTTGCTCTCTCAGCGGTTGGAAATTGTCGATCACCCCATTGTGAACCACGGCGATTTTTCCAGTGCAGTCAAGGTGAGGGTGAGCATTCATCTTAGACGGCTTGCCATGCGTCGCCCATCGAGTGTGCCCTAGGCCTATCTGACCACCGTTCCAGGGTAATGTCATCTCCAGATGCTCAATCCTTCCCACATCTTTGTGGACCTGGATGCCGCTGCCGAGCACCGCGATCCCGCAGGAATCGTACCCCCTATACTCTAACCGCTTCAGAGAGTT
>Ga0209991_10001295_pt1 | contig 11291 bp, 9 predicted proteins | sample ChitaG_FD_183167 | JGI IMG/M metagenome (GOLD analysis project Ga0209991, IMG submission 183167) | Deep subsurface microbial communities from South Pacific Ocean to uncover new lineages of life (NeLLi) - Chile_00310 metaG (SPAdes)... | ecosystem: Environmental > Aquatic > Marine > Oceanic >...
AATGGCAGAAAGGAACATGCCCTGCTTTTAGAGATATTTACAGATGAAGGAGTAGGAACAGAGATAGTTCTCAATTAATAAGTATCTAAAGTGTCTAAATTTTAAAAGCGCCTAAAGTTAATGAATCGTTAAGAATCCTAAGGGCGGGCTCACTTTAAACTTTAAGAATAATCATGACTGCCAATACTATAGCCAGAGCAGATAAATTCATGTTTAACACATACAAGCGCTCTCCCATCACCCTGGTTAGGGGTGATGGATGCTGGCTATGGGATGAAAAAGGTAATGAATACATCGATTTTATTGGTGGAATAGCTGTCTGTGCCCTTGGACATAGCTCACCTATAGTAAGCAAAGCCCTGTACGAACAGTCCAAAAAACTTGTCCATGTTTCTAACCTCTTTTACACACAGCCTCAGACAGAACTTGCCCAGATCTTGGTAGAAAACTCCTTTGCAGACAGGGTGTTTTTCTGTAACAGTGGTGCAGAGGCTAACGAGGCAGCCATAAAATTAGCCAGGCGTTATTCAAAAGAAAAATTTGGACCTGAAAGATATGCTATAATAACCATGGATAATTCATTCCATGGCCGGACAATGGCCACCCTGTCAGCTACAGGTCAAGAAAAGATCAGAATAGGCTTTGACCCCTTCCTTGAAGGCTTTAAATATGTACCTTTTGACGATCTGGATAATCTAAAGGCTGCTATAGATAGATCTGTTTGTGCTGTAATGTTAGAACCAATACAGGGTGAAGGTGGCGTTGTTGTTCCTGACGGTGATTACCTAAAAGGTGTCAAAGAAATCTGTAAAAACCACGACCTCCTCTTAATATTGGACGAGGTACAGGTCGGTATGGGAAGAACGGGAAGGCTCTTTGCCTATCAACATTTTGGAATAACACCTGATATAATGACCCTGGCCAAGGCCTTAGGTAATGGGCTTCCTATAGGTGCTATGCTGGCGAAAGAGGAATTAACTGATGCCTTTGGCCCAGGAAGTCATGCTACAACATTCGGGGGAACACCACTGATTACTGCAGGTGCTCTGGCTGTTGTAGAAAGCCTTCTGAATGATGGCTGGATTGAAAATGCTAGAGACATGGGGAATTACTTTAAAAATCAGCTAACTAATCTTCAACAAAAGCATAGCATTATCAAGGAGGTCAAGGGGTTAGGCCTTATGCTTGGATTACTACTGGATAGAGATGGAACAGACATTGTAAATGCCTGCATGGAAAAAGGTTTTTTAATAAACTGTGTCCAGGGAAAAGTTCTCAGATTTGTACCTCCATTAATCATAAGAAAAGAGAAGATTGATCTATTAATCAACTGTCTGGATGAAATATTCAAGGAAATAAAGATATGAAAAAAGATCTTTTAACCCTAAAGGATCTCACAAAAGAGGATATAGTTGACATTATAAAACGAGCAGAGGAGATCAAAAAAGGTCCCCTGAAAAAAGTTAAGCCATTGGCGGATCACACTATTGGTCTAATCTTTGATAAACAATCAACTCGAACAAGGGTTTCCTTTGAAGTGGCAATATACAAATTAGGGGGTAATGCTATTTTTCTTACATCTTCTGACACCCAGATCGCTCGAGGTGAACCGGTAAAGGACACAGCCAGAGTTCTTTCATCCTATGTAGATGGCCTGATAGTCAGAACATACTCTCAGAAACAGGTGGAAGAATTGGCCAAATGGTCCAGTATCCCGGTTATAAATGCCCTGACTGATATGTATCATCCATGCCAGGTCTTAAGTGACCTAATGACCGTAGATGAAAATAGGGTCTCACTCGATAATCTGAGGGTAGCCTGGATTGGTGATGGAAATAATGTAGCCAATTCCTGGATAAATGCCGCTACTATAATGAAATTTGAACTTACCATGGCCTTCCCAGAAGGATATCTACCTAGTCCTGATATCCTTGCCAACACCTCAAACAATGTAAAACTTGTCAGTACTCCTCAAGAAGCTGCTACAGAAGCCAATATAATATATACAGATGTATGGGCCAGTATGGGTCAAGAAGATGAAAGAGAACAAAGAATAAATGATTTTAATGGCTGGCAGGTTAATCAATCCCTGATTGATCTGGCAGACAAAGATGTCATGGTTATGCATTGCCTTCCAGCCCATAGAGGAGAGGAAATAACAGATGAAGTTATGGAGGGCCCCAGATCTATCATTTTTGCTCAGGCAGAAAATAAGCTCTATGTACATCAGGCTACATTAGAAAAGTACTTAAAGCCCGCCCTGGTGCTATAAGCTCTAATCAGCCTACCGAGTCAATAAGCCAGTATGTGCTCAATCATCCTATTAATCCTATAGACCAGGATTGGGCCAGGGTTTAAAGTGAGCTAAAGTGCCCAAGTTTATTAGTTAACTCAAAAATCTCAACTAATAAAGCAAACACTAAAAAAGAGAACAAAAATGACTCAAAAGATAAAAAAGATTGTATTGGCCTATTCTGGTGGCCTTGATACATCAGTTATACCTTCTTGGCTTAAAGAGACTTACGACTGTCCAGTAATTGCCTATAGTAGTGATCTCGGTCAGGAAGACAATATTGATGAACTAAAAAAAAGGGCCCTTGAAGCAGGTGCAGATGAAGTAATTATCGAAGATCTGAGGGAAGAATTCGTTAGAGAATTTGTCTGGCCAGCCTTAAGAGCAAATGCCATTTATGAAAATAACTACCTCTTGGGCACCTCTCTTGCCAGACCACTTATAGCCAAACATCAGGTGGATGTAGCAAAAAATAAAGGTGCAGATGCGGTTAGCCATGGGGCTACGGGAAAGGGGAATGATCAGGTCAGATTTGAGCTTGCCTATATGGCCCTGGATCCAACACTAAAAATCATCTCCCCATGGAAGATATGGGATTTCAAGGGAAGAGAAGACTTAATTAGATATGCCAGGAAAAAGAGTATAACCATACCTATTACCAAGGAAAAACCTTACAGCAGTGATAGAAACCTTCTCCATACAAGCTTTGAGGGTGGTGTCTTGGAAGATCCATGGCGGGAACCATCAGAGGATATGTTTGTCATGTCTGTATCTCCACAAGATGCCCCGGACAAGGCCACCTATGTAGAAATAGACTTCGTTAATGGAAATCCTGTAGCTATTGATGATGAGAGGCTTTCGCCTGCAAATCTCCTCATGAGACTCAATGAATTGGGGGGTAAAAATGGCATAGGTCGGGTGGATATAGTGGAAAATAGATATGTAGGTATGAAATCGAGGGGTGTATACGAGACCCCTGGTGGAACGATCTTAAGGATTGCCCATATTGCAATAGAATCCATCACTATGGACAGAGAGGTTATGCATATACGTGATGGATTGACACCTAAGTATTCTGAGATGATTTACTATGGTTACTGGTTCGCCCCTGAAAGAAAGATGCTTCAGAGCCTTATTGATGAAACACAAAAAAATGTTACTGGCAAGGTACGGCTTAAATTATATAAGGGTAACTGCACTGTAGTTGGGAGAAAATCAGACTTTTCACTCTACAATGATGAATTTGTAACATTTGAAGAAGATACGGTATATAATCAGAAGGATGCAGAGGGATTTATCAGGCTTAGTGGTCTTAGATTAAAAATTGCAAATCTCATGCGACGGGGAAAGTAAAATGGGTGACAAGCTCTGGGGAGGCAGCTTCAAATCTGATACAGATAAAATCGTAGATAACTTTAATGCCTCCATAAAGTTTGATAAAAGGCTCTATAAAGAGGATATTGAAGGGAGCATGGTATATTGTAGGATGCTTGCAAAACAGGGTATAATCACTTCAAATGAAGCTGCAACCATCCTGAATGCCTTAAAGGAGATTTATAGTGAAATTGAACGAGGTGATTTCGCCTTTGATGAGACACTGGAGGACATCCACACCCATATTGAAAAGGCCCTGGTAAGAAAAATTGGCCCATTAGGTGAAACTATCTATACTGGAAGAAGTAGAAACGATCAGATAGTGCTTGATACAAGATTATACGTAAAAAATTCAACTATCAAAATCACCAACCTGATAAAAGAATTTCAGTTATCCTTGATAGAGGTGGCAGAAAAAAATCAGGATTTGATTATGCCAGGGTACACTCATCTCCAGCGGGCTCAACCTATACTTTTGGCCCATCATCTGCTGGCCTACTACGAAATGCTGAAGAGAGATAGGAGCCGGTATGAGGGGGTCTTAAAAAGAACAAATGTGCTTCCTCTGGGCAGCGCAGCATTGGCAGGAACTACCTTTAACATCGATAGAGAATTTTTGTCCAGGGAACTAAAAATGGAAAACGTTACTGCTAACAGCATGGATGCAGTATCTGACAGGGATTATATAGTTGAGTTTATCTTCACTTCTGCCCTCTTAATGATGCATCTTTCCCGTCTTAGCGAAGAATTGATTATTTGGTCAACCCAGGAATTTAACTTTATAGAGATCTCAGATGCCTTTGCTACTGGTAGCAGTATAATGCCGCAGAAGAAAAATCCTGATATACCTGAGCTCATCAGGGGAAAAACCGGAAGAATATATGGTAATTTGATTTCCCTTTTAACAATGATGAAAGGTCTTCCTCTTACCTATAACAAGGATATGCAGGAAGATAAGGAACCCCTCTTTGATACCGTTGATACAGTAGAGAAATCAGTTACAATCTTTTCCAGGCTCTTAAAAGAGATAAGTTTTAAAAGAGAGAACATCAAAAAGGCAACTGAGAAAGGATATCTGGTTGCAACAGATCTGGCTGATTATCTTACTTATAAGGGTATGACATTCAGGAAGGCCCATCACATTGTAGGTGACATGATCCTATCGGCTAAAGAGAAAAAAAAGGAATTACATCACCTTGACTTACATGAAATGAAACACTTCAGTCCCCTTATTGAGAATGATGTCTACGGATGGCTAGATCCCGTATCATGTATCAAGCGCAGAAACATCAAGGGAGGAACTGGGCCTGAGACAGTTGAAAAAGCATTGAGCAAGGCAAAGGAAGAGCTAAAATCATAAACACAATGAATACAACAAATATTAGTATATAAGGAGGTCAAATTGGTGAAAGGTATGCCTAACATGGGTAATTTGCTTAAAAAGGCACAGCAGCTTCAGGAAAAAATGGCAAAGCTGCAGGAAGAGCTAGGTGAAAAGACAGTTGAAACATCATCTGGAGGTGGAATGGTTGCTGTTATAGCAACTGGAAAACAAGAGATCGTTTCTATAAAGATTGATCCCGAGGTTGTAAATCAAGAAGATATTGAGATGTTAGAGGATCTTATTTTAGCAGCAGTCAATGATGCCCTTTATCAGGCAAAACAAATGGTCAGTGAAGAGATGACCAAATTAACCGGTGGAGTAAAGATACCGGGCTTTATGTAAAGAATTTAGTATCTGCTCAAAATTTGAAGGAGTGGCAGCTTGAAATTCACTAGATTTTGAGCAATTACGGAATTTACGATGTTCGATTTGCGATATGGGATATAAGATGTGAGCATATCGCATATCTCATTTAAATTTAGGCAATTTTAACCCTGGCCCAGTCCCCTGGCCCAGACCTGGCCTATAATTTTAATAGGTTGATAAGAGCACATAGCGCTTTATAGACCTAACAGTTTGATTTAAGCACGTCGCGCCAGGGCAGGCTGGCCTATATTCTACTAGGCTGATTCGAGCACGTACTGGCCTTTAGACTTAGTAGGCTGATTAGAGCGTATAGCTCCAGGGCGGGCTTTAGTTCAATTTATGCACTTATATGGAAATTTATCCACCATCACTGGGAAGGTTAATTGAACAATTTAGCAAATTTCCTGGTATTGGAAAGAAGTCAGCGGAGAGATTAGCACTTTATGTCTTGAGGAGTCCAAAAGATCTCGCACAAGAACTGGCCCAGAGTCTTTTGGAGGTAAAAGAAAAGATCAAATTCTGTTCCGTGTGCTTTAATCTTACCGATAAGGATCCTTGCCCCATCTGCACCGATCAGAGGAGAGCAAATGGCATTATTTGCGTTGTTGAAGGACCTGGAGACCAGTTGGCCATTGAAAAATCAGGAGCCTTTAAAGGTAGATATCATATTCTGCAGGGAGTCCTTTCCCCCTTAGATGGTGTAGGAATAGAAGACATACGTATGGCCGAACTCATGTCACGTCTGAGAAAAGAAAATATAAAGGAGGTTATACTGGCCATCAATCCAACCGTAGAAGGGGAAGTCACAGTTTCATATCTGGCCAATCTCCTGAAAGGAAAAAATTTGACTGCTACAAGAATCGCCTTAGGTATTCCCCTAGGTGGTGACCTCAAATATATAGACAGTATGACCCTGAAAAGGTCCATGGATAACCGAGCTTCTTGCGTTTCGTGATCTTGAAATCAATTATCAACAAATTACTCAAATCCTTTGTGAGAAAAAAATTCTTATACCTCCCCAGCGCATAAGATCGTTCTTATACACAGAAGCCGATCTTCATAGTCCCTAACCCAATCAAAAGTACTTCTTTTGCCTCAGTCAAATACGAAAAAATGAAAAGGGCATCTCGTCTCAATTCTGGGAGATGCCTGTGATAATCCTATTGCAGTCAACGACCCCGCCCTTCCGGGCGGGTCTTGAAAAAAGGAAATAATTCATTAGCCGCCTCCATCCCCACCCTCCCGGGTGGGGCAGTAAAGGGCGGCGGTAAACTACAGCTTTTTAACATTCTTGGCTACAGGTCCTCGGTCACTATCTTCCAAATCAAAGCTCACCTGATCACCACCTGTGAGGGTCTTGAAACTGGACGCATCAATGGAGCAGTAATGTACAAATATATCCTCACCGTCTTCCAGCTCAATGAACCCATATCCCTTCTTATCACTGAACCATTTTACTGTTCCTTGTGCCAAAGCACTGACCTCCTTTCAAAAATTTTCTATCATAGTATCAAACCTCAGGCCGCCACCCTTGCAAAGGAAACAATCCTTCAGAGCAAAACCAACCCGTGAATGCTAGGCCATTGATAAAATGCACCGTAATACATAGCCTTGGCAACGGTCAAAAGCACACGGAAGTGAAAATGTACCGTCAGTCGGGACAGGAAGCAGTGTATCGGAATGAGTCAACTTCTAATTAACGCGTAATAAAAAAGCTTGACTATGCTTTAGTTTGGTTATATTTCACCACAAACATATAGTTTTAAATTCTGTATGAAAAAATGGTCAGATAGCCAATTTAGTTGGATTGCATTAAAGATGATTCCCAACTTGGGAAACATTACCTACAAGCGCCTTCTTGATAGATTTGGTGAGCCAGCCAATGTCTTTATGGCCAAGTTAGGTGATTTAATGGAGGTAGAAGGGCTAAGAATTGAAACAGCAAAGAGAATTGCCTCCAGGGCCTGGGAAGATAATCCGGAAGACGAACTCATCGGCCTTAAAAGGAGCGGCGCCAAGTTGATAACTATCTTTGACTCCTCTTATCCAAAAGATCTCAAAGAAATTCATGATCCACCTCCACTTCTCTATCTAAAAGGCAACGATATCCCTCAAGGTAAGACAACTATTGCTGTTGTAGGTTCAAGAAATCCGACCCACTACGGTCTTAAAATTACTGAAGAAATATGCCAGAGTCTGGCCATAAGAAACATAGCTATTACTAGTGGAATGGCCAGAGGAATAGATTCAGCTGCCCATTGGGGTTGTTTAAGGGGAAACGGGCTTACCATTGCTGTTTTGGGTTCAGGCATAGATATTATATATCCGAAATCAAACAGAAAGCTTTTTAACCATATTGTTGACAAAGGGTCTGTAATAACCGAGTTTCCTTTAGGATCCCCACCAGAGGCAAAAAATTTTCCCATAAGAAACAGGATTATTAGCGGCCTATCAAAGGGGATAGTAGTTGTAGAAGCTTCAAAAAGAAGTGGCTCTTTGATCACTGCCTCACTCGCATTGGAACAAGGTAGAGAAGTTCTGGCCATACCCGGTAGCATAGAGTCCTTTAAAAGTACAGGGACTCATCTCCTTATCAAGCAAGGGGCAAAACTTGTTGAGAATGCAGATGATATATTACAAGAGCTTGGATTGAATTATCCCTATTCCAAGGAAGTTGATATGGGCAAAAAAGTAATGCTGCCACCTATGGAAGAAGATGAAAAACAGATCTATAACATTCTGGGCAATTATCCTCTTCACATAGATCACATAGTCAGGAACAGTAAAATGGATTCCCCCAGAGTAGCCAGTCTATTAACAGGTCTTGAATTAAAGGGAGTAATCAAACAACTACCAGGAAAGATGTTTATAGTTTTTTAATGAACAAAACACACATTAGAAAGATGGCCAAGAAAAAAACGATAAAACGCAGTCAACGATCCAAAGCGATACCCGATACGACGGGCAAACAATTGGTAATTGTCGAATCGCCGGCCAAGGCGCGGACCATCAATAAATACCTGGGTTCTGACTATGTGGTCGCTGCCTCGGTGGGGCATGTGCGCGACCTGCCGGACAAAAACCCCAAAGGCGTCAAGGACCCGGTACCAGGTGTTGATCTCGATAACGACTTCAAACCCACCTATCAAGTCATCAAGGGGAAGACAACAACGATAATGGAATTGAAACGAGCGGCCAAAAAGGCCTCAGGCATCTGGCTAGCAACAGACCTTGACCGCGAAGGGGAAGCGATCGCCTGGCATCTAGCTGAGGCACTCAGGGTCAAACCGGAAAATGCAAACCGAGTGGTATTTAATGCTATTACCAAAAGCGAAATCGAAAAAGCCTTCCACAATCCGCGTGTGATTGATATGGACAAGGTTAATGCACAGCAGGCGCGACGGATTCTAGACCGGATTGTCGGGTATCAGGTTTCGCCACTTCTTTGGAAAAAAGTCTCTAGCGGACTAAGTGCCGGTCGCGTTCAATCAGTTGCGGTCCGCTTGGTTGTCGAACGCGAACGCGAGATCGAAGCGTTTGTACCTGATGAGTACTGGAAAGTGACGGGTTATTTCACCACTGACCTGGAGGATGTCACAGCCCTGGGTGAACAGTGGCGGAAGTGGCTAACTGAAACCCCTGAAAAACGAAAGGGCAGGAAGTCCAACGGTTGGAAGGTGCGTGAAAAAAATGCTTGGCTGGCTGAGCACAACAGTCTTGCTGCGGAATTGATCGAAATCGACGGTAGGAAGTTCGAGCCGAAAGACATTGAAGCAGTCTTGGTTTTGGTGAAACGAACAGGTTTTCAACTGGATGAGCGAATCGAAACACAAAACCCCAAAGCCAAGGGTCCAGCGCAGCGGATAATCCGTTTATGCGGTCATGTGTCTGGTGGCCCATCATGGCAGGTAAAGTCAATTCAAACAAAACGGATAAAAAGCCGACCCTACGCACCTTTCATCACTAGCACGCTTCAGCAAACAGCCGCTAACCAACTCGGCTTCCCCGCCCAATTCACCATGCGCACCGCCCAAAATCTATACGAAGGCGTGTCGGTTGATGGAATAGGCTCGGTTGGTCTGATAACATACATGCGAACCGACTCAACCCATCTTTCCGGTGATGCGATCAACATGGTAAGAGAGTACATCGGTTCGAAGTTCGGCGATCAGTATCTGCCGGCAAAGGCAAATTTCTTTTCATCATCCAATAAAGCGGCCCAGGAAGCACATGAAGCGATCCGTCCCACCGATATACGCCTAACTCCTGATCGTGTTCGCTCATCGCTGAATGCCCATCAATACAAACTATACAAAATCATCTGGGAACGATTTGTGGCCTGCCAGATGACGGATGCCCAATGGGACTCCACGACCATCTTGGTCTCGGGTGGCACTGAGGGTAGGGAACTAATTTTTCGAGCTACTGGCCGCGTGCTTGTATTCAACGGGTATTACAAAGTGGTCGGCTTGCCCAAAACATCTGATGAAGTGATGCTACCGCGTATAAATGAAAAACAACCGCTTGCGGCGATTCATATCGATCCGACACAAAATTTTACCTCACCGCCCCCACGTTACACTGAGGCATCGCTGGTCAAAAAGCTCGAAGCCGAGGGCATCGGCCGACCGAGTACCTATGCCCAAATCATTCAGGTCATTCAAAACCGTAAATATGTTGAAAAAATCCAGAACCTATTCCACGCAACCGATTTGGGCAAGGTTGTTACCGACAAACTAGTTGAAGCATTCCCAGAGATCCTGCAAGTCAGCTACACACGCGACATGGAGCACCAGCTCGACGATGTTGAAGAGAAGCACGCCGATTGGGTTCAGATGCTCCAGGACTTCTACGGACCGTTCAAACAGAGTCTCGATGCTGCATACAAAGACATGGAACACGCCAAAGCAGAAATACAGACCGCACCACATACCTGTCCGCAATGCGGCAGTGATACAGTTTATCGTTTTGGCCGCAATGGTCGATTTCTTAGTTGTTCTAAGTATCCTGAATGCAAGTTTGCAGCTCCAATTGACAGCAGCGGGAAACCCATTTCACCAGAACAGACCGACGTGGCCTGTCCTAAGTGTGGCGCACCAATGATGTTACGCAAAGGTCGTTTCGGAACATTCCTTAGCTGCACCAAATACCCTGACTGCAAAGGCATCCTAAACCTTGACAAAAAAGGATGTGTCGTCCCGCCAAAGATCCCGCCATTGCGCACAGACCTGCCGTGCCCAAAGTGTCAAGCTTCATTGAACCTTAGGCGTGGTGCACGAGGACTGTGGCTAAGCTGCTCGACATTTCCAAAGTGTTCCGGAAGGCTGGGCTGGGCCTTGCTTGAAGACGAGACAAAGACCAAATGGGAAAAGGCACTTGAAGATCACGAAAAAACCTACCCACAACCGATCATTCGCAAACTCGATGGAAACCTTATCGGCGATTCCTACAAGCCACAGGCTCACAATGTAGACGAAGCTGGAGAAGAATAAAAATACAATTGACTACTAACAACCGGCTACTGACACTTCCTCAGGTGCCGCTGTGACCAAATCCACCCTCCCCCCTTTTTGTACCATCAAGCTCGCTCACCTCTTCCACTGTCGCCCTAGAAACCTTGCTAATAACCATCTGGGCAATCCTTTCTCCTCTCTTGATAGTTAAGGGCTTCTTTCCCCAGTTTATAGCTATCACACTTATTTCACCCCTGTAATCTGCATCAATAGTTCCAGGAGAATTGACAAACCCGAGGCCATCTCTCAAGGCCAATCCACTCCTGGGCCTGATTTGAGCCTCGTAACCTTCAGGAAGCGAAATTGATAAACCGATTGGAATAAGTTCTATACTACCAGGTTGCAAGGTGAGGTCTTTATT
>Ga0209991_10001296_pt1 | contig 11280 bp, 10 predicted proteins | sample ChitaG_FD_183167 | JGI IMG/M metagenome (GOLD analysis project Ga0209991, IMG submission 183167) | Deep subsurface microbial communities from South Pacific Ocean to uncover new lineages of life (NeLLi) - Chile_00310 metaG (SPAdes)... | ecosystem: Environmental > Aquatic > Marine > Oceanic >...
GCCTTGATGGCGACGATAATCTCAGCGGGTAATCGGAATATTTTAATTTTTTCTTTGCTTTTTATCTGATATCCTGCGTCAATCAGGCACTGCTCGGCATAGATTGGTCTGGAGCCAAGGTATTTGGGACATTTGTTGTGTATCCACTCATACACCTTCAGGAATACGGACTTCCCGTTCTCTTTTGACATGTCAACAATCCCCAGCCTTCCGCCCGGCTTTAGCACCTTCTTTATCCGGGCAAGCACCCTGGGAATCTCAGGCATGTCAAAAACCTCAAGGGTAAAGCTCATGAAAACCGCATCGAAGGCGCTCTCATTAAAAGACAGACACGTTGCATCCCCGCAGCATAGCTCCGCTCTATTTGCCAGTCCCTCCTTCTCCAGCCTTTTCTTCGTTTTTTCTATCATTTCCGGGGAAATATCAATGCCATAAACTTTTCCCGCCGGGCCGACGAGTTTTGCTATCCACTTCAGGCAATGCCCGGTGCCAAAACCAATTTCCAGTACCGTCTCCCCTTCTACAACTGATAGGCGCTCCAACGCCATTTCCGAATATTTTCGCCCCAACAGCCCCAGTGTGTAGTCATAAAACTTGCTGAGCCTGTCGTAAACTTGCTTAGCTTCCTCTTTGGTTCGAGGGACCGGAAGTATGCCGGGTGCCTTTGACTCATTTTCTCTATTCACGTCTTCTGACCCAAGTTTATCATATCCCCGAAGGTATTCTGGGGACATAATACCTGATTTGCAGTAGGCCTGATTGGTATGGTGTCCCTGGAATGCCATTGACAGGAAACAACAAATTAGCTCATAATCTTACTTCAAACTCGTCAAGTCTTGGGGGAGACAATGAATCTCAAGCATATGCTAGAAAGAACTGCCAGCGAGGTGCCACAGAATACAGCTATCGTCCTTGGCTCTCGCAGAGTTAGCTACCGCGAATTGGATGAAACTTCTAACAAGATAGCCAACGCCCTTATCAGTCTAGGAATAAAGAAGGGTGACCACGTAGCCATTCTAATGTCTCGTACCCCTGAGTGGGTCATCAATTGTTTTGGAGTGCTTAAAGCTGGAGCCGCTGGCGTGCTCCTCGATAGCGGGGCTAAGGCGCCCGAACTTGAGCCTCTCCTCCGTGAATCTGATTCCAAAGTCCTGATTACCGAAAAAAGATTCTCCCCCATGCTGTCTTCAATTTTGCCCAATATCCCCCTGCTGAAACAGGTTCTTGAAATTGGTACAGACCCTTACAATAGGATGGTGGCCGGTAGCTCCCCTACATCACCCTCTGTCAATATAGAGGGCGAGGATGAAGCTATCATTTTTTGCACCCTGGGTGTGCTGGGTAAGAACAAGGGCGTAGTGCATACTCACGCGTCGTTCATGTCAATTTTGCCCATAGTGGTGGCAAAATTTGAACTGGAGAGAGACGATGTTGTTTTAGGTATGCTCCCTTTTAACAACCTTCTGGGATTTGGGTTGGTTGTCCTCATGCCCGTTATGAGGGGAGCCACCATAGCAATCCTCCCTCATTTCAGTTCCAAGAGTCTCCTGGATACTGTAGAGCGGGAAAAAGCAACCATGCTTATAGGCGTCCCGGTTAGCTTTAATGGCTTAGCCATGATAGACGAAGAGACGATTAAGAGCTATGACCTTAGTTCGTTAAGGGGGGTGCTTTCTTCCGGGGCAAAATCCTCAGCCCTTTTCATGGAGATGCTTGAGAACAAGTTTCACTTAACTGCGTGCGAAATATACGGGCTCTCGGAGTTGATAATCGTCACTATAGGTGCTATTCGTGACCGCAAATTGGGTACGGCAGGGAAGCCCCTGGCTGAGCTTAAAGTGCTGGATAAAAACGGCAAGGAAGTACCCCGGGGCAGCATAGGGGAAGCTGTTGCCAGAGCCCCCTGGATGATGAAGGAATATTACAAATCGCCTGAATTTACGGCCCAGGTCCTCAAAGATGGTTGGTTTCATACTGGCGACCTGGTCAGGTTGGATGAGGACGGCTATCTAGAGTTCATAGAAAAGACATCGTCTATCATAGTGCCCTCGGGGGGAGTTAAGATTCTCCCCGCGGCAGTTGAAGAAGTTCTCCTGAGGCACCCCGCGGTAGCCGAAACAGCCTGTGTCGGTGTCATTGATGATTACAAAGGGCAAATACCCACAGCTTTCCTAGTGCTTAAGGAAGGACAAAGTGCTACGGTGGAGGAAATACGCGATTTTTGCCGCCAGAACTTATCTGATTATAAAGTGCCCAAGCAAATCAAGTTTGTTGACAGCCTGCCTAGAACCGGGTCGGGCCAAATAGACCGGAGACGACTCAGCGGGATAAAGGAAAGCTGAAAGGGAGACTGAGACGGCCGACCAGGATGTTTTGTGCTGTCCAGCACGGTATTCCGGTGACGTAATACCTGATTTGTAGCAGGCCTGATTGGTATGGTGTCCCTGGAATTTTGAAGCCGAAGTAAGCAGGTTGTCGGATTCCTTGCACAAATCAAATTTTTAGCTTGGCCTACAAGACCTGCCGAAATACTAGGCAACAGGCGTTCTGCTTATGAAGTCAAGTATATGCTGAGATATTTCCTCGCCTTTCTCTTCCTGAAGAAAGTGACCGGCGTCCTTGATTATAATCTCCGGCTGGTCTTTGGCTGTAGGTATAAGAGAGCGAAAGAATTTGTCACCGCCACCTGTAATAGGGTCTTTATCTGAAAACATGACCAGAGCCGGCTTGTCCCACTTTGACAGAACCTCCCGAGCGTGCCGCATTTCGGTGGAAGCGGGGTTATCAGGGCTAATGGGGACGAGTAGTGGCCACACGGCAGCCCCAGCCTTATATGTAACGTCTGGAAACGGCGCTTCATACGCGGCGATGATTTCCTTTGTAAGCCTCTCGGGGTGAGCAACGCCGCCAAGCATCGATTGCCCAACTTGCAAATCAGGATGACTCTCAGCATAACTACGCCATGCCAGAAAAGCTTCGCTGGGCTTTCCCTTACCTGTGGGCAGGCCGGTGTTCATGATAACCAGCCTGGCAAAACGTTCCGACATATGAGCGACCGCAGCCAGACCAATCAACCCACCCCAATCCTGCACCACAACAGTTATCTGCTCAAGGTTCATCGCCTTTATAAAGCCCATCAGCGTGTCCAGATGCATCTGAAAGGTATATGCCTCCCGCTCGGTGAATTTATCAGACCGGCCAAAGCCGATGAAGTCCATAGCTATAACACGGTGCTTCTTTGACATAGAGGCAATCATTTTACGGTATAGAAATGACCATGAGGGCTCGCCATGCAAACAGAGTATGGTCTCTCCTTTGCCTTTATCCACATAATGTATGCGCAATTCGTTAACCTTAATATAGTGTGGGGCAAAAGGGAAATCAGGCAATTTGGAAAAACGTTCATCTGGCGTACGGATAACTGGCATGCTTATATACCTCCTGTTTAATTATTATGCTGTGAAAATTGTATATACCTGTGCTTTGGTTTTTCAACCTATTATACTCCGAATGAGCTGGGTATTCTGGGGACATAATACCTGATTTGTAGTAGGCCTGATTGGCATGGTGTCCCAGGAATTCAGAATAAGACTACAACTTTGCACAAAAGAGACGGCGATAACTCATAGTGTATAATGGCGAATGTTTCTTTCCAGCTTCATAAAACTGGAGTAGTTATGCTGAAGCGATTCGGTTCAAAGTTCTCGGGATACCTCTACGTGGCTGCGGCAGCTATCATCTGGGGCTCTAATGGTGTAATTGTAAACTTGGTTCCCTACGACGCGTATACTGTCGCTTTCTTTAGGGTTTTATTTGCCAGCTTCACTCTCCTGCCTGTAGTACTTTTGACTCGAAAACGTGAAGTCATGAGTGCTGCTAGACATTGGAAGATTATGCTGAGTTTAGGCTGCCTGCTCGCTTTGGGTTGGGCGTTGCTTTTCCATTCGATGAAGCTTATTGCGATCGCCAACGCGGTCTTGCTAAACTACACGGCACCCATCTTTGTAGCTTTACTTGCCCCCTTGGTTCTTAAAGAGAAACTTGAGAAATCTACCCTGATTGCATTAGCCATATCCGTGGCAGGAATAGGGGTTATTTCATATCAGCAAAACCTTCAGATTAGCGACCCTAATGGCTTTAACCCATTGGGAGTAATTCTTGGGCTACTTGCCGGCCTCGCCTATGCAGGATTCATCATTGTGTCTAAGAGGGCTTTATCCAGCTTCTCAAGTCAAGTCGTAGCATTTTACTCTTACTCTGTAGCTTCAATTGTCCTCCTTCCCTTCGTGATAGGTACTGATTTTTCTCCAGATTTAGCTCCATGGATACTTCTGCTGGTTTTGGGTGTCTTCAACACAGGATTTGCCGTTACACTCTACCTCAAAGGCCTTGGAATGATAAAAGCTCAGAAGGCAGTGGTTTTCACTTATTTGGAGCCTGCCAGCGCTGTGGTTTTCGGCTTTCTCTTTCTAGCCCAGCAACCCACCTCACTCATGCTTGTCGGTGGTTTTCTAATTCTCATCTCTGGATATATTGCAGCCTCAAGATGACTTCATCTCGGGTGGTCACAGCTTATCTGCGTTTCATCAAGTTTGCCATTGCTTATCAGTAATGATGAGGAAGAGTAATCGGGTATTCTGGGGAAATAATACCTGATTTGTAGTAGGCCTAATTGGTATGGTGTCCCTGGCATTCGCAGGAAATGCTATACTATATATACTATAATAGAATAGCGCTGTAAGCGGGTGGTACTCGGAACTATGAAATGTCCCCTGATTCCGCAAAAAATGCACTGTTTTTGTAGACTTTACATAACCAGCGGCCGTTGTTGAAACTCATGTTACGCCATTACCATTAATCGAATATGGACAATAAGGAGGCACTAATATGCCAGAGTTAGGTTTAGGCATCCCTTTCTGGGTAATTGCTTTGATATGGTTAGCTAAGGTTGTGTTGCTGGTTTTCGTCTCTGCTCTTCTGGCATGGCTTGGAGTCAGAGCACTGGATGCTCTTATCCGTCAGATCCCTTACCGCGAGCGCATAGGTGAGAGCCCGGTGGCTGTCGGGTTGTTCACGGCCGGCTTCTTCATCCTGATTGGTCTTGTTATCCACGGCGCTATTACCGCACTAACTGCGGTCACAGCTCCAATAGTGTGGTACATTTTCGATTTCAGGACGTGGGGGTTACTAGCTCTGAGCTTTGCGATAAGCTTACTTCTTGGAGTAGCCCTATTCTATATCGTGGACAAGCTAACGCCTAAAATACCGTTTGGCCGTATTAACGAAAGCCCGGTGGCTGCAGGGCTACATATCTTTGGTTATCTCGTCTTCTTTGGCTTAATACTCCATGCGGCACTGACCGGACCGTTATGAAGAGAGCCTGGGTTTTACTAGGTTTAATAGTTGTCTTATTAGCTGCGGTGGCGACTGCTGGTTATGCCTCGGCATTTCCGTCTGAAGGTTTCTACGAGATAGGCAGCGATATCTTTGATGATTGGGAGATATGTAGAACCACGGCCTTTGGTGAAGATGGTTTTTATCAAATAACTGAGACAGGGTTTCGTCCGGTTATAGCCTTCCAAAGCCTGGGGGAACAGGCTAACGTAGCCTATAGCCTGGGTGAGCAGATTGCCAATGAATATCCAGACCCACTACGGAGGGCAGAGGCGGTATTTCATTTTGTTCGTGACAGGGTGGAATATACCTCTGATATAGACCGAAATGGAAGTGCAGACTTTGCCCAGAATGCCGACGAGCTTGCTATAACCATTGTGGAGGATGGAATTGGGGAGGGTGATTGTGAAGATATGGCGGTATTATTGGCGGTTATGTATAGAGCTGCTGGATTTCGCTCAGCCATAGTGCTTGTCTCAGGGCACACTGCGGTATTGGTTTATCTACCTGAATATAACAAGGCAACGGCTTTCTTTGAGCTGGAAGGTGAGCCAGGATGGGTCTGGGCAGAGGCTACTGGCAGAAACAACCCGCTGGGCTGGGTGCCTAAACAGTACCGCAATGGCGAGATAGCTACCTACGAAATTTCTGCCGAGGTACCTGCTTACGAAATACCTGCCGAAGCAGTAGCTCCATTAAGACCACCTCCCGCCCCGGCGATAGCGGTTACCGGAACCGGCGAGGGAGCCACCTACCGACCGTTTCCCTTTCTCGGTGTAATGGGTTTATTGTTCTTTATGTCGTTGTTCAGACGGAGGCGAAGACGTTGAGCCAAACCCCCGTGTGCATCGTCAATGATCGGTATTCTGGGTAAATAATACCTGATTTGTGGTAGGCCTAATTGGCATGGTGTCCCTGGAATTTTTTGTACTTTCTCCTGCGGAGGAGCAGGAATATTATTCCCGCCGCAGTAACTGCCAGTATTAAGAGAAGCCACCCTACCAAGGGGAAAGTCCAGGTTTTGTTGATGCGCCCGGCAACACCTTCATAATAATCGGGGATCCGCGGTACCTCATCCACTCCAGATAGCTGAGTTGCGGCATAAATAACCACCGCTTCCCACACTTTGAGCTCTCTTCCATCGGCATGATACACTATCAGTTCGTCCAGTCTTTCCAGCGGTACCGGCTCTCCATCGGCATTTTTAGGGACTATCTCCAGCTGGGGCAGCATGTCTGTCACCACAGGAAGAAAGAGGAGGATGTAGGCGTCGGTAACCAGGTGGTACAACTTCTCATCTCCGCGCTTTAAGGGGACGTACCCTTCACCATTTGCAGGTTGAATCCCATCCCCCGTATAAAGCTCCGCCCTGATAACCGCACGGGTCGTGGGAATAGGCAGGTTTACAAAAGGTATGGTCAAGAGCACTGCATTGGCGGGGTTGTAGCTGTACCGCAGGCCGGAGAACTGTAGAAAGGAAGAATCTCCCATAAACTCCTGCAACAGTATGTTTACCTCCAGCATACGGCGCACTTCGTCGCCGGTGAGATAGACAGATGCAATAGGACAACCTGGGTAGCCGTCGAGTCCGTATCCCACGCCTGTAGCTTCGACAATCTCATAAAAGGAAACGTTCCCTCCAGAGTGTTCCATGGTGCCGGGAAAGATGCTCTTCCGGATGCTGCCGTTAGCCTGACCTGCTACGTCGACCTTCTTGCCGATAACCTCCTGGGCGACCACGCGCATGGCGTCGGTAACGAAGTTGCCGAGCGGAGTTTCACTCAGGGGTGGATGGTTGGACAGGACAAAGTCAGACCTGGCTACCGTACTCATGATATTGTCGAATTTGCCGCCGGTCATTTCATCGATGTACGCATTCAAGATAAGGGTGTATTCCTGGACCAGGGCATCGATTTCCGGATGGCAGGCAAAGTTGCTGTCAATGGGAATAAGAAAGGGGCGGTCGTTTTCTTCGTTGCGCACCCGTACCTTGCCGGTGTTGGAGTTGTATGCCAGTTCCAGTTGCCCCAGGTACTCTCCCAGGTAACCAGTCTGGACAATGATGGTAGCGCCTTGCAGGACCGGCTTATACAGTGCGGTATGACAGTGGCCGCCTACGATTACGTCAATACCCGGGACCTCTTGTGCCAGTTCCCGGTCCTCATCCACGCCGGAGTGCGTTATGCCCACGATGACATCGGCACCCTGTTCTTTCAGCTTATCTACCGCCTGGCGGGCCGCCTCATGCTGGTCCAGGAACTGCACGCCCCCGGTTTCACCGATTACCAGGATGGCGTCTTTACTTATAAGGCCGAAAATTCCTACTTTCAGGCCGTTTTCCAGCTCAAACATCCCGGTGTTCATGTAGAGACTCCGGGCAGCCAGCGGATGGTCCGGTGGCGCCTCCGTGTTGGAGGCCAGCAGCCAGCGGATGGTCCGGTGGCGCCTCCGTGTTGGAGGCCAGTACCAGTGTTTTCTGGTGGGCTTCAGGGTACCCCGCCTTTAAAAGATATTGAGCCAGGACGTCGGGGCCATAGTCATACTCATGGTTGCCGATGGCTACAGCGTCGTATCCCATCTTCTGCATTATGGTAAGCTCTGCGGCGTAACCACGGAGGGCCAGCCAAGCGAAAGCAGAGCCTCCCAGGAAATCACCGGCGTCAAGAAGAAGGACCGGTTCACCTTCCCTCATTTTGTTCTCTCGGATTTCGTCCACGGCGGTAGCCAGACGAGCGAACCCTCCTATAGCAGGGTCTTCTTTTCACGGCGGTAGCCAGACGAGCGAACCCTCCTATGGTAGGGTCTTCTTCTTCGGGGTCGTAGTCTACTGCCGGCGAATGGGGTATGAGCTCGGAATGCATATCGTTGGTATGGAGTATACAGAAATACAGCTCTTCGGTTTCACCTGCGTAACTTTTCAAATTTCCCGGAATGCCCAGGAATGAGGCGACTACCAGGATGGCTGTCAGAATACAGACCAACCCTTTGTTTGCCCTGAACAGGCTGTTTCTGTTACACATTAACGATTATCCTTCTCCTTAAGATAGTACAAACCCGGTCGACAACCAGCGCCTTGGAAGAGAAATTACTGAATGCTATCATACACTAATGGTATTCTGGGGACATAATACCTGATTTGTAGTAGGCCTGATTGATATGGTGTCCCGGGAATTCTCTCCCCCGTTAACCTCTGTTTTATTAGGTGTATTGACAGTTCTTTCGCTAGTGATACAATAGCACTCTACGGCTAATATACGTGAAAAGAATTAGCAGCTTTTTGATTGCGGCAGCCCTAATTGCAGGGATGCTGGGCTGTGGTGTTCCCTGCGCTTGTGGTCCTCCTTATAACCTTACTATCGCCAGTACCGCTGGAGGGTCGGTAACCACCCCTGGAGAGGGGATTTTTACCTATGGCGGGGGAGAAGTGGTCGACTTGGTGGCCGAAGCGGATGCGTGTTACGAGTTCATCAACTGGACTGGCGATGTGGACACCATCACTGATGTCTATGCTGCCTCAACGGACATCACCATGGATGCAGCTAAGAACGTGATTGCTAACTTTGCACTGCTGAGCTACAACCTTACAGCAGACAGCAACTATGGCGGCTCGGTAACCGACCCCGGAGAGGGTACATTTACCTATGACTGCGGCACGGTGGTTAACTTGGTAGCCGAGGCTGAGGAAGACTACTGGTTTGTCGAGTGGACTGGTAATGTGAGCACCATTGCTGATGTCAACGCCGCCGCGACCAACATCACCATGAACGGCGACTACGAAATCACCGCCAACTTTGGTAGTGTGCATGGTAATTATTCCGGCATAACGAATCACGTTATTACCAGCCAGGGTGAAATTACCCTCCAACCTGGTGCGAATGTCACCCCTTCAGAGGGAGAGCATGCCCCGGTAGAGTATTATGATGGTCCCTGGCCGCCACCGGAGGAACTTGCTGTTTGGTACTGGGAGGATATCGAAAACGAGACGCCATACCCTTCAGACACTATAGACCTTAACGGCGTTGACCAGGAGTTGGGGCCGCTATATAGAAACGGCACACTGGAAATCACGAACTCAAGTAATACTTCCGCTACTTTAACCCTTACTGGAACTATTTACATTACCGGTGACATAGAAATCGGCACGACTGGAAAAGACATGACCCTTGACTTAAATGGGCATACCATCTTTGTTGAGAGCAGTTCTGCTGACCCCCTAAAAGCACTTTGGATGGGGGGGAAGTGTACCATCATCGGTCCCGGCGCTATTGTAGCTATAGGGGACATCTATTTTGAACTAAACATAGAAGCAGGTATGACCGATCCCATATTTATTATGTCGGTTGAGGGCACAAACACTTTACAGCCCGGAGGTGATTTCTACGGTGCTGTAGCTGGTAGTGTCGAGGTAGCTTTACAACCGGGCACAAGCCTAAATTATCCAGAAGCAGGTTTTGGAGTCATTAACTTCCCCGGTTGTATTGACTAGAAGAGCGATTACGTCATTGCCTCGTGGAAGATTAGCTCGCGGTATCCTGGGGACATAATACCTGATTTGTAGTAGGCCTGATTGGCATGGTGTCCCCGGAATTACGAAAAGGGGCCGGGGAGTGAGAGATGATTACCCGGCCCCTTCTAGCCCTACAGTATCTCGATCCTGTAAGTTAGTACGCTCTCTCTCCGTTTATCATTTCCCGGCTATTTCTTGGTCTTGTCACCGGTTTTACCGGTGCTGGAGCCGGTTTTGGTCCAGCGAGCTAGAAGCTCACCGGCAACCTCGCGACCGCCCAGTCCAAAGGCAATAGCAGCTGCTATAGCAGCTGCGCCCAGGGCCAGTCCAAAGCCCAGCAAAATGAGATCGTCGGCAAAACCCATTGCGCGTATTCCGAGGAAGACACTCAACACAATGATGGAGATCCTGACGAAGGAAACCAGAAATTCTGATCTGGCGCCTGCCCGCAGAATATTCGCCACGAAATTGGCAACAAAAATGCCGACGCCGATAATAACAACACCCAGAAGAACCAGCCCCAGAAATTGGGTCAAGACGGCGATCAACTCGTTCACAACGGTAAAACCGAGCAAGTCCGCTGCCATTATTAGGGCAAAGAGCATTATGAATGCCATAATGATGTAGCCGACCACATTGGAGGGGGAGCCGGCGCCTTCAGAGGGCTTTTTTGCCAGACCTAACTTGACCGGCAACTCATCAAAGTGAATGCTGGTCAGAAATTTGGTAACCAGCTTGACTAAGAGTCGGCCTACGAGGTAAAAGATAGCAAGAATTACTAAAGCGCCGATAATGGGCGGAATGGCGGCAAAGATTCTTTCAAATACAACCACAATTGAGTCAAAAAGACCTTCTACGCCCAGAACTTGCAGTATGGCCAGTATGAACAATATCCATACGATCCAAAAAACTGCTGTGCCCGCACCTTGGGCCACCGGAAACTGGCTTTCATCTTGGGGGTCTTTACCCTTACCCAGCCTCTTATCGATACCACTGGCCCGCATGAGTTTTCTAATGCCTGCCCTGAGGACTTTGGCCAAAATCCAGGCTAGGAGCAATAGGATCAGTATGGCGATGATAGTGGGCAGGAAATCTATTAGCGTTCCGAAGAAATTCTGGAAAGACTGTAATACGCTACCCCAGTCCATTCTTAGCACACCTCCTCTTTGTTAATTCTAATTTTGCTGCTGTACATTCATATGCACCACTTTAGTTTCCCCAAAATCTTAGTTCATAACATATCACCCCCCTCCAGCGCTGTCAAGTGTATTCTAAGATTTTCGCCGGATTGGTAAAAAGCCGGTAAATTAAGCGATAAGACTGACCCCCGCTCTCCTCCTAACCAGCAATAGCAAGCTAGCAGGCTGACAAACTAGCAG
>Ga0209991_10001297_pt1 | contig 11271 bp, 5 predicted proteins | sample ChitaG_FD_183167 | JGI IMG/M metagenome (GOLD analysis project Ga0209991, IMG submission 183167) | Deep subsurface microbial communities from South Pacific Ocean to uncover new lineages of life (NeLLi) - Chile_00310 metaG (SPAdes)... | ecosystem: Environmental > Aquatic > Marine > Oceanic >...
ATCCGACGGCTGGCCAGTCACAGCACTGTTATCCTCTCTACTCACATCCTCTCTGAGGTGGAAGCCACCTGCGACCGGGTGATCATCCTGCTGAACGGCGAGGTCAAGGCCGACGCCCGCCTGGCAGACCTGGCGGCCACGACCGATGCTGTCTTGGTGCTGGCCGAAGGTGCGCCCGATGCCACCCACGACCTGAAAGCTCTCACTGGGGTCGAGACTGTCGAGGCTTATCCTACGCCCGACGGGCAAGAGTACCGGGTTCGAGGTGCCGAAGGGGTGGACCTTCGCTCGGCCATTTATGAATTGGCCCACACAAAGAACTGGCCCCTGCGAGAACTGCGTCGCGATGTTCGCACCCTCGAAACCGTGTTTAACGAGCTGACCACGGCCCGTCGACAAGCTCAGGACACCGCGGCCAACGTATCGCAGGAAGGAGGCGAAGCATGAAAGGGTCGTGGAAGCAATCACTGGCTATAGCGCGCAAAGAGCTGGGCGCGTACTTTGGCTCCCCCATGGCTCTGATTTTTGTCGGAGCCTTCTTGGTGGTGACCCTCTTTTCCTTCTTTTGGGCGGAGACCTTTTTCGCCCGCAACATCGCCGACGTCCGCCCGCTGTTTCGCTGGATGCCGGTGCTGATGATCTTCCTGGTGGCCGCGCTGACCATGCGCCAGTGGAACGAGGAGCAGCGCGTGGGGACCCTCGAAGTGCTACTCACCCTGCCCGTGCGCCGGGCCAGCCTGGTGTGGGGCAAGTTCATGGCCGTCGCGGCTCTGATCGCGGTGGCTCTGGCGCTGACGCTTTTTCTGCCCCTCACGGTAAACATGCTAGGCCCTCTGGACTGGGGGCCGGTGATGGGCGGATACCTGGCGGCCATCCTCATGGCCTCGGCCTACGCTGCCATCGGGCTGTTCGTCTCGTCGCGCACCGACAACCAGATCGTGGCTCTGATGGTCACCGTTCTGATTTGCGGCGTGTTCTACCTGGTGGGCTCTTCGGGAGTGACCGACTTTGTGGGAGATGCCCTCGGCGAGGTCCTGCGGGCCATCGGCACCGGCAGCCGTTTCGAGAGCATCGAGCGGGGCGTGATTGACCTGCGAGACCTGATCTACTACCTATCGTTGGCGGCGGTCTTCCTGGTGTTTAACGTCGTTTCGCTGGACGCCAAGCGTTGGAGCCGGGGCAGGCGCACGGCCGCCCACCGGCGAAGCGCGATGCTGAGCGTAGTGTTGGTGGGCGCTAACCTGCTGGCCCTCAACACCTGGCTCTTTCCCGTTCACGGCCTGCGCGCCGATCTGACCGCTCAGCGCGAGTACAGCCTGTCCCAGACCACCCGCGATCTGATCCGCAACCTGCATGAGCGGCTGCTGATGCGGGGCTACTTCAGCGAAAAGACCCATCCGCTCCTGGCCCCGCTGGTGCCGACTATCCGCGACATGATGCGCGAGTACGAGATCGCTTCGGACGGCAAAGTCAACGTCGAGGTCATAGACCCCAGGGAAGACGAGGACCTGGAAGCGGAGGCAAATCAGGTTTACGGCATTCGCCCCACGCCTTTCCGCATCGCTGGGCGCTACGAGACCTCGGTGATCAGTTCCTACTTTGACATTCTGATCCGCTACGGCGATCAGTCTGTCACGCTGGGATTCCAAGACTTGATCGAGGTACAGTCGGATGGCGGCGGCGAGCTGGAGGTCGGTTTGCGCAACCTGGAGTACGACCTGACCCGCTCGATTAAGAAAGTAGTTTACGGCTTCCAGAGCCTGGATGCGGTCTTCGCCAGCATGGAGGAGCCCATCAAGCTGACGGCCTTTGTTACTCCGCAGACGTTGCCGGAACCGCTGGCGGAGGTGCCGCAGCTCATCGAGAAGGTAGCCCAGGACATCCAGGGGGAATCGGGTGGCAAATTCACCTTCGAGATGATTGATCCCGATGACCCGAATAGTCCCGTCACCCGCCAGGGCCTGTTCGATACCTATGGGCTGCGACCGATTGCCGTCTCGCTTTTTTCGCCTGAGTCCTACTATTTGCACATGATCCTGCAGATCGGGGACGAGGCGCAACCACTCTACCCAACCGGCGGCATGAGCGAGGCCGACCTGCGCGCTGAGATCGAGGCGGTGCTAAAGCGTGCCGCGCCGGGCTTCCTCAAGACGGTCGGCCTGTGGCATCCTTCGACAGAGCCGATGCCCAGCCCCTATGGCGGCACGGTCCAACCCATCTCCAGTTGGCAGTTGGTTTGGCAGCAATTGAGGCAGAACTACACCGTCAAATCGGTGGACCTGAGTTCTGGCCGCGTGCCGGGCGACGTGGACGTGCTGGTAGTGATCGCCCCCCAGGGTCTGGGCGACATGGAGCGCTTTGCCGTTGACCAGTACCTGATGCGCGGTGGCGCGGTCGTGGTGGCGGCGGGCAACTACATTCTCTCGCCGCAGCAATTCGGCGGCGGCCTGATGATTGAAGCCGTGCAGGATGGTATCAAAGAGATGCTGGCCCACTACGGCGTGGAGGTAGGGGATGCGCTGGTCATGGATCCTCAAAACGAGCCCTTCCCCGTCCAAGTTCAGCGCAACGTGGCTGGGATGACCGTTATCGAATACCAGCAACTTCCCTACCCCTTCTTTGTGGACGTGCGCCGCGATGGCATGGCGACGGAGAGCCCCATCGTGGCTGATCTGCCGGCCGTCACCCTGAACTGGATCTCGCCGGTGGAGGTGGACGAGGACAAGAACCAGGACCGGGAGGTGGTCACGCTGCTGCAATCCACTGTCGGATCTTGGCTGCGAAGCTCCACCAATGTCCAGCCCGACTTGCAGACCTATCCCAAGTTCGGCTTCCCGGTGGAGGGCGAGCAACAGGCCAGGCCACTGGCGGTGAGCATCCGCGGCTCTTTCGAGAGCTACTTCAAAGACCAGTCTCCGCCGGCCCAGGAGGACGAGACCGAAACACCGATGCTAGGGACCATCGAGGTCTCGCCGGAATCTTCGCGCCTGGTGGTGGTGGGCAGCGCGGAATTCGTGGATGACGTGGTCCTGGAAATCTCGCGCCGCTTCTCGCAAGATCGGTATCTGCTGAACTTGCAGCTCTTGCAGAACATCGTGGACTGGGCTGTCGAGGACGAGGATTTGCTCAGCATCCGCTCGCGGGGCACCTACGCCCGCCTGCTCAGACCGATGGCGAAGGACGAACAATCCTTCTGGGAGGGCCTGAACTATGCCCTGGCGCTGCTGGCGGTGATCGGCATCGGCGTGGTGTGGAACGTCCGGCAGCGCAGCGAGGAGCCCATGCCTCTGGTGGATGTTGAGTGAGCCTTCAGGTGCCAGGCACTTTCACCGAGGATCTCACAGCAAAAGCGCTTTCTAATTGCCCACGTTTTGGGACAGACGGATCTTTGGAAGTGCCTGGCACCTTAGTTGTCTATGTCTTCTGGAACATGGAGGAAAACGATGAGCCGAACAAACCAGATTCTAGCGGCTGTACTGGCGGTCCAAATCGTGCTGGTGGCCGTGGTCTTTTGGCCGAGGCCAGCGGCGTCGGTTGCTGACGGCGAGAGCCTTTTCGCCGGACTCGAAGCCGAGCAAATCACGCAACTCACCATCAGCGATGCAACTGGTAAGCACGTCAAATTTGCCAAAGAGACGGGAAATTGGGTGTTGCCCGAGGCCGACGACTATCCCTGCCAGGCGAACAAAGTGCCCGAATTCCTGGAAAAGATCGTCGCCCTGAAGACCAACCGTTTGGTGACCCAGACCTCCGCCAGCCACAAGCGTCTCAAAGTGGCCGACGCCGATTCTGAACGTCGTATTGAGCTTGAGCTGGCCGACGGAACAGCTCACCGGCTATACCTGGGCAGCTCGCCCAGTTATGGGGCGACCCACGTGCGTGCCGAAGGTCAAAACGAGGTCTACCTGGCTTCATTGTCGGATTCGGACGCCGGGGTTAATGCCTCCAACTGGGTGGACACCCTCTATTTCTCCGTAGCCCAGGATCAGATAGTGGCCCTGACGTTGGAAAACGAGAATGGCCGGTTCGAGTTCGAAAAAGACGACGATGGGACGTGGACGATGAAAGACTTGGCCGCCGACGAGACGCTGAACGAGAACAACGTGAAGTCGTTGGCCACCCGGGCCGCTTCGGTGCGGATGCTCCGCCCCCTGGGCAAAACCGAACAAGACGACTATGGCCTGAAGGAACCCAACGTCGTGGTCACCGTCGAGACTCGTGACGGGGAGGGTAACACAAAGAGCTATACTATCCGCGTGGGAGCGAAGAGCGATGAAGACAACAGCTACGTGGTGATCTCGTCGGAATCACCCTACTACGTCCGCGTGTCCAATTACACGGTGAAGGATTTCGTCGAAAGAACGCGGGACGACTTCCTCGAACTGCCGACCACTCCAACGCCAGAGCCGACATCGTAGCCCACCGCAACCCTCCAAGAACCCACCGCCCCTCTTTCCCCAATGGGAAGGAGGGGCGTTTTGTCTGTGCAGCGGATAGCCACCGCCGCCCATCCGCTTATCCGCTCCTATCCGTTGCCCCAATCAATTTCCCTTAGCGCACCACCACCAGCGTGCCAGTGGAGCATTGGGCATTCTCCCTATAGGGTATCTGCCCTAGATCGTACCAGAGATGACAGAAAAGGGCAAAGAGGGAGCAGCTCTTCCTGTCTCACTCTCTCCGCAATCTACTTCAGTCTCTTATTATCACCAGCGTGCCGACGGGGGCCCACTCGTAGAGCCATTTGGCATCGCCGGTCCTCATGTTGACGCAGCCGTGGCTCATAGGTCGGCCAAAGTTATTGTGCCAATAGGTGCCGTGCATGGTGTAGTTCCCGTAGTAACTCATCACGTAAGGGACGTTGTGGAGACTGTAACCAGGGCCCGACATCGTTGTTGAACGAACCTTGCTGCAGATACGGAAGCGCCCCTTCACCGTAGGCGTCCGAGGCAGGCCTGTGGAGACGGTAGCCCAGTAAACGGCTCGCTGACCCTCATAGGCCACCAGATTCTGGGTGACCAGCTTGACATCAATCCACTTTCCAGAAGTGGGGGCTGAGACAGGAGCTGACGTCGGCACGGGGGAAGCTGAACCTCTTCCGGGGATGGCCAGCCTTTGGCCTACGTGGATCAACGAAGTGCTGGAAAGGTTATTGGCCTGGGCGAGGGCCTGAACTGTCGTGCCGTAGCGCAGAGCAATGCGGAACAGGTTCTGGCCTCTCTGCACCACGTGAACGGAAGCTGACGGAGAGTAGCCGGACGCAGCGGCCGCCCCCGGTATGACCAGCCTCTGTCCGCTGCGAATGAGGCTCGGATTGTAGATGTTGTTGGCGCGAGCGAGGGCCTGGACCGAGACACCATGACGGCGGGCGATAGAATAGAGGGTATCGCCGCGCTGGACAACGTAGCTCACAGGCGTGGCGGCCTGCTGAACCGTCGCTGAGGTGGGCACGATCAGCCGTTGGCCAACGTAGATCCGACTGGGGTCTGGCAGGCCATTGGCTCGCATGATGGCGTTCACCGTGGTACCGTAGCGACGCGCCACGGAGTAGACGGTATCGCCCCTGCGGACGACGTGCACGGGGGGCTCCGCTCCCTCTGCAAGGCCTACCCCGATCACCAATTGGGACACCAGACAAATCAAGATCACGAATGCGCGCAGCTTGGTTTTCATCGTTGCTCTCCTAACTATGTCATACTTATCTTACCACAAATCAACTGACTTGGCAACCTCAGGCAAGCCTTGCGAAGGTTTGTCCTGGCAACCAACGGCCTCAACGATGCGACCATAGCCGCCGGAAAATGCCACCCCAGCATGACAGCGAACCTTCGCAAGGCTGAGGGGCCAGGATCTCTCACCAAATTGTGAACTGCTGAACCTCGCTTGCCAAGCAAGGCAGGCTAATGTAAAATAACTCGATGGGAAGGCCATCGGCTGAAACCCGATGGCTGGGAGCATCGCTCTCACCCAATGCCGGGTTTCGGCCCGGCACAAAGCGTAGCCACCTGAGGAATCGGACTGGCCCTTCTGTAAAGAGAACAGCAATGAAAGCTAAGGTCATATTATGGGGTTTGCTGCTACTGGCATTGCTCTCGGCTTGTCGCCGTCCTGAGGAGGCGACACCGATGCCCCCAACAGTGTCGCCGACCCCCACACCGACGGCAACCGAAGCCACGCCAACGCCTCCCCCTGTCACCCCGACAGCGACCGAGGAAGCGACAGCAGCTCGTCAACCTACCCCTACTCCCAAGGCGATCTGGCCCAAAGTCGTCACGAAGCTTGAGTTGGGAGTGCCTACGGGCAACGGCTACCTCCCGCGAGCGGTAGCCGTCAACTCGGCCACGAGCCGCGTCTACGTCCGCAACGAGAGCAGCGATTCAGGAGAGCAAGGCAATGTCTCAGTCATAGATGGGGCGACCAACGAGATCATCGCCACTGTCCCCGTGGGCCAGAGCGGCTGGCCCTACAGTGAAGTGGCCGTAGATGATACAGCCAACCGCGTCTACGTGGTTAGCCGAGGGGATAAGACGCTGGCGGTCATAGATGGGGCCACCCATCAGGTGCTTACTACCATCGAGGGCGTAGAAGTTGTGGCTGTGGACGGGGTGGTAGACCGCCCTTCGACAGGCCCTTCGTCAAGCCCCTGGTACTGTGTCCCAGGGACAAAGTGCTCAGGAGGGGCCTCAGGACACCGCCTGTACGTCGCTGATGGTGAAACAATTCGCCTGCTCGATGCCAGAGACTACAGCGAGCTGCGCAGCGCTAGCCTGCCGCCCGGCTCATCTCTTCGACAGGACTTCGGCGAGCCCCTCGGCCTGAGCTCGGGACGAAGGCTCAGTCGAGCCGCTCAGGACACCGCCGTAAGCGCCCTGGCCCTCAACTCACCCGCCGACCGCCTCTACCTCGCCCACTCCTCTCCTGATGCCCTGGATATCCTGACCGCCAGCACGCTGGAGAGCGTGACCACCGTGCCTCTGAAGGGCCCTGTCCAAGACCTGGCGGTCAACACGGTTACCAATTGTCTCTACGTGGCCCTCAGTAGCGAGGATGGTAACGAAATCCTGACTTTGGATGGAACGAGCGGCGACTACATGGCCAGCTTAATCGTGGGCGACCAGTACCAGAAAAGCGTCCTGGCTGTGGATGAGACGGTGGATCGCCTCTACGTCGGGCGAACGACAAGCCAGGGGCCAAGCGTGGCCGTCGTCCATGGAGCTACGGGGCAGATCGTAGACAAGATAGGCCCAGCCAAAAGTGTGGAGGGCATCGCTCTTGACCCTCGCCGGAGGAGGCTCTATCTCTCCTTGACCTATGATAACCAGGTGGCTGTCCTAGACACCGAGGGGAAGGCCACCGTAGCCCTGGTGCCGACAGCAATCGAGGTGGTGGACGTGGCCGTCAATCCCAACGCCAAGCGCCTCTACATCACCAACAACGCCAACCAGCTCCACGTCTTCGACAGCATCAACCACGAGCAGTTGACCATCGTCCCTGGTCGCGGCCCCCTGGCCGTTGACGACGTCCGCCATAGGATCTACGTCGGCGACCCCGACGGTCAGGGCGTACAGATCATTGACGGCCAGACCAATCATCCCGTTGGCCTCATTCCCCAAACGGGCATGCCTGTGGTTGACGCAAAGAACAACGTGCTTTACATCGTTGAGGGCGGAGTCTACATCGCCGACCCTGAGGCTCAAAGTGTGGTAGGCAAAATTGATTCAACTTTCCCACGGCCGGACTACTTCCCCCCTAATCCCTTCGCTGTAGATCTGGCAATTGACCCCCAGTTGAATCTCCTCTACGTGATCCTCAACAACGGCATACCTGGCTCCAATAACGCTAACTACCTCCAGGTCTACGACGTGCCAGACTCCGTTTGGACAGGCACTCACACCGCAGTGCTCACAGACACGGAATTGAGCGTAGTCTCCATAGATGTGGACCCCACGGCAGGCCGGGCCTACGTGATCCGTTCTCGCTTTGGCTACTCGTCCCTGAAGGTGTTGGCCGAAGGGCGGCGTTGGGTGGCACGGCTAGAGGGAATCGTTGGAAACCTACGGGTGGACCCCAGGAGGGGACTGATCTACCTGACCGGCGGCTGGGACAAAGGCAACAGGCTTCTTGTCGTCGACGGCCAGACAGCCGACCTCCTGGCCGATGTCCCTTTGGACGGAGAGTATGCTTTGCAAGCCTTAGACCCCCTGGCCGAGCGCTTGTATCTGATCGGCGAAGGCGGCTCCGTCCTGGTGATGGCCGAGAGCGGCGGCGCGCCGCCAGCTCCCGCCGAACCGCGGTTGGTAAAGCTGCCAGCCAGTCCCATCGAGCGCATCTTTGTCTCCCCCGACTACAGCAGGGACCGCACCCTTTTCACTCTCGTGGAGAACAAGCTGTACAAGTCCGAAGACGGTGGTGGGTCCTGGGTGCTTATAAATGGCGGGCTGCCCTTCGATCAGGATGCGGTCTCGGTAGCCTTCTCCCCCAACTACGCCTCCGACCAGACTCTCTTGGCCGGGGTCTCCAGCATGGACATCGGAGGTGGAGTTTACAAATCCACCGACGGCGGCAAGAGTTGGCGCTTAGCCTCGCGGGGCCTGAGCGATCTCTTAGTCCAAGGGGTCGCCTTCGCAGTCGATGGAACGGCCTTCGCCCGCACGATGCGCCACGGCCTCTTCAAGCGACGTCCTGAGCCTGTCGAAGGGTCAGCCGACGGCGGGAACCACCCCTCGACAGGACTTCGGCGAGCCCCTCGGCCTGAGCTCGGGACGAAGGCTCAGTCGAGCCGCTCAGGACACCGCTGGACTGCCGTAGAAGAGCCGCGAATTGACAGGCCCACCTACCGCCGAGCGACGGCTCTGGCCATCTCCCCTGACTACGCCGCCGATAGCACGCTGTTTTGGGGCCTAGATGAGATGGACCGATACCTCGTCCTCAAGTCCACCGACGGCGGACAGTCTTGGAAAGAGGTGCTTGGTCAAACGGCCCAATTGCTGGCTATCTCCCCTGACTACACCCACGACCGCACGGTCTACGCCGTCCTGAGCGGGGCGGGCCTGATGCGCTCAACCGATGGAGGCAAAACGTGGCAGGCGGCCAACTCGCGGCTGTTCTATGAGCACGTGGCCTTAAGCGATCTCGTCCTCTCACCCTACTTCGCCGAGGATAAGACGCTCTACACCCTGTTCACAGCATCCCGCAGCGAAGGTACCTCCCGCCTTTATCGTTCGACAGATGGAGGCGACAACTGGAAGGTGCTCAAGGAGGCCATACCTATCAGCGCTTTGGCCCTCGTCTGGGACGGGGGTCTATTGCTGGGCACCATTGAAGGGCGCATCCACACCCTGAGTGCGGACAGGCTGGTCTGGGAGGACTTGACGGTGGGGTTGGACGCCCTGGACATCTACGACCTGGCCATCTAGCCAAGCTATGCCCAGGATCAAACTATCTACGCCGCCACATCCAAGGCAGGGGTCTTCGTCTCCTACGACGGGGGCCGAAGTTGGAGGGAGACAGGCTTCCCGGGCCGGGCAGGCTTTGACTACCTCCGCTTGGCCATCTCGCCTGATTACGCTGGGGACCGGACCCTCTTCGCGGCTTCGAGCGCCGGTGTATACCGGTGGCTCGGCGGCGGATGGCAGGAGCTACAAGAGGGGCTGGGCAATCTCTTCCCCGCTTCGGCTCTGGCCATCTCGCCGAACTTCCCTACCGACAGCACCCTGTTCATCGGGGGAGACTACCGCCGCCCTCAGGTCTTCATCTGCACCGACGGAGGAGAGAGCTGGATGTCAGCGAGCCAAGGGCTGACCGAAGATAGCTCTGGAGTAGAGAGCCTTGTCATGTCGCCAAACTATGCTGAAGATCGCACAGCCTACGCCTGGCTCCAGCACAAGGGGCTGTATCGCACTACCCCTTCGACAGGCTCTTCGTCAAGCCCCTGGTACTGTGTCCCAGGGACAAAGTGCTCAGGAGGGGCCTCAGGACACCGCAACGGAGGTCAAAGCTGGGAGCAGGTCAAAGAAGAAGAGAGTTGGTATGTGCAGTCAATGGCCATCTCGCCAGACTTCGCCGCTGACCAGACCCTCTTCGTCGGGGCACTGGGCGGCACCCTGCACCGCTCCCTAGACGGCGGCTTCACCTGGCAGACGCTGGGAGGTGGCCTCCCTCCGGGCACTGTCTGGGTCAAGACATTGGCCATATCGCCGGAATTCGCTAGGGACGGCACGCTTTTCGCCGGCCTCGACCAGGGAATCTACAAGTCCACCGATGGGGGTCACTCCTGGCGGGCAGTCGATGCCGGCCTTCCCTATCGGCCCGACGGCGGGCTTGCGGGGGTGCTGGCGCTGGCCATCTCGCCCGATTATGTCGCTGACCAGACCGTCTTCGCCGCCCTGGTTGGGCAAGGCATATACAAGTCCACTGACGGCGGATCCAGTTGGTATCGGGCCACCTGGGGAATGCCCCTCCCCATACCTCTACCAAGCCCTACACGCACCGGTCCAGCGGTCACGCCTACGCCCTGCGCCGTCGTAGCCGTTCGCTTCTCCACGATATGGGCAGATAGACGGGATCGCCTCAGTTGCCCGGCGGAAGCAGAACGAGAAGTCCCTTTGGCTGAAGAGGCTTTCGAACGGGGTAGGATGTTCTGGCGGGAGGACAGAAGAGAGATCTACGTCCTCCACGACGATCACACCTGGCAGGCTTTCGCCGACACCTGGAAGGAAGGCCAGCCCGAGGACGATCCCAATTTGATCGCCCCGCCGGGCCTCTTCCAACCAAAGAGGGGCTTTGGCAAGGTGTGGCGGGAGGAGCTAGGCGGCCCCGCCAGCCGGATCGGTTGGGCCAGGGAGGAGGAACGGGGTTTCACAGGGGTGGTACAAGCCTTTGAGGGCGGCACTATCGTTTGGAGCAAGCTCGGCACAGCTTACATCCTCTACACCGATGGCAATTGGGAGCGGTGTCCTGAGCGGCTCGACTGAGCGTTCGACTGAGCGCTCACGCCGAAGGCTCGCCGAAGTCCTGCCGAAGGGTCGGAGGCTTCTCCCTAGGATGAGCGAACCAAGCAAAGGCACCTACGCCTTGGTCTTGCACTTGGAGTGCAGAGCAGAGATCACCATCGGCAAGCTGGGCACGTTTACCTTTCCCGCCGGCTATTACCTCTACGTGGGCAGCGCACTGGGGCCCGGGGCCTTGGAGGCGCGCCTGGCCCGCCACCGCCGCCGTGACAAGAAGCTCCGTTGGCACATCGACTACCTGCTGGAGCACACGCTGCTGGTGGAG